>Ga0308009_10000022_pt1 | contig 166243 bp, 156 predicted proteins | sample Neamet127_FD_203134 | JGI IMG/M metagenome (GOLD analysis project Ga0308009, IMG submission 203134) | Marine microbial communities from water near the shore, Antarctic Ocean - #127 | ecosystem: Environmental > Aquatic > Marine > Unclassified | place: Southern Ocean | collected 2014-07-24 | reverse complement strand
GCGGCGCCAAATGGCGACCGCGTAGACGACCATGTACCGGCAGAAGCAGTCATCAGATGATGTTTTTAACAGGTAGGAAATGCGCCCGATGAAATCTCCTTGACCCCACCGCGATTAGACGACGGACGGTAAGCAGCATGTGCTGGGCGGGGTTCGGGGGAACGACGCGTATGTGGTGTATGTGACGGCGCGGGCTGGCGGCGGGAGCGATGTGGATATGGTTTCCAACGCCGGGCGGTGAGGCTTGGCGAGATTCCGTTTACTCAGGTGCACCACCCCGGCGGAGGCCGGGGCCCAGGTGGGGAACGTCGCTAACCGAGCGCGGTCTTTCGTTACTGCGACCTTTCCACCTGGGCCCCGGCCTCCGCCGGGGTGGTGCCGATTGGGGGTGGCGTCACCTCCCCTCTCCTTGTTCTCCCGCGAACGCGGGAGCCCAGTCTGGGTCCCCGCCTTCGCGGGGAAACAGTTTGGGACCGGGTTCGCACGGTAATTTCAAACCAAGGCGGACGGCACATCGCCCCCTCCCAACCGCACCTTTCCGTTTTCCCTGATTCACGCTAGGGCGCGGGGATGCTTCCCCTTCTCTACGTCATGGTCGGCGGTGCGGTCGGTTCCGGCGCGCGCTATCTGACGGGTAGCGCGGTGACCGCGCTGCTCGGGCCGGACTATCCCTTCGGGACGCTGGCGGTGAACATCGTCGGCGGGTTGCTGATGGGCGTGCTGGTCGGCGTACTGGCGCGGAACAGCGCGTCGGAGCACTGGCGCCTGCTGCTCGCGGTCGGCGTGCTTGGGGGATTCACGACCTTTTCGGCGTTCTCGCTGGAGGTCGTCACGATGATCGAGCGAGGCGCATTCGGCGTCGCGTTCGGGTATGTTTTGGTGTCGGTGATCGGTTCGATCGCCGCGTTGTTCGCGGGTCTCTCCGCAGTAAGGGCCGTCGCATGACTGCGGGCAAAAGCGATAGCGATACGGGTTTCCGCGAGTTCAACGTCGGGTTCGACGATGACGGCATCCGGCTCGACCGGTGGTTCAAGCGGCATCTGCCCGATACGAGCTATACGACGGTGGCGATGTGGGCACGCACCGGGCAGCTCCGCGTCGACGGCGCGCGCGCGACGCCGGGCGACCGGATCGCGGCGGGCCAGGTGCTCCGCGTCCCGCCGCCCGAGGCCGACAAGGCCACCGCCGACCCGGACAAGCCCCAGCGCGTCCGTGAACGCGTGATCCTGTCGGACGAAGAGACCGAGCTCGCGCAAGGCATGGTCATCCACAAGGATTTCCAGGCGTTCGTGCTGAACAAGCCGCCGGGCCTCGCTACGCAGGGCGGGACCAAGACGACGCAGCATGTCGACGGGCTGCTCGATGCGCTCCAGTACGATAACGAGGGTCGGCCGAAGCTGGTCCACCGTCTCGACAAGGATACGTCCGGCGCGCTGCTGGTCGCGCGGACGTCGCGCGCGGCGGCGTTCTTCGCGAAGGCGTTTTCGGGGCGGACCGCGCGGAAGGTGTATTGGGCGCTGGTGGTCGACGTGCCGTCGATCGAGGACGGCATGATCGAACTGCCGATCGCCAAGCAGCCGGGCACCGGTGGCGAGAAGATGCACGTCGACGAGGCCGAGGGCGCATCGGCGCGGACGCGCTACCGGGTGATCGAGCGGGCGGGCAACCGTGCGGCGTGGGTGGAGTTGCAGCCGTTTACGGGGCGGACTCACCAGTTGCGTGTGCACATGGCGGCGATCGGTCATCCGATCGTCGGTGACGGCAAATATGGTGGTGCTGCGGCGTTTTTAACCGGCGGCATTTCGCGGAAAATGCATTTGCATGCGCGGCGAATCAAGGTGGATCATCCGGATGGCGGGTCGATCGACGTGACGGCTGAGTTGCCGACGCATTTCGCTGAAAGCCTCAAACAATTGGGTTTCGAGGAGAAGCTGGGCGACGACCTGGTGCTCGACGAGAAGACCGCGCCGACGCGCGAGCAGATGAAGTCGCGGGCGAAGGCGCATGCGAAGTCTGTTCGGAAAGACCGCAAGGGTGAGCGGCGTGGACGTGGGGTTGTCGAGGAGAAGGTGAAGGGCAAGCCTGCGCCGAAGACGGGTGGGCCTCGGACTGGAGCCGGGTCCAAGTTTGGGGCACCGCGGAGTGGGCCGCGGGTCGAGGGGGCAAAGACGGCTGGGCGGGGACGTCCGGGTGGGGCTGGGAAGCCTGGGCCTCGGAGTGGGCCTGGGACCCGGTGACGCTTATCGGCTGACGCGTGCCCTCACCCTTCCCACGGCCAAGCGACCGCGGGCCCCTTCCCTCTCCCCGGGGGGAGAGGGAGAGGTGGGTAGGTTACCGGTTATCTCCTCTCCGCTACCACCCCGGCGAAGGCCGGGGCCCAATTGGAAAGGTCGGCGTAATGGAGCGCTGTCCTCCGTTAGCGACGTCCCCCAATTGGGCCCCGGCCTTCGCCGGGGTGGATTCTCTTTGCGAGGGTGGGGTTTGTGGTTGAGGTACGCCCCCTACCCGTTCCCCCGCGGAGGCGGGGGTCCAGGAGTCGGGGGCGCCGTCGGTGCTTAGCTGGGCCCCCGCGTCCGCGGCGGAACATGGGTGGTGCGGTTGCGCTAACGCTTTGCATCTAGCGCGTAGCTCATGGCTCATGGCTCCTAGCCCCCCCCGGTTTGACATTCCCCTTCCGCACCTCGTGATCTACGACGCCATCCATGTCTTTCCGGAAAACCCCATGCCCCGCCTAGCCGTGTTCGATTGCGACGGGACGCTCGTCGACAGCCAGGCGAATATCTGCGTCGCGTGCGAGCGTGCGTTCGAGGGCGCCAAACTGATCCCGCCGCCGCGTGCGAAAATTCGGCGGATCGTCGGGCTCAGTCTCGTCGAGGCGATGCAGGTGTTGCTGCCGCAAGCGGACGACGCGCTGCACCGGTCGCTCGCCACCGACTACAAGAATGCGTTCCATGCCATGCGGGCGAGTGGCGAGTTGGCCGACGAACCGCTGTTCGACGGGATCGCCGAGGTGCTCGGGACGCTCGCCGACGACGGCTGGGTGCTCGGCGTGGCGACGGGCAAGTCCGATCGTGGGCTCGCGCATATCCTTGCCGCGCACGGCATCACCGAGCGGTTCGTGACGTTGCAGACCGCCGACCGGCATCCGTCGAAGCCCGATCCGGCGATGCTGTTCGCGGCGATCGCCGAGGCGGGCGCGACGGCGGAGACGACGGCGATGATCGGCGATACGAGCTTCGACATGGCGATGGCGCGGGCGGCGCGGGTGCGGGCGGTCGGGGTCGCGTGGGGGTATCACGACGTGCACGAGCTTTCCGATGCGGGGGCGGACGTCGTCGCGACCGCCGTGCCGGACTTGCTGCACATGGTGGCGCGGCCATGACCGAAGCCGATAAATTGGCGCAGCGGCGCTGGATGGTGCTCGTCGGGATCCGGCTGGCGGGCGTGGCCGGGGCATTGCTCGGGCTGATTTTGGTGGCGCGCGCGCATGACTTCGCACCGAAAATCCTGGGGGTGGCGATCGTCTTGTCGGCGCTGGTGATGATCGGTCTCGTCCCGCGCAGCCTGGCACATCGCTGGCGGACGCCTGAATGAACGGAATGGGCGAATGAAACGCTTCTGGACAGATGTCGCGATCGATGCGGACCGGGTGGTGACGCTCGACGGCAAGCCGGTGCGAACGCCCGGGCGACGGCCGCTGGCGTTGCCGACCGATGCGCTGGCCGAGGCGGTCGCGGAGGAATGGCGAGCGGTCGGCGAGACGATCGATCCGCGGACGATGCCGCTGACGGGCTTGGCGAACGCGGCGACCGATCCGATCGCGAACGATCCGGCGCAGTTCGCCGCGCGGCTGGCGGCGTATGGCGAGAGCGACCTGCTCTGTTACCGCGCCGATGGCCCGCCGTTGCTGATCGAGCGGCAGGCGGCGGCGTGGGATCCGCTGCTGGCTTGGGCGCGCGGGCGGTACGACGTGACGTTCGCGGTGACGGCGGGCGTGATGCACGTTGCGCAACCGGACGCGACGATCGCGCGGCTGCATGAGGCGGTGGCGGCGTATGACGGTTTCCGGCTGGCGGGGTTGTCGCCGGTGGTGACGCTGACGGGCTCGCTGGTGATCGGGCTGGCGCTGATCGAGGGCAGACTCGATGCGGATGCGGCCTGGGCGGCGGCGGGGATCGACGAGGACTGGTCGGTGGAGATGTGGGGCGAGGACTGGCAGGCGACCCAGTTGCGCGAATTGAAGCGCAAGGAATTCGGGGTCGGGGTAGAGTTTCTGGGACTGCTGTAACTTGCTCCCCTCCCTGGAAGGGAGGGGTTGGGGGTGGGTCGGCCTGTTGGCTGACGCTTCGATCCCCAAGCAGCCGACCCACCCCCGGCCCCTCCCTTTCAGGAAGGGGGGAAGATCAGCGGGTCAGACGGCGGATGAAGCCGATCAGGCCGGTCTGGCGCGAGCGTTTCAGGCGTTCCGCGGCCAGGATCGTCTTCACGCCGCGGATGCAGCTGTCGACGTCGTCGTTGACCAGCACATAGTCATAGCCGTCCCAGTGGCTGACCTCGTTCGCCGCGCGCGACATGCGGGCCTCGATCACTTCGGTCGAGTCGGTGCCGCGGCTGGTGAGGCGACGGTGGAGTTCTTCCATCGACGGCGGGAAGATGAAGACGCGGACGACGTCGCCGCCGGCGATCTGGAACAGCTGTTGCGCGCCCTGCCAGTCGATGTCGAACAGCACGTCCTTGCCGGCGGCGAGCATCTCCTCGACCTGCGCGCGCGGGGTGCCGTAGCGGTGGTTGAAGACGTGTGCCCATTCAAGGAACTCGTCCTTCGCGACCATGTCGCGAAAGCCCTCGAGGTCGGTGAAATGGTAATCCCTGCCGTCGACTTCGCCGGGCCGCATCGGCCGGGTGGTCACCGAGACCGACATTTCCAGTTCGTGCTCGTCCGCGAGCAATCTGCGCGCGATGGTCGACTTGCCGGCGCCGGACGGCGAGGACAGGACGAACAGGACTCCGCGGCGACGGAAACCATGGGGGTCGGACGGAAGTGTGTGGGGCATGCGCGCCCTTGCCGCGGACTGCGCATGGGCGTCAACCCATCCGCAGCCCGCGCGTGTCATTCTAAAGGCGGATCAGTAGCCCGTCTTGCGCGCCTTGTTGCGGTCATACGCCTTCTTGGCCGCGTAGCCGCCGCCGAGGATCATGCCGAGCGGGCCCATGCGGCGCATCAGGCCCATCGCCACCACGCCCTTCACCGCGCCCGAGGCGCCGCCCGTGCCGTTGCGACGGCCCATCTCGCGGCCGACCAATGCGCTGATAATACGTCCGATCATGATTTCACCTCTCCGAAAACCTGGTCCTTGAGTTCCGCTGCACCGCGCAGCACTGCCCAGCCGATCGCGTAGGTCACGGCCATGGGCACGACGATCTTGAGTACGTTGGCGGTGATCGCACCGATGATCGCGCCGTCTGCATTGCCGTCGTCGCCGCTCAGCGAGTCGATGCCTGCGCCGATCAGCGCGCCTATGGTCGTTGCGCCCACGTAATTTTCTCCTGTCCGTGTGGCGGGTTAGCGCGCGAAAGGCGTTTGGGTTCCCGACCTTAGCAAACCCCGACCCGTCATCCTGACGAAAGTCAGGACCCAGGATTACTCAGCGGGACGACCGTGGCTCTGGGTCCTGACTTTCGTCAGGATGACGGTTTGGGGAGGTCAGCGGCCGAGCATCGTTTCGGGGATGACGACGCGGTCGAAGGTTTCCGCATCCACCAGACCCAGCGCGAGGCCGGCTTCCTTCAGCGTCAGGCTTTCGGCGTGCGCGTATTTGGCGATCTTTGCGGCGGCGTCGTAGCCGATCTCGGGGGCTAACGCAGTGACCAGCATCAGCGAGCGGTCGAGCAGTTCGGCGATGCGACCGCGATTGGGTTCGATGCCATCGACGCAGCGTTCCGCGAACCCTTCCATTGCGGTCGCCAGCAGATCGATCGAGCGGAGCACGTTGGCGCCGATCAGCGGCTTGAAGACGTTCAGTTCGAGATGGCCCTGCATGCCGCCGACGGTGACCGCGACATGGTTGCCCATCACCTGCCCGGCGACCATCGTCAGCATCTCGCACTGCGTGGGGTTCACTTTCCCCGGCATGATCGAGCTGCCGGGCTCGTTCGCGGGCAGGTCGATCTCGCCGAAGCCGCAACGGGGGCCCGAGCCCAAGAGGCGGATGTCGTTGGCGATCTTGGTCAGCGCGACCGCCAGCGTGTTGAGCGTGCCGGACAGATGCACGAGCGGGTCGTTCGACGCGAGCGCCTCGAAGCTGTTCTCGGCGGGCATGAACAGGTGGCCGGTGATCTCCGACAGCGTGCGGCAGAAGTCCTCGGCGAACCCTTTCGGCGCGTTCAGGCCGGTGCCGACCGCGGTGCCGCCTTGCGCCAGCCGGTTGGTGCCGTGGCTGATGCCCGGCTCGATGCGGCGACCGCAGCGATAGACCTGGTTCGCGTACGCCGAGAATTCCTGGCCGAGCGTCAGCGGCGTCGCGTCCTGGAGGTGCGTGCGGCCGATCTTGACGATGTTGTCCCACGCGTCGGCCTTGGCTTGCAGCGAGCCCTTCAGCCGGTCGAGCGCGGGGAACAGCCGGCGCGTGGCGGCGAGCGAGGCGGCGATGTGGAGCGCGGTGGGGAAGCTGTCGTTGGACGACTGGCTCATGTTGACGTGGTCGTTGGGGTGGACCGGGGACTTGCCGCCGCGGGTGCCGGTGAGGACCTCGTTGGCGCGGCCGGCGATGACCTCGTTGACGTTCATGTTCGACTGCGTGCCGCTGCCGGTCTGCCAGATGACGAGGGGGAACTGGTCGTCGAACTTGCCGTCGATGACTTCCTGCGCGGCGGAGTCGATCGCGGTGGCGATTTTTTCGTCGAGGCCGTGCGAGCGGTTTACGCGGGCGGCGGCTTGTTTGACGAGCGCGAGCGCGTGGACGATCTCGATCGGCATGCGTTCGCGGGTGGCGAAGGGGAAGTTCTCGATCGAGCGTTCGGTCTGTGCGCCCCAATAGGCGGCGACGGGGACTTCGATCGGGCCGATCGTGTCGGTTTCTGTGCGGGTGGTCATGTTGGATCAACCTTCCGGGGCGTGTGCGGGTCCCTCGCCCCTCCGGGGAGAGGGAGGGAGGAGCGCTTGCGACGGAAGGGAGAGGGGCGTTGGGATGAACCGTCCCGAGCCTCAGTCCCCTCTCCCTTCCCACCGCAAGTGCGGCGGGCCCCTTCCCTCTCCCCGGCGGGGAGAGGGAGTTTGGGTTACTTCTTCCGTTTGAAATCCACAGCCACGACGTTGGAACCGTCTTCGATCGGGACCGCGGTGGGGCCGTCGTTTTCGGCTTCGTCATGGTCGCCGAGTGCGTCTTCCGCACCTTCCTGCGCCTGGAAGCGGAGTTCGAAGCTTACCGCGGGGTCCTGGAACGCGGTGATCGCCGAATAGGGGATGACCAGCTTCGAGGGGACCTGGTTGAAGCTGAGCCCGATCGAGAAGCGCTCGTCGTCGACGATCAGGTCCCAATAGCGGTTCTGCATGACGATCGTCATCTCGTCCGGGAAACGCTCGATCAGGCGCTTGGGGATATCGACTCCCGGGGCCTGCGTCTTGAAGGTGATGTAGAAATGATGCTCGCCGGGCAGCCCGCCGGCCTCCGCGACGGAACCAAGCACGCGGCCGACGACGGCACGCAGGGCTTCTTGCACGATCTCGTCGTACGGAATCAGGCTATCGGGCAGTCCATCGGTCATTCCCCTTGGGTAGCGTCATTCGATTGGCGGTCAAGATTGCATGCGTCGCGGCGCACGTTATGGGAGGTGGCATGCGCACCGCCACGATCACCCGCTCCACCGCCGAGACGGCGATCGACGTCACCGTGAACCTCGATGGGACCGGCGTGTACGACGTCGAGACCGGGGTCGGTTTCTTCGATCACATGCTCGAACAATTGTCGCGCCACTCGCTGATCGATCTCCGCGTGCGGACCAAGGGCGACCTGCACATCGACGAGCATCACACGGTGGAGGATACCGGCATCGCGATCGGGCAGGCGTTCGCGCAGGCGCTCGGCGACAAACGGGGCATCGCGCGGTACGGCGATGCGCTGTCGCCGATGGACGAGACGCTGACGCGGGTGGCGCTGGATATTTCCGGGCGGCCCTGGCTGGTGTGGAAGGATTTGTTTTCGCAGAAGCGGCTCGGGGGCATTGATACGGAGATGTTCGAGCATTTCTTCCATAGCTTCGCGCAGGCGGCGGGGATCACGCTGCATGTCGAGACGCTGTACGGGTCGAACAACCACCATATCGCCGAGGCGGCGTTCAAGGGTGTCGCGCGGGCGTTGCGGACGGCGATCGAGATCGATCCGCGCAAGGCCGATGCGATCCCGTCGACGAAGGGGATGCTATGAGCGCCGTTGCTGGCTTGAGCGCTGCCCCTGCCCCCAAGTCCGTCACCCCAGCGGAAGCTGGGGTATCCCTGTTACGACGAGACCCCAGCTTCCGCTGGGGTGACGGGGTTTATTGGGTCGAGGGGCACGCGGCGTGACGCTCGCGCTGATCGATTACGGTGCGGGCAATCTGCACTCGGTGGAGAACGCGTTGCGGACTGCCGGGTGTGTAGATCTGGTCGTGACTTCGGACGCCGACGTGGTCGCCAAGGCCGAGCGGATCGTGCTGCCGGGTGTCGGCGCGTATGGTGCTTGTTCAGCGGCGTTGCGGGCTGTTCCGGGGATGGTCGAGGCGCTGAACCGGCGGGTTCGCGACGAGGGTGCGCCGTTTCTGGGGATCTGCGTCGGCATGCAACTGATGGCCGATGCGGGCGAGGAAATGGGGACGCATGCCGGGCTCGGCTGGGTGTCCGGGCGCGTGCGACGGCTGGAGCCGGGCAGCAGCGACGCGAAGGTGCCGCATATGGGGTGGAACGACGTCGTTCCGACCGTAGCGCATCCGCTGATCGAGCCGGGCGAGGCGTATTTCCTGCACAGTTTCGCCTTTGAGGGCTCGGACGTGCTCGCGACGACCGAGCACGCTGGCGCGGTCACCGCGGCGATCGGTCGCGACACGATGATCGGCGTGCAGTTTCATCCCGAGAAGAGCCAGCGCTACGGCCTGGCCTTGCTCGAACGATTCCTGGAGTGGCGGCCGTGAATACCTCTGCGAGCCTGATTATTTTCCCCGCGATCGACCTCAAGGCGGGTCAGGTCGTGCGGCTTGCCGAGGGCGATATGGACCGGGCGACCGTCTATGGCGACGATCCGGCGGCGCAGGCGATGCTGTTTGCCGAGGCCGGCGCGGAGCATCTGCATGTGGTCGATCTCGACGGCGCGTTTGCGGGGGCTTCGGTCAATGGCGATGCGGTGCGGGCGATCGTTTCGCAGTTTCCGGGGCATGTGCAGCTTGGCGGCGGAATCCGGACGCGGGCCAGCGTCGAGGGCTGGTTCGACCTGGGCGTGTCGCGTGTCGTGATCGGGACGGCGGCGTTGGAGGACCCGGAGTTCGTGCGCGGTGTGGCGAAGGATTTTCCCGGTGGGATCGTCGTTGCGGTCGACGCGAAGGACGGCATGGTCGCGACCAAGGGCTGGGCCGACGTGTCGACCACGAGCGCGGTCGATCTGGCGCGGCGGTTCGAAGATGCGGGGGTGGCGGCTTTGCTGTTCACCGATGTCGGGCGTGACGGGATGCTGAAGGGGTGCAACGTCGACGCTACCGTCGATCTGGCGCGGGCTGTGGACATTCCGGTGATCGCTAGCGGTGGCGTGAAGGGGATTGCCGAGATCCACGTTCTCGCGCTTCATGTGCGGGATGGCGTCGAGGGCGTGATCACGGGGCGGGCGTTGTATGATGGCCGGCTCGATCTTGCTGCGGCATTGAGCGTGGCGAAGGCAGCAGGATGATTCACGCGGAGACGCGGAGACGCGGAGATAGTGGTTTCGCGCGGAGGCGCGGAGGATGCACAGCGACCTGTGGCGCCGCAGGCAGAGATTTGTTCACGCGAAGGCGCAAAGGCGCGAAGAGCGAGCAGAAGTCAGGTTTGCCTCATCTTCTTACTCTTCGCGCCTTTGCGCCTTCGCGTGAATCATTCTTAGCGGCTTTGCCGCGTCTCCGCGTCTCCGCGTCTCCGCGTGAACACATTCTGCGGCACAGCGCATGACGGTTCGCGCGCGCGTGATTCCGTGTCTCGACGTCGCCGACGGGCGCGTGGTGAAGGGCGTGAACTTCGTCGAACTGCGCGACGCTGGCGATCCGGTCGAGCAGGCACGGGCGTATGATGCGGCCGGGGCCGATGAGCTGTGTTTCCTCGATATCGGGGCCTCTCACGAAGGCCGGGGTACGATCCTCGACGTCGTGCGACGGACCGCGGCGGTGTGTTTCATGCCGTTGACGGTCGGTGGCGGCGTGCGGACGGCGGATGATGCGCGCGCGCTGTTGCTGGCGGGGGCGGACAAGGTGGCGGTCAATTCGGCGGCGGTCGAGCGGCCCGAACTGGTCGCGGATATCGCCGAGCGGTTCGGCAGCCAGTGCTGCGTGGCCTCAGTCGATGCGCGGCGGTCTGGTGAGGGTTGGGAAGTGTTCACGCATGGTGGCCGGCGCGCGACCGGGATCGATGCGATCGCGCATGCCTTGAAGCTCGCCGAATTAGGGGCTGGCGAATTGCTCGTCACCTCGATGGACCGCGACGGGACGCGCAGTGGCTACGATCTCGACCTGATCCGGGCGATTTCCGACCGCGTCGGCGTGCCGGTGGTCGCGAGCGGCGGGGTCGGCGGGCTCGACGATCTGGTGGCCGGCATCCGCGACGGACATGCGAGCGCGGTGCTCGCGGCGTCGATCTTCCATTTCGGGCAGGCATCGATCGGCGACGCGCACGCGGCGCTGGCGGCGGCCGGCATCCCGGTGCGGACGCCGGTTCGCGCTGCGCTTCCCCCGGGCGCCTGACGGGCGTGTCGGTGCTTGCCATACTCGCGGTCGAATCGGGGCATAGCGGCGTCGCGCATCCGCCGACCGGGCTGGCGATGTCGGACGTCGCGCTGTTCGTGTTCGCGGCGATCGGCGTTTGGCTGGTGCGGCGGGCTTTGCGAAAGCGGTTCATCGAGGCTCGTCGACGCAACCTTGCCGATCGTGAAGCAGCGGGTCCACCCAAGAAGGATTGACCCGCCTGCCCGGCTGCGTCAGCACGCGAGGATGGCAGACCCCGTATTCGACCGCCTCGAAGCGACCATCCGCGCGCGCCGCGATGCGCCCGCCGACACCAGCTACACCGCCAGCCTGTTCGCCAAGGGCCGGCCCAAGATCGCGCAGAAGCTCGGCGAGGAAGCCGTCGAAACGGTGATCGCGGCGTGTTCCGGAGATGAGGCCAGCATTGTGCCGGAAGCGGCGGATTTGCTGTTCCACCTGGCTGTGCTGCTGGCGGATGCAAGGTTGAGTCTGGACGATGTGCGGGCTGAATTGGAGCGGCGCGAGGGTGTCGGGGGGCTGGTCGAGAAGGCGGGTCGGACTGGCTGACCGCGCACCGTCATTCCCGCGGAGGCGGGAACCCATAATGGCTGGCCGTGCGACAGGATCACCGGCGTTCGAGGATATGGCTCCCCGCCTTCGCGGGGATGACGAAATTGAGTATGCTCGGGGGAAAGGAGCCCTGCTAGATGCCGATCGACGCCACCCAGCCCTATGACGACCAGAACATCTTCGCCAAGATCCTGCGCGGCGAGATTCCGTCGAAGCGCGTCTACGAGAACGACTTCGCGATCGCCTTCCACGACATCAACCCGCAGGCGCCGACGCACCTGCTCGTGATCCCCAAGGGCGCATACGTATCCTGGGACGACTTCTCCGCGCGCGCGCCCGACGCCGAGATCGCCGGGTTCGTCCGCGCGGTCGGTGCCGTGGCGCGCGCCGCCGGGCTGGTCGAGCCGGGCTATCGTCTGCTCGCCAACATCGGCCGGGACGGGCACCAGGAGGTGCCGCACCTGCACGTTCATGTCTTCGGCGGGCGTCCGCTCGGGCCGATGCTCGCGCAATAGCGCAGCTTTCCGCCACTAAAGGATTGCACGTAATAAAATTGCCATTAGGCTCGCCGGCTTGAGCAAGGGGGCCATGTTGACCCGGCCCCCGTCATCCCCGGGGGGTACCGAATTGATTTTTGGTCGCGTAAAATCGCTGGACGCCATTCTGGCGACGGCGGAGAAGAAATCGCTCCACCGATCGCTGGGTGCGTTCCAGCTTACCATGCTCGGCATCGGCTGCGTGATCGGGACGGGCATCTTCGTGCTGACGTCAGCCGCCGCGCAGAAGGCAGGGCCGGGCATGATCCTGAGCTTCATCGTCGCCGGCGCGGTCTGCGTCGTCGCCGCACTCTGCTATGCCGAGATCGCGGCGATGGCCCCGGTCGCCGGCTCCGCCTACACCTATACCTATTCGGTGATGGGCGAGCTGCTTGCCTGGACCGTCGGCTGGGCCCTGATCCTCGAATATGCCGTCGCCGCAAGCGCCGTGTCGGTCGGGTGGTCCGGCTATTTCTCGGGCTCGATCCTGCGAGAAACGTTCGGGATAGACCTGCCGCTCTGGCTGGCCGCGGGGCCGTACGTGCCGGGCGGATTCATCAACCTGCCCGCGGTCGTCATCTCGCTGCTCGTCACATGGCTGCTGATGATCGGCACCACGGAAAGCGCACGCGTCAACGCGGTGCTGGTGACGATCAAGGTCGTCGCGCTGACCGCGTTCGTCGCGCTGACGCTGCCCAAGACGCATGGCGGCAATTTCGAGCCGTTCCTCCCCACCGGCATCCTCGGCAGCAACGGCCTCGGCGTGGTCGGTGCGGCGGCGACGATCTTCTTCGCCTATGTCGGCTTCGACGCGGTCTCCACCGCCGCCGAGGAGACCAAGGACCCGCAGCGCAACGTGCCGATCGGCCTGATCGCGTCACTCGGCATCTGCACCGTGTTCTACATGCTGGTCGCGGCGGGCGCGATCGGGACGATCGGTGGCCAGCCGTTGTTCGGGCCTGATGGGGTGCCCTTCACGACCGGTTCGCCCGAACTGGCGCGTGCCTGCCTGATCCCTGCCAATGCGCAGGCTCTGGTGTGTTCGAACGAGGCGCTGGCGCACGTGCTGCGCCAGATCGGCTATGCGAACGTCGGCAACTGGATGGGCTATGCGGCGGGGCTCGCGCTGCCGTCGGTGATCCTCATCCTGATGTTCGGCCAGACCCGCATCTTCTTCGTGATGAGCCGCGACGGCCTGTTGCCGGAAGTGCTGAGCCGCGTGCATCCGAAGTGGAAGACGCCCTATATCGTGACCGCGATCACCGGTGTGTTCGTGGCGTTCGCCGCGGCGTTCCTGCCGGTCGGCCAGCTCGCGGACATCGCCAATGCGGGTACGCTGTACGCGTTCATGATGGTCGCGATCGCGCTGCTGATCCTGCGCAAGCGCGAGCCGAACCGGCATCGTCCGTTCCGCACGCCGGCCGCCTGGATCGTCGCGCCGCTGACGATCGTCGGCTGCATCGGGCTGTACTTCTCGCTGCCGTACGAGGCGATGGCGGTGCTGCCGATCTGGGGCGCGGTCGGGCTCGTGATCTACTTCCTGTATGGCTACCGGAAGAGCTATCTGGGTCGCGGGATGGCCGATGGCGGCGAGCCGATCGACATGGCGCCGCCGGGCGCGCACTGAGACCGGACGCGAAAAGGGCCGCGGGAGGAAACTCCCGCGGCCCTTTTTTTGTGTGCCACGTCATGCCGGGCTCGTTCCGGCATCCACCGTTCCGCGTACCCACAGCCCGTGAATTTGCGGGACGGTGGCCCCCGGAACAAGTCCGGGGTGACGGAGGTGCGCGTCAGCCGATATGCTTGGCGGCGAGCGCCTTCATGTCGACCATCGGGCGGGCGCCGACATGGCTGATGATCTCGGCCGCACAGACCGCACCAAGCTTCAACGACGCGTGCAGGTCGTAACCCTGAGCCTGGCCGTGGAGGAAGCCCGCCGCGAACAGGTCGCCGGCGCCGGTGGTGTCGACGACCTTGGCGATCGGCTCGGCCTTGACCTCGGCACGATTGCCGTTCTGGAGTGCGCAGGCGCCGTGCTCGCCGCGGGTGACGACCAAGGTCGGGACCTGTGCGGAAATCTTGGCGACCGCTGCGTCGAAGTCGTCGGTCTCGGCGAGGGCGGCGAGTTCGCTCTCGTTGGCGAACAGGATGTCGATCAGGCCGTCGCTGAGCAACTGGCGGAAATCGCCGCCATGGCGCGAGATGCAGAACACGTCGCTGAGCGTGAAGGCGACCTTCCGGCCGGCGTCGCGCGCGCAATCGATCGCGGCGCGCATCGCGGCGCGCGGCTCTTCCGGATCCCAGAGATAGCCTTCGAGATACAGGATCGCGCTGTCGGCGATCATCGCGGTGTCGATCGCGGTGGCGGGGAGGAACTGGCCGGCGCCGAGGAAGGTGTTCATCGTGCGCTGGCCGTCGGGGGTGACGAAGATCAGGCAGCGGCCGGTGGTCGGATCGCCGGGACGGACGGGCGTCGTGAACTCGATGCCGATGCTGCGGACGTCGTGCGCGAAGACCTGGCCGAGCTGGTCGTCGGCGACCTGGCCGATGAACCCGCATTTGCCGCCGAGCGCGGCGATGCCGGCGACCGTGTTGGCGGCCGAACCACCGGAGATTTCCATGCCCGGGCCCATCTTGGCGTAGAGCGCGTCGGCTTCTTCCGAGGAGAACATCAGCTGCATCGAGCCCTTGGCAACGCCGATCTCGTCGATGAACGCGTCGGTGGCGGTGCTGAGGATGTCGACAATGGCATTGCCGATCGCGACGACGTCGTAGGTTGGGTTGGACAAGACGGAACTCCGGGGATGCGGGAAAACGCTTGCCGTAAATGGCGGGGGGGATTGGTGCAACTGGTGTGGAGGGCACGTGCGGACGTGGGGGACGTGGCCCACGCCATCGGGACCGTTGGAACAGATGTCGTCCGCGAGCTCGCTACCACCCCGGCGGAGGCCGGGGCCCAATTGGAAAGGTGGTCGTAACGGAACGACGCGTCACGTCATCGGCGTCCCCCAATTGGGCCCCGGCCTCCGCCGGGGTGGTGGCCTTGCTTGCTGGTTTCCGCGATCTACTCGATTCTAGCGGTTACGGCGGTTACGGCGGTGACGTCTGTGCTGCAGGTGTTGGTCGATCCACGCGCCCGTTGCAGCCGCGCGCGCCTCTGTTCCCTCGCGAACGCGGGGGGCCAGGGTCTCGGGCGGTGTTCGTGGTTTAGCTGGGCCCCCGCGTCCGCGGGGGAACGGGTTATGTTATGCGTTCTTTCAGAGATCGCGCTTTTGGGGATCGCGCTTTCAGGGATCGCACTCTCTGATATCGCGCGCACCTACAAATCTCGGAGCTTCGTTGACCTTGCGCCGCCCCCGCGTCATCCCATCCACATGATCCGCGCCCTCCTTCTCTCGCTCCGGCAGCTCACCGATCCGCCCGTGCTCCGCGTGTTCGTGAAGTCGATGGCGGTGACGTTGCTCGTGTTCGCCGTAGCGGGCGTCGGTGCTTGGTGGGGGACGCAGGCGGCGCTGGCGGCGTGGCTCGGATGGGATGCGGACGGGCTGGCGGCGGCGTTCGCGCTGTTCGTCACGATCCTGGCGCTGTGGCTGCTGTTCCGCGCGGTCGCGATCGCGGTCGTCGGCGTGTTTGCGGACGAAGTGGTCGCGGCGGTCGAGGCTCGGCATTACCCCGACGCGCTGAAGACCGCGCGGCCGGTGCCGTTCGCGCGAAGCGTCGCGATGGGGCTCCGGTCCGCGGGCCGCGTGGTGCTCGTCAACCTGCTGATGTTGCCCGTCTACATCACGCTGCTCGTCACCGGAGTCGGTACCGCGGCCGCCTTCTTCGTCGTCAATGGCTGGCTGCTCGGGCGCGATCTCGGCGACATGGTGGCGGCGCGGCATATGGATGCGGCGGCGATGCGGGGCTGGCGTGCGACGACGAAGGGCGGGCGGTTCGTGCTGGGGCTTGCGAACACCGGGCTGTTCGTGGTTCCGATCCTCAACATCGCCGCGCCCGTGCTGGGGGCCGCGATGGCGACGCATTACTTCCACACCCGGTATTCACTCAAAGGCCGATCATGACGCGACTGACAACTATCGGCATCGCGCTGGCACTCGGCGGTGGGCTCGCGGGTTGCGCGGCCCCGGTCGCCAAGCCCGCGGTCGGGCGCCCGGCGATCCCGTATACGAGCGTCGGCTTGGAGCGGGTGCTGGGGCAGGACGCCGCCGGCCTGACCAAGCTGTTCGGCCAGCCCGACGCCGACGTCCGCGAAGGCTCCGCACGCAAGCTCCAGTTCCAGAGCGGCATCTGCGTGCTCGACGCGTATCTCTACCCCAAGGGAGCCGACGCCCCCCGCGTCACCTATCTCGACGCGCGCGAGCCCGACGGCAGCACGATCGACCGCGCCAGCTGCGTGGCGGCGCTGACCCGGCGCGAGGGTGGACGGTAGCGGCAGGCATCGCCCATTCCCGGACATTCGTTGTGCGGCTTATGGGTCTTGGGTAAGATCGGTAGGTACGATCGCCCATCCACGAGATTCAAAACGGAAAACGTTTTATGAGGCATGGCTTTGCGGGTTTGGCGCTTTCACTACTAGTTGCTTGCAGCGCATTCGCTCAAACCCCTCCGCCGCCTCCCGAAGTGTGGAACGCGCAATTCGGTCTATTCGTCTCCTTGCCCCAACGGTTTCCTGCTGCGAATATGTCTGACTTTGCGCTTGTAGTGGCCGATAATGTAGAAGTTCAGCGGGAGAACAAAGTTGTTTTCCGTACGCGAAAAGAATGGTTCGATGAACTGCAGTCGTACAAACAAAGCTCGCCAAGTGCCCCGCAGGGGTTCTCGGTAAGCCGAGATCATTACAGCTTGCTATCTGACGGCGGTGTAATGGTAAGAGAGCTCACCTATCCGATAGCTCCCAAAGGAAAAACGGTCTTTTATCATCCGGATTTTCCACTTCGATATGTGACTTACTACGTCAACCAAGGTAAGCTAGTTCGTGTGATATATGGCCCGCCGATGTCGAGCTACGGCGGCCTATGCCAAGTGGTAGAGAAGGCGAAGGGGTCATCGGCAACCACCATCTCGTCAGCTTGTAATTGAGAGCCGGGTATTCCGCCTCTCCGTCCCGGACGTCGCTTGATCGTCACGCGTCTACGCCGCGCAGGTCCATTCGGTGATGACGGAGTCGTCGGCTTCTTGGGGTAGACGGCGGGTGCGCTCGGTCTGACAGCGTAGGTCGTCGAGCCGGGCCAGCGCCCATATTGCTGCGCCTCGGACTATCGGGGCTTTGTCGGCGAGCAGGTTGGCCACCGGTTCGATCAGTTCCGCATCGCCGCTGTTGCCTGCGGCGATCAGCGCGTTCCTCGTCATCCGGTCGCGGCCGATGCGCTTGATCGGGGAGCCGGCGAAGACCGTGCGGAAGCTGGCGTCGTCCAGCGCGAGGATGTCGGCCAGTTCCGGCGCGACCAGTTCCGCGCGGGGGTGGAAGGCCAGGTTCGCGTTGGCCGCGGCGGCGAACTTGTTCCAGGGGCACACCGCCAGGCAGTCGTCGCAGCCGTAGATGCGGTTGCCGATCGCGGCGCGGAACTCGTGTGGGATCGGGCCGGCATGCTCGATCGTCAGGTAGGAAATGCAGCGGCGGGCGTCGAGCTGGTATGGCCGCGGGAAGGCGTCGGTCGGGCAGGCGGTCTGGCACGCGTCGCAACTGCCGCAGGTGTCGACGCCGCCGCGGTCCGGTTCCAGATCGAGCGTGGTGTAGATCGCGCCGAGGAACAGCCAGCTGCCATGCTCGCGACTGACGAGGTTGGTGTGCTTGCCCTGCCAGCCGAGGCCAGCGGCTTCGGCAAGCGGCTTTTCCATAACCGGCGCGGTGTCGACGAACACTTTTAGATCGAAGGGGGGCATGTCGCGGCCCGCTTCCTGCGCAAGCCAGCGGCCGAGCGCCTTCAACTGGCGCTTCACGACGTCGTGATAATCCGGGCCCTGCGCGTAGACCGAGATGCGCCCTACCCCGCCCTCGTCGGCGAGCCGCAGCGGATCGTCCTTCGGCGCATAGCTCATGCCGAGCGCGATCACGCTGCGGACTTCGGGCCACAGGCCGGCGGGGCTTTCGCGGTGGTGCTTGCGCTCCTCCATCCAGATCATTTCGCCGTGGCGGCCGTCCGCGAGCCATTGGTGGAGGCGTTCGCCCGCGCGTGGTGCTGCATCGGCATGCGCGATTCCGCAGGCGGCAAAACCCAATTCGGCCGCTTTGGCCTTAAGTCGGTGTTCCAGCTTGTCTTGCGCCACGTCCGACCGCTACCACGACGTCACCCTCGGGAGGAAGATTGCGCGTGAACGATGAATGGGCGGTCACCGCGAGCGGGATCGTGAAGCGGTTCGGCGACCGGCGCGTGGTCGACGGGGTGGACATCATGGTGCCGCGCGGCTCGGTGTACGGCGTGCTGGGGCCCAATGGCGCCGGCAAGACGACGACGCTGCGGATGCTGCTCGGGATCATCGAGCCCGACGAGGGTAGCCGCACGCTGCTCGGCTACGACAATCCGCGCGATGCGAGCGACCGGGTCGGCTATCTGCCCGAGGAGCGCGGGCTGTATCCGGCGATGAAGGCGCGCGAGGCGATCGCGTTCCTGGGGGCGTTGCGTGGGCTCGACTGGAAGACCGGACGCGAGCGGGCGGTGGTGCTGATGGAGGCCGCGGGACTCGGCCACGCGGTCGACGAGAAGATCCGGAAATTGTCGAAGGGCATGGCGCAGCTGGTGCAGTTGCTTGGCTCGGTGGTCCACCAGCCCGATCTGCTGGTGCTCGACGAGCCGTTCTCGGGGCTCGATCCGGTCAACCAGGAGCGGCTCGAGGCGCTGATCCTCGCCGAGCGGGACCGCGGCGCGACGATCCTGTTCTCGACGCATATCATGAGCCATGCCGAGCGGCTGTGCGACCGGCTGGCGATCATTGCTGGCGGCAAGCGGCGGTTCGAGGGGACGGTGGCGGATGCGCGCGGGATCCTGCCGCAGCGGGTGCATTATACGCCGCATCGACCCGATCCGGCGATCCGCGGCGTGCTGCCGGCGGATGCGGTTGCGGACGGGGATAGCTGGCGGTTCGAGCTGCCGAACGAGGGGATCGAGAGTTTGCTCGTGCGGTTGATCGACGCGGGGTACGGGATTTCGGGGCTGTCGATCGAGCGGCCCGGGTTGCACGAGGCGTTCGTCCGGATCGTCGGCCAGCATGGCGACGTCGCGCAGGAGCAGGCGGCATGACGCGCTTCCGCCGGACGCTCCGCCAGACCTTCACGATCGCGCGGCGTGATTTCATCGCCACGGTGTTCACGCCGATCTTCCTGCTGTTCCTGTTCGCGCCGCTGATCATGGGATCGTTCGGCGCGATCGGCGGGATGGGCGCGGCGAGCGTCAGCGGCGGCGCGCAGGACAAGACGCGGATCATCGCGATCGTGCCCGCGGCGACATCGCGGCCGATCGCCGAGGCCGACACGCGGCTGCGCGGCATGTTCCGCGAGGACGAAGCCCCGCCGGCGCTCACCACCGTCGCGCCGTTGGCCGATCCGGCGGCGCAGGCGCGGGCGGCGTTCGAGACGAAGGATATCGATGCGTCGGCGGTGATCTATGGTCCGCTCGACGCGCCGCAGATCCTGTACGGCCCGCGCGGGAAGCGATCGGCGGATTATCTCGGGTTGCTCGCGCAGACGACGCTGGCGGCGGAGAAGCTGGGCGGTACGCTGCCGAGGATCGCGGCGACCAAGACGCGGATCACGCGCTCGACCACGTCGGTCGGGGGCCAGCACCAGTCGGCGTTCTTCGCGGTGTTCGGGATCTTTTTCCTGACGTTGTTCCTGTCGGGTCAGGTCGTCGGGACGATGGCCGAGGAGCGCAACAACAAGGTGATCGAGGTGCTGGCCGCCGCGGTGCCGCTCGAATCGGTGTTCTTCGGCAAGCTGATCGGGATGTTCGGCGTCGCGGTGCTGTTCGTCGCGTTCTGGGGCACCGTCGTCACGCAGATCACGACGCTGATGCCCGCGGGTGCGGCGGCGGCGCTGGGCGACCTGACGCCGGCGATCGGTGGTCCGATGTTCGCGCTGCTGTTCGCCGCGTATTTCAGCATGGCGTATCTGCTGTTGGGCTCGGTGTTCCTGGGCGTGGGCGCGCAGGCCTCGACGATGCGCGAGATCCAGATGCTGTCGCTGCCGATCACGATCCTGCAGGTGGCGATGTTCGGGCTGTCGTCGGCGGCGGTCTCGCATCCCGGCACCTGGATCGCGACGGTCGCCGAGCTGTTTCCGCTGTCGTCGCCGTTCGCGATGGCGGGGCGTGCGGCGAACTCGGCCGAGCTGTGGCCGCATGTCGCGGCGCTGGCGTGGCAGGCTTTGTGGGTGACGATCTTCATCTCGGTCGGGGCGCGGCTGTTCCGGCGGGGGGTGCTGCAATCCGGGAGCGCGCGGCCGTTCTGGCGGCGGAAGGCGAAGGTGACGGCGTAGAACTCCTGATGATCCTCCCCCGCAAGGGGGAGGTGGCGCCGAAGGCGACGGAGGGGGAGGCAGGCGCCACACCTGTTCCGTGTCCGCCCCCTCCGTCTGGCAAGCGCCAGCCACCTCCCCCTTGCGGGGGAGGATCGCGTAGGCACAATCCCGATCAGCCTGTTGACATAAGTGTCAGCTAGGCCTTTCCTGTGGCAAAACACGGGAGAGAGACGATGGCGACTCTGGTGAGAGACGTGGCGCAGCACGCGGTCGATCCGCTCGATGTGAGCCGCGCCGAGTTGTACCGCGACGATGTGTGGCAGGCGCCGTTCGCCCAGCTCCGCGCCGAGTCGCCGGTCCATTATGTCGAGCATTCCGACTATGGGCCGTACTGGTCCGTCTCCAACTACAAGGGCATCGTCGAGGTCGAGTCGCTCCCCGATCTCTATTCCTCCGAGGCGGGCGGGATCACGATCGCCGATTTTGTCGCCGAGCGCGATGTCCGCATGCCGATGTTCATCGCGCGCGACCGGCCGGTGCATACCGGCCAGCGCCGCACCGTCGCGCCCGCCTTCACGCCGAGCGAGATGACGCGGATGTCGGGCGATATCCGGCGGCGGACGGCGGACATGCTCGACAGCCTGCCGTGGAACACGCCGTTCGACTGGGTCGACACGGTCGCGATCGAACTGACCACGCAGATGCTGGCGATCCTGTTCGATTTTCCGTGGGCGGACCGGCGGAAGCTCACCTTCTGGTCGGACTGGGCGGGCGATATCGAGCTGGTGAAGAGCGAGGAGCTGCGCCAGCAACGCCTCGTCCACATGTTCGAATGCGGCTCGTATTTCAAAGGTCTGTGGGATGCAAAGCTCGGCAAAGATCCGACGCCCGACCTGATCTCGATGATGATCCATTCGGACGCGATGTCTCACATGGATCACAACGAGTTCATCGGGAACCTCATCCTGCTGATCGTCGGCGGCAACGACACGACGCGTAATTCGATGTCGGCGCTGGCGTATGGGCTGGACAAGTTTCCGGAGTCGCGCGCGAAGCTCGAGGCGGATCCGGGGCTGATCCCCAATGCGGTGAGCGAGATCCTCCGCTGGCAGACGCCGCTCGCGCACATGCGCCGCACCGCGACCGCCGACGCGGAGTTGATGGGGCAGCAGATCAAGGCGGGCGACAAGCTGGCGCTCTGGTATATCTCGGCGAACCGCGACGAGAGCGTGTTCGGGGACGATGCGGACGCGATCGTGGTGGATCGGCCCAACGCGCGGCGGCATCTGGCGTTCGGGCACGGCATCCACCGCTGCGTCGGCGCGCGGCTGGCGGAAATGCAGATCGCGATCCTGCTGGAGGAGATGGCGGCACGGCGGATGCGGATCAACGTGCTGGCCGAGCCTACGCGGGTCGCGGCGTGCTTCGTCCACGGGTATCGCACGCTGCCGGTCGAGATCAGCAAATACTGAGGCGTGGCGTCACCTTATCGGTCGGTTCGCGCGTACCTATATTCCGAACGATGGAGACCGATATGACCCAGGACCGCCGCGCTTTCCTCACGCTTGCCGGGGCGGGCGCCGCCGGCTTTGCCTTGTGGGGTGCTCGTCGCAGCCTGCGCAGGCGGCGGAGCGGTTCGAGGTCACGCTGACCGACGCGCAGTGGCGGAAGAAGCTGTCGCCGGATGCGTACAACGTCCTTCGCAAGGAAGGTACCGAGCGTCCGTATTCGAGCCCGTTGAATGGCGAGCATCGTGCGGGGATCTTCTCGTGCGGCGGGTGCGCGCTGCCGAACTTCTCGTCGAAGACCAAGTTCGAGAGCGGGACCGGGTGGCCGAGCTTTTGGCAGCCGCTGCCCAACGCGGTGCGGACGCGGGTGGATTCGACGCTGGGGATGGCGCGGACCGAGGTGCATTGCCGGCGGTGCGGGGGGCATCTGGGGCACGTGTTCGACGATGGGCCCAAGCCGACCGGCAAGCGGTACTGCATGAATGGGGATGCGCTGACGTTCAAGGCGGCTTGAGGGGGAGCGCCGTGAGCGTGTTCGGTGCGTATCGTTCCTGAGCACGTGAAGCTTGTTTCCCCGCGAAGGCGGGGATCCAGACTGGGCTCCCGCCTTCGCGGGAGAACAAGGGAGATAAGCTACCTGACGCACTGTTCCCCCCCGGCGAAGGCCGGGGTCCAATTGGGGAACGTTGCTCATTGAGGGCTGCGACTCGTTACTGCGACCTCACCAATTGGGCCCCGGCCTTCGCCGGGGTGGTGCCTTTTGGGGGACGGTTGGAGTGCTGAACTAATTGGAGGCGATCAGTAGCGAAACACTCGACTGCTGATGTCAGAGCCGGCCGGGAGTGCCGCAGCGAGCCTCGCACCCAACCGCAAAAACAAACCTCAGTTCGTCTCGTTCACCAGCGTGAAGATACCGCGGGGGTCGGTCGGGCCGTGCTGGATCGAGGCAAGCTGTGCGGCGTTGGCGCGCTGCGTTGCGGTGATGGTGCGGGTGGCGCTGGCCATCTGGTAGGTGGGCTGTGCAGGCGCATCGAGCGTGTCGCCGGCGGGCGCGTGGCCCGAATAGATGAAGCCCTTGGTCGGGTAGACCGAGGTGCCGAGGTCGCCCTGCGGACCGTACCAGACCTTGACCTTGCTCCAGTCGCCGGCGTCCGAGACGTCGATCGCGCGGACGTTGGTCTCGATCGCGCCGCGACGCGACCAGTTGGCGTGGGTCAGGAGGACTTCGCGGTCGCTGACGACCTTCGAGACCATCGCGACATGGCCGACGCGCATCCGCGAGGTCGGCGAGAAGGCGAGGACCGCGCCTGCCTTGGGAGCATGGCCACGCTCGTAGCGGCCAGCGGCCTGATCCCACCAAGTGTTTGCGTTGCCGCGGATTTCGATCCCCGAAACCGAGCGGGCAAACGTGACACACTGCCAGAACTGGGCTGCTGCCGGTGTGGCCGTCATCAGGCCGCACGATACCACCAGCGCAAAACGCGCTGCTAACGCCTTGAAATTCATCGAGACCCCCCGGCCAAAACCCGTTCGTCACAGTCTGGCTACGGGAGGTTCGAATTAATTGAAATACACGGCGGAACCATATCCGACGAAGCGTGTTACCGCGCCGACCAACGCCCGAAACTGGGCCCCGTCAGGCTCAGTTCATCAGTTTCCAGCCGGTTATGCGGTCCACGGTGACCTGCGTGACCGCATGATAGCCCGGCCGCGCCTTGCCGTAGATGTCCATCGCCAGCGTGTGACCCCAGTCGCCCGAGTCCATCATCTGCTGGAACAGCGGCGCGACGAACTTGCGCCTCCCTTGCGAGGTCAGGAACTGCTCGGCCGAGGCGTCGGCGGGTGCATAGTGATTGGCGAGCGCGAGTTGCAGCCAGGCGAAGCGGATCTCCGAATTGCCCGTCGTGTTCCAGCCGAACGTGGCGTCGAGCGTCTTCAACCGCTCGGCGGGGAGTTTGCGCGGCAATTGCGTGATGAAGCGCGTGATCTCCTGCGTGGTCGCCTTGCCCGGAACGGCGGACACCGGACCGCCTGCGGCGTACGCCTTTGCCGCCGCATCGACTGCGGGGAACGCAGCCGACGTCACGTGCACCGCGTTCGCCGGGATACCGGGTTGGTACACCCAGGTGTCGACGCCGATCGTCTTGGCCTCGGCGGGGGTCAGCAGCTTCGACTTGAGGTCGGCGAGGAAGCCGGCGCTGGTCTGCGGCTGGAAGGCGTGGCGGTCGAAATAGCTTCGGAGGTATGCGTCCCACCGCGCGCGACCGACCTGTTTCTCGATCGTGCGGAGGAAGGCGGCGCCCTTGTCGTACGCGATTTGCGTCATGCCGTCGTCGGGGTCGCGCGATGCGTCGAGTTCAAGGTGGAGTTGCGTGTCCTTCGCAGCGGGGCCACCCGCCTCCTTCACCGCGGCGATCATGTCGGTCCAGGCGAGGTCGGCCTCCATGTCGGCGCGGCGCTTTCCGTAGAGCGCCTCCATGATCCGGTTCTCGAAATAGCTGGTAAAGCCTTCGTTGAGCCAGAAATCGTCCCACGTCGCGTTCGTCACGAGGTTGCCCGACCAGCTGTGCGCGAGCTCGTGCGCGATCAGCGAGACGAGGCTGCGGTCGCCGGCGATCGCGGTCGGCGTGGCGAAGGTGAGCGTCGGGTTCTCCATGCCCCCGAACGGGAACGACGGCGGCAGGACCAGCACGTCGTAGCGGCCCCAGCGATACGGGCCGTAAAGCCCCTCGGCGGCGGCGACGAACTTCTCGAGCTCGCCGAATTCGTAGGCGGCCTTGGGCAGGGTCGCGGGTTCGGCCCATATGCCGGTGCGCGGGCCGGTCGACTTGAACGCGATGTCGCCGACCGCGAGCGCGATCAGGTACGGCGCGACGGGCTTGTCCATCTTGTATGCGAAGGTGCAGCGATCGGCGGTGCAGGTTTTCCCCGCAGCATCGGCGACACGGTCCCCGCTCATCACCGCGGTCAGCTGTCGGGGGACGGCGATCTTGGCTTCCCAGGTCTGGCGGATGCCGGGGGAGTCCTGCGTCGGGATCCAGCTGCGGTTGAGGATCGCCTCGCCCTGGCTGAACAGGAAGGGCTGCTTCTTGCCCGCGGTCTGTGCGGGGGTGAGCCACTGGAGCGCCTTCGCGTCGGGGGACGAGGCGTAGGCGATGCGGATTTTCTTCGCGCCGTTAAGCGTGACGGTCAGCGGGGCGCCGTGGATCTTGTCGACCGCACCGACCGAGTAGGGGAGCGGCTTGCCGGCCATGTCGGTGATGTTGACGATCTTCAGGCCGTTGTCGTCGAGCACGACCTGCTTGGCGCCGGGGGCCGCGAGGATGTCGAGGGTGGCGATGCCGCGGATGACGTGGGTGTCGAAGTCGGCGGCTAGATCCAGCGCGACGTGCGTGACGCGGGCTTCGGTCGGGCGGGCGTAGCTGTGCGGGTCGCGGGCGTCGGGGGTGGTGAGGATCGGGGCGATCGTCTGGGCGACGGCGGGGGATGCTAGGACGAGCGTCAGGGCGGTGGCTAGTGCGGGGATGCGCATGGGAACTCCGATGGTGCCGTTGCCCGGCGATTGGGGCGGCCAAGCTTCGGTCCTACCGTGCGGGTCCGCTTGCTGGAAGGGTGACAGCCCCCTGTTTCGCTCCCCTCCCTGGAAGGGTGGGGTTGGGGGTGGGTTGGCCTGTTGGCTGATCGAGCGCCTGCCAAGCGGCCGACCCACCCCCGGCCCCTCCCTTTCAGGGAGGGGGGAAGTCAGGGTTCGCGTGGGGCTACGTCGATGCTGGGCGCGCCGGCCAGCCGCGCCAACCGAGCCTCGTGCTCCACCCGACCGAACGGGAAGCGCGAGAAGAAGAACGCCGAGACGCACGCAAGCGCGATGTAGAGCCCCGCATAGATCAACGTCAGCCGGTCGATCGTGCCGACCGGGACCGTGCCCGGGGTCGCCTTGGCCGGGAAGCCCGCCACCGCGAGGATCATGCCGGCGAAGAATATCCCGATCCCGCTCGTGCACTTCTGGACGAAGAACGAGCCGGCAAAGAACACGCCTTCCGACCTTCGGCCCGTCTTCGCCTCCGAATCCTCGACCACGTCCGCCATCATCGACGCGCCGAGGATGAACCCGGTGACGTTCGACGCGGTGCCGAGGATGAAGAACCCGAACAGCATCGGCAGCAGCGTGGACTCGCCCACCTCAGGAAACACGCCGAGCATCCGCAGCCAATAGGGCGTGGTGTTGAGCGCCGCACCGCATAGCACCGCGGTCATCGCCGCCTTGGGCTTGCTGGCGGATTTTCCGAGCCGGGGCGCCGCCAGAAACGCGAGAAAGACACCCGAAAACAATGCGATGGTCAGATACACGAAGGTCGGGCCCTTGAAGCCCCATACGTAGATATAGAGGTAATTCGACATCGCGTAGCTGATGCCCTGGATCGTGTAGGCGCAGACGCCCGCCGCCATCAGGATCGCGAAGGCGCGGCTCTTCACCGTTTCGCGCAGTTCGGCGAAGGAATCGCGCAAGGTCTGCCGGGCGATCGGGGCGTTGGGGAGATGCTTGATCTCGTGGTGCGTGCCGAGCGCCGATACGAGGATCGCGACGCCGATGAGCAGCGCGCCCGCCAGCGCGAAGCCGCTGTAACCGGCGCGGTTGAGCAGACCGTTGGGGAACGCGGCGGTGGGCGCGAGGAAATATTTGTACGCGGACAGCAGCATCAGCAGCCCGCCGACCCAGCCGAACAGATAACGATACGCCATGATCCGCGTGCGCTCGTCATAGCCGGAGGTGAGTTCGGGGGTCAGCGCGACCGACGGGACCTCGTAGCAACTTACCGCGGTGCGCACGAGCACCGCCATCGCGAACAGCCAGACCAGCGTCTGCGGCTCCGACATCACCGACGGCGGATTCCACAGCAGCAGCCAGCCGACCATGATCGGCAGCGCGGAGGCGTACATCCAGGGATGCCGCCTGCCCCACTTCGTCCGCGTGCGATCGGAGAAGAAGCCGACCGCGGGATCGACGAGCGCATCGATCAACAGCGCCATCATGATGACGAGGCCGACGGTGGCTGAGGGAAGCCCGACGACCTGGTTGTAGAACAACAGCAGGAACGTGCCGAACCCGGCGTCCTTCACCCCGTAAGCGACCGCGCCGAAGCCGTAGCTCGCCATCGTGCCGTTCGAGAGGCGGCGACCCGGAGCGGTCATTTCAGTTTGTCGAGAATTGCGAACAGCGAGGGTTGCGCCGGGTCCCAGCTTGGCCGCGTGCCGATCGTCATGCCGCCGTCGACCAGGATGTGCGTGCCGGTGATGAAGCTCGCATCGTCGCTGGCGAGGAACGCGACCGCGGCGGCGATGTCGTCGCCGGTGCCGGGGCGGCGGATCGGCTGCGCGTCGGCGGCGATATGCGCGATCATCGCGTCGGCCTTGCTGGTCTTGTCCTCGTCCAGTTCGAGCGCCCGCGTGAAGATGTTGGTGACGATGAAGCCGGGGACGACGGCGTTCACGCGGATCCTGTGCTGCGCGAGATCCGCGGCGGCCTGTTTGGTGAGGTGGAGCACGCCGGCCTTGGCGGTGGAATAGGCGGTCGGCGCGTAGCCGGTGCCTAGCGCGGACACCGACGAGGTGTTGACGATCGCGCCGCCGCCGCGTTTCGCCATCAAGGGCGCGGCGTAGCGGATGCCGAGCGCGACCGAGCGGAGGAGGAGCGCCTGGGTGCGGTCCCAATCCTCGGGGCTGATCTCGCCGATCGGATCGCGCGAGCCGCCGGCGCCGGCATTGTTGAACAGGATGTCGAGCCCGCCCGCATCGTCGGCGGTCTGCATCAGCGCCTCGATGTCGCCGGCCTGGAGCACGTCGGTGCGCTGGAAGATGATGCGGCCGCCGGATGCGTCGGCGAGCGCGTGGCCACCGGCTTCGTCGATGTCGCCGATCAGGACGGTGGCGCCTTCGTCGGCGAGTCGGAGCGCGGTCGCCCGGCCGATGCCGGACGCGCCGCCAGTCACGACGGCACGCTTGCCTGAAAACCTCACACGCACTCTCCTGCTCTTTTTTGCGAGCATAGTATGGCTTCTGCACTCGTCAATGATGCCGCGTTCGAAAAACGGGTTTGCGGCGGGCGCCGCTCGGCGATACCAAGCGGGCAAACATTCGGAGGATGCGTGATGGATACGACCAACCTGTTCCGGCTCGACGGCCGCGTTGCGCTGATCACCGGCGGAAGCCGCGGGATCGGCAAGATGATCGCCGCCGGCTTCATCGCGCAGGGGGCGAAGGTGTATATCTCGTCGCGCAAGGCCGATGTGTGCGAGGCGGCGGCGGCGGAGCTCGGGCCGAACTGCATCGCGTTGCCGCAGGACGTCTCGACGGTGGCGGGGTGCAAGGCGCTGGCCGCGCAGTTCGCCGAGCATGAGGACAAGCTCGATATCCTCGTCAACAATGCGGGCGCGGCGTGGGGCGTGCCGTTCGAGGAGTTTTCGGAAGTGGGCTGGGACAAGGTCATGGACCTGAACGTGAAGTCGCCGTTCTTCCTGACGCAGGCTTTGCATGCTGCGTTGAAGGCGTCGGGATCGCGCGCAAGGCCGGCGAAGGTGATCAACATCACGTCGATCGACGGGCAGCGGCTGAACCCGTGGGAGACGTACAGCTATCATGCGTCGAAGTCGGCGCTGATCTATCTGACCAAGCGGATGGCGGCGCGGCTGGTGACGGATTCGATCAACGTGACCTCGATCGCGCCGGGTGCGTTTGCGAGCGACATGAACAAGGCTGCGCGGGATCATGGCGATGCTGTGGCGGCGAGCATCCCGGCGAAGCGGGTCGGGGTGGACGAGGATATGGCTGGGGCGGCGATTTACCTCGCGAGCCGAGCTGGGGATTATGTGATCGGGGAGACGATTACGGTGGATGGTGGGCTGGTGCATGCGTCGCTGGGGACGTCGATCGACGCTTGAACCGACTTCCCTCGCCCCTCCGGGGAGAGGGAGGGAGGAGCACTTGCGACGGAAGGGAGAGGGGCGGTTGGGGTAGGCGGTCCTAGCCTCACTCCCCTCTCCCTTCCCACGGCAAGCGCCGCGGGCCCCTTCCCTCTCCCCGTAGGGGCGAGGGACTTTTAGTTACCGCGCGATTCCGCCGGCGGCGAGGACGGCGAGCGTGACCAGCTCGCTCGCCGTGCTCGTCATCGGGGCGACCTGGACGGGCTTTTCCATGCCGATCAGCATGGGGCCGATTACCGAGTCCCCGCCCAGTTCTCGGAGCAGTTTCGCCGAGATATGCGCCGACTGAAGGCCTGGCATGATCAGCACGTTCGCCGGTCCGGACAGCCGCGCGAAGGGGTAGTTCGCCAACTGCTTCGGGTTCAGCGCGACGTCGGGCGCCATCTCGCCCTCGTATTCGAAACCGACCTGCCGGCCGTCCAGCACGGTCACCGCATCGCGGATGTTGTCGAGCCACTCCCCCTTCGGATTGCCGAAGTTCGAATAGCTGAGGAACGCCACGCGAGGCTCGTGCCCCATGCGCCGTGCGACCGCCGCGGTCTGTTCGGCGAAGTCCGCGAGTTGCTCGGCGGTGGGGCGCTCGTTGACCGTCGTGTCGGCGATGAACACCGTGTGGCTCTGCCCGACTAGCAGGTGGATGCCGAACGGGGTCTTGCCCGCGACCGGATCGATCACGCGCCGGATCTGGCGCATCGTCTCGCCATAGGTGCGCGTGATACCGGTGATCATCGCGTCGCCTTCGCCCAACTGGAGCAGCAGCGCGCCGAAGATGTTGCGGTCCTGGTTGACCATCCGCTCGCAATCGCGGCGCAGGTATCCGCGACGCTGGAGCCGCGAATAGAGGAAGTCGACCATCCGCGGCACGAGCGGCGAGACGCGGCTGTTGTGGAGTTCGAAGCTCTCCGGATCGGTGACGCCGAGCGCGCGCAACCGCTCGGGCACGTCGTCGCGCCCGACCAGCACCGGGGTGCCGTAGCCGCCTTCCTTGAAGGCGATGGCGGCGCGGAGGACGACCTCCTCCTCGCCTTCCGCGAAGATCACGCGTTTCGGGTGCGCGCGGGCGCCTTCATAGGCCATCGAGAGGACCGAGGTGGTCGGGTTGAGGCGCGCCCTCAAGGAATGGCGATACGCTTCGATGTCGAGGATCGGCTTGGTCGCGACGCCCGAGGCCATTGCTGCTTTTGCGACCGCGACGGGGACGACTTCCATCAGGCGCGGATCGAACGGCGCGGGGATGATGTAGGTCGGGCCAAAACTGTGGCTGACGCCGTAGGCCGCGGCGACTTCCTCGGGGACGCGTTCGCGGGCGAGTTCGGCGATGGCGTTGGCGGCGGCGATCTTCATCGCATCGTTGATGCCCGTGGCACGGACGTCGAGCGCACCGCGGAAGATGAACGGGAAGCCGAGCACGTTGTTGACCTGGTTCGGATAATCCGAGCGGCCGGTCGCGACGATCGCGTCGGGACGCGCGGCCATCGCGAGTTCGGGGCGAATCTCAGGCTCGGGGTTGGCCATCGCGAAGATGATCGGCGCGGGCGCCATGTCCTTGACCATCTCCGGCGTCAGCGATCCCGCCGCGGAGAGGCCCAGGAACACGTCGGCCCCGACCAGCGCCTCGGTCAGGGTGCGCGTTTCGGTGATCGCGGCGTGCGCGGACTTCCACTGGTCGACGCCGTCGCGGCCCTGGTAGATCACGCCCTTGCGGTCGCAGAGGATAACGTTGTCGCCGCGTACGCCCATCGCCTTGACGAGCTCGGTGCAGGCGATCGCCGCGGCACCCGCACCGTTGACGACGATCTTGACCTCGGACAGCTTGCGCCCGGTGAGCAGGCACGCGTTGATCAGGCCGGCCGCGGTGATGATCGCGGTGCCGTGCTGGTCGTCATGGAACACCGGGATGTTCATGCGTTCGCGCAACGCCTGCTCGATGATGAAGCATTCGGGCGCCTTGATGTCCTCGAGGTTGATGCCGCCGAACGTCGGCTCCATCAGTTCGACCGCGTCGATGAAGCGGTTCACGTCCTCTGTCTTCAGCTCGATGTCGATCGCGTCGACGTCGGCGAAGCGCTTGAAGAGGACGGCCTTGCCCTCCATCACCGGCTTGCTAGCGAGCGGTCCGAGATTGCCCATGCCGAGGATCGCGGTGCCGTTCGAGATGACCGCGACGAGGTTACCCTTCGCGGTATAGTCGTAGACGGTGGCGGGATCGTCGTAGATCGCCTGCACCGGCACCGCGACGCCGGGCGAATAGGCGAGCGCGAGATCGCGCTGCGTCGCCATCGGCTTCGACGCGATGATCTCGATCTTCCCCGGACGGCCTTCCGAATGGAAGAGCAGCGCTTCGCGTTCGGAGAATTGGAGCGTTTCGTCGGACATGGGCGGGGGCCTCGCACGGTCGTTGGGTTTGGAGGACCTTCTAGGCAGGTGGTCGGCATCCGTCACCCCGGACACTTCGCCCTAGGGGGTAGCCAACCCACCGGCACCACCCCGGCGAAGGCCGGGGCCCAATTGGAAAGGCCGGAATAACGACAGACTGCCATTCGTTATTTTCGTATCCCAATTGGGCCCCGGCCTCCGCCGGGGTGGTGATGCCGGTGCGGGGTGGTGCCCTCCACTTCCTTCTCCCCCTCGGGGAGAAGGTGGCGCGGAGCGACGGATGAGGGGGGGGGTGCGCGCCCGAGCCTCACTCCCCCTCACCCTCCCACGCTTCGCGCGGGCCCCTTCCTCTCCCCCGAGGGGAGAGGGGTTTTATGGCCGACCGCTTTTCGCTACCCGCACCGTGATGCCCATTCCCGCCCCTACCCCCATGATGACGCAGTATCTCGGCCTGAAGGCGGAGGCGCAGGATTGCCTGTTGTTCTACCGGATGGGCGATTTCTTCGAGCTGTTCATGGACGATGCGCGGATCGCGGCGGGGGTGCTCGATATCGCGCTGACCGCGCGCGGCGAGCATGAGGGCAAGCCGATCCCGATGTGCGGCGTGCCGGCGCATGCGGCGACGGTGTATCTGCAGCGGCTGATCAAGGCGGGGCACCGCGTGGCGATCGCCGAGCAGGTCGAGAGTCCGGCGGAGGCCAAGGCGCGCGGCGGGTCGAAGGCGCTGGTGGCGCGGGCGATCGTGCGGGTGGTGACGGCGGGGACGCTGACCGAGGAGGCGCTGCTCGACGCGCGCGCGGACAATTGGTGCGTGGCGATCGGCGAGGCGGGCGGATCGGTGGCGATCGCCGCGGCGGACGTGTCGACCGGGCGGTTCGAGATCGTCGAGGTTGCGGGCGACGCGGTCGAGGCAGAACTCGCGCGGCTCGGCGCGGCCGAGGTTGTCGCGTCGGAGGCCAGCGCATTTGAGGAGTTGGCGACGACGCTGCGGCCGAAGGTCGACTTCGACAGCGGGGCTGGCGAGGCGCGGCTGAAGCGGCTGTACGGCGTGGCGACGCTCGACGGGTTCGGACAGTTCGGACGCGCGGGGCTGGCCGCGGCCGGCGGGCTGGTCGCGTATCTGGAGCATAATGCGAAGGGCGCGATGCCCTTCCTCCGCCCCCCGCGGATCGGGCGTGCGGCGGAGACGATGGCGATCGATGCCGCCACACGGGAGAGCCTCGAGCTGACGTGCACGACCGGTGGCGTGCGGAAAGGGAGCCTCCTCGATGCGGTCGACCGGACCGTGACGGGGGCCGGCGCGCGATTGCTGGGGGCGGATCTCGGCGCGCCGTTGATGGACAAGGCGGCGATCGACTCGCGGCTCGATCTGGTGCGGTTGTTCCATGACGACCAGGCGGCGCGGGAGAAGTTGCGGTCGACGTTGCGGGCTCTGCCGGACATCGGGCGGGCGCTCGGGCGGCTGGCGGCGGGGCGCGGTGGACCGCGCGATCTTGGACAGTTGCGCGATGGGCTGGACGGGGCGTGGAGCCTCGGCGAGCGGATGGACGCGATCATAGATCCGCCGGTGCTGCTCCGGGACATCGCGCCAAGATTGCGCGGGCATGGGAGCCTGATCGATCTGTTGAAGCGCGCGCTGGTGCCGTCGCCGCCGATCGAGGCGTCGGATGGCGGGTATATTGCGGCGGGTTATGACGCGGCGCTCGACGATCTGCGCGATGCGGGGGCTGGCGGGCGGCGCGCGATCGCGGCGCTGGAGGCGGAGTTTCGGGCTTCTACCGGCGTTACCGCGTTGAAGATTCGGCATAATGGCGTGCTCGGCTATCATGTCGAGGTCCCGGCGCGGGCGGCGGATCCGTTGATGAAGGCGGACAGTGGGTTCACGCATCGCCAGACCCTGGCCGGCGTGGTGCGGTTCAATACGCCTGCGCTGCACGAGGTTGCGGCGAAGGTGTCGCAGTCGGGCGCGCATGCGTTGGCGGCGGAGGCGGCGCATCTGGAAGAATTGACCGCGCAGGCTCTGGCGTCGCGCGAGGCGATTGCGGCGACGGCGGATGCGTTGGCTCGGCTCGACGTTGCGGCGGGGCTGGCCGAGCGGGCGGCGGAAGGCGCGTGGGCGCGGCCTTCGCTTGTGGATCACGCGTGTTTCGAGATCGAGGGCGGGCGGCATCCGGTGGTCGAGGCGGCGGTTGCGAAGTCGGGCGACCGGTTCGTCGCCAACGACTGTAACCTGTCGGAGAGTTCGCGCCTGTGGCTCGTCACCGGGCCGAACATGGGCGGCAAATCGACGTTCCTGCGCCAGAACGCGCTGATCGCGGTGCTGGCGCAGGCGGGGTCGTACGTGCCCGCGACCAAGGCCACCCTGGGTCTGGTCGATCGGTTGTTCAGTCGCGTCGGTGCCTCCGACAACCTCGCGCGCGGGCGGTCGACGTTCATGGTCGAGATGGTCGAGACCGCGGCGATCCTCGCACAGGCGACGCCGCGGTCGTTCGTGATCCTCGACGAGGTCGGGCGCGGCACGTCGACCTATGACGGCCTCGCGATCGCCTGGGCGGTGGTCGAGGCGATCCACGAGGACAATCGCTGCCGCTGCCTGTTCGCGACGCATTATCACGAGCTGACGCGACTGGCCGAACGGTGCGAGGCGCTGTCGTTGCATCATGTGCGTGCGCGCGAGTGGAAGGGGGAGCTGGTGCTGCTCCACGAACTCGCCGATGGGCCGGCGGATCGGAGCTATGGGCTGGCGGTCGCGCGGCTGGCGGGGATGTCGCCGGCGACGGTGGCGCGGGCGAAGGCGGTGCTGGCGAAGCTCGAGGCCGGGCGGGCGAAGACGGGCGGGCTCGCGGCGGGGCTGGACGACCTGCCGTTGTTCGCAGCCGCCGCGCAGGTGGAAGAAGTGGCGTGCGATGTGTTGCGCGAGGATCTGGCCAAGCTCGATATCGATGCGATGAGCCCGCGCGAGGCGCTGGAGGCTTTGTACCGGTTGAAGGCGCTCGCGAACGAGGGGTGAACCCGGTCCTCCCCTGCAAGGGGAGGTGGCTGGCCCTTGCCAGACGGAGGGGTGACCCGCCCTCGATAGCGCGGATACCCCTCCGTCAGCCCTTCGGCCTGCCACCTCCCCTTGCAGGGGAGGAATAGCTCTCTCGCGTCCTAGTATCTCATTATACGGCGATGCTAGGCGGCGGCCGGATTAGCGGAGCGCGGGCTTTGGGCGGACATCATCACGGGCATTCACATGGCCACGACCACGCGCACTCGGGCCACGGCGGCAGCCATTCGCACGGCGGCCACAGTCACGCCCCCGCCTCGTTCGACCGCGCGTTCGCGATCGGGATCGGGCTCAACATCGTGTTCGTCGCGGTCGAGGCCATCGTCGGCCTGCGGATCGACTCGGTCGCGCTGCTCGCCGACGCCGGTCACAATCTGTGCGACGTGCTCGGCCTCGTCGTCGCCTGGGGCGGGACGATGCTCGCGCGCACCGCGCCGACCAAGCGCTACACCTACGGGCTGAAGGGCTCGACGATCCTCGCCGCGCTGGCCAATGCGCTGCTGCTGCTGGTCGCACTCGGCGCAATCGTGCTGGAAGCGTCCCAGCGCTTCTCCGATCCCGCGCCGACCCCCGGCCTCACCGTGTCGATGGTCGCGGGCATCGGCATCGCCGTCAACGCGATTACCGCATGGATGTTCGCGCGGGGACGCAAGGGCGACGTCAACATTCGCGGCGCGTATCTCCACATGGCGGCCGATGCGCTCGTTTCCGCGGGCGTGGTGATCGCCGGGCTGGTGATCTGGCGCACCGGGCTGACCTGGATCGATCCGGCGGTCAGCATCGTGATCGCGTGCCTGATCTTCTGGCAGACCTGGGGCCTGCTCCGCGAAACCGTCGAAATGTCGCTGTCGGCGGTCCCCCGCGGGATCGAGTTCGACCATGTCGACGAGGCATTGTGCGGCCTGCCCGGCGTGCGCGAAATCCACGATCTCCACATCTGGCCGATGAGCACGACCGAACCCGTTCTGACCGCACATCTAGTGATGCCCGCAGGTCACCCAGGCGACGATTTCTTAAGCGATGCCAGGACGATGCTGCACGAGAAGTTCGGGATCGGCCACGCGACCTTGCAGGTTGAGACCGGTGCCGGCCACGATTGTTCGATGGCAAGCCCGGACAAGGTCTGACGCGCGCTTCGGACGATGCGACGCTTCAGACGAAGTGGAAATCGGCCTTTGCGCGGCTGGTTTCCCCTTCCAGTGCCTGATCGCGATAAGGTCCATCGCGGTCGACCCAGTGCAGGAAGAGATGCGCCGACCAGCCATTCGGGTTCGGCGTCATGCGCCCGTGGCGGTGATGCACACCCTGATAGAGGACCGCATCGCCGACCTCCATCGTGATCGCGGCATGCGGCTCCGCGCCGAAATCATCGGTAACGCGTGCGCTCGGCTCGGTTCGCTGCGTCCCGACCTCGAGATCCCAAGGCGCACCGTCGCTGTAATCGAGCGTCAGCGAGAGGCTGTGTTCGCACGCCAGCCGATCCGAATGCACCATACAAACGTCGCCCTCGCGGTAGACCCGGAAGTAATCATAGGTCGGCAACAGTTCGCGGCCGACGAGCTGGCTGACGATCGGCGTCAGCCCCCAGAGAAACTGCAGCATCGGCGGATATTGTCGGCCATAAACTTCGAACGCGGGGCGCTTGAGCAGATTGGGATGCTGCGTGACCGTGCTCAGGTCGACACTCGCCAACCCGAGATCCTGTTTCAACCGGCGGAGGAATGCGTCGGTCACCTCTACGGGCACAAGTCCTTGAATATGCGCGAACCCGTGATCGCTATAGCTGCCTTCGACCTTCATGCGACGAGGGCTATCGACCAGCGCGGATCGTTGCAAGCCCACGCGCCGGTTCGGATGCCGTGCACCGGAATGAACTTTATTGGCATGATGCAGGTTATCCCCGCATCGATCAGGAGTGAATTCATGAAGAAGCATCTTATCGCCGCGCTGATGTCCGTCGCCGTTGCGGCCCCGGCGATGATGCCGACGGCAGCAACCGCGCAGCGCAACGACGATCGTCGTGACCGCAACGACCGCAACGACCGCCGCGGAAACGATCGCAACTGGCGCGGCGACAACGACCGTAACTGGGATCCGTCGCGCAGCTATCAGAACGGTAACTATCGTGAGCGCCGCCTGGGTCGCAACGATCGCATCTATCGTGGCAAGGATGGCCGCGCCTATTGCAAGCGCAACGACGGCACGACCGGTCTGGTGATCGGTGCGCTCGGCGGCGGCGTGCTGGCCAACCTGATCGGTGGCGGTACGCTCGGGACGCTGGCAGGTGCCGGTGGCGGCGCGTTGCTCGGCCGGTCGGTCGACCGCGGCAATGTGAAGTGCCGCTGAGCTTCGACCGAAGCTTGCGCGAATGACGAAGCGGCGGCCGAGCGATCGGCCGCCGTTTTCGTATCTACAGCATCCCGTACAGCAGCGTGCCGTTCAGGCCGATGATCACCGCGGCGATCACCCAGGCGAGCGTCTTCAGCCAGACCGGGCTGACCAGATCGCCCATGATCGTGCGGTCGCCGGTGAACTTGACGAGCGGCACGACCGCGAACGGGAGCTGTAGGCTGAGCACCACCTGGCTCAGTACCAGCAGCTTCGTCGCGCCCGAATCGCCGGTCGCGCCGACGACGATCACGGCGGGGACGATCGCCAGCAACCGCGTCACCAGCCGGCGCGCCCAGACCGGCATCCGCAGGTTGAGGAAGCCCTCCATCACGATCTGGCCGGCGAGCGTGCCGGTCACCGTCGAGTTCTGGCCCGACGCGAGCAGCGCGACCGCGAACAGCACGCTCGCCGCGCCCATGCCGAGCATCGGGGCCAGCAGTTCATAGGCCTGGTCGATCTCGGCGACGTCGGTGCGGCCGGCGACGTGGAAGGTCGCGGCGGCGAGGATCAGGATCGAGGCGTTGATGAAGAAGGCGAGGCCGAGCGCCACGGTGCCGTCGATCGTCGCCATCGTGATCGCATCGCGCTTGCCAGCCATGTCCTTGGCGAACGCGCGGGTCTGGACGATCGACGAGTGGAGGTAGAGGTTGTGCGGCATCACGGTCGCGCCGAGGATGCCGATCGCGATGTAGAGCATCGCCGGGTTGGTCACGATCTCGGTGGTCGGCACCAGCCCGCCGAGCACGCCCGCCCATTCGGGCTGCGCGAGGAACAGCTCGAAGATGAAGCAGCCGGCGATGATCACGAGTAGCGCGACGACGAACGCTTCGAGCTTGCGGAACCCGAAGCGTTGCAGCGCGAGGATCAGGAACACGTCGAGTGCGGTGAGGACGACGCCGTAGACGAGCGGCAGGCCGAACAGCAGCTTCAGCGCGATCGCCGTGCCGAGCACTTCGGCGAGGTCGCAGGCGATGATCGCGATCTCGCAGAGGAACCAGAGCACGAGCGAGACCGGCTTCGAATAGTGCGCGCGACAGGCTTGCGCGAGGTCGAGCCCGGCGACGATGCCGAGGCGGGCGGACAGCGCCTGGAGGACCATCGCCATCAGGTTCGACAGCAGTACGACGGATAACAGCGTGTAGCCGAACGCGGATCCGCCGGCGATGTCGGTCGCCCAGTTGCCGGGGTCCATATAACCGACCGCGACGAGATAGCCCGGCCCGACGAATGCGAACAGCCGCCGCCAGAACGACGCCCCCTCGGGGATGACGACGGTGCGGTGGCTCTCGGCGAGCGAGTTGGCGAAGTCGGACGCGGGGAGATTGGGGGCTGACATCGGAGGCCGCTTTGCCGGAACGGGGGGGAGGGGACAAGCGCTTGCGTCCTTACCACCCCAGAGCCGCCCTCTCCTATTCCGTCACCCCGCCCCATCCGTCACCCCGCCCAATCCCCGTCACCCCAGCGAAAGCTGGGGTATCCCGGTTGGCGAGCGTCCCGACCCGATCGGGGAGATCCCAGCTTTCGCTGGGATGACGGGTGGGGCGGGGAGCAGGAACGGAGAAGGCGATCAAATCACCTTCATGTCCGCCTGGTAATGATGCCATGCGAAGATCGCCGCGGCGCCGCGGTGTGGGCGCCAGGCCTCCGCCACTTCGCGCGTCAGTTTCTCGCTCGGGCGGGTTTCGTGGCCGAGGATACGCCCGATCTCGATCTGGATCGCGAGGTCGCCTGCCGGCCAGATGTCGGTACGGCCTTCCGCGAACAGCAGGTAGATTTCCGCAGACCAGCGGCCGATGCCCTTCACGCGGACCAGTGCGGCGATCGCCTCCTCGTCGTCTTCGGGCAGGTTGGCCAGGTCGAGCCGCCCGCTCGTCACCTCGTCGGCGAGGCTGCGTGCGTAGCCCAGTTTCTGGCGCGAGAGGCCGGCGCTGCGCAGCGTCTCGTCGCTGGCCGCGGCGATCTTCGCCGGGTCGCCTGCGCCGCCGACGACCGTGTCGAGCTTGGTCCACACCGCCTGCGCCGACGCGACGCTCACCTGCTGCCCAACGATCGTGCGCAGCAATGTCGCGAAGCCGCGCTCGCTGATCCGCGGCGCGGGGTGACCCGCATTGCCGATCGCGACCGCGAACGCCGGTTCGATTTCGCACAACGCCGCCATCGCGGTTTCGAGTTGGTCGGCGCTCAGGCCCATGCCGGGCGCCAAGACGCTTGATCGCGCGCGGCGGTAACGCCATGGATCGGCGAAAGTTTTTCGGAGGACAGCATGCCCAAGCTTATCGTCGTGACGCGCGAAGGGGAAGAACGCGAGATCATGGGCGAATCCGGCCTTTCGGTGATGGAAGTCATCCGCGACGCCGGGATCGACGAGATTTTGGCGCTGTGCGGCGGCTGTTGCTCGTGCGCGACGTGCCACGTCCATGTCGACCCGGAGTTTGCGGCCAAACTGAAGCCGATGGGGCCGGACGAGGATGATTTGCTCGATTCGACGAGCGATCGGGATGAGTTTTCGCGCCTGTCGTGCCAGATCGAGCTGACCGAGGGACTCGATGGCCTGAAGGTCCGGATCGCAGCGGAGGACTGATCCCGGTCCCTCGCCCCTGCGGGGAGAGGGAGGGAGGCGCGCTTGCGCCGGAAGGGAGAGGGGCTGTTGGGATCCAAGTCCCGAGCCTCACGCCCCTCTCCCTTCCCACCGCAAGTGCGGCGGGCCCCTTCCCTCTCCCCGTGGGGGCGAGGGAGTGATTTACCGCGTGGTGATGGCGTAGAGCGCGATCGCCGCGGCGTTCGAGACGTTGAGGCTCTCGACCTTGTCCGAGATCGGCAGTTTCGCCAGTTCGTCGCAATGCTGCTCGGTATTCTGGCGCATGCCCTCGCCCTCGGCGCCGAGCACGATCGCGACGCGCTGCGTGCCCATGGCCTCGCCCAGCGTCTGCGTCGCGTGGCCGGTAAGCCCGATCCGCCAGAACCCCGCCGCCGCAATCTCTTCCAAAGCGCGCGCGAGGTTGACCACCCGGATCCAAGGCACCGACTCCAGCGCACCAGACGCAGCCCGCGCGATCGTGCCCGATTCCGGCGGCGCGTTGCGATCCGGCGTCACGATCCCCAGCGCGTCGAACGCCGCCGCCGAGCGCAAGATCGCGCCGACATTATGCGGATCGGTCACGCCGTCGAGGATCACCAGCGGCCGGTTGTCGTCCTTGCCGTGCTCGAGCAGGTCGGCGAGCCACATGTCCTCGAGCGGCTCGACCTCGATCACCACGCCCTGATGCGGCGCATCGCCCGGCACCAGCCGCGCCAGATCCATCGCCTCGGCATAGGTCACCGGCACGTCAGCGGGCAGGTCGAACCCGGCCAGCGCCTCGCGCGTGCCGAGTATTTTGCGCACCGTGCGCTCCGGGTTTGCAAGCGCAGCGCCCACCGCGTGCTTACCCCAGAAGCGGGGGCGGCCTGCCGGTGCCTTGCTCGGCCTGTGTCCCTTGCGTGCCATATTCGCTCTCTATCGTGTCTGTGTATGGGGCGTCCTTGTCGGCATTCCGCTCCCGCGGCAACTATGAACCACGAAACTTCGCAAAAGCTGCGTTGACACACCGGGCGCGCTTCGCCATTGAGCCGCCTCGCTTGAGAGAGCGACGTTCGCAAGAGCGGCCTGGACAGGTGGCCGAGTGGTTAAAGGCAGCAGACTGTAAATCTGCCGGAGTTTCTCCTACGTAGGTTCGAACCCTACCCTGTCCACCACCGCCCCAGCGCGGTGATGCACAAAATCCAGCAGCACGATCCCAACAGCACGAGCAGGGCAAGTTCTTCCGATCGCGGAAGGAAGTCCGCGTGACAACCGCGCATGGACGGCTAGGATCACGGCGACCGTAACGATTTCGGAAGCCGCGTGACCTCAGAACCCGCCGTACAGCAGCCCGCCATCCAAGATCTCGCCGACTCGATCCTAGACACGCTCGTCCACCGCATCGGCAAGGATGCGCAGGCCGCCCGCCCGCACGATTGGCTGGCCGCGACGATCCTGACCGTCCGCAACGACATCGTCGAACGCTGGATGGCCTCGACCAAGGCGGCGCACGCGGCCGGCGCCAAGCGCGTCTATTATCTCAGCCTCGAATTCCTGATCGGCCGGTTGCTGCGCGACGCGGTGACCAATCTCCAGCGCAACGACGAGGTCACGCAGGCGCTGAAGCTCCACGGCGTCGACCTCGCCGAACTGGAAGAGATCGAGCCCGACGCCGCGCTCGGCAATGGTGGTCTCGGCCGGCTCGCCGCCTGCTTCATGGAAAGCATGGCGAGCCTCGCGCTGCCCGCCTACGGCTACGGCATCCGCTACGTGAACGGCATGTTCCGTCAGCGGATCGACGATGGTTGGCAGGTCGAGATGCCCGAGAACTGGCTCGCGCACGGCAACCCCTGGGAGTTCGAACGCCGCGAGAGCGCGTATTTCGTCGGCTTCGGCGGCGAAGTGACGGTGGCAGACAATGGCCAGGTCCATTGGAGCCCGTCCGAGGCGGTCGAGGCCACCGCCGTCGATACGCCCGTCGTCGGCTGGCGCGGCGAGCACGTCAACACGCTGCGCCTGTGGACCGCCCGCGCGTTCGATCCGATCAAGCTCGACCGCTTCAACGCCGGCGATTTCACCGGCGCGCTCGCCGACCAGTTGCGCGCCGAAACGCTCACGCGCGTCCTCTATCCCAACGACTCCACCGCCGCCGGCCAGGAACTCCGCCTGCGCCAGGAATATTTCTTCTCGTCCGCGTCGATCCAGGACATCGTCCGCCGCCACATCCAGTATTTCGGCGACATCCGCACGCTGCCCGACAAGGCCGCGATCCAGCTCAACGACACCCACCCGGCGGTGTCGGTCGCGGAACTCATGCGGCTGCTGATCGACCATCACGAATTCGACTTCGACGAGGCGTGGAAGATCACGCGCGCCACCTTCGGCTATACCAATCACACGCTGCTGCCCGAGGCGCTCGAAAGCTGGCCGCTGCCGCTGTTCGAACGCCTGCTCCCGCGCCACATGCAGATCGTCTACGCGATCAACGCCAAGCTGCTGAGGGAAGCGCGCGGCGCCGAGGGCATAGACGACCGCGCGATCGCCGCGATCAGCCTGATCGACGAGGGCGGCGAGCGGCGAGTGCGGATGGCGAACCTCGCCTTTGCCGGCTCGCACAGCGTCAACGGCGTCGCCGCACTTCATACGCAGCTGATGAAGAAGACGGTCTTCGCCGATCTCCACACGCTCTACCCGACGCGGATCAACAACAAGACGAATGGCATCACGCCGCGCCGCTGGCTCCAGCAATGCAACCCCGGCCTGACCGCGCTGATCCGCGACGCGATCGGCGACGGCTTCCTCGACGATGCCGAAAAGCTGATCGATCTGGATGTTTTTGCCGAGGATTCCGCGTTCAGGGAGCGGTTTGCCGTGGTGAAGCGTTCGAACAAGGTGGCACTGGCAAATCACATCAAGGAGAGCATGGGGCTCCGCGTCGACCCGGACGCGATGTTCGACGTGCAGATCAAGCGCATCCACGAATATAAGCGCCAGCTGCTCAACATCATCGAAACGGTCGCGCTCTACGACCAGATCCGCAGCCATCCCGAACGCAACTGGACGCCCCGCGTGAAGCTGTTCGCGGGCAAGGCGGCGTCCAGCTATCACAACGCGAAACTCGTCATTAAACTCGCCAACGACGTAGCCCGCCGCATCAATGCGGACCCGTCGGTCGGTGGCCTGTTGAAGGTCGCGTTCCTGCCCAATTACAATGTGTCGCTGGCCGAGAAGATCATCCCCGCCGCCGATCTCAGCGAACAGATCTCGACCGCCGGGCTTGAGGCGTCGGGTACCGGCAACATGAAGTTCGCGATGAACGGCGCGCTCACGATCGGCACGCTCGACGGCGCGAACATCGAGATCAAGGACCGCGTCGGCGACGACAACATCTTCATCTTCGGCATGACCGCAGACGAGGTCGAGGCGAAGCGCGCCAACGGATACGACCCGCGCAGTGTTATCGATGGCTCGAACGAACTGCGCCAGGCGGTCTCCGCAATCGCGTCCGGCGTGTTCTCACCCGACGACAAGACGCGCTATGCCGGGCTGATGGGCGGGCTGTACGACGGCGACTGGTTCATGCTCGCCGCCGATTTCGACAGCTATGCCACCGCCCAGCGCGCGGTCGACACGCGCTGGAACGACCGCGATGCGTGGGTCGCCTCGACCGTCCGCAACGTCGCCCGCGTCGGCTGGTTTTCGTCCGACCGTACGATCCGCGAATATGCGCGGGAAATCTGGACGGTGATGTGAAGCCACCCGAAGGCGCCATCGTTGCCCTCCTCGAAGGGCGTCACGACGATCCGTTCTCGCTGCTCGGCGTCCACAACGGCCCGACCGGCGTGTTCGCGCGCGTCTGGCTGCCCGGCGCGGACAAGGCGGAGGCACACGCGCTCGACGGCACCGCGCTCGGCACCCTCCCCCGCATCGACGACCGCGGCCTGTTCGAAGGCCCGATCGAGGGCGATCCGCAACCCGTGAAATACCATGCGGAGGCGGGCGAAACGTCGTGGTGGGTTACCGACCCGTACAGCTTCGGCCCCGTCCTCGGCCCGATCGACGACCTGCTGATGGCGGAGGGGACGCACCACCGCCTCCACGACAAGATGGGCGCACACCTCATCGAGCACGAAGGCGCGCACGGCGTCCACTTCGCGCTCTGGGCCCCCAATGCGCAACGCGTGTCGGTGGTCGGCGACTTCAACGACTGGGACGGCCGCCGCCACGCGATGCGCAAGCGCGGCGACGTCGGCGTGTGGGAGATCTTCATCCCCGACATCGCCGAATACCGCGCGTACAAGTTCGAGATCGTCGGCCCAGACGGCCAGTTGCAGCCGCTGAAGGCCGATCCGTTCGCGTTCGCCAGCGAACTCCGCCCCGCCAACGCCTCGATCACGCGGAAGCTCGGGCACGACTGGGCCGACACCGATCACCGCAAGCATTGGTCCTCGGTCGATCCCCGCCGCGTGCCGATCAGCATCTATGAAGTCCACGCAGGATCCTGGGACCGCGACGCCGACGGCTGGTTCCTGACCTGGGACGCGCTCGCCGATCGCCTGATCCCGTACGTGGTCGAGATGGGCTTCACGCACATCGAATTCCTGCCGATCAGCGAACACCCGTATGACCCGAGCTGGGGCTACCAGACCACCGGGCTCTATGCGCCGTCAGCCCGGTTCGGCGATGTCGAAGGCTTTGCGCGGTTCGTCGATGGCGCACATCTGGCCGGGATCGGCGTACTGCTCGACTGGGTGCCCGCCCATTTTCCGACCGACGCGTTCGGGCTCGCGCATTTCGACGGCACCGCGCTGTACGAACACGAGGACCCGCGGCTCGGCTTCCACCCCGACTGGAACACCGCGATCTACAATTTCGGCCGGCGCGAGGTCGCGTCGTTCCTCGTCAACAACGCGCTGTTCTGGGCCGAGCGCTATCATATCGACGGCATCCGCGTGGATGCGGTCGCATCGATGCTGTACCGCGATTATTCGCGCAAGGCCGGCGAATGGATCCCCAACGAGCAGGGCGGCCGCGAGAACTGGGAGGCCGTCGCGTTCCTCCGCGACATGAACCGCGAGATCTACGGCCAGCACCCAGGCGTCTTCACGATCGCCGAGGAATCGACCTCGTGGCCGGGCGTCTCCGCGCCGGTCGGCGACGACGGCAAGAGCGGCGGCTTGGGGTTCGGGTTCAAGTGGAACATGGGCTTCATGCACGACACGCTCCAGTACATGGCGCGCGATCCGCTGCACCGGAAGCATCATCACGGCGAGATCAACTTCGGACTCGTCTACGCGTTCAGCGAGAATTTCGTCCTGCCGCTCAGCCATGACGAGGTCGTCCACGGCAAGGGCTCGCTGCTGACCAAGATGCCCGGCGACGACTGGCAGCAATTCGCCAATCTGCGCGCCTATTACACGTTCATGTGGGGCTATCCGGGCAAGAAGCTGCTCTTCATGGGGCAGGAATTCGCGCAGCGCCGCGAATGGTCGGAGGGCCGCGCGCTCGACTGGGACCTGCGCAATGCGCGCAGCCACGAAGGCATCCGCAACCTCGTCCGCGACCTCAACACCGTCTACCGCGAGAAGCCGGCGCTCCACGCGCGCGACTGCGAAGCGGAGGGGTTCGAATGGCTGATCGCCGACGACGCCGCCAATTCGGTGTTCGCCTGGCTGCGCAAGGCCCCCGGCGCAAAGCCGGTCGCGATCATCGCCAACATGACGCCGATCGCCCGCGCGCCCTACCGCATACCGCTGCCGCTCGACGGCCGCTGGTGCGAGATCATCAACAGCGACGCGCATGAATATTGGGGCAGCGGCCTCGGTAATCTGGGCGGCGTCGTCGCGCAGGACGGCGCGGCTTGGGTCACCTTGCCCCCGCTCGCGACGATCATGCTGGAGTTCGAAGAGTAACGCGATCTGGCAGGCATCGGAACCAGATCGGGGTTACCGGACGTTATTAATACGACCTGATAACAGAGACTGGAGAGCGAAAATGGTAGAACGGCGAGGACAGCCTCTCGCGCGCGACGCAATGGCGTACGTGCTGGCAGGCGGCCGTGGTAGCCGTTTGATGGAACTGACCGATACGCGCGCGAAACCCGCGGTGTATTTCGGCGGCAAGGCGCGGATCATCGATTTCGCGCTGTCCAACGCGATCAATTCTGGCATCCGACGGATCGGCGTCGCGACGCAGTACAAGGCGCATTCGCTGATCCGCCATCTCCAGAGCGGCTGGAACTTCCTGCGCTCGGAACGCAACGAGAGCTTCGACATCCTGCCCGCGTCGCAGCGCATCAGCGAGTTCCAATGGTACGAGGGCACCGCCGACGCGGTCTACCAGAACATCGACATCATCGAGAGCCACGCGCCGGAATACATGGTCATCCTGGCAGGCGATCACATCTACAAGATGGATTACGAGCTGATCCTGCAACAGCATTGCGAGACCGGCGCGGACGTCACCATCGCCTGCCTCGAAGTGCCGCGGATGGAGGCGGTCGCGTTCGGCGTTATGGCGGTCGACGAGCACGACAACGTCACCGACTTCGTCGAAAAGCCCGCCGATCCGCCTGCCGTGCCCGGCAATCCGGACATCGCGCTGGCGTCGATGGGGATCTACGTCTTTCATACCAAATTGCTGTTCGACGAGCTGCGCCGCGACGCCGAAACACCCGGTTCCGCGCGCGATTTCGGCAAGGATATCATCCCGTACCTCGTCAAGCACGGCAAGGCGGTCGCGCACCGCTTCTCCGACAGCTGCGTGCGGTCGGGGCTTGAGGTCGAGGCCTATTGGCGCGACGTCGGTACGGTCGACGCGTATTGGGAGGCGAACATCGACCTCACCGACGTCGTGCCGAAACTCGATCTGTACGACCGCAGCTGGCCGCTCTGGACCTATTCCGAGGTCACCCCGCCCGCCAAGTTCGTCCACGCGGACGATGGTCGTCGGGGCGAGGCGGTGTCGTCGCTGGTGTCCGGCGACTGCATCATCTCCGGCTCGTCGATCCACCGCAGCCTGATCTTCACCGGCACGCGGGCGCATAGTTACTCCGTGCTCGATCAGGCGGTGATTCTGCCGCACTGCGTGATCGGTCGCGGCGCGCGCCTGTCGAAGGTGGTCGTGGATCGCGGCGTGGAAATTCCCGACGGCCTGATCGTCGGGGAAGACGCAGAGTCGGACGCCCAACGCTTCCGCCGGACGGACAGCGGCGTGGTGCTCGTGACCAAATCCATGATCGACCGGCTGACCGCGTGATTTGCTTGGCGATACCTGCCCCCCTCCCGGGATGGGGGGGGTGGGGGGGGGGTCGGCCCGTTGGCAGTCGGTTCGCCCGCCCCACACCGACCCACCCCCGGCCCCTCCCTTCCAGGGAGGGGAGCAGTTGCCCAATATCAACCGGATCGCCTCAATAATGCGCGTCCTCTCCGTCGCCTCCGAAGCCTACCCCATCATCAAGACCGGCGGTCTCGCAGACGTCGTCGGCGCGCTGCCGGCCGCGCTCGCACCACACGGCGTGGCGCTGACCACCTTCCTCCCCGGCTACCCCGCGCTCGCCGCCGTTACAAAGCGTGCCAAGGTCGTCCACCGCTACGCAGACCTCCTCGGCACAGAAGCCCGCATCCTGAAAGCGAAGATCGGCGACCACCCGCTCCTCGTCCTCGACGCCCCTGCGCTGTTCGCCCGAGGCGGCGGTCCGTACGGCGACGCGACCGGCGCGGACTGGTCGGACAACTGGCGCCGCTTCGCCGCGTTCAGCCGCGCCGCCGCCGATCTCGCCTCGGGAGTCGTCCCCGGCTACGAGTTCGACATCCTCCACGCGCACGACTGGCAGGCGGCAATGGCCCCCGCCTATCTCCGCTACGCCCCCGACCCGGCCAAGCCCGCCAGGACCGTGGTGACGATCCACAACATCGCGTTCCAGGGCCGCTACGGCTACGACATCTTCGCCGATCTCGCGCTACCCGACATCGCCTTCGCGCTCGACGGCGTCGAATATTATGGCGGCGTCGGCTATCTCAAGGCCGGGCTCGAAGCCGCCGATGCGATTACCACCGTCAGCCCGACCTACGCCGCCGAAATCCGCCGCGCCGAATTCGGCATGGGTCTCGAAGGCCTGATCAACGATCGCGCGAGTCGCGTGACGGGCATCGTCAACGGCATCGATCCCGCCGTCTGGAACCCCGAAACCGACGCGGCCCTGCCCGCCCGCTACACCGCGCGCACGCTCGCCCGCCGCCGCACCAACAAGCGCGCGATCGAGACGCTGTTCGGCCTCGACACCGAAGACGGTCCACTCTTCACCGTCGTCAGTCGCCTCACCGGGCAAAAGGGCATGGACATGCTCGCCGGCGCGCTCGACGAACTCGTCGCGCTCGGTGGCCGGCTTGCCTTGCTGGGCTCTGGCGACGCGGATCTCGAACGCGCGTTCCTGGCCGCAGCCGAACGCCACCCCGGCCGGATCGGCGTCCGCATCGGCTACGACGAACCCGTCTCGCACCTGCTGCAAGGCGGTGCCGACGCGATCCTGATCCCGTCGCGGTTCGAACCCTGCGGCCTGACCCAGCTCTACGGCCTCGCTTATGGCTGCATCCCCGTCGTCGCGCGCACCGGCGGTCTCGCCGACACCGTGATCGACGCGAACGAAGCCGCGATCGCCGCTGGCGTCGCCACCGGCGTCCAGCACGACGGCGTCACGCCGGAAGCGCTCAGCCACGCGCTGCGCCGAACGCTCGCCCTCTATGCACGCCCCGATCGCTGGGCCATGTTGCAGCGCAACGCGATGCGCGCGGACTTCTCGTGGGACGAGAGCGGCCGCCGCTACGCCGACCTTTACGCCAAGCTCCTGGAGCCCGCATGATCCGCACCGTTTCGACCAAGCCCTACACCGATCAGAAGCCCGGCACGTCGGGCCTACGCAAGAAAGTGAAGGTCTTCCAGCAGCCGAACTACGCCGAGAATTTCGTCCAGAGCGTGTTCGACGTGGTGGCGGACAAGGCCGGCGCGACACTGGTCATCGGCGGCGACGGCCGCTTCCTCAACCGCGAAGTCATCCAGGTCGCGATCCGGATGGCGGCGGCTAACGGCTTCGGCCGGGTGATCGTCGGCCGCGGCGGCATCCTGTCGACGCCTGCCGCGAGCCACATGATCCGCAAGCGTGGCGCGATCGGCGGCCTGGTCCTGTCCGCCAGCCACAATCCCGGCGGTCCCGACGAGGATTTCGGGATCAAGTACAACATCGCCAATGGCGGCCCCGCGCCCGAGGGCGTCACCGACGCGATCAACGCGCGGACGCTTGAGATCGACCGTTGGCTGACCGTCGACGCAGAGGACATCGACCTCGATACCGACGGCGAAGTCACAATAGGCGGCATGCCCGTCGAGGTCGTCGACCCGGTCGAGGATTACGCCGCGCTCCTGGAAACGCTGTTCGACTTCGACGCGATCCGGGCGGCAAAACTGACGATGGCGTTCGACGCGATGAGCGCGGTCACCGGGCCGTATGCGACCGAGATCCTCGAACGCCGCCTCGGCTTCGCGCCCGGCACGGTCCGCAACGGGGAACCGCTTCCCGATTTCGGCGGTCACCACCCCGACCCCAATCTCGTCCACGCGCACGAGCTATACGAGACGATGATGGCCCCCGACGCGCCCGATTTCGGCGCGGCGTCGGACGGCGACGGCGACCGCAACCTGATCATCGGCAAGCACCGCTTCGTCACCCCCTCCGACAGCCTCGCGATGCTGGCCGCCAACGCGCACCTAGCGCCCGGCTATGCAGGCGGGCTCAAGGGCATCGCCCGCTCGATGCCGACCAGCGCCGCCGCCGACCGCGTAGCCGAAGCACTCGGCATCCCCGCCTACGAGACCCCGACCGGATGGAAGTTCTTCGGCAACCTGCTCGACGCTGGCATGGCGACGATCTGCGGCGAGGAAAGCGCGGGCACCGGCTCCGATCACGTCCGCGAGAAAGACGGGCTGTGGGCGGTGCTCCTCTGGCTCAACATCCTCGCGGTCCGCGGCGAAAGCGTCGACGCGATCGCCCGCGATCACTGGTCCAAGTTCGGCCGCAACTATTACGCGCGCCACGATTACGAAGGCGTCGAGACCCCACGCGCCGACGTGTTGATGGCCGCGCTTCGTGCAAGCCTCGCCACCCTCCCCGGCCAGCAATATGGCGACCTCACCGTCGAGACCGCGGACGAATTCGCCTATACCGACCCGACCGACGGCTCGATCAGCCACAACCAGGGCGTCCGCATCCTGTTCGCGGGCGGCAGCCGCGTGGTGTTCCGCCTGTCGGGCACCGGCACCACCGGGGCGACGCTGCGCGTCTACCTCGAACGCTACGAACCGGTCGGCGGCGACCTCGATCGCGACACCGGCGAGATGCTCGCCAGCATCGTCGCCGCGGCGGAGTCGATCGCGGGAATCGCCGAGCACACAGGCCGCACCGCACCGGACGTCGTCACCTGATGCGCCGTTACGGCCTGCTCGCGCTATCGACCCTGCTGGTCGCGGCATCGCCCGCGCCGCAGTCGCCTGCGCAGATGTTCGGCTCGCTCTACAAGGCCGTCCAGATGCGCGGCCTGTTCCCGGACTCGAAGACCTTCGCCGACGCGACGCCCAGGCGGCCGGCGAAGGCGATCCTCGCCGACTATGCGAAATGCCGCTGCGACGCGGAGCCCGCGCTGCGCCGGTTTGTCGAGGCGAACTTCACGATCCCGACCACGCCCGCCGCGCCGCGATCGGCCGAGCGGCTGACGCTGAAGGCACACATCGACGCGCTCTGGCCGCAACTGACCCGGACGCAGACGAGCGTCCCCGCCGGGTCTTCCGCGCTGACCCTGCCGAAGCGCTACGTCGTCCCCGGCGGCCGCTTCCGCGAGATGTATTACTGGGACAGCTATTTCACGCTGCTCGGCGTCCAGCGCTCCGGACGGCAGGATCTGGTCGAGGACATGGTCGTCGATTTCGGCAGCCTGATCGATCGCTACGGCCATATCCCCAACGGCACGCGCACCTATTATCTCAGCCGCTCGCAACCGCCGTTCTTCTACCTGATCGCCGGCCTGTCGCGCGATGCCAAGACGCTCGCCACCCGTAACCGCCAACTCCGTGCCGAACACGCATTCTGGATGGCCGGCGCCGAGACGCTGAAGCCCGGCCAGCAATCGCGCCGCGCCGTCCGCCTGCCCGACGGGGCGCTGCTCAACCGCTATTGGGACGATCGCGACGATCCCCGCGACGAGAGTTATCGCGAGGACGCCGAACTCGCCGACCGTACGCCGTCGCGTAATCGCGGCGAACTCTTCCGCGACCTGAGGGCGGCGGCGGAAAGCGGCTGGGACTTCTCGTCGCGCTGGCTGGCCGACGGGCGCACGCTCGCGACGATCCGCACCACCCGGCTCGCGCCGGTCGACCTCAACAGCCTGATGGTCGGCATGGAACAGGCGATCGCCGCGAACTGCCGGATGCTCGGCGACACCGCGTGCGCAACGGCTTACACCGCCCGAGCGACCGCGCGCGCCGCCGCGATCCGCCAGCATCTGTGGAACGGCCGCTTCTTCGCCGATTACGACCTCGACACCAACCGCGCGAACGACTTCGCGAGCGCCGCAATGGCGTTCCCGCTATTCACCAAGGTCGCCACGCCCGATCAGGCCAAGGCGACCGCCACCGTACTCCGCCCGTTCGTCGGCGAAGGCGGCTTGCGCACGACGCTGATCGGCAGCGGCCAGCAATGGGACGACCCGAACGGCTGGGCGCCGCTGCAATGGATCGCGATCCAGGGCTTGCGCGGCTACGGCGAGACCGCGCTTGCGGACCGGATCACCGCGGCATGGCTCGCCTCGGTCGACCGCGAATATCAGGCGAGTGGCAAGCTGCTGGAGAAATACGACGTGGTCGAGCGCAAGCCTGGCGGCGGCGGCGAATATCCCAACCAGGACGGCTTCGGCTGGACCAACGGAGTCACGCGCGCACTGATGGCGGATCGCCCGTGACGCGCCGACGCCGCAGCGCGCTGTACATGCCCGCATCGAATGCGCGGGCCATCGCCAAGGCTCGGACGCTCAACTGCGACGTCATCATTCTCGACCTGGAGGATGCGGTCGCGCCGGACGAGAAAGCCGCCGCGCGCAACCGGGTCGTCGAGGCGGTACGCGAAGGCGGGTTCGGCGCGCGCGAACTCGTGGTGCGGATCAACGGCCTCGGCACGCCGTGGTACGCGGACGACGTTGCTGCGGTCCGCGGCATGGGCGTCGACGCCGTGCTCGTGCCCAAAGTGTCGTACCCGTCCGATCTGGAGGACATCCGCACGTCGCTGGGCGAAGCGGGCCCGCCGATCTGGGCGATGATCGAGACCTGTGCCGCGATCCTGTCACTCCCTGCGCTGTCACAAGCGGCTTGGGGGTCGCGGCTGACGGCGCTGATCGCCGGCACCAACGATCTCGCCAAGGACATGCGCTGCCGTCTCGGGGCGGATCGCATGCCGCTGATTCCTGCGCTCACGGCGACCGTCATGGCCGCGCGAGCGGCTGGGATCGTGGCGCTGGACGGCGTGTGCAACGCGCTCGACGACCCTGCGCGTTTTGGTGCGGAGTGCGCGCAGGGGGCTATGCTGGGGTTCGAGGGGAAGACGCTGATCCACCCGTCGCAGATCGATGCGGCGAACGCGGGTTTCGGTCCCAGCGAGGACGAACTGACGTGGGCGCGGGCGATCGTGGCGGCGTTTGCGAAGCCGGAGAATGCCGACAAGGGCGCGATCCGCCTGGATGGCCAGATGGTCGAGCGGTTGCATCTGGCCGAGGCGGAAGCGATGCTGGGGCGCTGAGGGAGACTTCGATCCTCCCCTGCAAGGGGAGGTGGCTGGCGCTTGCCAGACGGTGGGGCGAACCCCTGTCGACAGCGCGATACCCCTCCGTCAGTCCTGCGGACTGCCACCTCCCCTTGCAGGGGAGGATCGAAGACTTGGTTAGCCCTGCGCGGCCTTCCGTCGGGTCGCCCAACCCTTCTTCGCCCCAGCAGACTTCGCCGCATCGCTATGCCCCGCCGCCTGCTTCCCGCCACTCCGCGCAGACGCCTGTGTATCGGGCTTGCCGCGACCCGAGCCGGACTTGTTGCCCCCGCCCGAATCCTTGTTCACCGTAGCCCAGGCCCGCGCCTCGGCCTCAGGCTCGGGAACACCCTTCGCCGCATAGCCGTCGGCGATATGCGCGGCCTTGCGCTTCTGCTTGTCGGTGTACGCGTCCTTGTCGCCCTGTGGCATCGCCGTTCTCCTCGTCAGAGAGCCTCAACGCTCAGAGCAACACGACGTTCAGCGGCCGATCCAGTCCGCCACTTCGGTAGCGACCTGGTTCGCCGCCTGGTTGATCCCGGCCGCGGCCGACGTCGCATCGATCGCCGACACCGGCACGCGCGCCTCGAAGCGGCGCTTCTCGACCGACGTCTTGCCCGCGCGCATCAGCGACGCGTCGTACGTCACGACCGCCTCGCGAGTCGTCGCATCTAGCCCGAACGACCGCAGCTCGCCACCGAGTAACCCGCCCGGGTCGCCGATCGACTGCGCCGTCGACAGCACGACGAGCCCGGTCCGCGACGAGACCGTATCCGACACCAGCCGTGCGAACAGGCGCGCCGGCGGCTCCGCCCATTGCGCATCGGTCACGTACGCGATCGAGGTCGGCGTCGCCTGCACCGGCACGCGCGCGGTTGCGAGCGACTGCGGCACGACCGGCGTCTGGATCGTGATCGACTTGGCGGTCGCCGAATCCTGGTTTTGGCCGACCGGCACCGACGAAACGCTCGTCAGCGTCAGCAGCGTGGGAGGCGGTTTCGCGCCGAAGCTGATGCACCCGGCGAGTGGCAGCATCGCGATCAGGATGAGCGGTGTCTTCATGGCGTGCCTCACTTACCCTTGTAATCCGGGAGCTTCTGCTGCCCGATCAGCGAACTCGCACCCTGCTGGTCGACCTTCTCGGCGACCGACGACAATGCCGCCGCGGTCGTCCGCAGGTCGTGGACCAGACGGTTCGCCTCGGGGATGGTCGTCTTCGAGAACGCCTGCAAGCCCGGCCGCGCGTCGCCGATCGCGGCGTTGAGCGTGTCGGCGCTCTGCTGCGCAGACGTGATCGCCTTGTTCAGGTTCGCCATCGCCGGCTTGACCTCCTCGGACAGGACGCCGTTGGTAGTCTTGGCGAGCACGCCGAACTGCTGCGCGGCATCGCCCGCCTGCTGGATCGCGACGCGGGTCTGCGCCAGCGTCGCGGCGATCTCCGGACCACGATCGGCGAGCGCATCGGTAAGCCGGTTGGTGTTCTCGAGGATGCCGGCAATCGAAGCCTGGTTGCGGTCGGTGAGCAACCCGGTCAGCCGCTCGGTCAGCGTCGACAGGCGCTCGAGCAACTGCGGTGCCGAGTTCAGGATCGCGCCGAGGCCACCCTGCTTGGTCGGGATGACCGGCACGCCGTACGGGCAAGGCTGGCCATTGACGTCGGGGCAAGCTACCGGCGGCGCACCCTTGCGCGCACCATCGAGCGAAACCTGGCTGACGCCGGTGAAGCCGACGCCCGAGATCGACGCGGTCGTGCCCTGCAGCACCGGAGTCTCATCCTTGACAGTGATCCGGACGCGAACGAACTGCGGATCGTTCCTCCACAGCGAAATCGTCTTCACCTGTCCCGATGGCACGCCCGAGAACACGACGGCGGAGCCGGGCGCGAGCCCATCGACCGACTGGCGGAAGAAGATGTCGTATTCCTTCTCTTCCTTGCCGCCCAGCCGCGCGATCCACACGGTGAACAGCGCCAGCAGGGCCAGCAGGATCAGCACGACGGCGCCGACTAGGACGTGGTTCGAACGGGTTTCCATCAGCGCGTCCTTGCTTCTTTCTCGGCGTATGTCGCGTCGGCGTCGTCCGGCGCGGACTGCTTGGACTGGACTTCAGTAGGGTGTCGGGCTGCTTGCTCGTCGGCGCGCTCGTGCGCCTCCTGCGTCGCGACCGCGGCACGGCCGCGAGGCCCCTTGAAATATTCCTCGATCCACGGGTGATCGAGCGCGATCAGCTCCTCGATCGTGCCGACCGCGATGACCTTCTTGTCGGCCAGCACCGCGACCCGGTCGCAGATCGCATACAGCGTATCGAGATCGTGCGTAATCAGGAACACCGTCAGCCCCAGCGTCTTCTGCAGCGACTGGGTAAGCTCATCGAACGCCGCCGCACCGATCGGATCGAGCCCCGCAGTCGGCTCGTCGAGGAACAGCAATTCGGGATCGAGCGCCAGCGCACGAGCGAGGCCGGCACGCTTCTTCATGCCGCCCGACAGCTCGGCGGGAAACTTGTTCGCGGCGTCGGCCGGCAAGCCCGTCATCACGACCTTGTACGACGCGATTTCCGCGAGCAGCGCGGGCGACAGATCGGGGTAGAATTCGCGCAACGGCACTTCGACGTTCTCGGCCACGGTCAGCGTCGAGAACAGCGCACCGCCCTGGAACAGCACGCCCCAGCGCTTGCGGATCTCGGTCGCCTCGGTTTCCTCGCGGCCGATATTGGGCTCGCCGAACACCGTGACCTCGCCCGCGACCGGGGTCTGGAGGCCGATGATCGAGCGCATCAGCACCGACTTGCCGGTGCCCGAGCCGCCGACCACGCCGAGGATCTCGCCACGCCGGACGTCGAGGTCGAGCCCCTCGTGCACGACCGAATCGCCGAATGCGTTCTTCAATCCCCGGACGGAGATGATGTTGTCGCTGGTATCGTCAGTGTTGCGGGCCATCAGTCCCAACCCAGCCAGGTGAAGAAGACCGCGAAGAACGCGTCGAGGACGATGACCAGGAAGATGCCCTGAACGACCGCGGAGGTGGTGCGCAGGCCGACCTGCTCGGCGTCCGACTCGACCTGCATGCCCTGGAAGCAGCCGGCGATCGCGATGATCGCGCCGAAGACCGGCGCCTTGATCAGCGAGATATACAGATCGGTGATCGGCACGACTTCGCGGATGCGGGCGATGAAGGTGATCGGCGGAATGCCGAGCTGGACCCAGCAGAGCAGGCCACCGCCGATGATCGCGATCACCGACGCGTAGAAGCCAAGCAGCGGCATCATCACGATCGCGGCCAGCACGCGCGGCAGCACCAGCGCCTCCATCGGCGACACGCCGATGGTGCGCATCGCGTCAATCTCTTCGGTCAATTTCATCGTGCCGAGCTGTGCGGCGAACGCCGAGCCCGAGCGACCGGCGACCATGATCGCGGTCATCAGCAGGCCGAGTTCGCGGATCGTCAGGCGGCCGACGAGGTTGATCGTGAACACCTCGGCACCGAACTGGCGGAGCTGGACCGCGCCCTGCTGGGCGATGACCATGCCGATCAGGAAGCTCATCAACCCGACGATGCCGAGCGCCGCGACGCCGACCACCTCGAAGCGCTGGACGACCGCGTTGAAGCGGAAGCGCTGCGGATGACGGATGACGCTGCCGAACGCGACCGTGGTCGCGCCGAGAAAGCCGAGCAGCCCGAGCATGGTCTTGCCCGACAGCACGACCGCATCGCCGATCTCGCCGAGCACGCGGCTGACCGCGCTGACCTTGGCGGGCCTGGCCGCGAGCGGCTGGTCGGAGGCGACGACCTGGTCGAACAACGCCTGGTCGTTGGCGTCGAGCCCGTCGATCGTCGCATCGTTGCGGGCGGCAAAGCGGTGGACGATCCAGGCACCGATCGTGTCGATCCGGTCGACTCCGCTCAGGTCGACACGCTTGACCGACGACGCATCGACCGCCTCGAGCCGATCGGGCAGATTGCCGATCTTTGCGAGCGACAGATCGCCGGTAAAGCGAAGCGTGCCGGTATCGGCACCGTCCTGCTGGAAATCGGCCATCGCGCTCATCGGGGGCACCTTTGCGGCAAAGTGACTGGATCGGCAAGATGAATGCGGCGTAAGTCGCGACGATGACCGAATTGCCTCCTGCCCGCCCGTCTGGCCCGCCGCCTGCCGAGACGCCCGCCGAGCCGTCCGCCCAGCCCACCGTCCACCTCGCCATCTACGACATGGACAAGACGATCACGCACATGCCGACCTGGACGCCGTTCCTGCTCCACACCGCACGAAAGAGCGGCGCGCCGTGGCGGCTGGCTCTCGTTCCGTTCGCGGGCGTGGCGGCGCTGGGCTATGTCGGGCGCCTGATCAGCCGGGGCCGGCTGAAATACGTGATGCAGCGGATGATGCTCGGCAAGCGCATGACGCCCGCGCAGGAACGCCGCAGCGCCGAGGCGTTCGCCGACCGGGTGGTGCGCGACGGCGTGTTCGCGGGCGCCCGCGCGCGACTCGAGGCGGATCGGGCAGCGGGCTACCGGCTGGTGATGGCGACCGCATCGTATCGATTCTATGTCGAGGCGATCGCCGAGCGGCTTGGCTTCGACGCGGTAATCGGCACCGAAAGCCTGCGCGACGCGAACGGCAATCTGCTCGCGGGGATCGACGGCGAGAATTGCTACGGCCCGGCGAAGTTGCGGATGATCGAGGCGTGGATGGCGCGCGAAGGAATCGCGCGGGAGGACGCGCATGTGCGGTTTTATTCGGACCACGTCTCCGACGCGCCGACGTTCGACTGGGCGGACGAGCCGTTCGCGGTGAATGCGCATGGGCCGTTGCGGTTGCTGGCGACGGCGAAGGGGTGGCCGATGCCGGATTGGGAGCGGTAGCGGGTCAGCGTTCACGAGACAGAGGCATAAAAGGTAGTTTTACAGGCTCGAGGCATTTACCCCACTCACCACCCTTTTCCTACCTACCACCCCTTTCACTATCTACCACCCCGGCGGAGGCCGGGGCCCAATTGGGTAACGTTGCTGAGTCCCGCTGCGCGCCGTTACCGCGACCTTGCCAATTGGGCCCCGGCCTCCGCCGGGGTGGCAGCGGTAGGGATCGGCTGGGAGAAGAGCGCGGGCGCTCGTGACGGTCGCGACGCGAGGATAACGCGGGACAGCGCTCCGGCGGTATCGCCGTGCAAAGCCGTCCAACAAACTGCGGTGCTTCTTATCCTCGCCCCTCCGGGGAGAGGGAGGGGCCCGCGCGCTCTTGCGCGTGGGAGGGTGAGGGGCGTGAGGCACGCAGCCCCCGCCCCAAAACCCCTCACCCTCCCGTCGCCTGCGGCTCCTCCTTCCCTCTCCCCGAGGGGGAGAGGGAGAGCGGCGCGACCATCTCTCCCCGCCGCGATCCTACAGCAAAACATCGACGCTGTGGATCACCAGTCCGACCAGACCGCCGACGATCGTGCCGTTCACCCGGATATACTGCAAGTCGCGCCCGACCGCGTTTTCCAGGCGGCTGGTGATCGTGTCGGCGTCCCAGCTGCGGACCGTTTCGGACACCAGCTTGACGATGCCGTCGCCGTAATCCGCCGCCGCGCCGACTGCCGCCCTTCGCACGAAACGGTTGATCGTCCGCGACATCCGCGGATCGTGCTGCAGCGTCTCGCCGAGCTGGCGGAGGATGTCGCCGAGCTTGCCGGCCATCGCGCGTTCGGGGTCGCGGGCGATCGCCAGCAGGGCGCCGCGCGCCTGTTCCCACAGACCGTCCAACCAGCGTTGCATCGCCGGATTGTCGAGCAGGTCGTTCTTCATCGTCTCGACCCGCTCGCGCATGCGGCGATCATATTGCAGGTCCCAGGCGAGGCGATCGAGCCCCTCCTCCGCCTTCAGGCGCAAGGGGTGCTCGGGGTCCTCGGCCATCTCGGCGAGCAGCTTGTCGAAGCCGCTGATCAGCTTGTCCGCGACGGTCGTATCGAGCCCGGTCCAGCGCAGGATCGACCCCGCCTTGTCATGAACCATCGCGCGGACGAGGTGATCGTTGGCCGCCAGCGTCTTGGCCGCCCAGCGGATCGCGCTTTCGAGCAGCGGCGCGTGACGGCGCTCGGCGATCGCCGCCTTGAGCAACTGGCCGAGGATCGGCGAGACTTCGGTTTCCCGCAGGCGCGCGCCGATCCCGGCCTTGACCATCCCGCCGAGCCGCGCCGGATCGAGGCCTTCGAGGATTTGCGCGACCAGCTTCGACGCGCCCTGGCGGAAGCGGCCCCCTGCCCCCTCGGGCGGATCGGTGAGCCAGCGGGCGATCGCCCCCGCGACGTCAAGCCGGCGGGTGCGCCGCGCGATGACGACCGGGATAAGGAAGTTCGCCCGGAGGAACTGTGCGAGCGTGTCGCCGATCCGATCCTTGTTGCGCGGCACGATCGCGGTGTGGGGAATCGGCAGGCCGAGCGGGTGGCGGAACAGCGCGGTGACCGCGAACCAGTCCGCCAGTCCGCCGACCATCGCCGCCTCGGCAAAGGCGCGGACGAACCCGAAGGCCGGATGGACGGGAACGAGCGCGCGGCTGGCGAAGAACGTCGCGGCCATGAGCACGAGCAGCCCGGTGGCGACGATCCGCATGCGGACGAGCGCCGGTGGAGGTGCTTCGCCGGCGGGGCGCATACGGGGTAAAAGCGTCATGCCCGTAACAATCCCCGGGCGCCCCGAATGTTCACGCCGCTGCGGCGGTTCGGGTGCCCGGGTGCAGAGTGCCCGAGTGCAGAGGGACGTGTCGTAGGTCGATCACTCGGCGGGTTGCGTGCCGTCACCCCGTTCGCCGCCATGCCCGAGCTTGCCGGTCGCCGGCCCGAGCAGCGGCCCCGGATGGGGTCCGGCGATCTCGATCACGTCGTCGCCATTGTCGCCCGGACGATAGGTGAGCAGGCGGCGGCTCAGCCGCGGCCCGACATAGCGCTCGATCCCGACCGCCAAACTGAACGCCGCGGGGATGATCAGCAGGGTCAGCAGCGTCGACAGCGCGAGGCCGCCGATCACGACCGTGCCCATCGGCGCGCGCGACGACGAATCGCCGCTGAGCGACATCGCGGTCGGCACCATGCCGGCGACCATCGCGACCGTGGTCATCACGATCGGCTGCGCGCGCTTGTGCCCGGCATCGATGATCGCGGTGAACGCGTCGACGCCCTTGCTCATCTCGTCCAGCGCGAAGTCGATCAGCAGGATCGAGTTCTTGGCGACGATGCCGAGCAGCATCAGCAGGCCGATATACACCGGCAGCGACAGCGGCTGTCCGGTCGCCCACAGCGCGAGCAGCCCGCCGAGCGGCGCTAGCAGCAACGACCCCATGTTGACGAACGGCGGCAGCACGCGGCGGTACAGCAGCACCAGCACCGCGAACACGAGGAAGGTGCCCGCGATCACCGCGGTGATGAAGTTGGTGATCATCTCCGCCTGCCACTTGCTCTGGCCGAGCGTGAGTTCGCTGACGCCGACCGGCAAATTCTTCATCGCGGGCAGCGCATGGACCTGCTTCATCGCGTCCGAGATCACGACACCGGGTGCGAGATCGGCGCCGAGCGTGATCTGGCGCTGCTGGTTGACGCGGTCGATCTTGGTCGGACCCGAGCCGAGGCCGATATCCGCGACCAGATTGAGCGGCACCGAGCCGCCCGACGCGGTCGACACGGGCAGGTTCTGGATCGTCGACAGGCTGGTCCGCGCCGACTGGTCGAGCGCGACGCGGATCGGGATCTGGCGATCGGAGAGCGAGAAGCGCGCCGAGTTCTGGTCGATATCGCCGAGCGTCGCGATCCGGATCGCCGACGACAGCGCCTGCGTGGTCACGCCGAGATTGGCGGCGAGATCGAAGCGCGGGCGGATGACGATTTCCGGGCGCTGCATGCCGCCCGACACGCGCGGCGCGGTCAGCGATTTCAGCGAACCCATCTCGGCGACGATCTTGTCCGCCGCCTGTTGCAGCTTGGCGGGATCGCTACCGCCGAGGACGATCGTCACGTCACGCCCACTGCCGCCCCAGCCGGACTGCGAGCGGAACGACACGCGTGCATCGGGGATCGCGGTCATCTGCGGCGCGAGCCGGCGTTCGAAATCGACCGATTTCTCCTTGCGATCGGGGCGCAGGTTCGCGGTCACGATTCCGCTGCCGACCCGCGTGCGCGCATAGACGGTGGCGACTTCGGGTTGCTGGCTGAGGATCTCGCCGACCCGCGCGACCACCGCATCGGTCTGCGCCAGCGTGGTACCGGGCACCATCTCGATCTGCGCGGTCGAATCATCCTCGTCGCGGGTCGGCTGGAACTGCGAGGGGATGACGGTGAACATGAACAGCGTCAGCGCGAAGGCGACCACGCCCGCGCCGATCGCCCACATCCGGTGATCCATCACGCGGTTGAACATTTTCCGGATGCCGCCGCGCGCGCGCCACGCCGCGGCCTTGCGGCTGTCGAGCGTCCAGTGGAGCGTGCGGACGTACCAGTCCATGATCTTGCCCTCGCCGTGGCTGGCATGACCGAACGACTTGAGGAAATACGCCGCGATCATCGGCGTCACGAGACGCGCGACCGCGAGGCTCATCAGCACGGCCGCGACCACCGTCAGGCCGAAATTCTTGAAGAACTGCCCCGCGATACCCGGCATCAGTGCGACCGGCATGAACACCGCGACGATCGCCATCGTCGTCGCCAGCACGGCGAGACCGATCTCGTCGGCGGCGTCGATCGATGCCTGATAGGCGGACTTGCCCATGCGCATGTGGCGGACGATGTTCTCGATCTCGACGATCGCGTCATCGACCAGCACACCCGCGACCAGGCTGAGCGCGAGCAAAGTCATGCCGTTCAGGTCGAAGCCGAGCAGGTCCATGAACCAGAAGGCGGGGATCGCCGACAACGGGATCGCCAACGCCGAGATCGCGGTCGCACGCCAGTCGCGCAGGAAGATGAAGACGACGATGACGGCGAGGATCGCGCCCTCGATCATCGCGTGGATCGCGCTTTCATACTGCGCTTCGGTATAGTCGGTGGTGGTGTAGCGCTGGACGAACTTGACCGAGGGATTGCGCTTTTCGAGCGCGCGCAGCTTGTCGACGGCCTGATGATAGACGGTGACGTCGGACGCGCCCTTGGCCCGCTGGAAATCGAAGGTGATCGCCTGGCGTCCGTCGACCGTCGCACGGCTGCGCTGCTCGGCGTAGAGATCGCGGACCTGCGCGATGTCCGCCAAGCGCACGGTGCGGCCATTGCCGACGTTGATCTGCGTCTGGCCGAGATCGCTCGCGTCGCGCGCGTTGCCGAGCACGCGGATCGACTGTTCGGACCCGGCGATTTCGGCACGCCCGCCCGCCGCGTTCAGATTGACCTGACGCAGCTGCAAATTGACCTGGCTTGCGGTCAGGCCCTGGCTCTGGAGTTTCAGCGGATCGAGGATCACGCGGATCTCGCGGCTGACGCCACCGTTGCGGCTGATCGTCGCCATGCCGGGGATCGACAGCAATTCCTTGGTGACGGTGTCGTCGATGTACCAGGAGAGCTGTTCGACGGTCATGTCGGTGGTGATCGCCGCGAAGCTCGCGACGTCGTTGCCGCTGGTGTTCGCGCGGTACACCTGCGGCTCGAGGATGCCGTCGGGCAGGTCACTGCGGATCTGCGCGATCGCGTCGCGCACGTCGTTCACCGCGCGGTCGATCGGGGTCCCGATGGTGAGCTGGATCACCGTTTCCGAATTGCCTTCGGTGACGGTCGAGTTGATCTCGTCGATGCCCTGGAGCGACCGCACCGCCGCCTCGACGCGCTGCGTGACCTGCGTTTCCATCTCGGTCGGCGCGGCGCCCGGCTGGTTGACGACGACGATCGCGATCGGGAAATCGATGTCGGGATCGCGGTTGACGTCCATCCGCATGAAACTGACGATGCCCGCAAGCATCAGGGCCAGGAACAGGACGATCGGCGGAACCGGGTTGCGGATCGACCAGGCCGAGATGTTGCGGAAGTTCATGGGCTCAGCTCGCCTTCTTGGTGATCGGCTTGACCGTCTGTCCGGGGGCGAGGAAGCCGCCTGCGGACTGGACGACGCGCTCCGAGCCGTCGAGGCCGCCGATGATCGTCACGCCGGCATCGGAGACCTGGCCGATCTTCACGTTGCGCCGGACGATCTTGTCGCCCGGGCCGACGATATAGACGTAATTGCCCTTCTCGTCGCTCTGCAGTGCGGAGTCGGGAAGCAGCGGCGCCTGCGTGACGCCGCCGACGATGGTCGCCGCGGCGAACCCGCCGGGGCGCAGGGCGGGATCGTATTTTACCGCGATGCGCGCGATGCCCTGGCGGGTCTGCGGATCGATCACGGGCGAGACCTGCCATACTTCGCCGGGATAGCCCTGCGTGGTGCCGACCGGCACGACCGTCGCGCGCGCGCCGACATGCAGCCCGGTCAGATCGGCTTCGCTCAGCTGTGCGCGCATCTCCATCTGGCCGCCCATCGCCATGCGGAACAGGACGCCCGCCGATGGCCCGACGATCTGGCCGGCCTCGACGCTGCGGGTCAGCACGAGCCCCGCGGCGGGGGCGCGGATATCGAGCCGGCCGTTGCGCGCACGCGCCTCGCCGAGCGTCGCCTGCGCGACCTTCACCCGCGCTGCAGCGGCATCGCGCGTCGCCGTCCGGCGCTGGAGGTCGGCCTTCGAGATAAAGCCGCGATCGACGAGCTGCTTGGCCCGATCGAGTTCGGCCTGCGCGATGATCTCGTCCGAGCGCGCGACGCTGACCGAGGCGGCGAGCGACGCCGCCGTCTCGTTCTGGACCGAGCGATCGACCGTCGCGAGCACCTGGCCTTCCGCGACCCAGGTGCCGGGTTCGACCAGCACGCGGGTGATCATGCCGCCCTCGCCCGCGACGCCGACCGGCATCTCGCGACGTGCCGCCAGCGTGCCAGTCGCGGAGATCGTCCGGTCGACCGACTGCCGGCCCGGCACGACCACCGACACGGTCGGCAATTGCGCGCCGGGCGTCGCGGCCGCGACGTCCTTCTTGCCGGACTTGAAGGCATAGACCGCCACCGCGATCGCCAGCACGAGAATCACGGCGATGATGACATTGCGGCGGCGATGCGAGGGCGCGCTATAGTCCGGCAACGCCAGTGGCTCTTCGCTCTCGCCACCGATCATCTTCGTCTCGTAATTCATGCGCGTCACAATCCCAATTCCGACCGGTCTTGTCTCGACCCGCTTCGCCATTCGCACGCTGTGTTATCTGAATAAGTCACCGTGCTCAAGCCCCTCGACGAGCACGGGCTCGAAGACATGCTTCGAATCCGATCTATCCGCAATGACGTTCGAAGAGTTTGGGACGTTCGATGAGTCTGGCGATGTTCGAAGAGTTTGGCGACGTTCAGCTTGCGTTGACGTGCGCGGCGCCACACGCCGACATATTGCTACACGGGAGACATAGTCATGAAGATCGCCTCGTTCCTTACCACGCTGGCCGGCGTCGCCGTCGCGTTGCCGGGAACTGCCGCCATCGCGCAGACCGCGCCGACCACGGTCGAGCCGATGATCCCCGCGGCGGGCACCGTGCTCGACGTGACGGCGGAGGGCCGCACGACCCGCGTGCCCGATCTCGCGACGATCCGTGCCGGCGTCGTCTCGCAATCGACCACCGCCGCAGCCGCGCTCACCGACAATGCGCAGCGGATGGCGAAAGTGCTCGCGGCGCTGAAGCGGGCGGGCGTGGCGCCGCGCGACATCGCGACGTCGTCGGTCCAGCTTTCGCCCCAATATCGCTATGCCGACAACCAGCCGCCGGTGATCACCGGATACCAGGCGACCAACACCGTCTCGATCCGCTTCCGCGACGTGGCGAAGTCCGGCGCGATCCTCGATGCGCTGGTGGCGGAGGGCGCGAACCAGATCGACGGGCCGAACCTGTCGATCGACAAGCCCGAGACGGCGCTCGACGAAGCGCGCGCCGACGCGATCGCGCAGGCCAAGCGTCGCGCGGATCTCTACGCGAAGGCAGCGGGGCTACGGGTGTCACGGATCGTCTCGATCGCCGAATCGGGGCAGGATAGCGGCGGTTCGCCGCAGCCGATGTTCGTGGCACGCGCGTCGATGGCGAAAGACAGCACGCAGATCGCACCGGGCGAGAAGGACGTGACGGTCACGGTATCGGTGCGGTTCCTGTTGAACTGACATCCAACTGGTCCCCTCCCTGAAAGGGAGGGGCTGGGGGTGGGTAGGCTCGCTTATGCCGCGACCGTTCGAACACATGGAACCCGACCCACCCCCTACCCCTCCCTTCCAGGGAGGGGAGAAGATTTGCAGATTCAGCCCAGTCTCCACACACGGAAAAGGGCCGCCCGGTTGCCGGGCGGCCCTTCTTTTTCGCATTAAGACCCTCCCCCGCATCTTCGATCCTCCCCCGCACGGGGGAGGTGGCGCCGAAGGTGACGGAGGGGGCGGACACGGAACGTAGGTTTCCCTTACCTCCCCCTCCGTCTGGCAAGGGCCAGCCACCTCCCCCTGGCGGGGGAGGATCGAGAGGGCCACTCAGATCCAGCCCAGTCTCCACACACAAAAAAGGGCCGCCCGGTTGCCCGGACGGCCCTTCGATCTCGCGTGACGATGCGAAGCTTAGCGGACGCTACCGCGACGCACGAGGTTCACGATCGCGAGCAGGATGATCGCACCCAGCAGCGACACGAGGAACGACGTCAGCGTGAGCGGCTGGTTGTTGATCGAACCACCCGACAGGATCAGGCCGCCGATGAACGCACCGACGATGCCGACGATGATGTTCAGGAAAATGCCCTGCTGCGCATCCGTGCGCATGATCATGCTAGCGATCCAACCGATGACACCGCCGACGATCAGCCAAAGAATGAGACCCATGATATTTTCCCTCCGTTGAACCCGTATCCGGGCGATGGCGGAAAGACGAGCGAGCGGGGATTTTTGTTCCGCCCGCGTTTTGAGTTTTAGATCTCAGTACTTTTGCTGGCGCTCGTACAACGACTTATAGTGCTGGATACGCGTGACGCGGAGCCCGGGCATGCCCGACCGGTCGATCGCGCGCTGCCAACTGGCGAACTCCTCGACGGTCAGGCCATAGCGGGCGCAGACATCGTCGACGCTGAGCAACCCGCCATTTACCGCAGCGACCACTTCGGCCTTGCGACGGACCACCCACCGCGTGGTGCTGGGCGGCGGCAGCGTATCCAGCGTCAGTTGCTCACCGAGTGGCCCGATGACCTTGCCGGGACGGATTTTCTGGTTCTCGATCATTTGAAACCTCTGATCGGGGCGGGGGGCCCCCTATCGATACGCACACACGACACATAGTCGCAGGATTTGAAGATCGGCTGAAACGCCGCGGTAAACCGCATCTTCATTCGTCCTTCCACCGGGTTAACGCCGTTGCCATCGGGCCGTTGAACGCACCGTGAAGCGGCGCGAACAGCTTGGGATCGATCGTCGTCCGCGCGAAGCCGGCCTGTACCACCGCGGTCGGGCTCGCTGCCTGGCGGGCGGCGATACCGACGATCAGGACAGCGAGATCACCCGGTAGAACGGTGACCTCGGCGTCGCGATCGAAACGGGGAAAACTCAGGTCCAACGGGATACTCGCGAAAACTCTTGGGAGGTCCGGTTTAGCGCGAGGGGGTGAAGGGACCGTAAAACTCGGTGAAAGAGTTCGTGAACTTGTCGCTTTATTCCAATCGCTGGTCGCGTTTTTCCCTCATTTCGTCTTGATATACGTTAATAGGTGCATCTTTTTGCAACCGCACGCCGTCGCGCCTATGTGGCGATCATGGATCAGACCGATTTTCAGCTCGGGCCGGACACGGCCGGAAAGCGCATCGTCGTGGCAATGTCCGGCGGCGTCGACAGCTCGGTCGTCGCCGCGCTCGCGCATGCCACCGGCGCCGAGACGATCGGCGTGACGTTGCAGCTCTACGATCACGGCGAAGCTGTAGGTCGGGCCGGTTCGTGTTGTGCCGGACGCGACATCCGCGATGCCCGCGCGGTCTGCGACCGACTCGGCATCGCGCATTACGTGTTCGATCACGAGACGAGCTTCCGCGAACAGGTCGTCGACAAGTTTGCCGACGAATATCTTGCCGGGCGCACGCCGATACCCTGCGTCCAGTGCAACATGGGGCCGAAGTTCACCGACCTGCTGAAGCTCGCGCGCGATCTCGGCGCCGATTGCCTCGCGACGGGCCATTATGTCCGCAGGGTCGAGGGCGCGCACGGTGCCGAACTCCACCGCGGCGCCGATCCGGCGCGCGACCAGAGTTATTTCCTGTTCGCGACCACGCAGGCGCAGCTCGACTATCTGCGGTTTCCGCTCGGCGGCCTGCCCAAGGCGCGCGTGCGCGAGATTGCCGCGGAGCTGGGGCTCGGAGTCGCGGCCAAACCGGACAGCCAGGACATCTGCTTCGTGCCCGACGGCGATTATGCGGGGCTGGTGAAGAAGCTGCGACCCGAGGCGGCGGAGACAGCCGGCGATATCGTCGATCTCGGCGGCACGAAGCTCGGCGAGCATCGCGGGCTGATCCACTTCACCGTCGGCCAGCGCCGCGGGCTGGAGATCGGCGGCAGTCCCGAGCCGCTCTACGTCGTGCGGGTCGAGCCGGAGACGAAGCGGGTCGTCGTCGGGCCCCGACGCGCGCTCGCGGTCGAGGCGGCGCGGATGACCGACATCAACTGGCTGGGCGGTGACTTTACCGGGCCGGTGACCGCCAAGGTGCGGTCGATGGCCAAGCCCGTCCCTGCCCGTCTGGTCGGCGACCGGATCGTGTTCGACGCGCCCGAATACGGCGTCGCGCCGGGTCAGGCCGCGGTGCTGTATGCGGGCGAGCGCGTGCTCGGTGGCGGCTGGATCGCGGACACCGAAGCGGCACTCGTCGCCGCCTGACGCGTGCCCTTTGCCGGTTTGGTGCGTTGGGGCGGCATGGATATCGAAACCTTGCGCCGCCAGATGGAAGCCGCCGCCGCCGCGATGGATTTCGAGACCGCCGGCCGGCTGCGCGATCAGATCAGCGTCTTGCGCGGGGGTGGCGAGGTGGCGGACACGGCCGGACTGACCCGGCAACAGCCGGGCGCGATGGGCCTCGGCACGAGCCAGCAACGCATGACGCCGCCGCCGGGCTGGGTGAAACCGAAAAAGCCCGATCCGATGACCAAGGGGCGCAAGCGGTAATCCGAAGCGACGTCTCGACCGCGCAATCCTCCCCCGCCAGGGGGAGGTGGCGCCGAAGGCGGCGGAGGGGGCGGTAAGCGATCACGTCGGGTTCGCGTCCTCCCCCTCCGGCTGGCAAGCGCCAGCCACCTCCCCCTGGCGGGGGAGGATCGATAAGGGGGCAGCTCAAGGCAGCAGGAACGTGCCCTCGATCGTCGTCACGCAGGAGCCACCGAGCACGACTCGGTCGCCCTCGAGCCGACACGTCAGCTTCCCGCCCCGCGCGCTCGCCTGATACGCGGTGAAGCTGTCGCCCAAACTCTGCGCCCAATACGGCACCATCACCGCATGCGCGGCGCCCGTCACCGGGTCCTCGTCGATCGCGTAGTACGGCGTGAACACCCGGCTGACGATATCCGTAGCCTTGCCCCGCGCGGCGACGATCGCAACGATCGGGAACTTGGCCAGTGCCGCGAAGTCCGGCTTCAGGTTGCGCACCACCGCCTCGTCATCGACGATCACCAGCGCATAGCCCTTCTCGTGCCACAACGTCTCGACCGGCGCGGCGACGTTCAATGCCGCGACGATCTCCGGGATCGCCTTCGGGCTGGGAGCCCAGGCCGGCAACTCCAGCGTGTAGCCGCTATCCGCCCGCGCGACCTCCAGCATCCCCGCCTGCCGAGTCCGGAACCGCACCCGGTTGAGCGCGGTATCCGACGACAGCACGAAATGCCCGCTCGCCAGCGTCGCGTGGCCGCACAGCGCAACCTCCGCGCCCGGCGTGAACCAGCGCAGGTCGAAATCCACGCCCTCGTCATTGGAGGCGACGATGAACGCGGTCTCGCTCAGGTTGTTCTCCTGCGCGATGTTCAGCAGCACGGCATCGTCGAGCCACGCCGACAGCGGCATCACCGCCGCCTGGTTGCCGCCGAACGGCGTGTCGGAAAACGCATCGATCTGCGCGAACGGTATTCTCATGTCAGAAGCCCCTTAGACCCGCTTGCCGAACCAATGCGGCGTCACGTCCGCCTCGACCAGCGGATTGTCGGTGTCGACATGGCCCTCGGGATCGAGATGGATCAGCACCTCGACCTTGGGGAAGGCGGTGCGCAAATTGCGCTCGACCGCCTCGACGATGTCGTGCGCGTTGGCGACCGTCAGGTCGCGCGCGACCTCCATGTGGAACTGCGCGAAGTCGTGGCTGCCGGAACGGCGCGTGCGGAAATCGTGGATGCCGCGAATGCCGGGCTGGCGCGCCGCCACATCGAGGAACTGCGTGCGCAAATCCTCGGGCCATTCCTTGTCCATCAGCTGGTCGATCGCGTTCGACGACGCCTGGAACGCGCCCCAGGCCAGCCACAGCGCGATGACGATGCCGAAGATCGGATCCGCACCGCTCCACCCGACATATTGATCGAGCACCAGCGCGACGATCACCGAGCCGTTGAGCAGTACGTCGGACTGGTAATGGACGTTGTCCGCGAGGATCGCGACCGAGCCGGTCTGGCGGATGATCCGGCGCTGATACGCGAGCAGGAACACGGTGGCGACGATCGCGATGACCGACACGCCGATACCGAACTCGGCGCCGGTGGTCGGCTGCGGATCGGCGAAGGCGAGGATCGCGCGCCAGGCGATGCCGACCGCCGAGGCGGTGATCAGCATGACCTGGAACAGCGCCGCGAGTGCCTCCGCCTTGCCGTGGCCGAAGCGATGGTCGTGATCCGCAGGCGTCGCCGCGAGGCGCACACCGTACAGAGTCACCAGCGACGCGAGCAGATCGAGCGCGGTGTCGGCGAGCGAGCCGAGCATCGCGACCGAGCCCGTCGACCATGCCGCAAAGCCCTTCAGCAGCAGCAGGAAACACGCCATCGCGACGCTGGCGAGCGCCGCGCGGGTTGCCAGGGGTATGACCCTGCGGCGTTCGTCCTGCGTCATGGGAACAGCAGCCCTTCGCTCCAGCCGCCGTCTTCGCGCACGAACAGCCGGCGCTCGTGGAGGCGGTGTTCGCGGTCCTGCCACAGCTCGATACGGTCGGGTGCGATCCGGTAGCCACCCCAATGTGGCGGGCGCGGCACGTCGCCGCCCTCGAACCGCGCCTGCATCTCGGCGAACCGCTGCTCGAACGTCTCGCGCGAATCGAGCGGGCGGGACTGGTCCGACGCCCAGGCGCCGAGCTGCGAATCGCGACCGCGCGACGCGAAATAGGCGTCGGACTCGGCATCGCTGACCAAGCTCACGGGGCCTTCGACACGAACCTGCCGGCGCAGCGACTTCCAGTGGAAGAGCAAGGCGGCGTAGCGGTTGACGGCGAGGTTGCCCGCCTTGCGACTTTCGCGGTTCGTGTAGATCACGAAACCATCGGGTCCGTGCCCTTTCAACAGCACCATCCGCACCGACGGACGACCCTCCGCATCCGCGGTGGCGAGCGCTACCGCGTTGGAGTCGTTGATTTCTGTTTCCCGCGCCTCGGCATACCAGGCGTCGAACAGGGCGATCGGATCTTCGGACATGGCTGCGCCATAGCGAAACTTCGGCCCGAGCGAAACCGCGCGAGGGAACGACTCCGCCCTGCCGATGATTGATTACGGACTCGAATCGTTTCCGCAACGAAGGAACACCCACGGTGGCAGCGCGCGCGTATTGGCAGGGGCAGATCCGGCTGGCCCTCGTCTCGATCCCGGTCGAGATCTACTCCGCGACCAAGTCCGGCGCGGCGGTGTCGTTCAAGCAGATCCACGAGCCGTCGGGCCAGCCGATCCATTACGACAAGGTCGTCACCGGCGTGGGCCCGGTCGACGCCGACGAGATCATGAAGGGCTACGAGGTCTCGAAGGGCGAATACGTTCTGCTCGAGCAGGACGAGATCGACGCGGTGAAGCTCGAATCGAAGAAGACGCTGGAGCTGACCCAGTTCGTCGACGCGAGCGAGATCGACGTGCTGTATTACGAGAAGCCGTATTTCGTGGTGCCAGCAGACGACCTCGCCGAGGAAGCCTTCATCGTTTTGCGTGAGGCGTTGAAGCGGACGAAGAAGGTCGGCTTGGGCCAGCTTGCGATGCGCGGCCGCGAATATGTCGTGAGCCTGAAGCCATGCGGGCGCGGTATGGTGCTGGAGACGCTGCGCTACGCCGACGAGGTGCACAAGGCGCAGGGCTATTTCCGCGATATCCCCGACGACAAGCCGTCCGAGGAACTGCTGGAACTGGCCGAGGCGCTGATCGGGAAGCGGAGTGGGGATTTCCATCCGCAGGAGTTCCACGATCGCTATGTCGATGCGCTGAAGGACCTGATCGAACGCAAGCGCAAGGCGAACGGGAAGAAGATCATCGAGGACAAGGACACGGGGGCGAAAACGGGGTCCAACGTGGTCGACCTGATGGCGGCGTTGAAGAAGTCGATGGAGAAGAGTGGGGGGAGTGCGGAGAAGACGCCGGCGAAGAAAGCGCCGGCCAAGCGCGCGCGCGCAAAGACTGCTGCCAAAGCACCCGCCAAGAAACGTGCGTAACCTTATCCCTTGTTTCCCCGCGAAGGCGGGGACCCAGCCTGGGCTCCCGCCTTCGCGGGAGAACAAACTTGTTGAGGTCACCACCCCCTCCCCCGTCATCCCAGCGCAAGCTGGGATCTCCCCGTTGCAGCCCGCCCCCTCGCCGCGCGAGGTCCCGGCTTTCGCCGGGATGACGAAGACGGGACGCTCTTGATGGCCACGCCCCCGGATCCCCTAGCCCTCTACAATGCCAAGCGGAATTTCACGAAAACCGCCGAACCCGCCGGTACGCTGGCCCCCGGCAACGGCAACAGCTTCATGGTCCAGAAGCACGACGCCACGCGCCTCCACTGGGACTTCCGCCTCGAAATCGACGGCGTCCTGAAAAGCTGGGCGGTCACCCGCGGCCCCAGCCTCGACCCCAACGAAAAGCGCCTCGCGGTCCGCACCGAGGATCACCCACTCAGCTACGCCACCTTCGAAGGCACGATCCCCGCGGGCGAATATGGCGGCGGCACGGTGATGCTGTGGGACCGCGGCACATGGTCGCCGATCAAGGGCAAGTCGGCGAAGGATCTCGACAAGGGCCACCTCCACTTCGTCCTCGATGGCGAGCGGATGAAGGGCGAATGGCTGCTGATCCGCCTGAAACCGCGCGCCAAGGAAAAGCGCGAGAACTGGCTGTTGCGCAAGATCGACGACGCTGCGGCGGGCGGCACGGACACGCTGGTCGAGGAAGCCCTGACCAGCGTCTCGACCGGCCGGACTATGGTAGAGATCGAAGAGGGCAAAAAACCGGCCCACTCGAGCCAGCCAGCCCCCTCCCCGTCCACCCCCACCCCGTCATCCCGGCGAAAGCCGGGACCCAGAGCCAAGAGCGATGCGCGGGGTACCCTGGGTCCTGGCGTTCGCCAGGATGACGGGACACTGCCACAGTTCCACGACCTCCAACTCTGCACCCTCGTCGACGCCGTCCCCACCGGCTCCGCCTGGCTCCACGAAGTCAAATACGACGGCTACCGCGCACTCGTCTCGATCGCCAACGGCAAGGCGAAAGTCTTCACCCGCACAGGCCTCGACTGGACCGACAAGTTCGCCGCGATCGCCGACGCCGCCGCCAAACTCCCGGTCAAATCCGCGCTGATCGACGGCGAGATCGTCGCCTTCAAGGACGGCCACCCCGATTTCTCGACCTTGAAGGACGCCATCTCCGCCGGCGGTGACATGACGCTGTTCGCGTTCGACCTGCTCGCACTCGACGGCGAGGACCTGACCGGCCTGTCCAATCTCGACCGCAAAACACGCCTGCAACCTCTGATCCCAGAGGAAGAGGACCGCCTCCGCTACTCCGACCACGTCATCGGCGCGGGCGAGCAACTGTTCGAGACGATGTGCCGCGAAGGCTTGGAAGGCATCGTCTCGAAACGCGCCGACGCGCCCTATGCCGGCAAGCGGACCAAGGCGTGGCTCAAGGTCAAATGCACGCACCGGCAGGAGTTCGTGATCGTCGGCTGGCTGCCGTCGGACAAGAAGCGCGGCTTCAAGTCACTGCTGCTCGGCGTCCGCGAAGGCAAAGGGTATCGCTATGCGGGCAAGGCCGGCACCGGGTTCGACCAGGCGTTGATGGATGACATCCGCGAAAAACTCGACGCGCTCGATCGCAAGACGCCGACGGTCGAGGCGCCCAAGGCGGCGGTCCGCGGCGCGAAGTGGGTGACGCCGAAGCTGGTCGCCGAGGTCGCCTTCGCCGAAGTCACCCCGGACGGCGTGCTGCGGCATTCGAGCTTCATCGGCCTGCGCGAGGACAAGCCAGCGAAGGATGTCGTCGCCGAAACCCCAGCCCCGTTGCCGGACGCTGCACCCACGACGAGCATCAAGGTCAGCAGCCGCGACCGCGTGATCTTCGACAAGTCGGACGTCACCAAGGGCGACCTCGCCGACTATTACGTCGCGGTGTCCGGCATCATGCTGCCGTTCGCCGCCAACCGCCCGATCAGCCTCGTCCGCTGCCCGCAAGGCCGATCGCGCGCGTGCTTCTTCCAGAAACACGACGCCGGAAGCTTCGGCGATGCGGTCCACCAGGTGCCGATCCGCGAGAAGGACGGCTCGACCGAGGACTATCTCTATGTCGACGATGCCGATGGGCTGGTGGCGTGCGTGCAGATGGGGACGATCGAGTTCCACGGCTGGGGCTCGTCGAACACGACGCTGGAGAAGCCCGACCGCCTCGTGTTCGATCTCGATCCCGACGAGGGGCTGGACTTCGGCGACACGAAGAAGGCCGCCGAGCATCTGAAGAATCAGCTGGCCGAACTGGGGCTGGTCAGCTTCCCGATGCTGTCGGGGGGCAAGGGCGTGCACGTCGTCGTGCCACTGACCCCGGGGGCCGAATGGCCGGCGGTGAAGGACTTCGCGGATCGTTTCGCGCGGGCGATGGCGGGGGCCGAGCCGGAGCGGTTCGTCGCGACGATGGCGAAGGCCAAGCGCAAGGGCCGCATCTTCATCGACTGGCTGCGCAACCAGCGCGGGAGCACCGCGGTGATGCCGTATTCGGCGCGGGCGAGAGCGGGCGCGCCGGTGGCGGCGCCGGTGTCGTGGAGCGAGCTGCGCGATATCGACACGGCCGCGCGGTGGGGTGTGCGGGATGGGACGGAGTTGATCGCGCGGGCCGGATCGCGGGCGTTGGCGGGCTGGGGTGTGGTGGATCAAGTGCTGCCGGATTTGTGAGCGGCCCACCCAAGCCACCACCCCGGCGAAGGCCGGGGCCCAATTGGAAAGGTGGTCGTAACGGCGCGATGCCCTCAATTAGCAACGTCCCCCAATTGGGCCCCGGCCTCCGCCGGGGTGGTGGTGTTGAGGAGACGGTGGCTCCCCCTCACGGTTCCCCGCGAACGCGGGGGTCCAGGGTAACTGCACGCAGCGTTCGTGATTCCTGGGCCCCCGCGTTCGCGAGGGAACAGTGCGGTGAGGCCTCCCCAGCACGCTTTTATGTTGCACCGCCGCGTTGAAAGGTGAAACACCGCCGCCAGTATTCAGGGGCTCGAAACATTGGAAACCGCGACGCAACCGGCGACCCCCGCCGCCAATACGGCGTTCGACGCGACGGTCCATGCCGAGCGCTGGATCGCCGACTATTGCGCGCGCAGCACCCGTGCCGACGTGCTTTGCCCCGCCGATGACGGTAGCGCCGACCCCGCCTGGGCCGCGATGTTCGCCGAGCTCGCGACGGTCGCCTCGGACGATCTCGGCCACATCCGCGAACGCGTCCAGCGCCACGCGGTCGATATCGGTACCGGCTTTCGCATCGCCGACGAACCCGATGAGCGCCCCTGGCCCGTCTCGCCCGTCCCGCTGCTGATCGAAGCGGGCGAATGGGCCGGCATCGAACGCGGCGTCATTCAGCGCGCGACGCTGATGGAGACGGTGGTCGCCGACCTGTACGGCGAGGGGAAACTGGTCGCCGACGGCCACATTCCTGCCGCGCTCGTCACCGGCAGCCCGTTCTTCCTGCGACCGATGGTCGGGCTCGATCCACCCGGCGGCCGTCATCTCGATTTCATCGCGATCGATCTCGGCCGCGGGCCGACCGGCGAATGGCGCGTGCTCGCCGATCACCTGCGTGCGCCCGCCGGTGCCGGTTACGCGCTGGAAAACCGCATCGCCGTCAGCCGTACGCTCGGCGGGTTGCAGGATCGGCTCAACGTCCAGCGGCATGCGCCGTTCTTCGCCGCGTTCCGCGCCGGGATCGCGGCGATGTGCAAGCGGACCGATCCGCGGATCGGGCTGCTCACCCCCGGCCGGTTCAACCCAAGCTATCCCGAACAGGCGCACCTCGCGCGCTATCTGGGGCTGCTGCTGGTCGAGGGCGCCGATCTCGCCGCGCTGGAGGACAAGGTCTACGTCCGCACCATCGGCGGGCTCAAGCGGATCGATGCGCTGTGGCGGCGGCTCGACCCGCGGCTGCTCGATCCGCTGGCGTTCGACACGCATTCGCAGATCGGCGTGCCCGGGTTGATCGACGCCTATGCCGCCGGCAACGTCGTGCTGTCGAACGCGCCGGGCTCGGCGGTGCTGGAGGCGCCGGCGTTCTCGGCGTTCCTGCCGCAGCTTGCGAAATCGCTGCTTGGGGAAGACCTGCTCCTTCCCAACATCGCGACGTGGTGGTGCGGGCAGGACCGCGCGCGCGCGCATGTCGAGGCGAATTTCGACCGCCTGCTGATCGGGCCGGCGTTCCATGCGCGGCCGCTCGGCATGACCGACGGCCCGGTGGCTGGCGCCGACATGACCGGCGAAGCGCGCGCCAACCTGCTCGCGGACATGGCGCGCCGGCCGCAGGATTATGTCGGGCAGGAGTTGGTCCAGCTCTCGACGATGCCGGTCGTGGTCGGCGATGCGCTGGTCCCCCGCCCCTTCACGCTGCGCGTGTTCGCGGCGCGCGGTGGCGACGGCGAATGGACCGTGCTGCCCGGCGGGTTCGCGCGGATCGGCGAACATCCCGACGCCCGCGCGGCCGTCATGGGCGAAGGCATCTGGTCCGCCGACGTCTGCATCTACGGCGCCGAGCCGGTTGCCCCCGTCTCGCTGCTGACCGCGCCCGATTCGCTCCACGTCCGCCGCAATCCGGGGACGTTGCCTAGCCGGGTGGCGGACAATTTCTACTGGCTCGGGCGCTATCTGGAGCGTGGTGAAGCGCTGCTCGGCGCGATCCGCGTGATGCTCGGCAATTCGATCGACGTCGACGGGGGCGCCGTGCTGTCGCCCACCACGGTCGGCAAGCTGGTCGGGCTGATCGTCGGTGCCGGCAGCGCGCCGCACCCGCCGTCGCTGCGCCGCGCCGACCTGACCGCGCTCGCCCGTACCGCGATGGAGGACGAACGCTGGCAGTCGATCCTCACGCTCAACCGGCACGCGCGCGAAATCGGCGAGGGATCGCGCGACCGGTTGTCGGCGGACATGGTGCGGTTGCTCGAAGCGCCCTTCCCCACGCATCGCGGGATGCTCGAGAGGGCAGGGTCGCTGCAACGGCGCTATGCGGCGATCGCGGGACTGTCGGCGGAGCATATGGGGCGGACGGCGGCGTGGCGGTTCCACGATCTCGGGCGGCGCGTGGAGCGAGCGATGGCGATGGCGCGCGCGATCCGGTTGTTCGGGATGCCGGGCGCCTCGCCGGACGATCTTTCGGTGCTGCTCGACCTGGCCGACAGCCAGATCAGTTATCGCCAGCGCTATCCGACAGGAATCGCACGCGTGCCGGTGATGGATCTGGTGGCGCTCGATCCGGGCAATCCGCGCAGCCTCGCGTTTTCGGCGGAGCGGATCGCGGCGCGGTTGGCGGAGTTGCCGGTGCTCAGCGACGACGAGATGGCGGAGCCGCAACAGGCGCAGGCGACCGGGTTGCAGGCGATCGTGATGACCGCGACCGCGGCGGCGCTGGATGCGGAGACGCTGGGGGATATCGAGCGGCGGCTCGGCGCGGTGTCGGATGCGCTGGCGCGGCGGTATTTCCTGCAGGGGGCCGAGCCTTTGCGGACCAGTGGGCTGACGTTGGCGTGAGGGGTGGCGTAATAGTGGGCAACACACTCCCTCTCCCCTCCGGGGAGAGGGTCGGGGTGAGGGGCTGTTCCGGGCGCCGCACTGCTTGGCTACCCCTCACCCCAGCCCTCTCCCCAGGGGGGAGAGGGAGCAGATCATGATCTACGATATCCGCCACGTCACGACGTTCGACTACGGCGTCAGCGTCAAATTCGCGCGCTGCAATCTACGGTTGAAACCGATCGACTGGCCGGGGCAGCACCTCGATTCCTACACGCTGTCGGTGCATCCGGCGGGGCGGACCAGCGCCGCGCGCGCCGAGGCAGGGCTCGCCAACGTCACCCGGCTGGTAGTCGACAGCCCGGTGCGCCACCTGACAATCGAGAGCCGGTCGCGAATCACGGTCGACCGGCTGATCCCCGTCCCCGACGCGAGCGATCCGACGCTCGCCGAGATCGCGGCGATGGCGCGGGCGAGCACCGATCTCTCCGCGGCGAGCCCGGCGAACTATATCTACCCCTCGCCGCTGATCCCGCTAGACCAGGCCATCGCCGACTATTGCGCGATCGATCTCGATCCATCGCGGGGCGCGCTGGAGGCGGGGATCGCGCTCGCGCGGCGGATCCAGGAGGAGTTCGAGTTCGACGCGGACGCGACGTTGGTCGATACGCCGCCGCACGAGGCGTTCCTCCAGCGCAAGGGCGTGTGCCAGGATTTCGCGCAGATCATGATCACCGGCCTGCGCGCCGCCGGGCTACCCGCGGCGTACGCATCGGGCTACATCCGCACGATCCCGCCCGAGGGTCAGCCGCGGCTGGTCGGGGCGGATGCGACGCATGCTTGGGTGCTGCTGTGGTGCGGGCCGGTGCGCGGCTGGGTCGGGGTCGATCCGACCAACGGGATCTGGATGGCCAGCGACCACATCGTGATGGCGGTCGGGCGGGATTACGCCGAGATCGCGCCGGTGGATGGCGTGGTGCTCGGGTCGGGCGCGCAGAACATGGACGTCAGCGTCGATGTCGCGCCGCTCGAAGCTACATAGGAACATGTTTTCCTCCCCTTCAAGGGGAGGTGGCTGGCGCTTGCCAGACGGAGGGGTGACGCCCTCTCGATGGCGGGTCACCCCTCCGTCAGCCCAAACGGGCTGCCACCTCCCCTCATAGGGGAGGATCAGCCCGGTCTATTTTTCGTCGTGGGGGTTCGGATACGACCCGCCGCCGCTTTCGCCGCCCTGCCCCTTCGCGGGTGCGCCGTTGACGCCGCCCTTCTCCCTCGCGTCCACCTTCGCGCCGTCGTCGCCCTTGGGCACACCCTGCATCGGTTGCTTGTCGGCCATCGTCGTTCCTCTCGGGGCATCAAAACCCTCGCGCGCAATTGCGTTGCGGGCGCCCTCGCCCCACATAGACGCGCAAGTAAGAATGGGGACGTAAGTGGCCGATCCGTACAAGACTCTGGGTGTAGCGCGCGACGCGACCGAAGCCGACATCAAGAAGGCGTACCGCAAGCTCGCGAAAGAGCTTCATCCCGATCGCAACAAGGACAATCCCAAGGCGTCGGAGCGATTCAGCCAGGTCACCAACGCGTACGACCTGCTGAACGACAAGGACAAGCGCGCGCGGTTCGATCGCGGCGAGATCGATGGCGACGGCAACCCGGCCGCGCCGTTCGGGTTCGGCGGCGGTGGCGGGCGTCCGCATCCCGGCGGCTTCCGCAGCGAAGGCTATGAGAGCGGCCCTGGTGGTCCCGACATGAGCGACATCTTCGAGGGGTTGTTCGGTGGCGCGCAGCGTGGCGGCGGCGGCGGGTTCTCGGGCGGGTTCGGCCGGCGTGCGCAGCCCAGGGGCGAGAACGTCGCCTATCGCCTGCAAGTGCCGTTCGTCGAAGCCGCGACGCTGGAGCCGCAGCGCGTGACGCTCGCGGACGGTAAGACGCTCGACCTCAAGCTTCCCGCCGGCGTCAAGACCGGTACGCAGATGAAGCTTGCCGGCAAGGGCGAGCAAGGCCCAGGTGGTGCTGGCGACGCGATCCTGACGATCGAGGTCCAGCCGCACAAATTCTTCACGCGCGACGGCGACGACGTCCGCCTGGAGCTGCCGATCACGCTGGCCGAGGCGGTCCTGGGCGGCTCGATCAAGGCGCCGACGGTCGACAAGCCGGTGATGCTGACGATCCCCAAGGGCACGACGTCGGGCAAGACGCTGCGCCTCAAGGGCAAGGGTTTCCACAAGAAGGGCGGCACGCGGGGCGACCAGCTGGTCACGCTGATGATCGACATTCCGGCAAGCGATGCGGCGCTGACCGCGTTCGTAGAGAACTGGGATGGGCGCGAGGCGGGGAACCCGCGAGGGTCCATGGGCGTCTGAACGCCTTGTGAATGATAATAGCCTTACCCCCGAAGCCCGCTCCCACGATCATGGCGCGGCCCGTACCCGACTGAACCGTGGCATGGCGAAGGTCAGGCCCGGCAGTTACGCGTTCGAGGTTTTCAAGCGGGCGGCGATCGGCGTGTTCAACGACGGTTTCATCCACGCGGGGAACCTCGCCTATCTCGCATTGATGACGGTGTTTCCGTTCTTCATCGTCGCCGCCGCGATCCTGTCGATCTTCGGGCAGGGCGTGGAGACCGTGCGGGCGGTCGAATCCTTCCTGAACGTCCTGCCGCCCAACGTCGCCGACCTGCTGCGCAAGCCGATCGCCGACGTGCTCGCCGCAAGGACCGGATCGCTGCTGTGGCTCGGCGCGCTGGTAGGCCTGTGGACGGTCGGCAGTTTCGTCGAGACGATCCGTGACATCTTCCACCGCGCGTACGGCAACAAGGCGACCGCGCCGTTCTGGAAATCGCGGCTCGGCTCGTCGTTCGTGATCGTCTGTTCGGTGATTATCGCGCTGCTGTCGTTCCTGATACAAGGCATCCTGACCGCGGCGGAGCAGTTCATCTACCGGCTGGTACCCCTGGCGCAGGATGCCGCGGGGTGGGTCGGGTTGTCGCGGCTGATCCCCGGCCTGTTCATGTTCGGCGCGCTGTACCTGCTGTTCTATTCGGTCACCCCGTCGCGCTATCGCTATTCGAAATGCCCCAAATGGCCGGGCGCGCTGTTCACGACCGCATGGTGGGTCAGCGCCACCGCCCTTTTGCCGATCATCCTGTCCAGCCTTGGCGGCTACGACCTGACCTATGGCAGCCTGGCGGGCGTTGTCATCATGCTGTTGTTTTTCTACGTCATCGGGCTCGGGCTGGTATTCGGCGCCCATCTCAACGCGGCACTGGCGGAACCACCCGAAACAACGCTAGAGCAACCCGCTACGGATATGCAGGTATAGGCGGGGATGGCGTGAACGGTTTGATGGCGGGCAAGCGTGGGCTGATCATGGGCCTGGCGAACGACAAGTCGCTGGCCTGGGGGATCGCCAAGAAGCTGTCCGAGGCAGGCGCGGAGCTCGCGTTCAGCTATCAGGGCGAGACGATGGAGAAGCGCGTCCGTCCGCTCGCCGAGCAGCTTGGCGTCGCGCGGCTGTTCGATTGCGACGTGTCCGACATGGGTGCGCTCGATGCGACCTTCGAGAAGCTCAGCGAGGAATGGCCGACGATCGACTTCGTCGTCCACGCGATCGGCTTTTCCGACAAGAACGAGCTGCGCGGGCGGTTCGTGGATACGAGCCTCGAGAATTTCCTGATGACGATGAACATCTCGGTCTATTCGTTCGTCGCGGTCGCGCAGCGCGCGGCCAGAATGATGACCGAGGGCGGATCAATGCTGACGCTCAGCTATTACGGCGCCGAGAAGGTCATCCCGCATTACAACGTGATGGGCGTGGCGAAGGCGGCGCTCGAAACGAGCGTGCAGTATCTGGCGGTCGATCTCGGCCGCGACAACATCCGCGTGAATGCGATCTCGGCAGGCCCGATCAAGACGCTGGCCGCAAGCGGCATCGGTGATTTCCGCCTGATCCTGAAGTGGAACGAGCTGAACTCGCCACTGAAGCGCAACGTGACGATCGACGACGTCGGCGGCGCGGGGCTGTATCTGCTGAGCGACCTGGCTTCGGGCGTCACGGGCGAGACGCACCACGTCGACGCCGGCTACAACGTGATCGGCATGAAGGCCGAAGACGCCCCCGATATCGCGCTGGCCTAGTGCCAACCGTGCTCCGACTGCATGGCCTGCGGTTCATGATCTTCCTCGACGATCACGTACCAGCGCATGTTCATGTATTCGGAGACGGCGAAGCGAAGATCGAGATCGGAGGCGACGGGCAGTCTCCGCGCATGATATATGCGGAACGGCTAAGCGGAGCGATGCAACGGCGCGCGATCGCTGCCGTTGCTGAGAACCGGACAACGCTGCTGATGAGATGGGTCGAAATCCATGGCCGAACTGACTGACGAAGACATTCTGGCTGCGAACGAGCGCGGTCGCATCGCAATGGCGACCAAGCCACGGGCCAAGAGCGCGCGCTACGATCGGGACCAGGATCGGATCGTGGTCGATCTGGTGAATGGATCGACGTTCGCGTTCCCTCCGCATCTGTTGCAGGGTTTCGATCGCGCGACCCCGGACCAGATTGCCGAAGTCGAAATCCTGGGCGTCGGATTTGGCCTGCATTGGGAATCGCTCGACGCTGACTTTACCGTGGCGGGGCTCATGGCCGGCCGGTTCGGCACGGCGCGCTACATGGCGGAACGGTTCGGCGCTGCCTGGGATGCGGTAGCAGCAGAATGAGCTTCAACACGTTTGGACGGCTGTTCCGCTTCACCACCTGGGGCGAATCCCATGGGCCTGCGCTGGGTGCGGTGGTCGATGGGTGCCCGCCGGGGATCGCGCTGAGCGAGGCCGATATCCAGCCTTGGCTCGACAAGCGTCGCCCCGGCACGTCGCGCTTCACCACGCAACGGCGCGAGCCCGACACCGTCCGCATTCTCTCGGGCGTGTTCGATGGGCGTACGACGGGGACGCCGATCAGCCTGATGATCGAGAATGTCGACCAGCGCTCGAAGGATTATTCCGACGTCGCCAAGGCCTATCGCCCCGGCCACGCCGATTACGCCTATGACGCGAAATACGGGTTTCGCGATTTCCGGGGTGGCGGGCGGTCTTCCGCGCGCGAGACCGCGGCGCGTGTCGCGGCCGGCGCGGTCGCGCGGCTCGTCATACCGCAGGTGCGCGTTCGCGCGTGGGTCGAGGCGATCGGTGGCGATGCGATCGATCCGGCCAATTTCGATGACGCGCAAATCGACCAGAACCCGTTCTTCTGCCCGGATGCCGACGCCGCGTTGCGCTGGGAGTCCCTGATCGACACCGCGCGCAAATCCGGCTCGTCGCTTGGCGCGATCATCGCGTGCGAGGCGACCGGCGTGCCCGCAGGCTGGGGCGCGCCGCTCTACGCCAAGCTCGACTCCGAACTCGCGTCGGCCTGCATGAGCATCAATGCGGTCAAGGGCATCGAGATCGGCGACGGATTCGCCGCCGCCGCACTGTCGGGCGAGGCCAACGCCGACCCGATGCGGCCCGGTGTCGATGGTCCGGAATTCCTCGCGAACCATGCGGGCGGGATCGCCGGCGGGATTGCGACCGGCCAGCCGATCCGCCTGCGTGTGGCGTTCAAGCCGACCAGTTCGATCCTCACCCCGGTCGAGACTATCAGCCCGACCGGCGAGGCCGCGATGATCGCCACCAAGGGGCGTCACGATCCGTGCGTCGGCATCCGCGGAGTCCCCGTGGTCGAGGCGATGGTGGCGCTGGTGCTGGCCGACCAGGCGTTGCTGCATCGGGGTCAGTGCGGCTGACGACGGAACATTACGCAGCACTGAAGCGCTTACTCTTCAATAACTTAGGAGAGTGACAATGCGTATTCTGACTTCGATCGCAGCCGCAGCCCTGATTATTCCGGGCGTGGCCATGGCCCAGACCGGCACCACGGGTGGCACGATGAGCGGCGGCACGATGGGCGGTTCGACCATGGGCGGCACGACCGGCGGCATGTCGACCGGCACGATGGATCAGGCCAATCCTTCGACGACCACGCAGTCGACCACGACGCGCACGCAGCGTGGCACCAAGGCACGTAGCCGTACGGGTGGGACGACATCGGGCACGATGAACGGCACGACCCGCGGTACCGGCACGACCGGCAGCACGATGTCGGGCACGACCGGCAGCACGATGGGCGCCGATACGATGGGCGGCACGACCGGCACCACGACGGGTACGACGGGCGGTACCATGGGCGCCACGACCGCCGGTGGCACGATGGGTTCGACCACGGGTGGAACGACCGGCACGACCACGCCGCGCTGATTTTACCCTTTGTGACTAGATGAAAAGCCGGGCGAGCGATCGCCCGGCTTTTTGCGTATCAGTCCGAGAACGGATCGCGGACGAGGATCGTGTCGGCACGCTGCGGGCTGGTCGACACCAGCGTCACCGGGCAGCGGATCAGCTCCTCGATGCGGCGGATGTACTTGATCGCCTGCGCCGGCAGATCGGCCCAGCTGCGCGCACCGGCGGTCGTCTCCTGCCAGCCTTCCATCGTCTCGTAGATCGGCTCGACCAGCGCCTGGTCCGCCGCATGCGCCGGGAAATAGTCGAGCGTCTCGCCGCGAAGCTTGTAGCCGGTGCAGATCGACACGGTCTCGAACCCGTCGAGCACGTCGATCTTGGTCAGCGCGATCCCGGTGATACCACCGACCGCCGCCGCCTGGCGCACCAGCACCGCGTCGAACCAGCCGCAGCGGCGTTTCCGCCCGGTAACGGTGCCGAACTCATGGCCTCGGACGCCGAGGCGCTCGCCGGTCTCGTTCTCCAGCTCGGTCGGGAACGGTCCCGATCCGACGCGCGTCGTATACGCCTTGGCGATCCCCAGCACGAAGCCGACCGCCGATGGCCCGAGGCCCGACCCGCCGGCTGCGGCACCCGCGATGGTGTTCGACGAGGTGACGAACGGATACGTGCCGTGGTCGACGTCGAGCAGCACGCCCTGCGCGCCCTCGAACAGGATCCGCTTGCCGGCCGAGCGCGCGGCATTGAGGTCGCGCCAGACGGGCTTGGCGAACGGAAGGACGAAGCCGGCGATCTCGCGCAGTTCGGCGATCAGGCGGGCGCGATCGATCGGCGGCTCGCCGAAGCCGGCACGCAGCGCGTCGTGATGCGCGGTGAGGCGGTCGAGTTGCGGACCGAGATCGTCGAGGTGGGCGAGATCGCACACGCGGATCGCACGGCGGCCGACCTTGTCCTCATACGCAGGCCCGATGCCGCGGCGGGTCGTGCCGATCTTGCCGGCGCCGCTCGCATCCTCGCGCAGGCCGTCGAGATCGCGGTGGAACGGCAGGATCAGCGCGCAGGTATCGGCGATCCGCAGCGTCTCCGGGGTCGCGACGACGCCCTGTGCGCCAAGCCGCGCGATCTCGTCCTTCAGCGCCCAGGGATCGAGCACCACGCCGTTGCCGATGAACGACGGCGTGCCGCGGACGATGCCCGACGGCAGCAGCGACAGCTTGTAGACGTTGTCGCCGACGACCAGCGTGTGGCCGGCGTTGTGACCGCCCTGGAAGCGCACGACCATGTCGGCACGCTCGGCGAGCCAGTCGACGATCTTGCCCTTGCCTTCGTCGCCCCATTGCGCGCCGATGACTGCTACGTTGGCCACTATCGTGTCTCCAAGTATATGGCGGGACCAGTATCCAGCCAGAGTGAAATCAGTGTCGTCACCCCGGATTTAGTCCGGGGTCCACCGTCGCGCATGATCGACCATCGATTGGTTTGCGGCACGGTGGATGCCGGAACAGGTCCGGCATGACGGGGTCGTTCGTTCGCGCAGCGCCTACAGCGCGCGGGGCTCGCCCGCCACCCAAAGATGTGTGCAGACTTGTGCTTCGGGGGTGTCGCCAGCGTCTAGTGCGGCGACGGTGACCCAGCCTTGCGCGCGCATTTCTGCACCTTCGCTGGCTGGGGTGCCGTGCGGGAGGAAGAGGCGGCGGCGGTCGACGGTGGCGACGCGCTCGACCAGTGCGTCGGCGAAGAGCGAGAAGCCGGTGGCGGCTTCCTCGGCGCCGTTCTCGTGGACGACGGTGTAGGTGCCGCCGCGGCCGACTTCACGCGCGCTGCCGTCGGCGAAGAGCGAGAAGCCGAGCCAGGTCTGGTATTCGAAGCCGTGACGCTCGGTCGGGTCGAGCGTGAGCGCGACGCGGCCGTCGAGCGCTTCGGCGATGCGGGCGAGGCCGTCGAGACGCGAGGCGAGCGCGCCGGTGGTGTCGAAGGCGCGGAGGCGGTCCATGGCTTGGGCGAATGGGCCGGCGGCTTCGATCAGGGGTAGATAGGCTGGGGCGAGCGCAGCAACAGCGCCGGCATCCTTGGCGTCGAGGCGGTCGCGCAGGGTGGCGATCTGCTCTGGCGCGACGGGAAGCGGGCCGGCGGCGAGCGTCGGTACTAGGTCTGGCAGCGTGAAGTCGATCGATGCGCCGGTGACGTCGGCGGCGGCGATCATGTCGACCGCGACCGCGACGAGTTCCTGGGCGGCGGCGACCGAGTCGAGGCCGATCAGTTCGCAGCCGATCTGCCGCGTCTCGCGGGCGGGGGCGAGCTGCGAGGCGCGCAGCTTCAGCACGGAACCGGCGTAGCTGAGGCGCACCGGGCGCGGGTGGTGGCCCATGCGGGTGGCGGCGATGCGTGCGACCTGCGCGGTGATGTCGGGGCGGATCGCGAGCGTGCGCTGCGACACCGGATCGACGAAGCGCACCGCGTCGTGGAGGCCGCCGGCCTTCAGCCGCATCTCCAGACCGTCGGCGAATTCGGCGAGCGGCGGATCGACGCGTTCGTAGCCGTGCAGGCGCGCGGCTTCGAGTACGCGAGCTTCCAGCGCCGCGGCCGAATCGGCGAACGGGGGAAGGCGATCTCGGAAACCTTCGGGGAGGAGTGCGGTCATTGCTCCCCCTCCCCTCCGGGGAGAGGGCCGGGGTGAGGGGCTGCCACAAGCGCAGCACAAATGACCTGCCAGACTCCGTCCATCTCGGACATGATGTCGGCGTTGCTGAACCGTATCACGCGATATCCCTGTCTTTGCAGCCAATCCGTTCGGCTTTCGTCGCGCGCTTGGTCAACATGCGTATCGCCGTCAACCTCGATGATCAGTTTCGCGTCGCGTGCGGCGAAGTCGGCGACGTAGGGGCCGACGACGAGTTGCCGGGAGAACTTGGTGTTGCTTATCTGTCGACCACGGAGGTGACGCCAGAGCTTGGCCTCCGCAGGGGTCGGCTCCCGCCGCATCCGCTTGGCGCGATCAAGAAGTAGGTCGTCGACCTTCACTGCTCCCTCTCCCCCTTCCGGGGAGAGGGTCGGGGTGAGGGGCGCCGCGAGCGATGCCCTTCCCAACTGCCCCTCACCCAACCCTCTCCCCAGAGGGGAGAGGGCTAAGTCAGTAACACCGTTAGAAGTTGAGGCCCATTGCGGTCTTTACGCCTGGCAGCGCGCGGACCTTGGTGAGCAGGTCGGGGGTCACGGCTTCGTCGACCGAGAGGAGCAGCACCGCCTCGCCGCCCGCCGAACGACGGCCGAGATGGAACGTCCCGATGTTCACCCCGGCCTCGCCCAACGCCGTCCCGAGACGACCGATGAACCCGGGTGCATCCTCGTTGACGACGTACAGCATCGGCCCGGCCAGATCGGCCTCGATCTTGATCCCGAGCAGCTCGACCAACCGAGGCGCCGAATCCCCGAACAGCGTGCCGGCCACCGACCGCTCGCCATCCTCGGTCTTCACCGAGACGCGGAGCAGCGTGTGGTAATCCGCCTCGCGCTCGGTACGGACTTCACGCACCTCCAAGCCACGCTCGCGCGCCAGCACCGGTGCGTTGACCATGTTGACGGTCGCGGTCTGCGTCTGGAGATAGCCGGCGAGCACTGCGCTAACGATCGGCTTGGCGTTCAAATCGGCGGCCGCGCCCTCGGTATGCACCGAAATTCGCGACACCGCGCCCGTCGTCAGCTGGCCCACCAGCGACCCCAGCTTCTCCGCCAGCGCCATGTACGGCTTCAACTTCGGCGCTTCCTCCGCCGACAGCGACGGCATGTTGAGCGCGTTGGTGACGCCGCCCGACATCAGGAAATCTGCCATCTGCTCGGCGACCTGGATCGCCACGTTGACCTGCGCCTCGGTCGTCGACGCGCCGAGATGCGGCGTGCTGACGAAGTTCGGCGTGTTGAACAAAGGCGACGCCTTGGCGGGCTCCTCGACGAACACGTCGAGCGCCGCACCGCCGACTTGCCCCGAATCGAGCGCCGCCTTCAGCGCGACCTCGTCGATCAGGCCACCGCGCGCGCAGTTGATGATCCGCACGCCCTTCTTGGTCTTGGCGAGCGCCTCGGCCGAGAGGATGTTGCGCGTCTGGTCGGTCAGCGGCGTGTGCAGCGTGATGAAGTCGGCGCGCGCGAGCAGTTCGTCGAGCGTGACCTTCTCGACGCCGATCTCGATCGCGCGCTCGGGCGTCAGGAACGGATCGAACGCGACGACCTTCATCTTCAGGCCGCGCGCACGGTCGGCGACGATCGAGCCGATATTGCCTGCACCGATCAGGCCGAGCGTCTTCGACGTCAGCTCGACGCCCATGAAGCGATTCTTCTCCCACTTGCCGGCCTGGGTCGAGGCGTCAGCTTCCGGGAGTTGCCGGGCGAGCGCGAACATCAGCGCGATCGCGTGCTCGGCGGTGGTGATCGAGTTGCCGAACGGCGTGTTCATGACGACCACGCCCTTCGCCGAGGCGGCGGGGATGTCGACGTTATCGACGCCGATGCCGGCCCGGCCGACAACCTTGAGGTTGGTCGCGTGCTCGAGGATTTCCTTGGTCACCTTGGTCGAGCTGCGGATCGCGAGGCCGTCATATTCGCCGATCATCGCCATCAGTTCGGCGGGCGTCTTGCCGGTGATCTCGTCGACCTCGACGCCGCGCTCGCGGAAGATTTGCGCAGCGCGGGGGTCCATTTTGTCGGAGATGAGGACTTTTGGCATGATTCAGCTACTTTCGTCATCCCAGCGAAAGCTGGGATCTCGTGCCGCGAGGGCACGGTATGCGGAGGGAGACCCCAGCTTTCGCTGGGGTGACGGTAGGTTAGTTAAGCGGCCTTGGCGGTCGCGTAGGCCCAGTCGAGCCAGGGGCCGAGCGCTGCGATATCTGCGGTGTCGACGGTCGCGCCGCACCAGATGCGCAGGCCCGGAGGCGCGTCGCGGTAGCCGGCGACGTCGTAGGCCGCGCCCGCCTTCTCCAGCGCCGAGGCCATCGCCTTGATCAACGCCTCGTCCGCACCCTCGACCGTGAGGCACACGCTGGTCTTCGACCGCGTTGCCGGATCGGCGGCGAGGTGCCCGAGCCAATCGCGGTCGGCGACGATCTTGTCGAGCGCCGCGGCATTCGCGTCAGAGCGCTTGATCAGCCCGTCCTTGCCGAGCGACTTCGCCCATTCGAGGCTGAAGATCGCGTCCTCGACCGCCAGCATCGACGGCGTGTTGATCGTCTCGCCCTTGAACACGCCCTCGGCGAGCTTGCCCTTCGAAACGAGGCGGAACACCTTCGGCAATGGCCATGCGGGTGTGTAGGTCTCCAACCGCTCGACCGCACGCGGGCCGAGGATCAGCACGCCGTGCGCGCCCTCGCCGCCGAGCACCTTCTGCCACGAGAAAGTGGCCACATCGATCTTGGTCCAGTCGATGTCGTAGGCGAACACTCCGGAGGTCGCATCGGCGAACGAGAGGCCCTCGCGGTCGTCCGGGATCCAGTCCGCGTTCGGCACGCGCACGCCGCTGGTGGTGCCGTTCCAGGTGAACAGCACGTCGTTCGACCAGTCGACCGCGCCCAGATCGGGCAGCTGGCCGTAATCGGCGCGCACGACGGTCGGATCGATCTTGAGCTGCTTCACGGCATCGGTGACCCAGCCCTCGCCGAAGCTTTCCCAGGCGAGCGCGGTGACCGGCTTCGCGCCCAGCATCGTCCACATCGCCATCTCGTACGCGCCGGTGTCGGAACCGGGGACGATGCCGATGCGGTGCGTATCGGGGAGCTTCAGCAGTTCGCGCATCAGGTCGATGCTGTACTGGAGGCGGGTCTTGCCGATCTTCGAGCGATGCGAGCGACCGAGCGAATCGGTGGCGAGCTTGTCCGCGGACCAACCAGGCGGTTTCGCGCAGGGACCGGAGCTGAAAAAGGGACGTGCCGGCTTGGTCGTCGGCAGTGCAGGCGCACCTGTAGCGGGTGCGTAGGTCGTATTCGTCATGTATCTCTCCTCACAGAGAGCACGCGCGGCGTTGGGACCGCGTGGCCCGTCGCCGGCCCTAGCGGCGTTCGCGGGGGTGTCAACTCTTCTCCCTGCCGTTCGCCCTGAGCGCAGTCGAAGGGTCCCGTCCCTGCGGCAAGATGCTTCGACTTCGCTCAGCACGAACGGAGAAAGGGTGACAATCATGGCCGAGGCGAGGATTATACGCCCATGTATCGCGTATTTTGCTCCCTTATCCTCGCCCTTCTGCTCGCCGCCTGCGGGCGCGCGGACCGCCCCACTGCCCCGCAACAAACCCGCCCCAACCTCTCCGTCCCGAGCAACCGCGAGACCGCGCAATGCCTTGCCGACCTGCGCCAACTCCACGTCTCGTTCCAGCTCCTGCCCGACCGCGAGACTGGCCCCGGTTGCGGGCTCGCGGGCACCGTGAAGCTGGTCGATATCGGCGTTCCGGTCGCCAACCTCACTGCGGTCCGTTGTGGCGCGGCGCGCGCGCTCATCGGCTGGACGCGCAACGCGGTGGCGCCCGCCGCCTATCAGATGCTCGGCAGCGAACTCGCGCGGATCGACAGCATGGGGAGCTATTCCTGCCGCAACGTCGTCGGGTCGGCGCGCAATGCGAGCAGGCGCTCCGGGCATGCGATCGCCAACGCGATCGACGTCGGTGGGTTCGTGCTGAAGGACGGGCGGCGAATCACCGTGCTGAACGACTGGAATTCGTCCGATCCGCAGGTTCGGCAGTTCCTCCAGACGATCCGCGCGTCGGCGTGCAAGCGGTTCGGGACTGTGCTGAGCCCGGACTACAACGCCGCGCACCGCAACCACCTGCATCTCGAAGACGATCGCGCGGGGTTTTGCCGCTGAGGTTCTCCTGCGCACGCAGGAGCCCAGGGTCACGAACGCTGAACTGCATAACCCTGGATTCCTGCGTGCGCAGGAAAACGGCAGTCTAGCCCTCCCTGCCCCTTTCCTCTAATCGCGCCTGAATGACTGATACACGAGTACCATCGCGCGTTTTTCCGAACGCCAGCCAGGATGCCGAGTCCGCCCGCGACTCCGTTTCCACCCCGCAGACGCAGCACCCGCACTACCGGCTTGCCTTCCAGGACATGGATTTCCTGTTGCGCGAAGACCTTCGTCCGGTGCGGTTCCAGCTCGAATTGCTGAAGACCGAACTCGTCCTCGACGAGGCCAAGATCGGCTCGACGTTTGTGTTCTATGGCTCGGCGCGTATTCCCGAGCCTTCAAAGGCGCAGGCGTTGCTGGCGCTGGCGACCGACGAGAAGTCGAAAAAGATCGCCCAGCGACTGGTCGAGAAGTCGAAATATTACGACGTTGCGCGTGAACTCGCGGCCAAGGTCAGCGTGCTGCCGCGCGACGAACGTGGCTGGCGGCAGTTTGTGGTGTGTTCGGGCGGCGGCCCGTCGATCATGGAAGCGGCCAACCGCGGTGCTGACGACGTGGGGGCCGAGTCGATCGGCCTGAACATCGTCCTGCCGCACGAGCAGGCGCCGAACCCGTATGTGACCCCGTCGCTGTCGGTGCAGTTCCACTATTTCGCGCTGCGGAAAATGCACTTTCTGCTGCACGCGCGGGCGCTGGCGGCGTTTCCGGGTGGGTTCGGGACGTTCGACGAGCTGTTCGAACTGCTGACGCTGATCCAGACGGGCAAGATCCAGCCGATCCCGGTGCTGCTGTTCGGGCGGAGCTTCTGGGAGCGGGTCGTGAATTTCGATGCGCTGGTCGAGGAAGGCGTCGTCAGCGAGAAGGATCTCGGGATCTTCCGCTATGTGGAGACGGCGGACGAGGCCTGGAACGCGGTGCAGTCGTTCTATCGCGAGCGGGCGGAGAAGGAAGCCGCCGAGGGCTGACTCTTCCCGAGAGCTTACTTTCTGCTCCCTCTCCCCTTCGGAGAGAGGGTCGGGGTGAGGGGCTGCCAAGCAGTGCAGCGCCCGGTACTGCCCCTCACCCCAGCCCTCTCCCCGGAGGGGAGAGGGAGTAGAAGTTACTTCTCCGAGCGCGCGCCCTTCCGGGCAGCTTCCGGATCGACCGACGGGGCGCCAGAAGCGGGCGTGCCGGTGTTGGCGATGTCCGCGGTATCCGCGCCGTTCTCCACCGCAGCCTCGGCCGCGTTGGCGGTTGCCGGCTGGTCCGCGCCGGCGGCCGGTGCAGCGCCCGCGGCGGGTGCCGCGGGGAGCGGCAGGTTCGAGCCCTGCTGGTTGAGATACAGGATCACGTTGGCGCGATCCTGCGCGTTGCCAAGCCCGGCGAAGGTCATCTTCGTGCCGTTGGCGAACTTGCGCGGGGACGTCAGCCACGCGTTCATCTTGTCGAAGTCCCAGGTACCGCCGACGCCGGCCAGCGCCGCGGAGAAGGCGAAGCCGCCCTTGCCCTTGGCGATCGCTTCGCCGAGCGTGCCGTACAGGTTCGGGCCGACGCCGTTGGCGCCGCCCTGGTTGATGGTGTGGCAGGCCGCGCATTTCTTGAACACTTCGGCGCCCTTGGCGGCGTCGGCAGTCGGCAGCAGTGAGGCGATCGGCACGTCGGCAGCGGCACCGCCAGCGCCTTCCTCGACCACGCCTTCGATCGCGTAGCCCATCTTCTCGGGTCGCTCGCCGTGGAACATCATCCCACCGACGATCGACAGCCCGAGCGCCGCACCACATCCTGCGAGCACCCAGCCGGCGATCGTATTGGTCCGATTGTCCATCTTGCGCATCCGCCCTGTTCTGTTTGGGACAGCCATAGAAAAGGCGGGCGCGCACCGCAAGCCGCGCCTGCACCCGCTATTGAACATGCGCGCGTCGCCCATTACGCGCCCGGCGGATGGAAAACTTCGCCGTACCCGCCCGCCCGATCGTCGCGCGGATGACCGAGGCCGCCGCCGCAGACCCCGCGCGCGCCGTCGCGTTCCAGGGCGCACCGGGCGCGAACAGCCATGTCGCCGCGGTCGAGGCGTTCCCGGACGGCCTGCCCCTGCCCTGCTTCGATTTCTCCGACGCGATCGATGCGGTGAAGGACGGACGGGCGGACTGCGCGATCATCCCGATCGAGAATTCGCTGCATGGCCGCGTCGCCGACATTCATTTTCTGCTGCCCGAATCGGGGCTGGTGATCACCGGCGAGCATTTCCTGCCGATCCGCCATGCGCTGATGGGTGCGGGTCCACGTGACGGCATACGACAGGCGATGAGCCATCCGCAGGCGCTGGGGCAGTGCCGGCACTGGCTGAAGGCGCACGGGATCGAGCCGGTGAGCTATCCCGACACGGCAGGGGCCGCGGCGAAGGTCGCCGAACTCGCCGATCCTGCGATCGCGGCACTGGCGCCGCCTGCCGCTGCCGGGCTGTACGGGTTGGAGTTGCTCGCGACCGACATCGCCGATGCGGATCACAACACGACGCGGTTCGTGGTGCTGGCGCGCGGCGGCAAGCCGCCCGCGGCGCAGGAGCCGGTCGGCGGCGAATGGATGACGACGCTGATCTTCGAGGTGAAGAACGTCCCCGCGGCGCTGTATAAGGCGGTCGGCGGGTTCGCGACCAACGGGGTGAACATCACCAAGCTGGAGAGCTATCAGCGCAACGGCAGCTTCTCGGCGACGGAATTCTACGCGGACGTGGTTGGGAAGCCGGGGGACGCGAACCTCGACCATGCGCTGGAGGAACTGGGGTTCCATTCGAAGTGGCTGCGGGTGCTGGGCACGTATCGCCAGGCGCGCTCGCGGGGGTGACCTCATCCTGATCCTCCCCCGCCAGGGGGAGGTGGCGCCGAAGGCGACGGAGGGGGAGGACACGGAACCTATGTTGCCCTTACCTCCCCCTCCGTCTGGCTAGCGCCAGCCACCTCCCCCTGGCGGGGGAGGATCGAAGCGGCGTCAGTTCGCCGCGGGTAGTCTCAGCCGCACCAGCAATCCACCAAGGTCTTCGCTCTCCTCCAGCGCTACCGTTCCCTCGTAGATCTCCGCGACGTCCCGCACGATCGCCAACCCCAAGCCGGTCCCGGGCTTCCCCGTATCCAGCCGTACGCCGCGATCGAAGATGCGGACGCGTTCCTCTTCCGGGATGCCGACGCCGTCGTCCTCGACCAGGAACTCGACGAAGCCGGACTGCGCGCCGACCGTGACGAACACGCTGCCGCCACCGTATTTCGCGGCGTTCTCAATCAGATTGCCGAGCATCTCGTCGAGATCCTGCCGCTCGACATGGACCTGCAACCCGCGCGGGCCGGTCACGTCGATGCGGACATGACGGTACAGCCGCCCGACCGCGCGCTCGACCGATTCGAGGCTCGGCCACACGTCGGCCCGGCTGTGCGCGGAGCCGCGCCGCCCGACGGCCCGGGCTCGCGCGAGGTGGTGGTCGACCTGCCGGCGCATCGTCCGGGCCTCGCGGATCACCGTGTCGGCTAGGTCGTCGGACTGCGCGGTGGCGGCGTTCATGATGACCGTCAGCGGCGTCTTGAGCGCATGCGCGAGGTTGCCGGCGTGACGCCGCGCTTCCTCCGCCTGACGCTCGTTATGCTCGATCAGCGCGTTCAGTTCCTCGACCATCGGCGCGACCTCAACCGGCATCGCGCTCGACACGCGGTTCGAGTGACCGGCGCGCATCCGGGCGATCTCCTCGCGTACCCGGCGCAGCGGCCAGAGCCCGTAGAAGGTCTGGAGCGCCGCCAGGATAATCAGTCCGAGACCCAGCAGCGCGAAGCTGCGGACGAGCGTGCGGCGCAACGTCTGGATCTGCGCATCGAGCCCGTCGCGGCTCTGCGCGACCTGGAACCGCCAATGCACCTTGGAGCCGGGGATGACCGCATCGCGCTCGACGATCCGCAGCTTCTCGTCGGGAAACTGCGTGCTGTCGTAGAAATGCGCGTTGCGATCGTCGTGCGGGCCGCCGAATGCGAGCTTGCGATCCCAGAGCGACCGCGACGGGAAGTCCTCGCGCCCCTTACCCGACACCTGCCAGTAGAGACCTGAATAGGGTTCGACGAAGCGCTGGTCGGCCGCGGCATCGCGCGAGAAGATCACCTCGCCCTCGGGCCCGATCTCGGCCGAGTTCAACAGCGAGCGGAGGACATATTCGAGCTGGTCGTCGAAATTGCGCGTCACCGCCTGGCTCAGCACGCGGTCGAGCGCGAACCCGCCGCCGCTGAGCAGCACGACGATCCACACCGCCGCGATCAGGATCATCCGCCGCGACAGCGAACCCTTCACGGCCGCCGGTTCGCGGAGCGGCGTCTCGGCGGTCGGGGGGGCAGATATCGGCGCGCTGTCCATGACCGGACCGATCAGGCGTCCGGGTCTTCGAGGCTGTAGCCGAGGCCGCGGATCGTCGTGATCACGTCCTGGCCGAGCTTCTTGCGGATGCGCGTCACGAACACCTCGATCGTGTTCGAATCGCGATCGAAATCCTGGTCGTAGATGTGCTCGATCAATTCGGTGCGGCTGACGACCTTGCCCTTGTGATGGAGCAGGTAGCTCAGCAGCTTGTATTCCTGCGCGGTCAGCTTGACCGGCTCGCCGGCGCGCGTGACCTTGCCGCTGCGCGTGTCGAGGCGGATGTCGCCTGCGGTCAGCTCGGACGAAGCATTGCCGCTCGCACGACGGATCAGCGCGCGCAGGCGAGCGATCAGTTCCTCGCTCTGGAACGGCTTGGCGACATAATCGTCCGCGCCCGCATCGAGCCCGGCGACCTTGTCGGACCAGCTGTCGCGTGCGGTCAGGACCAGCACGGGCATCGTCTTGCCCTCCTTGCGCCAGCGATCGAGCACCGTCAGCCCGTCGATCTCGGGGAGGCCGAGATCGAGCACGACCGCGTCGTAATTCTCGGTCGAGCCGAGGAAATGCCCCTCCTCGCCATCGACCGCGAGATCGATCGCATAGCCGGCCCCCTCGAGGGTATTCTTCAATTGCTGGCCGAGATTCGGCTCGTCCTCGACGATCAGAACGCGCATCATAGTCCTCTCGATTGGGGGTTTCAGCGACCCGTGCGGCCGACGATCTGGCCGTTGCGGCCATCGACGTCGACCCAGATGACGGTTCCATCGCGCAGGAATTTCAACGTGTAAATGGCGCTGCCCGAATCATAGTCCGAGCCGAGATACTGCGCGCCCTTCATCGTCGGGATCACGCGCGACTCTATCTCACGCAGCGACGGCGCCCCCGTCTTGCGCGCCTGCAATGCCGACATCTGATCGCTGCGACGCTGTGGAGGGTCGCCCGCCAGCATCGGTGCGGCACCTATCAGCAAAGGCGCCGTGGCCAGGGTCGCAAGAAATAGCAACATCTTCATGGCCGTGGCATAGGGCCCGCGCATTGAACAGCCTGTGAATGATCGCGACAGGCGCGCGACAGCACGAAGCACGCGAGGTGTAACTTGCCTGCATCACTTCGCCACCCTACGTGGCGCGAACATGGCAGCACCAATCTTAGCATTCGAAGGCCTCGGGCTCGTCCAGGGCTCCGGCTGGCTCTTTCGCAACCTCGACATCCATATCGGACCGCGCGACCGGCTCGCGCTGATCGGCCGCAACGGCGCCGGCAAGACGACCTTGCTCAAGCTGCTCGGCGGCAGCGTGATCGCCGACGAGGGGCGCAGGACGATCGTCCCCGGCACCCGCGTCGTGATCCTGGAGCAGGAGCCCGATCTCCGCGGGTTCGCGACGCTGCGCGATTATGTGATGGCGGGCGACGATGCGCCGGTGAACTACGAGGCGGATTCGATCGCGGATCAGCTCGGCATCGACCTGTCGCGCGAGGCGGCCTCCGCTTCGGGCGGCGAACGGCGCCGGGCAGCGATCGTGCGCGCGCTGTCGCAGGACCCAGACGTGCTGCTGCTCGACGAGCCGACCAACCATCTCGATATCGGCGCGATCGAATGGATCGAGGACTGGCTCAAGCGCTTCCGCGGCGCGTTCGTCGTCATCAGCCATGACCGCACCTTCCTGACCCGCCTCACCAAGCAGACGCTGTGGCTAGATCGCGGCGCGATCCGGCGTGCGGAGATCGGTTTCGGTGGGTTCGAGGCGTGGACCGAGCAGGTCTATGCCGAGGAACAGCGCCAGGCGGAGAAGCTCGATGCGCGCCTCAAGCTGGAGGAGCATTGGCTGCTCCGCGGCGTCACTGGGCGGCGCAAGCGCAACCAGGGCCGCCTGACCAAGCTGCACGAGATGCGCGCCGAACGCGCCTCGATGATCGGGCCGCAGGGCTCGGCGAACCTGACCACCAGCAGCGACGACACCAAGTCGAAGGTCGTGATCGACGCCAAGAACGTCACCAAGGCTTACGGCGACCGCACGATCATCGGCGACCTGACGTTGCGGGTGACGCGCGGCGACCGGATCGGCATCGTCGGCCGCAACGGTGCGGGCAAGTCGACGCTGCTAAAGCTGTTGACCGGCGAGATCGAGCCTGACAGCGGCACGATCAAGCTGGCCAAGACGCTGGATGCAGTCGTGATCGACCAGCAGCGCAGCCTGATGGCGCCCGAGAAGACCGTTCGCGAAGTCGTCGTCGACGGCGGCGAGTGGATCGACGTGCTCGGTGTGCGGAAACACATCCACGGCTATCTGAAGGACTTCCTGTTCGACCCGAACATGGTCGACGCGAAGATCGGCTCGCTGTCGGGCGGCGAGCGGTCACGCCTGTTGCTCGCGCGTGAGTTCGCCAAGCCGTCGAACCTGCTGGTGCTCGACGAGCCGACCAACGATCTCGATCTCGAGACGCTCGATTTGTTGCAGGAGGTGATCGGCGATTACGACGGCACCGTGCTGATCGTCAGCCATGATCGCGATTTCCTCGACCGGACCGTGACGATCACCCTGGGGCTCGACGGCTCGGGCACCGTCGACGTGGTCGCCGGCGGGTATGAGGATTGGGAAAAGCGTCGCGTGTCGACGACCACCGGCAAGCGCGCCTCGAAGAAGGTCTCCGCCACAGCCCCGGTCGCGACCGTCCCCCGTGCGAAGCTGACCTACAAGGACCAGCGCGATTACGAAATGCTGCCCAAGCGGATCGAGGAACTCGACGCGCAGATGGCGGCGGATGCGGTCAAGCTCGCCAAGCCCGATCTGTACATGCGCGACCATGCGACATTCGCGAAACTGACGGCAGCGATCGAAGCCGCACGCGCGGAGAAGGACGCGGCGGAGTTGCGCTGGCTCGAGCTTGCGGAAATGGTCGACGGAGCGTCTTGACCTAGATTTAGCTGGACTTTTGCATCGTTGCTAAATACGGGAACCAGTGTGTGATTGCTGCGTTGCGGCAGTTCGGTTCGTTTATTCTGGAGACGTTTATGAAGCTCAAGGCCCTTACCGGCAGCGCACTCGCTGTCGCAATGATGACCACCTCGGTTGCAGCGTCGGCTGCTCCTGCAAGCCTCTCGGTTGCGAATGCACGCGCCGGTTCGGTGACGTCCAACAAGAGCGAAGCAGCTGGTGGCGGCGTGATCGCTGCTCTGATCGCTGCCGGTGTGGTCGCAATCGGCGTCATTGCTATCGTCAAGGACGATAACGACGACGATTCGGACAGCAACTAAGCGTTTCGGGCCGACGTGTGATGCGTCGGCCCATTCGTTTCGCGGCTCCATTCGTTCCGCGGCTAAAGTGGCTTCCCAGCCCGGCCCGCGAGATCGACGATAAACTGCCATGCCACGCGCCCCGATCGGCTGCCACGGCGTGTTGCCCACCCGATCGCATCGCCAGGCTCGAACGACAGATCGTTCGCCTTCGCATAGGCCGCGACGATCGCGAGATACCCTTCCTGATCCAGCGCATGAAAACCGAGGCTGAGACCGAACCGGTCCGCCAGGGCGAGATGATCGTCCGCTGAGTCGCGCGGATTGATCGCGCTTTCCTGTTCGGCGATGTCGCGCGGTGCCAAATGACGACGGTTCGCGGTCACCATCAGCCGGATATTCGCCGGCCTTGGTTCGGCGCCACCTTCCAACATCGATCGCAACGTCCGCGCGTCGGCGGGAACGTCGAACCCCAGATCGTCGACGAACACCACGAACGCCCGGTCGACTTGCGCCAGCGTCGAGAACAGGGTCGGCAGGGCGCTCAGATCCGACACCTCGATCAGCGCAATGTCGCCACCACGCGATGCGGTGTCCCGGTTTTCCGCCTGGACCGCCGCGACCGCGCTCTTGACCAGCGCGGACTTGCCGGTCCCACGCGCTCCCCACAGCAGCACGTCTTGCGCGGCATAGCCCGCCGCCAGATGACGCAGATTGGCGATCAGCGCGGCCTTCTGTCGGTCGACACCGATCAACATGGCGATCGGGAGCGGCGCGAAGCGGCGAACCGGCGCCAATGCGCCGTTGCGCCAGGCATAGGCCGGATACGCGAGTGGGTCGGCGGCAGGCGGCGGTGGCGGCGACAGGCGCTCGAGGGCGGCGGCGATGCGCTCCAGGGGATCGGTCATGTCGCCGCTATTGGCGGGCGTATCCCGTCGAGACAAGCGGTCAGCGCAAAGCGGTCAGGTGGCTGGCGATCGTGACGTCGCCCGGCGCTAGGCGTGATGCCTTTACCAGCAGCTGTCGCGCACCTGCCACATCGCCGTTCGCGGCCAGCGCAACGCCGTACGCATCCGCCGCAGCCGCGTTCATCGGCGACATCGCGTAAGCCGCGCGGCCGTAGCGCACCGCGATCGCGCCATCGCCACCGCGATCGTCATCGCCATCACCACCGTCATCGCTGCCGCCGCCTGCATAAGCCAGCGCGAGATCGGTCAGCACGCCTCCGTCGCGATTGCCGACCCGGCGGCGCACGCCTTCGAGCGTCTCGATCGCCGCGTTCCACGCGCCCGATTCGACCTGCCAATGGCCGAGCAGGCGCTGGCCCGCCAAACTCTGCGGGTTCTGCGAAAGATACAGCGCGAGCGCGGTCGCCGCGTCCTCGGTCTGTCCACTCCGTCCCAGCGCATCGACGAGCCGGAGCATCGTCGGCTCGTCGAACGACAGGTCCGCGGCCCGGGCATAGGCGGTGGCCGCTTCCGGATAGCGCCCTGCCGCGACCAACGTATCGCCCAGCGCGAGCTGAGCGGCGGGCGCACCGGGACCGGCCTGCACCAATGCGCGAGCACGGGCGATCGCCCCGGCGGTGTCGCCGGTTGCGACCTGTGCGCGGATCACCCCGAGCACATAGGTCGGGTCGCCGGCCGAAGCGTCGGCGCTGGCCATGAGTGCGCCAATCGCGTCGTCGGTTGCAAAGATGGACGCCGGTGCGATCGGCCCCGCCGCCGCGCGGTCGAGGAATCGTGCCGCCATCGCCCGGTCTCCCGCGGCCTCGAACGCGCGCGCGATCAGCGTCAGCGAATAACTGTCGGCATCGGATCGCAACCCGATCGGCCGCAGGGTATCTAGCGCACCGCGCCGATCGCCAAGCCGTAGCAACGCCGCGCCGAGCAACCGCCGGGCGACGATGTTGAGCGGCTGGGTCGCAACCAGCTGGCGCCAGGCCGTCGCGGCCTGTTCGAACTTGCCCTCGGTATAATCGAGGCTTCCGGACAGCAGCAGCGTACCCGGCAGGCCGCCGATCTCACCGCCCGTGCGACGTAACAAGGACCGCGCGAGATCGATCCGTCCGGCTCGCGCGGCGAGCACGGCCTGCAGATACAACGCCTGCGCACTGCCCGGCCGCGCCAGCAGCGCGCTTCGCGTCGCCGCCAGCATCTCGGCGTTGCGCCCCGCATCGCCGAGCGTCGCGGCATATTCGATCAGCGCCGGATGATAATAGGCATCCTGCCGCAACGCCGCCTCGAACCAGGGAAGCGCCGCGATCAGGCCATAGCGGCTGCGGATCACCTCGCCTTGCAGCGTCAGCGCAGCGGGTTCGCGCGGTGCCAGCGCGACCGCACGCGTCGCCGCGAACGACGCGCCACCGACATCGCCCGCGGTCAGGCGGATACGCCCCAGGTCGGTCCACGCCGCCGCATCGCGAGGACTGCGCCGCAGCACCGACTGGAGGATCGCGCGCGCACCGACGCCGTCGCCCTGCGACGCAAGCGCACGCGCATGGATACGGTCGCCATAATCGGCATAGCGCGGTCGCGTCGCCGCGGCCTCCTCGATCGCGCCGTCGGGATCGCCCTGCAAAAGACGAGCATGCGCCGGGAGCTGATGGAGACGAGCGGCGGGCAAACCTGCGTCGATCGCCCGCGCGATCTCGGCTTCCGCCGCCAGACCGTCGCCGAGTTCGAGATAGGTGCGCGCCAGCACAGCATGCGCGATCGCCCATTTCGGTGTCGCCTTGATCGCGGCCTGCGCATTGCTCCGCGCCGCGCTGTAATTGCCGTCTTCGAGCGTCGTCAGGCTCACGGCGAGAAGGCGCCGCGCATCGGGCGGCGGTGCGCGCATCGCCAGGGCCAAGCCGATCCCGACGATGACCAGGCACAGCACGCAGATCGCCAGCAGCCGCGCGCGTTCGCCCGAGATCGCCGCCGGCAATGTCAGCCCCCGGGACAGCGGCCGCCGTCGCTTGCGCCGCCGCAGCATGGGATAGCGCGCGTCAGGCATGGAGGTCGTAGCTTTTCAGCAGATCGTACAGCGTCGGCCGGCTGATCCCGAGCAAGCGCGATGCGCCGGAGATATTGCCGTCCGCCCGTGCCAGCGCCTGGCGGATCGCTTTACGGTCGGCGAGTTCGCGGGCGGCGCGCAGGTTGAGCGCGGAGGCTTCCTCCGCCTTGCCGTCGAGGTCGAGATCGGTCGCGGTGACCAGCTTGCCGTCGGCCATGATGACCGCACGCTTGATCCGGTTCTCCAGCTCGCGGACATTGCCCGGCCAGCCCCAGCCGTCGATCGCGGCCCGCGCGTCGGGAGCAAGGCCGGTGACGACGGGGTTCATCGACGCGGCGTAGCGCGTGACGAAGTGGCGCGCGAGCAATACCGCGTCGCCGGTCCGGTCGGCCAGCGCGGGGATCCGCACGACGATCTCGGCGAGGCGGTAATACAGGTCTTCGCGGAACCGCCCGTCGGCAACCATCGCGTCGACATTCTGGTGGGTCGCGCAGACGATGCGCGTGTCGACCGGGATCGCTTTGCGCCCGCCGACGCGTTCGATCACGCGCTCCTGGAGGAAGCGTAGCAGCTTCACCTGGAGCGCGAGCGGCACGTCGCCGATCTCGTCGAGGAACAGCGTGCCGCCGGCGGCCTGTTCGATCTTGCCCTCGGTAGTCTTCACAGCCCCCGTGAACGCGCCCTTTTCGTGACCGAACAACTCGCTTTCGAGCAGGGTTTCGGGGATCGCCGCGCAGTTGATCGCGACGAAATTGCCGCGCGACCGGGGCGACGCGTCATGCAGGCCACGCGCGAGCAGTTCCTTGCCGGTGCCGCTCGCACCGAGCAGCATCACCGAGACATTGGCCGGTGCGACCCGTTCCAGCGTACGCGTGACCGTCGCCATCTCCGGTGACGCGCTATGAGGCCGCCGAAGCCGCCTGCATCGATCCGCGCGGCAAGGCGGCGGTTCTCCGCCTCCAGCGCATGGACATGAAACGCGCGGCTGACGATCAAGCCGAGCGCGTCGATGTCGATCGGCTTGGCGTAGAAATCCCAGGCGCCGTCGGCGATCGCCTGCAATGCGCTTTCACGGGCGCCGTGGCCAGAGGCGACGATCACCTTGGTATCGGGCTTCATCGCAAGGATCTCGCGCAGGGTGGCGAACCCTTCGGTCACGCCGTCCGGGTCGGGCGGCAGGCCGAGGTCCAGCGTGACGACCGCGGGCTCATAGGCGCGGATAGCATCCAGCGCCTGCGTCCGATCGCTGGCGACAACGATCTCATACCCTTCATAGGCCCAGCGAAGCTGACGCTGAAGCCCAACATCGTCCTCGACGATCAACAGGACGGGCCGGCCCTTGTCGCTCATGCCGCCGCCTCCAGCGATGCGGCGGCAGCGGCGGCGGCAGCAGCGACGGCGGGAAGCAGGATGCGGAAGCGCGTGCCCTCCCCTTCGCGGCTGACGACTTCGAGCGAGCCACCCATCGCGTGCACCAATTGTCGCGCCTCGAACGCGCCGATGCCGAACCCGGCGGGCTTCGACGACACGAACGGGCGGAAGAGCTGGTCGCGGACGAAGCCGGGCGTCATGCCGCAGCCGTGATCGATGACGTCGATCGCCACCCGGTCGCCAATCGTTTCCACCGACAGCAGGACAGGATCGTCCGCGCCGCTGGCCTCGACCGCGTTCTGGACGAGCTGACCGAGGACCTGTTCGAGCCGGGCGGCATGGCCCAGCGCGCTGGCCGAGCCGCCGCGCGTGACGATCGGGTGCTGGGCCTGACGGGCAGTCGCGACGCGCGCGACAATCGCGGTCACGTCGAGCGGCTGGAGGGGCTCACCGCGGACGGGGCCGTGCTGCGAAAGGCGGGCGAGCAGCGCGTTCATGCGATCGGACGAGTCCTTGAGGGTCGCGACCATGTCGACGCGGAAATCGGGGTTGTCGGCATGGCGTTCGGCGTTGCGCGCCACGAGTGTCAGCTGGCTGACGAGGTTCTTGATGTCGTGCAGGATGAACGCGAAGCGGCGGTTGAACTCGTCGAACCGCGCCGCATCCGCCAGTGCCGCATGCGCGCGATCCTCCGCGAGATAGCTTGCCGCCTGCCGCCCGGCGACCCGGAGCAGGTCGAAATCCTCCCAGTCGAGGGCGCGGTCCACCGGCGGGCGAGCCAGCACGATCGCACCGACCAGCGCGCCGCCATGGACCAGGGGGACGATCGCCCAGGCTTCGGGGCATTCCCGGAGCCACGCGGGTACGCTCGCTCGGTCTTCGGCGGATGCGGTGCCCGCGCGGACCGGATCGAGCTCGACGATCCGGGCGTCGCGCGCGAGGTAACCGGCAAGTGCGTCGTCATGCGGTCCATCGGCCGTGCCGAGCCAGTTCCACGCCGTGCCAAGCCCCAGCGATGTGCCATCGGCCACCAGCAACAGGCCACCTGGTGAATCGGTCAGGTCGGCGATCGACTTCACCACGCGGATATCAAGCGTCTCGGCACCGACGCCCGGCTTGCCGAGCGTATCGGTAAAGCGCTGCCACTCGGCGCGGTAGTCATAGCGGTGACGGAAGAGGTGCTTGGCGATCTTCACCTTGGTCCAAGCGCGCAACCACGGCGTCGACAGCAGCGCCAACATGCTCGCGGTCGCACCGAACACGATCGCGGCCTGCACGGCGCGCGCATGCGAGCCTGCATAGCCGGCAGCGATGTGGCTCGCGAGCGCGGTGATGCCGGCATAGAGGATCAGCGCGATGGCCGACAGCGCGCGCACCGCGATCGGCCGCGACAGCGCGAGCGTCCAGTCGCCGCTGCGATGCACGCCGACCACCAGCAGCGCGGCCGCGCCAGTCATCACGGCGCCGTTCGCGACGATCGTCAGCGAGGTCCAGCGCGCATCGAAATAGACCGCCCCCGAGACGATCAGGTCGGCGCTCCACATTGCGCCAAGCGCGAGCAGTACGAGGCGAATGCCGCCACGCGAGGCCGGTGCCGCCTGATAGAGGTGATGGACCAGCACGAGGCTGCTGACCGCCCCCATCATCCGCAACACGGTCCGCGCGGATGCCAGTGCGGCGAGCGCGTCGGCGTCCAGCCCCATCCGCTCGACGATGGCCAGTAGCGCGGCGGTCCCGGCTAACGCCATGACGACGAAATAGACCGCCCCCAGCGCATAATTGCCCGCCCGATCGCGCCGGACCAGCGCGAGCATGAAACCGAGCCACGCGATGTCACGCACGCACGCGGCGATCCGCGCCGCGACGTCGCGCGAGTCGATCCCGGCGACCGCGAGCGCCCACAGGCTGGTCGTCACCAACGCGAATACGAACGCGGCGTGCGGCCAATGCCCGCCGGGCCGCCGCAGTTGCGCCAGCGCGAGCGCGCCGAACAGCAGCGCCGCGAGCGCATGGCTCCACAGGACCAGTGTCGTGATCATGCCATGACCATCGCGACGATCATCGCGCGCCCGCCGGCCACAGCACGACGCGCAAGGTCTGCAACAGGATCAGCATGTCGAGGAACGGCGAGTAGTTCTTCGCGTAATACAGGTCGTATTCGAGCTTGTGCCGGGCATCCTCGATCGACGCGCCATAGGGGTAGTTGATCTGCGCCCAGCCGGTGATCCCCGGCTTCACCATGTGGCGTTCGGCGTAGAAGGGCAGCTGTTGCTCGAGCTGTTCGACGAATTGCGGGCGCTCGGGACGCGGGCCGACGAAACTCATCTCGCCCTTCAGCACGGTCCAGGTCTGCGGCAGTTCGTCGATCCGCACCTTGCGGATGAACCGACCGATCCGGGTGATCCGCGGATCGTCCTCCGCCGCCCACACCGCCGTCCCCGCGACCTCCGCGTCCTGCCTCATCGAGCGCAGCTTCAGGATATCGAACCCCTCATGGTAGAGACCGACGCGGCGCTGGCGATAGAAAGCGGGGCCCTTCGATTCGAGCTTGATCGCGATGGCGGTGAGCAGGATGATCGGCAGCGTGATCGCGAGCAGAAGCCCGCTCGCGAAGATATCGAACGCGCGCTTGAAGACGCTCGACAGCATCCGGCTGGACGCGAACCCATCCGAGAATATCAGCCAGGACGGGTTGACGCTCTTCAGGTCGATGCGGCCGGTCTCGCGTTCGAGAAAGCTCGATATCTCGCTGACCTGGACGCCCGTCGTGCGGACACGCAGCAGATCCTTCATCGGCAGCGCGTTGCGGCGTTCGTCGAGCGCGAGGATGACCTCGCTCGCATTCTGGTCGACGATGTGCGCCGCAAGGTTCGGGATGTCCGCCCGCGGCATGGCGTCGGGCACGACCGGGTTCGCCTCGCCCATCCATACGAAGCCGGCCACGACGAAATTGATGCCAGGCTGTCGCGACAGGTCGAGGATCTGCGCGGCACGCTTGCCAGCCCCCAGGACGATGATACGGCGCTTGAACGTCTCGCCGCCGAGCGTCTTGCCGAGCAGCGCGCGCACCGTGACCAGCAACACCGTCGCGATGACCGTCGAATAGAGCAGGTTCGAGCGCCAGAAGGTCAGCGCCGGCACCAGGAAGAAGATCAGCGACAGGAACATCACGCCGAGCGCCAGCGCCACCGCCAGACGCGCGGCTGCAAAGCGCAGCGACAGGAACGACGCCACGCCATATGCACCGACCGCGACCAGCGACACCTGCAACGCGATCGCAAACGTCAGCAGCTGCGCGATCCGCGTGTCGATCGGTGCGACGGTCATGCCGATCTGGTGCGCACGCACGACCCAGCCGATCTCCGCCGACACAATCAGCAGAATCAGGTCGACCAGCCCCAACAGCAGGACGGTATGCGGCACATAGTGTTTGAAAAGGCGTATCATGATCCGCTATCCCGACACATCGGTGTAAATGCTACCGACACCCGAACGCCACGTCTCGCAGCAAAACCCCAAAAAAGGCTGAAGATGACGCATCCAATTGGATCATTCGACGATTGGCACGCGTGACCGCTTCGCTATAGCTCGGCGCCACCTGGAGGATTCATGACCGCACGTAAGATCGTTCCCGTTATTCTGTCAGGCGGCTCCGGCACTCGTCTTTGGCCGATGTCCCGGCCCGAGATGCCCAAGCAGATGCTAGCGCTGACGGCGAACGAGACGATGCTCCAGTTGACCGCAGGTCGTGCGCAGGGCGAACGCTATGCCGCACCGATCGTCGTCGCCAATGCGCGCCACGCCGATCTGGTCGAGCAGCAGCTCGCCGATGCGGGCGCGACGCCGCAGGCGCTGATCCTCGAGCCGGCCGGTCGCAATACCGCGCCTGCCATCGCACTAGCCGCCATCGCCGCGGGCGGCGGCGGCGATGCCTTGCTTGTCATGCCGTCCGACCATGTCATCGGCGACGTCGCCGCGTTCCATGCGGCGATCGAGGCGGCGATGCCGCTGGTCGCACAGGGCTGGCTCGTCACTTTCGGGATTGCGCCGGACTCGCCCGAGACCGGCTATGGCTGGATCCAGATAGGTGACGAGCTCAAGCCCGGCGTCAACCGGGTCGCGCGGTTCGTCGAGAAGCCACCGCTCGACAAGGCGCAGTCAATGCTGGCCAGCGGCGACCACGCCTGGAACGGCGGCATCTTCCTGTTCCTCGCCGACGCCTATCTAGAGGCGCTGGCGCAGTTCGATCCGGGCATCCTGACGGCCACCCAGGAAGCGATGGACAAGGCGCGGACCGAGGGCACGCGGATCTATCCCGACGCGGTCGCCTTCGCCGCCTCGCCCGACGACTCGATCGATTACGCGGTCATGGAAAAGGCCGACCGGGTCGCCGTGGTGCCGGTCGACATGGGCTGGAACGACGTCGGCAGCTGGGATGCGCTCCACGCGATCAGCGACACCGACAGCGACGGCAACGCGCATCGCAGCCACGGCGACGGTGCCGTGCTCGCGATCGATACCAGGAACTGCTTCGTCCGCAGCGACGGCGTCCGCGTTTCGCTGGTCGGGGTCGAGGATCTGATCGTGGTCGCCAGCGGCAACGACGTGCTGATCATGCCGCGCGGTCGCAGCCAGGAGGTCAAGAAGTTGATCGAAGCCATGAAGGCCATGCCGGCGAGCTGACCGGCACGGGAGCGTCACGGGCAGCGTCACGGGCTCGGGCGCAAACCACGGCGCCCGAGCCGAATGCCCTAGCGCTTCTTTCGGGCCTGGACCTGTGACAGGCGCGTGAGCAGCATCGGAATATCGTCGGTGATCATGGTATCGGTCGGCGTTTGCCAGGACGAGCGCAGCGTCTCGCCGATGGCCTGTAAACGTGCGTCGGCTCCACGCCTGGATGTCTCGTTTCGCACTTCAACCTCACCTACGCATACGAAACCCGGCGGGTCCCTGGGGGGATAGGACACCGCCGGGCTCTCCTGTCCAACCTATGATCGCGGCCGTGGTTCCGGGGGTTTCGATGGTAGCGCCCCGGCCTGCGTCGATTTCGTGTCGGTTCGGCTCTGGCGGTTCGCGTCCCGATCCGCGAAGATGCCGGCCAGTTCACGGGAGAGTTCGTCATGGATCGTCGCCAGTTCCTCGCATCGGGGGGCGTCGCCGCGCTCGCCACAACCTTGCTGCCGTCCAGTGCGTTCGCGCAGTCGAGCGGCGACACCGCGCTCAATGCGGAGTTCGAGCGGATCTTCCAGAAGAGCGTCGCGCGGTCGCCCGAGTTGGCGACCTCGCTGGGCCTCGACAAGGGCCCGCTTGCCGGCCTCAAGAGCCAGCTCTCACCGCGGACGCCCGAAAAGCGCGCGCGCGACGTCGCCGAGACCAAGGCGTCGATCGCGAGCCTTGCGCGCTATGACGGCGCGGGCCTGTCGCCGGCGGCCAAGCTGAACCTCGAAGTGGTGCGCTATTCGCTGAACACGCAGATCGCCGCGCCCGAGAAATTTGGCATGGACAGCCCGATCCGCCCCTACCGGATCTTCCAGCAGGGCGGCGCCTATTTCCAGGTGCCCGATTTCCTCAACACCGCGCACACGATCAACGCGGCGCCCGACGCGGAGGCGTATCTGTCGCGGCTCGACCAGTTCGGCACGGTGCTCGACCAGGAAAGCGCGATGCAGCAGGCGGAGGCAGGACGCGGCCTGCTCGCGCCCGGCTGGTCGCTCGACCTGACGCTGGGCCAGATGCGGAAGCTGCGGGGCCAGCCGGCGGCGACGTCGAGCATCGTCCAGTCGCTCGTCAGGCGCGCTGCGGCCAAGGGCATCGGCGGCGACTGGCAGGCGCGTGCTTCGAAGATCGTCGACGAGAAGGTCTATCCCGCGCTCGACCGCCAGATCGCGCTGATCGAACGGCTGAAGCCGACCACCAAGCCCGGCGACGGGATCTGGCGCGTACCGAACGGCGACGCGATCTATGCGATGGCGCTGAACCAGGCGACCACCACGACGATGAGCCCCGACGAGGTTCACCGCATCGGCCTCGCGCAGGTCGCGGAGATCACCGCGCAGCTCGACACGATCCTCAAGTCGCAAGGGTTCAAGACGGGCACGGTCGGCGAGCGGCTCGCCAAGCTGAACGTGATGCCCGATCAGCTCTACGCGAACACGGCCGAGGGTCGCACCGAGCTGATCGCGGGTCTGAACGACAGCGTGAAAGCGATGTATGCGAAGCTGCCCCAGGCCTTCTCGGAAGTGCCGACGCAGCCGCTCGAAATCCGTGCGGTGCCGGTGGAGATCCAGGACGGCGCCTCGAACGGCTATTACAACCGCGCCTCGCTCGATGGCAGCCGCCCGGCGATCTACTTCGTCAATTTGAAGGACGTGGGCGACTGGCCGAAATACACGCTGCCCTCGCTTACCTATCACGAGGGCGTGCCCGGGCATCACCTCCAGATCAGCCTCGCGCAGGAATCGAAGGACATTCCGACGTTGCGCAAGATCGGGTTCTTCTCGGCCTATTCGGAAGGCTGGGCGCTGTATGCCGAACAGTTGGCGGACGAACTGGGGGCGTATGCGTCGCCGCTGGAACGCGCTGGCTATCTCCAGTCGTTCCTGTTTCGCGCGACGCGACTGGTGGTCGATACCGGCATCCACGCGAAGCAGTGGAGCCGCGAGAAGGCGACCGATTATATGGTCGCGACGACCGGGTTTGCACGGCCGCGGACGCAGCGCGAGGTGGAGCGGTACTGCACGCAGGCGGGGCAGGCGTGCAGCTACAAGGTCGGTCACATGGCGTGGACGCGGGCTCGGGTGAAGGCGAAGGCGGCGCTCGGCGACAAGTTCGACCTGAAGCAGTTCCACGACATCCTCAAGGAGGGCGCGATGCCGCTGACGATCCTGGAACGGCGCGTGGACGAGCGGATCGCGGCGATTCGCGGGCGGGCGTAAATCGGCGTGAAGGCGGCGATCATCGGGCTGGCTGCGATGCTGTCGGGGGCTGCCGCTACCAGCAGTGCCCCGCGGCCATCCGTGGCGGCTGCCATCCTGAAGGCCGAGCTGATCGACGCTCACGCGCCCTATTCGCAGGCGCACGCGTCGACGATCGTGCAGCTCGCCGACGGCACCTTGATGGCGGCCTGGTTCGCCGGATCGGGCGAAGGCAATGCCGACGTCCGCATCTGGACGTCGCGTAGCAGCAGCCGCGGGGACGGCGGATGGAGTGCGCCCGAACCGGTGGCGGCGGGCATCGGCGCCGACGGGCGCCACCTTCCGACATGGAACCCGGTACTGTTCCAGCCTGCCCCGGGCGACCTGCGCCTGTTCTACAAGGTCGGACCAAATCCGCGCGACTGGTGGGGGATGATGATCCGCTCGACCGACAACGGCCGTAGCTGGAGCAAGCCGGAGCGCCTGCCCGATGGCGTCCTCGGCCCGATCAAGAACAAGCCGGTCGTGCTACGCGACGGCAGCTGGCTATCGCCGTCGAGCCGCGAGGAGGGTACCGCGGCGGCCAATCGCTGGTCGCTCCGCATGGAACTGAGCACCGATCGCGGCGCGCATTGGACGGTCGAGCCGCCGATACCCTCGCCGATGCATATCGAGGCGATCCAGCCCAGCGTGCTGTCCTATCCCGATGGCCGGCTCGAACTGATCGCCCGCACGCGGCAGGGTGCGCTGGCGATGAGCTGGTCGAAGGATACCGGCCGGACCTGGTCACCGCTCGCCGCGATCGACCTTCCCAACCCCAATGCCGGGACCGATGCGGTGACGCTGCGCGACGGGCGACAGTTGATCGTGTACAATCACAGCGGCCACTGGCCCGACCGTCCCGCCGACGGACCGCGCTGGCCGCTGAATATCGCACTGTCGGACGACGGCGTGCGCTGGCATCCGGTGCTGACGCTGGAGAGCAAGCCGCTCCCCGACGGCTATGCCTATCCCGCGGTGATCCAGACCCGCGACGGGCTGGTCCGAATCACCTACACCTATGATCGCAAGCACATAAAATACGTCGTGATCGACCCGCGCCGACTGCGCTGATCCGAACGGAAAGCGGTGGTTGGACGTCTCGATGTTCAGTTTTGGGCGCGTGTCCCATCACGGCTCCGTCACCCCGGACTGGTTCCGGGGTCCACCGTTCCGCGATCCAAAATCTTTCGATCGTGCGGCACCGTGGATGCCGGAACCAGCCCGGCATGACGGAGAAGAAGAGCTGATCTGGCGCCTAGAACCGAATGGCGACACCCCTGACTCGAACGGGATAACCGCCGAACTCGCTCAGCGTCCCCGGGCGTCGAGCGTCTGCGCGGCAACGCGGACCGTTGCGGTCTGGACGATGTCCGTAGCGGAGGTGGCGAGCATGACCTTGTAGTCGCCGCCCGCGATCTTCCAGCCGCCGCTGGCGACGTCGAACGTGGCGAGCAGGCGCGGGTCGATCGTTACCGACACCGTCTGGCTCTTACCGGGGGCGAGATCGACCTTGCGGAACGCGCCGAGCCGCTTGGGCGCTTCCCAGCCGGCGCCAGACACATAGACCTGCGCGACCGCCTTGCCCTGCACTCCGCCGGTGTTCTGGACGGTGAAGTCCGCCTTGATGCCCTTGCCCGCGGGTGCCGCGGTCAGGCCGGTCATCGCGAAGTTGGTGTAGGACAGGCCATAGCCGAACGGGAACAGCGGCTTGGCGCCCGTCTTGTCGAACCATTTATAGCCGACCGCCGCGCCCTCGATGTCGTAATTGCCCATCGGATGCGCGTCGCGATCGAGCTTCGGATCGCCCTCCAGCTTGGGCCGCGGGGTCTGTGCGAGCGACGCGGGGAAGGTCGCGGGCAGGTGCCCCGACGGATTGACCTCACCGGTCAGCACGCGCGCGATCGCCTCGCCGCCTGCCGTGCCCGGATACCACGCCTCCAGCACCGCGCCGACCTTGCCGAGCCACGGCATCACCACCGGACCGCCGGTTTCGAGCACGACCACGGTCTTCTTGTTCGCCCCCGCGACCGCGTCGATCAGCGCGTTCTGGTTGTCGGGCAGGTTCAGGTCGGGAACGTCGATCGACTCGCCCGTCCACTGCTCGCCGAACACGACGACGACGTCCGCTTTCCGCGCCGCCGCGGCAGCAACCTTGACGTCCTTGCCGTCGAGATAGGTCACGGTCGCGCCGGTGCGCGCCTGCAACGCCTTCATCGGCGACGAGGCATGATAGGTTTTGGGCCCGGGGAAACCGCTCGGGAACTCGTCGGGTACTATCAGGCCGTTGGTCGGCGCATTGTGCGAATACACCTGCGACGATCCACCGCCCGACAGCACGCCGACATCGGCATGCGCGCCGATCAGCAGGATCGACTTGGCCGACTTGGCGAGCGGCAGCAGACCCGCGGTGTTCTTGAGCAGCACGATGCCCTCCTCCGCGTCCGCGCGCGTGACGGCGGCGTGGGCGGCATAGTCGATCTTGGTCGCCTGATCGCCATTCACGGGCGTGTCGAACGCGCCGACCGAGACCATGCCCCACAGCACGCGCCGCGCCATGTCGGTCGCGCGCGCTTCGCTGACATGGCCGTTGTTGACTGCCTCGCGCAGCGCGTCGGCGAAATAGGCGGAGCGATCGAACGCCCAGCCCGACTGCTGGTCGAGCCCGGCATTGGCGGCCTCGCTGGTCGAATGCACCGCGCCCCAGTCGGACATGACATAGCCCTTGAAGCCCCAGTCGCGCTTCAGGACTTTGTTGAGCAACCAGTCGTTCTCGCACGCATAATGGCCGTTCACGCGGTTGTACGCGCACATTACCGAGCCGGGCTGGCCGACCTCGTTGGCGATCTCGAAGGCGAGCAGATCGGACTGGCGCGCGGCCTGCTCGCCGATCCTGTGGTCCATCGTGAAGCGGTTCGTCTCCTGTCCGTTGAAGGCGTAATGCTTCATCGTGGAGACGACGTGCTGCGACTGGATGCCTCTGATTTCGTGCCCGGTGATGACGCCCGCCAGCAACGGATCCTCGCCGCCATATTCGAAATTGCGACCGTTGCGCGGCTCACGCGTGAGATTCATGCCGCCCGCGAGCTGCACGTTGAAGCCCGACAGAAACGCCTCCCGGCCGATCATCGCGCCGCCGGCCTGCGCCAGTTCGGGATTCCAGGTCGCCGCGGTCGCGATACCCGACGGGAGCGAGGTGCGCAGGCGCGGCGTCGGTCCGCGCTGGCTGGCGACGCCGACGCCGGCATCGGTCTGCCACTGGTTCGGAATGCCGAGCCGCGGGATGCCGGGGACGATCCCGGCGGACGTGGGCAGGCCGTCCTTCGGATAGACCCAGTTCTTGACCGGCGTCTTCAGCCAGTCGGCATTGGTCGCGAAATAGCCGAAGGTGAGCTGCAGCTTCTCGTCGAGCGTCATCTCTTTCAGTAGCAGGTCGACACGGGCGTCGGCGCGCAGCGCGGTGTTCATCCACGGTCGCGCTTTTGGTACCTCGGTCTTTGTCGCCGCTGCACCGGGCGCGTTGTTGGTCGTCTGCGCGATGGCGGGCGCGGCGATCGCCAGCACCGATCCCGCGAGCAGACGGACGAACAGGGCGCGGGAACGGGATGCGGTCATGGGCTCACTTTCAGACTGATCGAATGCGCGCCGTGTGTGCCGCGTTCGTCGCGGTATCGCAACCGGCCGTCGCGGTGGTCTCCCCTCCCTGAAAGGGAGGGGTTGGGGGTGGGTCGGTTTCCGGATCTTGTGACGTCGGCGACCCAAGCCGGCCTACCCACCCCCTGCCCCTCCCCTTTCAGGGAGGGGAGCAGAAGTAGATGCAGCGTTTTACTGCACGTCCAGCGCCTTCGCCATCCGCTGACAGACCTTCTGCCGCGCGGTGCGGGTGTGGTCATGCCTTGCCGAAGCCACCACCGCCGGGCGTTTCGATCACGAACACGTCGCCTGCGTGCATGTCGACCCTGGCGGTGGAGCCGAGCTGATCGACGCCACCGTCGGCGCGCTCGACGGTTGCCGAGCCGAGCCCGCCGGGGTCGCCGCCGGCCATCCCGAACGGGGCTACGCGGCGGCGGTTGGCGAGGATGCAGGCGGTCATGTCCTCCAGGAACCGCACGCGTCGCGTCGCCCCATCGCCGCCCTGGTGCACGCCTGCCCCACCCGAGCCGCGGCGGATCGAGAATTCCTCCAGCAACACCGGGAAGCGCGTCTCGAAGATTTCGGGGTCGGTCAGTCGGCTGTTGGTCATGTGCGTCTGGATCACCGACGCGCCGTCGAAGCCGGGGCCTGCGCCTGCGCCGCCGGCGATCGTCTCGTAATATTGGTGCGTGTCGTTGCCGAAGGTGAAGTTGTTCATCGTCCCCTGGCTGGCGGCCATCGCGCCGAGCGCGCCGAACAGCGCGTCGGTGACGGCCTGGCTGGTCTCGACATTGCCGGCGACGACCGCGGCCGGGTAGCGCGGGTTGAGCATCGAGCCTTCGGGCACGCGGATCGTCACGCCGCGCAGGCAGCCGTCGTTGAGCGGGACGGCCTCGTCGATCAGCGCGCGGACGACGTAGAGCACCGCCGCGCGGACGATCGAGACAGGGGCGTTGAAGTTGGTCGGCCGCTGCTCGCTCGTGCCGGCGAAGTCGACTTCCATCGTCTTGGCCGCGCGGTCGACGCGGACCGCCACGCGGATGACGGCGCCGTCGTCCATCTCGTAGGCGAACGCGCCGTCGTCGAGCGTTGCGATCAGGCGGCGGACGGCAGCGTCGGCATTGGCCTGGACGTGCTCCATGTAGGCCGCAACGACGTCCGTGCCGTATTCGTCGGCTAGGCGCGTTAGACCGGTCGCGCCGCGGGAACAGGCCGCCAACTGCGCGGCGAGATCGGCGATGTTCTGGTCGATGTTGCGTGCAGGATACGGCCCGCTCGCGAACACTGCGCGCATCTCCGCCTCGAGGAAGCGACCTTCGTCGACCACGAGGACGTCGTCGAGCAGCACGCCTTCTTCCTCGACCGAGCGGCTTTCGGGCGGCATCGATCCGGGGGTGATCCCGCCAACGTCCGCATGATGGCCGCGGGCGGCGACGAAGAACGCTGGCGCGTCGCTGTCTCCTGCGAAGACCGGCATGATGACGGTGATGTCGGGAAGATGCGTGCCGCCGCGATACGGCGCGTTGAGCGCGTAGGCGTCGCCGCGGCGGATACCGCGGCCGTCTGCGCCGTTGCCGCGCGCGTCGATGATCGTGCGGATGCTCTCGCCCATCGAGCCCAAATGGACCGGGATGTGCGGCGCGTTGGCGACGAGGTTGCCGTGCGCGTCGAACAGCGCGCAGCTGAAGTCGAGGCGTTCGCGGATGTTGACGGAGGCGGCGGAGCGCTGGAGTGCGGCGCCCATCTCCTCGGCGATGCTCATGAACAGCCCGGCGAAGATCGCCAGCCGGACCGGATCGGAGTCGGTGCCGATGCTGGCGCCGACGCGTGGTGCGATGCGGTCGAGAATCAAATTGCCGATCGGATCGACGCGCGCGCGCCAGCCGGGCTCGACGATAGTGGTCGAGACGCTGTCGAGGATCAGCGCGGGGCCGTCGATGGCGTGGCCAGCGGGAAGGCCTTCGCGCGCCAGGACGGGCGTGTCGTGCCATGCGCCGGCCATGTAGACCGGGGCGACGGACAGGGGCGCGGCTGGCTCTTCGGGGAAGGCGACCAGTGCGGCGTCGAACGGCGGGCTCTCGGCGATCGCCTCAGCGACGATCCGGTCGGCGATCAGCGGCGCTTCGCTGGCGAACCCGAACTGCGCGATATGTGCGGCATCGAATGCGGCGATCATCGCTGCCGCGTCGTCGAGATCGAGTTCGATGGTGTGGTCGGTCTGGCCTCTGCGCAGATGCACGCGGCGTTCGATCCGCACGTCGTCCGCCGGGACGCCTTGCGCTACCAGCGCGTCGCGCGCCGCCTCGGCCAACCCGTTCAGCGCCAAGGTAATCTCGGTATAGTCCGCGAACGCCGCACCCGACGTTGCCTCACGCAGAACCCGGCGGTCGGCGAGCCCCATGCCATACGCCGACAGCACGCCGGCCAGCGGATGGATCATCACCCGGTCCATCGCCAGCGCATCGGCGACGAGGCACGCATGCTGCCCCCCGGCCCCGCCGAAACACGCCAGCGTGTACCGCGTCACGTCATGCCCGCGCGCGACGGAAATCGTGCGGATCGCATTCGCCATGTTCGCCACGGCGACCGCGACGAAGCCCTCCGCCGCGACTTGCGGGTCGAGCGGCAACTCAGCGAACCGCGCCGCCACCGCCTCGGCGTCGAGCGGTTCGTCGCCGGCCGGTCCGAACAGCGCCGGAAAGAATTCGGGGCGGACTTTGCCGAGCATCACGTTGCAGTCGGTGACGGTGAGCGGTCCTCCGCGGCGATAGCAGGCGGGCCCCGGCACCGCGCCCGCGCTCTCGGGACCGACGATCAGCCGTTCGCCATCGAACCGGCAGATCGAGCCGCCGCCCGCCGCCACCGTGTGAATCCGCAGCATCGGCGCGCGGATGCGGGCGCCGGCGATCAGCGTCTCGGTGTCGCGCTCGTACGTGCCGGCGTAGTGCGAGACATCGGTCGAGGTGCCGCCCATGTCGAAGCCGATGACGTGCGCGAACCCGGCCTCGCGCGCCGTCGCGGCCATGCCGACGATGCCGCCAGCGGGACCCGACAGGATCGCGTCCTTGCCGCGAAAGCCTGCGCCGTCGACCAACCCGCCCGACGACTGCATGAACAGCGCCCCCTGCCCCAGCGCGTCGCTGAGGCTCGCGACATAGCGATCGACGACCGGCGACAGATACGCATCGACGACGGTCGTATCGCCGCGCCCGATCAGCTTGATCAACGGCGCGACGCGGTGGCTGACCGAGATTTGCGTGAAGCCGATGTCGGCAGCGATCTGCGCCAGCACCTCCTCGTGCGCCGTGAAGCGATACCCGTGCATGAGGACGACCGCGACCGCGCGCAGACCGCTATCGAATGCCACCTGCAATCCTGCACGGGCCGCATCGACGTCGAGCGGACGGAGCACATCGCCCTCGGCGCCGACCCGCTCGTCGATCTCCACGACATGCGCGAACAGCGGCGGCGGACGGTTCACGTCGCGCGCGAAAATGTCGGACCGTTCCTGATGCCCGATCAGCAGCGCATCGCCGAACCCGCGCGTGATCGCGAGGCAAGTCGGCTCGCCCTTGCGCTCGAGCAGCGCGTTGGTCGCGACGGTCGTGCCGATCCGCAGTTCGAGCGGCACATCCGCGCCATCGGTCAGCCGCCGGATCGCCTCGACCGCCGCGTCGCCGTAGCGCTCGGGATCTTCCGACAGCAGCTTGGCGGTGACGATCCGCCCATCCGGTTGCCGCGCGACGACGTCGGTGAACGTGCCGCCGCGGTCGATCCAGAACTGCCATGCGGTCATCGGTCACTCAGCCCAGAAAAGCGGTCATCCGTGCGGCGGCATCGGTCCACGCCACCTGGCGTTCGTCGAGCCATGCATCATCGTAATAGGTGCAGCCATAGCGATCGCCGCCATCGCACAACAGCGTGACGATGCTCCCCGTCTCGCCTGCCGCCGCCATCTCCTCGACGAGTCCGGCGCAGGCCCAGAGGTTGGTCCCGGTCGATCCCCCGACACGCCGCCCGAGCCGATCGGACAGCGCCCGCATCGCGCCGATACTGTCGGCGTCCTCGACCGCGATCATCCGGTCGATCACGCTCGGCACGAAGCTCGGCTCGACGCGGGGTCGCCCGATCCCCTCGATCCGCGACGCGCACCCTTCCGGCAACGCGGTGACCGAACGGTCCGCGAAATGGCGGTGGAAGACCGAATGCACCGGGTCGGCGACGCACAATTTGGTGTCGTGCCGGCAGTATCGGATGAAGCGCCCGATCGTCGCCGACGTGCCGCCGGTCCCCGCCCCGCAGACGATCCAGGACGGGCACGGATGCTCCTCCTCGGCCATCTGCGCGAAGATGCTCTCGGCGATGTTGTTGTTGCCGCGCCAGTCGGTCGCGCGCTCGGCATAGGTGAACTGGTCGAGATAATGCCCGCCGGTTTCCGCCGCCAAGCGGTGCGAGACCGCATAGACGGTGCGCGGGTCGTCGACCATGTGGATCTCGCCGCCGTGGAAGCGGATCGCGTCGAGCTTGGGGCTGGCGGTCGTCGCGGGCACCACTGCGATGAATCGCAGCCCCAGCATCCGGGCGAAATACGCCTCCGACACCGCGGTCGATCCCGACGAGGATTCGATCACCGTCGTCTCCGGCCCGATCCATTCGTTGCACAGCGCGTACAGAAACAGCGACCGCGCGAGCCGATGCTTGAGGCTCCCGGTCGGGTGCGAGCTCTCGTCCTTCAAATACAGCACGATACCGGGGTACCGCGGCAGATCGACACGGATCAGATGGGTGTCGGCGGACCGGTTATAGTCCGCCTCGATCCGCCGCACCGCCTCCGACAACCAGCGCCGGTCGATGCGCTTCGTCACCCCTGCAGCCCGTGGCGGACCAGCATCGCGGTCGGCTCGGGGTCACGCCCGCGAAACGCGCGGAAGCTCTCCGCCGCGGGCCGCGTCGCCCCGCGCGCGAGCACTTCCTCGCGGAACCGGTCGCCGGTCTTGCGATCGACCAGCCCAGCCTCCGCAAACGCCTCGAAGCCGTCCGCCGCCAGCAACTCGGCATAGAGATAGCTGTAATAGCCGGACGCATAGCCGCCCGCGAAAATGTGGCTGAACGCGTGCGGGAAGCGGTGCCATGCGGGAGGGCGGATCACCGCCACCTCGTCGCGCACCGCCTCGATCACCTCGATCGGATCGCTGCCCATCGTGCCGAGATGCAGCAGCAGGTCGAACAGCGCGAACTCGACCTGGCGCAGGATGAACATCCCCGCCTGGAAATGCCGCGCCTTCACCATCCGCTCGAACAGGTCGGCGGGCAGCGTCTCACCGGTCTTGTAGTGGCCCGACATGCCGGTCAGCACGGCCTTGTCCCAGGCGAAATCCTCCATCAGCTGGCTCGGCAGCTCGATCGCATCCCATTCGAAGCCGTTGGTGCCGGCGATGCTCGGCCGGTTCACCTTTGTGAAGAGCAGATGGATGCAGTGACCCGTCTCGTGCAGCAGCGTCGTCACGTCGTTGTGCGACAACAACGACGGCGTCTCGCCGCCATCGGGTGCGAAATTGCAGACCAGATACGCGACCGGCACCGTCACGGTGTTGCCGTCGTGCAGCCGAGGCCGCGCCTGCGCCATCCATGCGCCGCCACGCTTCCCGGTGCGCGCGTGGAGGTCGAGATAGAGTCCCGCGAACACCGTCCCGCTCTCGTCCACCACGTCGAAGAACCGCGCGTCGTCGTGATACAGCGAGACGTCGTCGCGCTCGACCAGCCTGATCCCGAACAACCGCTGCATCAGCGTCTGCCAGCCCTCCATCACGCGCTCGACCGGGAAATACGCCCTCACCACCTGCGCATCAACCGCATAGCGATCCTGCCGCAACCGGTTCGACACGAAGCCCGCATCCCAAGGCTCGAAATCGGCGATCCCGAGCTGCTCGGCCGCAAACGTCTTCAGCTCGGCGAGATCACGCTCCGCCGCCGGCTTCGCCCGCCGCGCCAGATCGCGCAGGAACGCGATCACCTCCGCACCATTCGGAGCCATCTTGGTCTCGAGCGACCATGCGACCGGGTCGGTGAAGCCGAGCAGCTTCGCGCCCTCGTGCCGCAGTTCGAGGATCCGCGCGATCCGCGCACTGTTGTCGAACTCGCCCGCATTCGGCCCCTGGTCCGACGCACGCGTCGCGAACGCGCGGTACACGCGCGCGCGCAATTCACGGTTCTCGGCGAAGGTCAGCACCGCGTTGACGCTCGGCTGCTGCAAAGTGACCAGCCAGCCTTCCAGCCCCTTCGCCTTGGCGGCATCCGCGAACATCGCCTTGTCCGCGTCCGAAATCCCCGCGAGATCCACCTCGTCCGTCACCAGCTCCGACCACGCGTCGGTTGCATCCAGCACCGCGCTGCCGAACTCGTTCGACAACCCCGAAAGCTCGACTGAAATCTCGCTGAACCGGTCGCGCGCCTCGGGCTCCAGCGCGACGCCCGACAATTTGAAATCGCGGATCGTCTGCTCGACGGCGACCCGGTCCTCATCCGACAGCGACGCGAACTCGGGCGACACGCTCAGCGCCACGAACACCTCGTACAGATCGCGGTTCTGCCCGACCTTCATGTCGTTCTCGACGAGCCGCTTCTGCCCCTCCGAATATGCCGCACGCAGCTCGGGCGTGTCCGCCACCCCGTGCAGATGCGACACCGCCGACCAGATCGCGCCGATCTCGGTATTCGCCCGCTCGTACGGCAGCCACGCACCCGCGAAATCGGTCGGCCGCGCGGTCGTCAGCGCCTCGACCATCGCCTCGTGCCGCGCGATCGCCTCGTCGAGCGCCGGCGCGATCTGGTCGGGCGAGAGCTCCGCAAAACGGGGCAGCGACAGCGTATCGAGAAGCGGGTTCGTCGGGGCAGTCATGGGATATCCTTCAGCATTCGACGACGTTGACGGCCAGGCCACCAAGCGACGTCTCCTTATATTGCGAGCGCATGTCCTCACCGGTCTGACGCATCGTCTCGATCACCGCATCGAGGCTGACGATATGGCGACCGTCCCCGCGAAGTGCCAGATACGCCGCGTTGATCGCCTTGATCGCGCCCATCGTGTTGCGTTCGATGCACGGGATCTGGACCAGCCCGCCGATCGGATCGCAGGTGAGCCCGAGGTTGTGCTCCATGCCGATCTCGGCCGCATTCTCGATCTGTTCGTTCGTGCCGCCGAGCGCCGCGACCAGCGCACCGGCCGCCATCGAGCACGCGACGCCGACCTCGCCCTGGCACCCCATCTCCGCCGCCGAGATCGACGCGCGCTTCTTGTAGAGAAAGCCGATCGCCGCCGCCGTCAGCAGGAAGTCGTGCGCGCCTTTCGGCGTCGGGTCCTTGGTGAAGGTCTCGTAGAAGCGCAGCACCGCCGGCAACACGCCCGCCGCGCCATTGGTCGGCGCGGTTACGACGCGGCCACCCGCGGCGTTTTCCTCGTTCACCGCGAGCGCATAGAGGCTCACCCATTCGAACACCGCGGAGGGATCCGCCGCGGTATCGCGCGCCTGCAACCCCTCGAACAGCGCCTTCGCCCGACGTGGCACCTTCAGCCCGCCCGGCAGGATCCCGCCCTGCCGACACCCGCGATCGATCGACGCGAACATGGCGTCCCGGACGGCGTCGAGGAACGCATCGGTCTCGCTGTCCGGCCGCCACGCGATCTCGTTCTCGCGGACGATCTCGGCGATCGTCATGCCCGTCGCGTCGCCGGTCGCGAGCAGTTCCGCGCCGGACGAGAACGGCCGCGGCAACAGGATGTTCGCCTTCACCGGCCCCGACCCCGCCTCGACGATCGCGCCGCCGCCGATCGAGAAATAGGTCCGCTCGACGCTCCGCCCGTCGCCGAACGACGCGGTGAAGGTCACCGCATTGGGATGCCCCGGCAGGAAGGTCTTCGCGTGGAACAGTAGGTGCTGGCTTTCCTCGAACCCGATCTCGACCCGCTCGGCCAGCATCAGCCGCCCGCTCGACCGGATCGCCGCCAGCCGCACCGGGATCAGGTCCGGATCGATCGTCTCGGGCTGCGCGCCGCTAAGCCCCAGCATGACCGCGCTGTCGGTCGCATGCCCGCGCCCGGTCAGCGCGAGGGAGCCATACAGGTCGACCCGCACCGCCACCGGCTGCTCGTCCGCGACCAGATCCGCGAACAACCACGCCGCGCGCATCGGCCCGACGGTGTGCGAACTCGATGGGCCGATCCCGATGGTGAAGAGATCGAGGATGCTGATCGCCTGGTGGCAATCGGGGCGGGCGCGCGTCCGTTCGTCGGGACGGTCGAAGGTCAGGGGTGCCATGGGCAATCAGTCTGCAAAGGACGGGGCGAGCGCCGGACGCCCGATGACTTCATCGCCGCCGTTCGTCGTCGCGAAGTTTGCCGTAGCGTCCATCAACAATGCGTCCTTCAAACCACCATCTCCGACCAGCATATCGCCCCGCGCATTTACCGCAGGCGCGGCGGGGTCGACGACCGCTCGTTCGCCCCCGCCGCCGCCATGCACGGAAATCGGATCGGCGTCACCGGGTGCCGACGCCCGCCGGGAACCGACAGTCGAATACATGCACGGCAAGGTTCGATGTCGACGACACCGGCACCAGCCTCAATGCGATGAACTATTATTCATGATCCCGTTCATCGATCGGGCAATCGGGCCATTGATACAAAGCAATCAGAATGAATGCTTCTCATCATATTGAGCCTTTCAATATCACATTTTACGAATTATCGGTCCGCAAGGCTATTTCCGCGGTTGAACTCGATCTCGCACGTCGTTACGGCGTCCGCAGATCATGGAGTGCAATATGTCCGAAGATACAACCGACCTGAACGCCGTCGAACTCGCAACTGAGCTGACGATTGCTTGGCTCGGTAACCCTAATACCCGCAGCTCTGCGGAAGACGTACCGGCGTTTCTCGGCAAGATGCACGAGACCGTGTCCGCGTTGCTCGGCAGCTCGAGCGAAGCGCCGGCTGCCGAGGCACCGACCGAATATACGCCTGCAGTCACGGCGCGCAAATCGCTCGCGTCGAAGGATCACATCATCTCGATGATCGACGGCAAGTCGTACAAGACGCTGCGCCGTCATCTCGCGACGCACGGCATGACGCCCGCCGAATATCGCGAACGCTATGGCCTGAAGCCCGACTATCCGATGGTCGCCGAGAATTACTCGGAAAGCCGTCGCGCGATGGCGAAGAAGATCGGCCTGGGTCGCAAGCCTGGCCCGCGCAAGACCGACACGACGTCCACGCCCGCTCCGGCTGCAACGACGCGCAAGCGCAAGACCGAAACCACCGCCGCAGAGTAAAGCTCGGCGAGTCGTCCAGGCTAACGAGACCGGCGCCTTGCGGCGTCGGTCTTTTTTCGTCGAAATCGCGGCTGGAGCCGGTCGCTTATTTGCCGAACGAACCGCGGCGATACAGCAGGGTGATCGCGACGCGACGGTTGCGCGGATCGTGCGGGTCCTTGACGATCAGCGGCTCGCGGTCGGCGACGCCTTCGATCCGTTCGAACCGCGCTTCCGGCGTACCACCCGACAACAATCGGCGACGCGTCGCCTCGGCACGGCCCGATGCCAGCATCCAATTGTTCATCGCCCGCGGATCGCCATACGGCACGCTGTCGGTATGCCCGCGGATCATGATCGGGTTCTGCATGCCCGAAATCGAGCCCGCGATCATGCCGATCAGTTCGCTGGCCTGCGGATCGAGCGCGGTCGTGCCCAGTGCGAACATCGAATAATCGGCGTCGTCGACCAGGTCGATCCGCATGCCGTCCTGGGTCCGCACGAACCGCACATGACTGGCCAGCCGCGAGAGCTTGGCCGATCCCCGGATCAGGCTCAGCACGCGCTTGCGCATCGCCTCGAAATTCTTGCGATCCTCGCTGGCGAGCGCCTCGCGGTTCTTGATCGATCCCTGCTCGCCGGTCCCGGTCGATGGGCCACCCTTCCCCGCATCGGGAATCGCGATCTGCGCCATGCTCGTCTGGCCCGCCTTCGGACCGATCTTGTTCTTGTCGAGGATCGATTCGCCCCCGAACAGCGCGCCGCCGCCGATCCCCAGCGAGCGCGTGTCGATCAGCGTCGGTGCGAAGTAATCGGCGATGCCCTTGCGTTGCTTTTCGGTGGTCGCACCGAGAATCCACAACAACAGGAAGAACGCCATCATCGCCGTCACGAAATCGGCATAGGCGACCTTCCAGGCGCCGCCGTGATGGCCGCCATGCCCCTCGATATAGATCTTCTTGACGATGATCTTCGGTGGCTGGATGTTGCCGTGAGGGGCGCGGGCCATGTCGAATCGCGCCTTACTTGCCGCGAAGACCGTCGAAGACTTCGGCGAAGCCCGGCTGGTTCTTGTGCGCGATGCCCGAGCGGGCGGCCTCGATCACCAGCGGCTGCGGATGACCGTGCAGCGAAGCGATGATGATCTGCTTGACCACGCCGTAGATCGCCGCGTCGGCATCGAGCACCTGGCGCAACCGGTTGGCGAGCGGCGCGACCATGCCGTAGGCGAGCAGCACGCCCATGAACGTGCCGACCAGCGCCGAACCGATCATCGAGCCGAGGATCGACGGCGGCTTGTCGATCGAGCCCATCGTCTTCACCACGCCCAGCACCGCCGCGACGATGCCCAGCGCCGGCAAGGCGTCGGCGAGACTGGTCAGAGTACCGTGCGCGCTTTCCTCCTCGTGATGATGCGTCTTGATCGACTGGTCCATCACCTCCTCGACCGCGTGCACGTCGAGCGTCCCCGACGACACGACGACGAGGCGCAGCGTATCGGCGATCAGGTCGATGAGGGCGTGGTTTTTCAGGAGCTTCGGATATTCCGCGAAGATCGCCGAGGATTGCGGGTCCTCGACATGCGGCTCGAGCGCGATCGGCCCGTCCATCCGGAGCATCTTCATCAGCTTGCTGACGAGGAAGATGACGTCGAGAAAATCCTGCTTCTTGTATTTGGGGCCCTTGAAGACCTTGCCGAGCCCGGCGCCGAGCGCCTTGAGTTCCTTGCCCGAATTGCCGATGATCAGCGCGCCGGCGGCGGCGCCACCGATGATCAGCATCTCGTGGGGGATCGCCTCCAGAACGGGGCCGAGCGCTCCACCCGTAAAGGCGAATCCTCCGAACACCATGACGAGGAGGACGACGATGCCGATGACCGGAAACATGGTGCTGGAAATTCCCCCTGGGCCGACAATGGCAGTTACGTAGCCAGAGAATTAACCGGATTTAGTAGCCAACCGGTTACCAGACGCCGCGCCCTGCCTAAAAAATATCGGTCGTTGAAATGTCAGCGAAGATAATCGAACAGCGAGAGCGAGGAGAGCTTCGAGAAACTCGCCTGCGTCGCCGACAGGATCGTCATCGTCTTCTGCAGCTCGACCACCGCGGTCGGAATATCGGTATCTTCCAGCGCAGAGCGGGTCGCTTCGCGGTCCACGCCGGTATCCTTCAGTCGCGACGTCTCCAGATCGACGCGGGCCGCGCGCGCGCCGAGCGAGGCCTGGACGGTCGACACCTGATCCGATGCCGCGCCGATGTCGGCCAGCGACGTATCGAGCGCATCCGGCGTGAAATCATCCGATTGCAATGCGGTCGCGATCGCGGCGAGCATCGCCAGCGTGTTGGTACCGCCCTCGATGCTGCCATCGGGCCTCGTCGTGCCACCGACCGTGAAGATCCGTGCCGCGGTCTCGTTCGCCTGCACGCTCTGGCCGTCGCCGATCGGGATACCCGACACCGGCTTGGAGGCGAGTGCATAGCTGCCGTCGGTGGCAACCGCCGCCGTGCCGTCGCCACCGCCGAACAGCGCCTGCCCGCGCGCGTCCTTGCCATTGGCGAGGCCGGTAAGCGTCGCGACGATCCCGGCGAGTTGTTCGCCGATGGTTTTGCGGTTTGTCGGGTTGAGCGTGCCGTTACGCGCTTGCGTCACCAGGGTGACCGCGGTCTGGAGCTGGTCGCTGATCGCGCTGAGGCTCGTATCGCCCTGCTTCAGCACCGACGTGGCGGTGCCGAGATTGGCGGCATACGCCTTGTCGTCGGCGGTATCGCGCGCGAGCGTCGCCAGCCGCTGATACGCGACGCTGTCCTGCGACGGCGCGGAAAAGCGCTTGGTCGTCGCGATCTGGGTCTGCAACGCATCCGCCCTGCCGGTGAGCGACGCCATCGTGCTCGCGGTACGATCGTAGAAGAGGCTGGTGGCGATCTGCATGGGCTTTACCGTAGATCGAGGATGGTCTGGAACGTGTCGCGCGCGGTCTGGATCACGCGGCTCGACGCCTGATAGGCCTGCTGGAAGCGCAGCAGGTCGACCGCTTCGCTATCGAGATCGACACCCGAGGCGGACGCAAGCGACGCGACCGCGCCGTCGCGGATCGCGCCTTGCGCATCGGCGACCGTCTTGCGCTGTTCGAGCGCGGCGGCGTTGCCGGCAACGAGCATGGTGGTCCGCGTCTCGAAGCCGCCGCTGGTGCGGACCGCCTGCAACGCCGACAGATTGGAGGCATCGCGCACGCCGCCGGTCGCGCCGGCGGCGGCGATCCCGCGCGGATCAGTCAGCGAAACGGCGATGTCGGTCGGGCTGGTGCCGGTCGCGAACAGCGCGGCACCGGGATTGCCGTCGAGGTCGCGTCCCTGCGCCTGGACCGCGTTGACCTGGGCGGTGAAGTCGCTGGCGATGCCGTTGAGCGATTCGCGCGCCGCAGCGATCCGCTGCGCGCCGTCCGCCATCCCGGCAAGCGCACCGCCCGCCGGCGACAGATCGGACGTGACGCCGCCGCGCGTCACCGCGAACTGCACCGCGCCTTCGTCGTTGCGGGCGAACGACGCCTGCCCGCTTTCGTTACCCGCCACGAATACCGTGCCGGTCGCGCTGCCGAGCCGCACCGTCGCGCGCCCGAGATCGTCGAATGCCGTGCTGACATCGGTCAGCGTGCTCATCTGGTCGAGCAGCTGGTCGCGCTGATCGGCGAGCTGTGCCGCGCTCGACGAGCCCGGCTGCGTGCGGGCGAGCCCGTCATTGACCTTGGCGAGCGCGGTGCCGAGCGCATTGAGCGACTGGACCGCCTGCGTTGCGGACGAATCGAGTTCGGTCGCGGCCGTATCGAGCGCCTTGCCGGTCGCGGCAAAGGCCTCCGCCGCGGTCTTCGCCGCTTCGAGCATCACCGCGCGCGCCGGGACCGAGGTGGGGTCGGCGGACAAGGTCTGCGCGGACCCGAAGAAACTGGTGAGCCGGTCGCCGAGCTTGTTGTTGCCGAGCGAGGATTCGATCCGGCTCATCCACGCGACGCTGGTCTCGGTCTTGCCGAGGTCGGTGCCCGCGGAGCGGACCGCCTGCGATCGATACGCATCGGCGCTGCGGCCGACGCCGACGACGATCACGCCACTGCCGGTCGCCGAGTTGCGCGCGTTGATCCCGCCATTGACCGACGAGACCTCGGCGAGCGTCGTCGTCCGCCGGGTATAGCCGACCGTCCCGGTGTTCGCGATGTTCTCCGACACCGTCGACAGCGCGGTCTGGTAGGCGCGAACGCCCGAGGCGCCGATCGAGAGGAGATCGCTCATGGCGGCGAATCTGCAATGGACTGGTTAAGATCGGATTGAGACCTGCTGAGGAAATCGGTCATCGCCTTGCCGATGCCGAGCGGCGTGTGCTCGGCCATCGACTTCGCGACCAGTCCGTCCTGCATGTCGGTGAAGGTGTCGATCGCCTTCGAATCGAACAGCGGATCGCTCAACTTCGCCTGGCGCATGCTCTTCAGCATCATGCCGGTGAAGACCGCCTCGAACTGCTGGCCTGCCTTGTCGAGATTGTCCTTCGACTTGAGACGGCTCGTGTCGGTCGAGATGCCGGTGGTCGCGGCAGTCGTCGGCGTTGTCGTGAGCGCGGGGGGTGCGTTGAGCGGGCTCACAGGACGATCAACTCGGCCTTGAGCGCGCCGGCTTCCTTCAGCGCCTCGAGGATCGCGACCAGGTCGGCCGGCGATGCGCCGATCGCGTTGACCGCCTTGACGATGTCGGCAAGCCGGGGGCCGGGGTTCAGCAGGAACATCGGGCGACGCTCCTCCTCGACCGCGACGGCGCTGTTCGGGGTGACGACGGTCTGGCCGCCGCTGAACGGGGCCGGCTGGCTGACCTGTGGCTTCTCGTCGATCCGCACCGTCATCTTGCCGTGCGTGATCGCCGCCGGGCCGACCCGGACCGCCGAGTTGATGACGACGGTGCCGGTGCGCGCGTTGACGATCACCTTGGCGGAGGGCTCGGCCGAGACGACGTCGAGATTCTCGATCGTCGACATCAGCGTGGCGCGAATGTCGGCACCGAATGGCGCGCGCACCGCGACCGAGACCGCGTCGATCGCCTGCGCGCTGCCGAAGCCGAGCTTCGAATTGATCGCGCCGGCGACGTTCTGCGCGGTCGTGAAATCGGCGCGGGCGAGGTTGAAGGTGAGCGTCGGCGCGCTGTCGAACCCGGTCGCGACCGCGCGTTCGACGGTGGCGCCCTCGGGGATGCGACCGGTCGAGGGCACGTTGACGACGATCTTCGACCCGTCCGCACCTTCTGCGCCCAAGCCGCCGACCGCGAGGTTGCCCTGCGCCATCGCGTAGATCTGGTTATCGGCGCCGAGCAGCGGCGTCATGATCAGGCTGCCGCCACGCAGCGACTTGGCCTTGCCCATCGACGCGACGGTGATGTCGAGCCGCTGGCCGGGCTTGGCGAACGGCGGCAGTTCGGCGGTGATCATCACCACCGCCGCGTTCTTCATGCCGGGGTTGGCGGTCGGCGGCAGCTGGAGGCCGAAGCGCGACGCGACCGCCTTCAGCGACTGGACCGTGTATTCGAGATTGTCGTCGCCGGTGCCGGGGAGACCCACGACGATGCCGTAGCCGGTCAGCTGGTTCGACCGGATACCCTGGAACCCGCCCAGATCCTTGATCCGGTCGGCCGAGGCCGGCGCGGCGATCAGGCAACCGGCGAGGATAGCGAAGAGAAAGCGGATCATGGAAAACCTCAAGCCGGAACACGTGCCCTCACCCTTCGCCGCCTTCGGCGTCTCTCCCTCTCCCCTGAGGGGAGAGTGAAGGGGCCCGGCCGGCACTTGCCGGGTGGGAAGGGTGAGGGCACGCCGCAGCATCAAAACGGGCTGACGACGGAGAAGAAGCGGCCGAGCCACCCCTGGCGGCCGGCGCGGGCGACGTCGCCCTTGCCGGTGTATGAAATCTGCGCGTCGGCCACGCGGGTCGACAACACGCGGTTGTTGGCGTCGACGTCGGCGGTGCGGACCAGGCCCTTGATCTTCAGGAACTCGTCGCCGCGGTTGAGCGTGACGCGCTTCTGCCCCTGCACCAGCATCGTGCCGTTGGGATAGACCTGCGCGACCGTCACGCTGACCTCGCCCGAGAGCGAGTTCGCCTGATCGGCGGCGCCGGTGCCGTTGAAATTGCGCCCGCCGCTGATCGAGGCATCGCTCTTGTTGAACAGGTTGAGCGCGCCGGTGGTCGGCGGCGTGATGCTCGCCCCGCCGTTGCTGTCGAGCTTCGACCCCGAGGACTTCGACGCGGCGGTCCGCTCGACCAGCACGATCGTCAGCGGATCGCCGACCTTCCGCGCGCGCCAGCCTTCGTACAGCGCTGCGTAACCGTCCTGCGCCTGGAAGATCGAGCCGGTCGCGACGACCGGCACCGGCTGGACCGGCAACGGCCGCGCGACCGAGAAATCCTCGGGCGGCGCCTTCTTGCCGAAGATGCTGGCATCCGCCGACGTCGGGCCGACGATCGCCGCGATGGCGAGAAGCGAAATGAAGGATGGGCGGATCATGCTGCGCTCCGCGATCAGATGTTCTGGTTGACGTATTTGAGCATGTCGTCGGTTGCCGAGATCATCTTCGAATTGACCTCGTACGCGCGCTGCGTCTCGATCATGTCGACGAGTTCCTCGACCACGTTGACGTTCGACGCTTCGAGCATGCCCTGCTTGATGTTGCCGCGGCCGTCCTGCCCGGCGATGCCGACATTGGCCGCGCCGCTGGCCGCGGTCTCGACGAGGTAGTTGTCGCCGGTCGCCTGAAGGCCTGCACCGTTCGGGAAACTGGCGACCTGGATCTGGCCGATCTGCGTCGCCTCGGTCTGGCCGGGCACGGTCGCCGACACGGTACCGTCCGAGCCGATCGTGATCGCGGTCGTGCCCTCCGGCACGGTGATGCCGGGCTGCAGCTGATAGCCCTCGCTGGTGACCAGCAGGCCTTCCGCCGAGCGCGAGAAATTGCCGGCGCGGGTATAGCCGAGCGTGCCGCCGGGCATCTGCACCTGGAAATAGCCGTCGCCGTCGAGCGCGAGATCGAGGCTGTTGCCGGTCGTCTGCATCGCGCCCTGCGTGTCGATCCGCGCCGTGCCCTGGAGCCGGACGCCGGTGCCGAGGTTGAGCCCGGTCGCGTATTTCGTCTCCGCGGTGCTCTGCGTACCGGGCGTCGTGACGACCTGATAGGCGAGCGCCTCGAACGCCGCACGGTCCTTCTTGAAGCCCGTCGTGTTCACGTTGGCGAGGTTGTTCGAGATGACGCGCATGCGGGTATCCTGGGCGTCGAGCCCGGTACGCGCGATATGCATGGCTGCGGATGACATTCGTCGGTTCCTTCTAGCTCGGCAGGCGCATCAGCGATGCACCGCTTTCATCCATGTCCTTGGCGGACTTCAACATGTTGGCCTGGACTTCGTAACTGCGCTGGTTCTCGATCATGTCGACCAGCGCCTGCGTCATGTTGACGTTCGATCCCTCGATCGCGCCGCCCTGCACCTTCGCATCGAGATCCTCGGGCAGCGTCCCCCCGCCCTTCACGCGCAGCAAATTGTCGAGACCCTTGACCGTGTCCGAGCCCTTGGTGTCGGCGAGCTTGAGCTTGTCGATCACCTGCGGGTTCTGTGCGTCGCCGCCCTGCGGGATGATCGAGATCGTCCCGTCGGCGGAGATCGACAGCGACTGGTAGGGCGGCAGGGTGATCGGCCCCCCCGAGCCGATCACCGGATGCCCGTCGCCGGTCTGGAGCACGCCCGACGGCGCCACCTCCAGATCGCCACGGCGGGTATAGGCTTCAGAACCGTCCGCCGCCTGCACCGCCAGCCACGCGGTGGTGCCGGTGATCGCAACGTCGAGCGGACGTCCGGTCAGCTGGATCGCACCCGGCGCACGATCGGCGTCGGTCACCTCTTCCGAGGTCGGCGCACGCGCCTCGATCGTAGTGCCGTCGCCCTTCAGGTCGAGCCGGTCGAACACCACGCGGTCGGCGCGGAACCCCGTCGTCGACGCGTTCGCCATGTTGTTGGCGATCGCCGCCTGCGCCGCCATGTGCGCGCGCAGGCCCGTCGCCGCGGTGTAGACCAGCTTGTCCATTCAGGTTCCCCCCGCCCCGCCGTCGATCAGCTGCGGATGTTGAAGATGGTCTGCGAAATCTGGCTGGCGGTATCCAGGGCCTTCGAGTTCGCCTGGAAATTGCGCTGTGCCGCGATCAGGCTGACCAGCTCCTCGGTGATGTCGACGTTCGACCGCTCGATCGTGCCCGACATCAGATTGCCGAACCCGTTCGAGCCCGCCTCGCCCAGCTTCGCCTCGCCCGACACGCCGGTCGACGACCAATAGCTGTTGCCGAGCTGGCGCAGGCCCTCGGGATTGGAGAAGTTGGCGAGCATCACCTGGCCGAGCGCCTGCGTGTCGCCGTTCGAGAAGCTCGCCTTGACGATGCCCTTCTCGTCGATCGTCACGCCCTGGATCTGGCCGACCGCCTTGCCGTCCTGCGTCCGCGAGTTCACGGCAAACGCGCTTGCCTTCTGCGTGGTCGCGTCGCCGCCGAAGCTGAAGGCGATCTGCTGCGGGGTCGCCGAACCGGCGGTGGTGAACTCGTCATACGCGATCGGTGCGGTCGGGTCGGTCAGCTTGCCGGTTCCGTCGAACGTCATCGTCGACCCTGCGACGCCGCCGCTCAACAGTTCCTGGTCGCCGACGAAGCTGTGGACTTCCCACGTGCTCGGCGTGGTCGCGTCGGTCGATACCGAGGTGCGCTTGAAATAATTGGTCAGCGTCATCGCGTTGCCCGACGCGTCGTAGACGGTGGTCTGCGCCGACTGGTTGTAGCTCGATGGATCGAAGCGATCGAACGTGGCCGTGGTCGGCACCTTCGAGCTGGCGTTGAGGTTGACGCCCAGCGTGACCGCCTTGGTCGGTGCCGCCGTGCCGCTCGTCTCGGGCAACTGCAGGCTGATCGCCGACTGGAGCCCGGTGGCGACGACGCTGCCCGATCCGTCGACCGGATAGACCTGGAGGTGGCTGCCGTTCGAGTCGACGACGAAGCGGTCCGCATCGACCAGGAAGCCGCCGTTGCGCGTGAAGCTGACCTGCGACGAGCCGGTCTCGGGCTTCACCACGAAGAAGCCGTCGCCCGATACGGCGAGATCGAGCGCGTTCGCCGACTGGATCAGATTGCCTTGCGCGAACTGCTGGCGGTTGCCCTTGACCATGACGCCCGAGCCGATCTGCTGCGACGGCGCGACCGACACGCTGGAGGCGATCACGTCGGCGAAATCGGTGCGGCTCTTCTTGAAGCCGTTGGTCGAGACGTTCGCCAGATTGTGCGAGATCGTCGACATCTCGGTCTGCGATGCCTGGAGACCGGAAAGCGAAGTGTAGAAGGACATGCGTTTAACTCCTTGAAATCGAGGGTGCGATCAGCCGATCTGGCGGACTGCGCTGACCGGCACTTCGCCGATCCCGGGAAGGGTGAGGATAGTGGTACCGGTGGTGGTCGAGACCGACTGGACGGGTGCCCAGACCAGCCCGGTCGCGGCGACCGCGGTGCCGTTGTTCTGGGCGTTGATGCTGACCGTGAACGGGCCGCTGCCGGCGTCCGCACCGGTCGAATCCTTGCCGTCCCAGTCGTAGCCGACGGTGCCCTTGGCCTGCGCGCCGAGCGGCATGGTCTTCAGCGCGACGCCGTTCATATCGCTGATCGTGACGTTGACGCCGGTCGCGGCACCCGCCAGCTCGACCGAACCCGCGATCCCGCCGCCGGTACGCCCGTATGCGGTGCTGCCCTCGGTCAGGACGGTCTTGCCGACATACCCCATCGCATCGCTGGCGCTGGTCGCGCCGAGCTTGTCGGAGATCGCCTTCATCGTCGTGTTCATCTCGGAGATGCCGGCGAGCGACGAGAATTGCGCCATCTGGGCGACCATCTGGGTGTTGTCGACCGGGTTGAACGGATCCTGGTTCTGCATCTGCGCGGTCATCAGCTTCAGGAAGTCGTTCTGGTTCAGCGTGCCTGCGGCGGCGGCCGTGGTGGTGGTCGGCGCCGCAGCGCTCGACGCGCGCGTGATGCCGATGTTGGACAGCGTGGTATCGAAGGAGAATGCCATGATCAGCGGCCTAGCTTGAGGGTATCGATGATGAGCGACTTGGCGGTGTTCATCACTTCGATGTTGTTCTGGTAGCTGCGGGCGGTCTCCATCATGTCGACCATCTCGCGGGTTTCATCGACCGCCGCCTCGAAGATGTTGCCATCCTTGTCGGCCATCGGATTGTCGGGATCGTAGCGCTTGGTCGGCGCTTCCCCGGCAGTGACGACGCGCTCGACGTCGACCGTCGACATGCCGCTGGCGGCGTCGAAGCTGGTGCGGAAGACCGGCTTCATCGTCTTGTACGCGGCCTCTGCGCTCCCGGCGGTACCACCGGCATTGGCGAGGTTCGACGCGGTCGTGTTCATCCGGACGAGCTGCGCGGACATCGCGCGGCCGGCGACCTGGAAGATCGTCATGGGCTGGCTGGACATCTTATTCCCCCTTCAGCGCGCGGGTGATCTGGCCGATCCGCCCGTTCAGGAACGACAGCGTCGTCTGATACTGGACGGCGTTCTCGGCGAACGCGGTCTGCTCCTGGCTCAGCTCGACGGTGTTGCCGTCCATCGAGGTCTGCGTCGGGATGCGGTATTTGGTTGCCGCGCTGGTGCCGCCATCGTTCTCCACCGACGCGAGCGCCGACTGGAAATCGATGTCGCGCGCCTTGAAGCCGGGCGTCGACGCGTTGGCGATGTTCGACGCCAGCACACCCATGCGCTGCGAGCGCACCTCGAGTGCCGCCCCATGAACTCCGAAAAGCGTGTCGCCTGACACAGACCTGTCTCCTGGCGCACCGATTGCGCAACCGGACATAAGCAATGGCCGTGCCAGTTTTGGGCGCGAGGGTGGCGGATGGCGGTTTGCCGGGTCGCGGCAAGGGGGCGGCAAGGCGAACGGCAAGCGGTTGCCGGTGTTGCAGGGTTGGCCGGCAAGTGCGTTGCCGGATGATCGTCGAGGGCGGCACACCGAACTTCTGTCTCGCACTCCCACTATGTTTCCCCGCGAAGGCGGGGACCCAGCCTGGGCTCCCGCCTTCGCGGGAGAACGAGGAGCGGGGGCTGTCGCTCACCCACTGCCACCACCCCGGCGAATGCCGGGGCCCAATTGGAGAGGTCGCAGTAACGACGCGCGCGCTTAGTGAGCGACGTCCCCCAATTGGGCCCCGGCCTTCGCCGGGGTGGGGGCGCCGGGGTGGGCCGCCGGGGTGCTGAATGGCCTTCTTCCCCCTCCCTTCACGAGGGAGGGGAACAGAAGACCAGCGCCCGGCAAACGCCGGAAAAGGACCAAACCCAATCCGGCACACCCCTTGCATAACCACACGCACATGATCACGCTCGCTCAACTCCTCGACCCCGCAGCGTTCGCCATCGTCGGTGGCGGCACGGTGCTGGCGGTCGTTCTCCGCACCCCCTTTCGCGATCTCGGCTCCGCGCTCGCCGCCGTCACCACGCTCGCCCGCGGCCGGTTCGATGCCGACCCGTTGCTCCAGCAGATCACCGCGCTCGCGCGCATCGCCAAGCGCCACGGCGTGATGGCGCTCGATCGCTCGGTCATCACCGACAGGGACGTCGCCGCGGGCATCGCCGCGATCGTCGATGGCGCCTCGGCCACCGACGTCGCGACGCTCGTCCAGCACCGCCGTCGCGCCCGCATAGAGCGCCACGTCGCCGCCGCCGACGTCTGGGCCGGCGCGGCAGAGGTCGCCCCCGCGATGGGCATGGTCGGCACGCTGATCGGCCTCGCGCAGATGTTTGCGACGATGAGCGATCCCGGCGCGATCGGCGGCGCGATGGCCGTCGCGCTGCTCGCCACGCTGTACGGCGCGCTGTTCGCCAACCTGGTCTTCATGCCGATCGCCAACCGCCTGCGCGCACAGGGCCGCAACGAGGCGTTCGAACGCGCCCGGATCGAAGGCCCCCTTGTCGCCCTCGCCGAACGCGAGACGCCGCGCGGGTATGTGGCACCCCATCCAGCTCCAAGCCTGGCAACCGTCGCGTGAACGCCAGCGAGTATCCCGACACGCCGGCCGGCAAGTCGCTGTGGCTGATCACGCTCGCCGACCTCGCGCTGTTGCTGGTCGGCTTTCTCGTGCTCCTGCAGGCGACCCAACATATCGGCGGAAAAGACCTGGCGAAGGGCATCCGCGAAGGCTTCGGCGCGAACGATGCCGAGCCGGCACCGATGCCCGTCGCCGCCGCCGGTATCCTCGATTTCGCGCCGGGCTCGGCGATCCTGCCGACCACGCCCGGCGCGCTGGTCGCCTGGGCGCGCGAGGCGGCGCGTGATCCCCGCGTCATGCTCACCGTCACCGGCTCGACCGACGGCACGCCCGCCGATATCGACCGCGTGACCGGCAGCGCCGCGATCCTCGCCGCCGACCGCGCGCGCACCGTCGCCGCCGCGCTCGCCGCGGTCGCGCCATCGCGTGTCGCGATCGTCACCGCCACCAAACCCGGCCGCCGCGCCGCCATCGTCTCCGTCGCCTTTGTCGGCGAACCGCTTAGGACAACCCCATGATCCTCCCGCTCCTGCTCGTCGCTGCCAGCTTCCAGGATACCGCCGCGCTCGATCGCTCGGTCGCCGCCTTTACCGGCCGCCCGACCGGCGCCGAGGGTGGCGCGCGTACGCCGGTCGACGCGCGACTGCGCCTCGCGACCTGTCCGACGGTGTCGCTGTCGTGGCGCACCGAACAGCATGATGCGGTCGTCATATCCTGCGCCGGCCCGGCGTGGCGGATCTTCGTGCCTGTCATCCGCCCGGCGAACGCTCCCGCCGCGATCGCCGCGTCGTTCGTCCCCGTCGCCAAGGTCGCCCCGGTCATCAAGCGCGGCGATCCGATCGTGATCGAGGCCGGCACCGAGGGCTTCTCGATCAGCCGCGAGGGCGTCGCGATGGGCGATGCCGCGCCCGGCGGACGCTTCATGGTCAAGGTCGACGCGACGCGCACGCCGGTCCAGGCGATCGCCGTCGAGGCTGGCCGTGCGACCCTGCCCGGTTGGTCGAACTAAAGTCTGGTCGAACTAAATTCGGCAGACAGATTAATTTTGCTAAAGCTTTTCACCATGCGGCCGTTCCTCCTGTTGTCATCGCAAACCAAAGGATGCGGACATGGTGGACTCGATCGGTGCGAAGCCGTCAGTAGCAGGAGATCGCTCCGTCGCGCGCGTCGCCGCCGCGACGCCGACGACGCCCGTTCAGACAATGGCCGTGCAGACCCCGGTACAACCCCAGGCGCAGGCTCAGGCTCAGGCTGCAGTGCGCTCGGACTCGCTTGCGCTGGCCAAGTCGATGGCATCCGCCCCGCCGGTCAATGCGTCGCGCGTCGCCGAGATCAAGAAGGCGATCGCCAGCGGCAATTTCCCGATCCTCCCCGCGACCATCGCCGATCGGATGATGGCGTTCCGCCTGGACTGGACTTCGAATGACAAGGCGTGATGCCCTGATCCGCGTGATCGACGCGCTGCATGCCGAGATCGCCGCGCTGAAATCAAACGACGTCGCCAGCCTGGAGCGTGCGACGGCGGACAAGCTCGCCGGGATCGAACAGATCGCGACGCTCGGCACCGGGCCGGCGGGCACCGAGATCCGCGAGCTGGCCGACGAGGCCAACCGGCTCAACGAGACGTGCCGGATCTACACCAATCTGATGGCGGCAAATGTCCGCCGCCGCCTGCAAACCCTGACCGGCGACGGCGCCGTTGCCGGGTATCGGCCGGGGTTGAGGGCGGCGTACGCCTAAGTCTTACGCCCCTCCCTGGAAGGGAGGGGTTGGGGGTGGGTCGGCTTCCCCAAGCTCCAGGCTTACGGGTTCAAGCCGGCCGACCCCCCCCCTGCCCCTCCCTTCCAGGGAGGGGAGACCGTCGCCGATCGAACGATCGTAGCGGTCAAATACTAAAACTGGCACGCCCCTTGCTGAGAACCCCCTGAACCAGGGGCACCGCACACGGGCATGACCGTCAATCCTATCACTACCGGCCGGATCCAGTCCGCGATCGCGCTTGCGAGCAGCAAGACGGGCGTGGATTTCGACTATCTGCTGGGCCAGGCGAAGCTCGAGAGCGGGCTCAACGCCAATGCCAAGGCCGGCACCTCGAGCGCCTCGGGCCTTTATCAGTTCATCGAACAGAGCTGGCTCTCCGTCGTCAAGAAACACGGCGCGGAGCATGGGCTGGCCTGGGCCGCGAACAGCATCGGCACGTCGTCGAGCGGTCGCCTCTCGGTCGGCGACGCGGGCACCAAGGCGGCGATCCTGGCGCTGCGCAACGATCCCAATGCCGCCTCGCTGATGGCCGCGGAATATGCGTCGGACAACAAGGCCTCGCTCGAAGCCACGCTGAACCGCCCGGCGTCGGGCACCGATCTCTACATGGCGCATTTCATGGGGCTCGGCGGCGCGACCAAGTTCCTGAAGACGATGCAGGCCAACCCGCAGGCGAACGGCGCCGCGCTGTTCCCCGCCGCCGCGCGCGCCAACCACAACGTCTTCTACGATTCGAACAACCAGCCGCGCACGCTGTCGGCGATCTACGACCGGTTCGCCGACAAGCTCGGCGGTGCCGCCGCCGGCGCGAGCGCGACCACGTCATCGACCAGTTACGCGTCGCAGGCGCTTGAGATGGACGGCAGCACGGTCATCACCGGCAGCAATGAAAGCGCCGACGACGCGCTCGCCTGGGCCCAATCGGCAATGGGGGCCGCGATGAACAAGTTCACCGGCAGGACGACGCAGGCCGCTGCCAGCATCCTGCGCCCGACACCCGACACCGCACGGCTCGCCTACATGATGCTCGCACGGCTGGGCGGCTAAGCGATGAACCGCATCCTTTCCAACGCCCGCGCGTCGGTCCTGCCGCTGGCGATCCTGCTGCTCGTGCTCGTCATGGTCGTGCCGATCCCGGCGTTCATGCTCGACATCTTCTTCGTGGCGAACATCGCAATCAGCCTGGCCGTGCTGATGGTCGCGCTCAACGCCCAGAAGCCGCTCGATTTCTCCGCCTTCCCGACCGTCCTCCTGTTCGCCACGCTGTTCCGCCTCGGCCTCAACGTCGCCTCCACCCGCATCGTGCTGGTCCACGGCCACGAGGGCGAGAGCGCGGCGGGCCACGTCATCGAGGCGTTCGGCACGTTCCTGATCGGCGGCGATTATGTCGTCGGCATCTTCGTCTTCGCGATCCTGATGATCATCAACATGATCGTCGTCACCAAAGGCGCCGGCCGCGTGTCCGAAGTCAGCGCGCGCTTCACGCTCGATGCGCTGCCCGGCAAGCAGATGGCGATCGACGCCGATCTCAACGCCGGCCTGATCACCCCGGACGAGGCCAAGGCGCGCCGCGTCGAAGTCTCCACCGAAGCCGATTTCTACGGCTCGATGGACGGCTCGTCGAAGTTCGTGAAGGGCGATGCGGTCGCGGCGATGCTGATCCTCGCCGCCAACATCATCGGCGGCCTGATCCTGGGGCCCGTCAGCCACGGCATGACGATCGCCGACGCCGCGCACAACTACATCCTGCTCGCGATCGGCGACGCACTCGTCGCGCAGCTGCCGAGCCTGATGCTGTCGATCGCCGCCGCCTCGATCGTCACGCGCGTCACCTCCGACAAGGATCTCGCTGGCCAGATCGGCGGCCAGTTCGGGTCGCCCCGCACCTGGACCCCAGTCGCGGTCATCCTCGCATTGCTCGGCATTCTGCCCGGCATGCCGCACATGGTAATCCTCCCCGCAGCCGCGATCGCCGGGTTCGCCGCGTGGAAACTGCGCCAGATCGAACTGCGCCCCGCCCCCGTCGTCATCGTGCCGGTCGAGACGATCGACCAGTCGAGGATCGGTTGGGAGGAAGTCACCGACGGCATGCAGGTCAATCTCGACATCGGCTACGGCCTGGTGCCGCTCGCCGACGAGCGTCGCGGGTCGCCGCTGATGAGCCGGATCACCGGCGTGCGTCGCCAATTGTCGAAGGAACTCGGCTTCGTCGTGCCGCAGGTCCGCGTCCGCGACGACATCAACCTCGCGCCGTACGTCTACCGCATCCTCGTTAACGGCGTCGTCGTCGGCGAGGACACCGTGTCGCCCGACGAGATGCTCGCGCTCGACACCGGCCAGGCGTTCGGCGACCTGTTCGGCAAGAAGGTCAAGGATCCCACTTTCGGGCTCGACGCGACCTGGGTCGATGCGAGCGATGCCGATGCCGCGACCGGTGCGGGCTATCTCGTGGTCGATCCCGGCACCGTGATGGCGACGCATCTCAACCACCTGCTCGGCCAGAACGCGGCCGAGTTGCTCGGCCAGGACGAAGTGCAGGCGCTGCTCGACGGCCTCAAGGAGCGCGCCGCGCAGCTGGTCGCCGCCCTCGCGCCGCTGCCGATCACGACGCTGACGCAGGTCCTGAAAGGCCTGCTCGCCGAGAACGTCCCGCTCAAGGAATTCCGGCGCATCGCCGGCGCGATCGCGGTCGCGGCGCAGCGCACGCAGGATGCCGAGGAGATCATCGAGACGATCCGTCCCGAACTCGGCGCGCTCATCATCCAGAAACTGTGCGGCATGCGCGAACCGCTGCGCGTCATGACGTTGGAGGGTCAATTGGAAGGTCTGCTCGGCCAGGCGATGCGCGCCGATCAATCGCGCCGCCACGTCATCGAACCCGATCTCGGCCGCCGCATCGTCGAAGCGCTGCAACGCGCCGCCGAGCCGCTGATCGCCGAAGCGAAACCGTTCGCGCTGGTCGTCCAGCCGGCCATCCGCATCGCCATCCGCAAGCTGGTGCGGACGTGCCTGCCCGATACGCCGGTGCTCTCGTTCTTTGAAGTGCCCGAGGAGAAGGCCGTCGAAGTCGTCGCGGTCATCGGCGCGTCGCACCAGGCGCTGGCGGCATGAGTGCGCTCCCGATGCGCGGCGCCTTTGCCGATGCCCAACCCTTCAGCGGACAGCCTTTCGCGGGCCAGCCCCTCACCGGCCAGCCCCTCACCTATCGCCCGCATCAACGTCCCGGCGGCGACGCGGACCAGCTGGTGAAGCAGCACCTCCCGCTCGTCCGCCGGATCGCGTGGCACGTCCATGGCAGCATGAGCAGCAGCGTCGAAGTCGAGGACCTGATCCAGGTCGGCCTGGTCGCGCTGGTCGAGGCCGCCGCGAATTTCGACGAACGGGGCATGCCGTTCAAGACTTACCTGATCACCCGCCTGCGCGGCAGCATGATCGACGAACTCCGCCGCCAGGCGACGTCGACGCGCGGCGCGATGCGTCGCCGCCGGCAATATGCCGAGGCGATCTCGACGCTCACCGCCCGCACGGGAAAAGCCCCGGGAGAAGACATGATCGCAGAGCATATCGGCGTGACGATCGAAAAACTCCGCACCGACTACGTCACCGCCGACGCGCTCCGCTTCGACTCGATCGACGAGATGTACGCGGACGACCTCCCGTGGTTCGCCGACGATACGCCCGACGCGTTCGAGCAGCTCGCCGACAGCGACATGCGCGAAGCCTTGATCAAGGCGATCACCGCGCTCCCCGAACGCGAAGCGCAAGTGATCCAGCTCTATTACGTCGAGGAACTCAATCTCGAGGAGATCGGCGAAGTCTTCGGCGTCGGCTCGGCGCGGGTCTGCCAGATCAAGGCATCGGCGCACGCAAAGTTGAAGAAGGCCCTCGCCCGGCAAATCTAAGCCATACTGACTGCAGGAGAAAGTGTTGCCTCCGATACGGAGCCACCTCCTGTAGACCGCGACCGTACGCAACCGCATCTTGCTTACCGAGCCATTCGGGGGGTGAGCATGACACGCATATGGGCAATACTGGTTTCTGCGCTGGCGCTGACCGCAGCCATTCCCGAACGGGCAACCGCTCAGGCCCTGACGTCCGACCAGATCGCCGCCGAATGGCGCGAAGCAAGGCGCACGGAATTACAGAGGGAACGCGACGCGCTCGACCAGCAGATTGGCACACTCGACGCGAGCATGGCGTCGGAGGGGAACCAGCGCCCCGTTCCAGCGCCCGCGCCCAAACTTTTACCCGCTCCCATGGCCAATGTCGCGGCCGCAGCATTGGTCGCGAAGAAGGAGGATGCACCGCCGCCAGCTCCTGCGGGAGGCGATAGGAAGACCGATGACTTGGGCGATTTCGCTGGGTTGAAGTTCGGGGTCGGAATATCGTTCACGCTTGATTCCGGTGACAACGACCGGGTGAGCGAAGCGTCACTGGTGAACGGCATCGTCAGGGTCGACGACGAAGACAATGGCCGCGCACGCATCATGCTCGAATCGCATTACTTCTTCACGCCGGATTGGAGATGGACCGGATTGCAGAAAGGCGTTTGGGGCCTTGGTCCCTTCGTTTCCCTCCAGCCTGGAACCGACAACATCATTGAAGCGATCGGTATGGGGGTAATGCTGGGGTTTCGCCGTAGTGGCGAAGGCGGCGAAAGCTTCAACCTGGGGTTCGGCATGATCGTCGATCCCAATACCCGCGTCTTGGGGGATGGCGTCGTTGCAGATCGGCCGCTACCGAACGGCGAAACAGAGGTGCGTTTCAAAGAGGAAATGCAACGTGGCTTCCTCATTCTGTCGTCGTTCTCCTTCTAGGAAGGGCCGAAAGCTCTCGTGCTATTTCGGAATCACACCGAAGACGGCACGCGCTTCCCTGTTCTTCCGCGAAGGCTAAAGCCTAGTCTGCGCCCCCGCCTTCGCCGGGGCGCAGACTATTCGCGACTTAGCGAGCAACCGCTACCGATCGGCTTGCACGATCGAGGAACAGGCCGATCCCGATGGTGCGATTTGAATGTCACTTCGTCCCGACCGCATCAGGACACAGCCCTGTCCGGCCCGGTCAAATACGCGAAAACCCCGGTGGCTTGCGCCACCGAGGTTTTCTCCGCCCCCAGCTTCCGGGAAGCAAGGCGGATCCGATCGGCACCGACACCCTTTGGGGGGGCGGTGCCGGTGCCAGTCCGGATTACTGAAGCAGCTTCAGGACGCTCTGCTGGCTCTGGTTCGCCTGGCTCAGCATCGCGGTCGATGCCTGGCTCAGGATCTGCGCCTTGGCGAGCGCGGTCGTCTCGGACGAGAAATCGGTGTCCTCGATACGGCTCTTGGCGTCCGACAGGTTGGTCGAGTTCGAGGTCAGGTTGTTGACCGCCGACTGAAGCTGGTTCTGGCTTGCACCCAGACCGGCGCGTGCCGTGTTGATCGTCTCCAGCGCGGCATCGACCGTGGTGATCGAAGCATTGTCCGTCGCCGTTCCCAGGTTGAGTGCGGTCGCCGCCGTGATCGTCGCATCGGCAACCAGCGACGGAAGCGTGAGGCTGACCTTGTCTTCGATGTTGGCACCAGCCTGGATCGTGACGACACCGGCCGTACCCGTGCTACCGTCGAACAGCTTGTTGCCGTTGAACTTCGTGTTGGCCAGCGTGCTCGTGATCTGCGCGGTGAGTGCGGTGACTTCCGCCTGGATGTTGACCTTGTCCTCGGCGCTGTACGTGCCGCTGGACGACTGGACCGCGAGCTCGCGAACGCGCTGCAGGTTGTTGGTGACCTCGTCGAGCGCGCCTTCGGCGGTCTGCGCCATCGAGATGCCGTCGTTGGCGTTGCGGATGCCCTGGCTCATGCCCTTGATCTGCGACGACATCGACGTCGAGATGGCGAGGCCGGCCGCGTTGTCCTTGGCCGAGTTGATGCTCTTGCCGGTCGACAGGCGCTCCATCGAGGTTGCCAGAGCGCTGCTGGCAGCGTTCGAGGCGTTCGCTGCGCGCATTGCCGAGATGTTGGTACCGATGACGTTCATTGCGAAATCTCCGTAAATGTTCCGACGATCCGCGCCGCCCCCATGGCGAAAACCCCGTGCCGTCGAGATGAGTAACGGCCGCCTTCCCGACGACTTAAGAGAAAAAATTGCCCCTCGCGCCCGGGCTCGCACACGGGCTCGCACACGGGCTCGCACACGGGCACGTGCACGGGCGTAGGCGCGGTCGTGCACGGGCAAGCGCACCGCGTGTGTCCGCGCGGACGCGCCCGGACAAAATTTGCCGGCGGACGGCAGCGTTTAACCACAAGTTTACCAACCTTGGTGCATTTCTCGAATCGTCCAGGGGGAACACCATGCGTTCGATTTTTCCGTCAGCCGCAGTCACTTCGCGGAAATATGCGCTCGTCTCGTCGCTTCGTGCGCAGGGGTTCGGCGTAGGCTCGTTCGAGACCGCACAACCGGGTGCGAACGACCTGTTTCTGGTCGCTGACGGCGAGGGCATCACCGCCCCTGCCCGCACCGTCGTCATCGGTTGCGAAGGTCGCGAAGTGACCCCGTCGCGTGACGGTGCGCCGGCGCGGATCAGCTTCGCCGCCGAGGACACCGCGGTCGGCAACGGCTTCGCGCGTGCCCTGATCGGCGGCCCGGAAATGCCGACCGCCGCGGACCCGGAATCACTCGCGCTGCTCGCCCTCGCGGAGCGCGTCGCCGCCGCCGACATCACCGTGCTGATCAACGGCCCGACCGGCACCGGCAAGGAAGTGCTCGCGCGGGCCATCCACAACGGCTCCGCGCGGAAAGACAAGCCGTTCATCGCGATCAACTGCGCCGCGCTCCCCGAATCGATGCTCGAGGCATTGCTGTTCGGTCACCAGAAGGGCGCGTTCACGGGCGCATCATCGGGCGGCGACGGGTTCTTCCGCGCGGCAAACGGCGGCACGATCTTGTTGGACGAGATCGCCGAGATGCCGCTGCAATTGCAGGCGAAGCTGCTGCGCGTGTTGCAGGAGCGCGAGGTCGTGCCGCTCGGTGCCTCGGTGCCGCAGCCGATCGACGTCCGCGTCATCGCCTGCGCCAACCGCGACCTCCACGCCGAAGTCGCCGCCGGCCGGTTCCGCGCCGATCTTTATTACCGCCTCGCGGTGTTCCCGCTCGCGACCAAGTCGCTGGCCGAGCGCCCGCAGGATATCCCCGCGCTCGCCGCGACGCTGATCCTGCGTCACGCCGGCAACCGCAACGTCATTCCCTGGCCGAGCCATGCCGCGATCGAGCAGCTGATGCTGCACGACTGGCCCGGCAACGTCCGCGAACTGGAGAACGTGATCCAGCGCGCCTTGCTGTTCTGCGGCGGCGACACGATCGAGGCCAGCCACATCGTGTTCGACCGTCCCGTGTCGATGACGTTCCAGCGGAGTGCACCAGTCACGTCGATCGCCCCTGTGGCGCCGAACGAACCAGAAACTCTCGGAAACATCGTCCAGATGAGCGAGTTCGCCGCGATCCGCGAGACGCTGAAGGCCTGCAACGGCAGCCGGATCGAAACCGCGAAACGCCTCGGCATTTCCGAACGCACGCTGCGCTATCGCCTCGCCAAGGCGCGCGAACAGGGCGACGATATCGGCAGCGTCCATAACTGGGCGGCCTCGGCATGAGCGGCGTATCCGGCATCGGTGGCGGCGCGATGAGCGTCGACCGCGTCATGGCGCTGCGCTCACAGATCCTCGAACGCAACCAGGCGCTCTCGCGCGCTGGCGCTTCGGGAACCGTCGCGCCGACCGAGACGATCAAGCCGACCAGCTTCGCCGACACGATGGAAACCGCGCTGAAGAGCGTCAACGACGGCCAGGCCCAGGCCGCCAAGCTCAGCGAAAGCTATGAACGCGGCGAGACGGTCGACATCGCGAAAGTGATGCTCGCCCGCCAGCAGGCGTCGGTCGGGTTCGAAGCCACGTTGCAGGTCCGCAACAAGCTGCTGTCCGCCTACAAGGATATCATGAGCATGCCGGTCTGACATGAGCACCGCACTCATCCCCGCTTCGTCTGGTGCAACCGAACGGTTCGCCAATCCCCTCCAGCAGATCAAGGGCGTGTTCGCGCAGCCGGCCGTCCGCCGCTCGCTGCCGATGGCGCTGATGGTCGGCCTGATCGCCGCCGCCGCGCTTGCGTGGATGAGCCTGTCGACGCCGCCGCAGAAGACGCTGTTCAGCGGCCTGCCGGATTCGGACAAGGCCGCGGTGACGTCCGCGCTGACCACCGCGAACATCAAGAGCCATATCGACGAGGGCACCGGCGCGCTGACCGTCGGCGAGGACGATTACAGCCGCGCCAAGATGCTGCTGGCGGGCCAGGGCCTGCCGAAGGCGGCGCCCGGCGGTTACGCGATCCTCGACCAGTTGCCGATGGGCGTTTCGCGCGCCGTGGAAGGCGAACGCCTCCGCCAGGCCCGCGAGTCCGAGATGGCGAAGTCGATCGAGGAGATCGATGCGGTCGCCGAGGCGCGCGTGCATCTCGCCATGCCGGAAGCGTCGGTGTTCGTCCGCGACAACGCCGCGCCATCGGCATCCGTCATCCTGAAGCTGCAGGGCGGCCGTTCGCTCAGCGATGCGCAGGTCAGCTCGATCATCAACCTCGTCGCCTCGTCGGTGCCGGGGATGAAGCCCGAGGCCGTGACGATCGTCGACCAGATGGGCGCGCTGCTCACCAAGGCCGGCGGCAACGACGGCGCGGGTGCGGCGAGCGACGCGCGGATCGATATCCAGCGCCGGATCGAGGACAAGTATCGCACCCAGTTGATCGCGCTGCTCACGCCGCTGGTCGGCGCAGGCAATTTCACCGCCGAGGTCCAGGCCGACGTCAATCTCGACGAAAGCCAGGCGACGCGCGAAAGCTATGAGAAGCAGGGCGTCCTGCGTGCCGAGACGGGCAACTGGACCGGCAATCAGAGGGACGGCGCGGGCGCTGCTCCAGGCGGTATCCCGGGTGCGCTGAGCAATACGCCGCCGGCCGCGAGCACGCTGTCGACGCCACAGCCCGCGACAGGCAATCCGGGTGCGGCCGCGCAGCCGGTCGCCGGTGGCGCTGCGCCCGATGCGATGAAGCAGTCCGACCAATATCAGCGCGCCTACGATCTCGGCCGCGAAGTGTCGGTGACGCGCGCCACGCCGGGCGGGGTCAAGCGCCTGTCGGTTGCCGTCCTCCTGCGCGATCCCGAGAAGGGCCGCCGCACCGCGATGGAGATCAACCAGATCAGCGATCTCGTGAAGAGCGCGGTCGGCTTCGATCAGGCGCGCAACGACAACGTGACGGTCATCAGCCGCAAGTTCGCCGGCGCCACCGATGCCGCCACCGGTCCTGCATGGTACGACAATGCGTGGCTGCCGGTGCTCGCACGCAACGGCACCGCGATCCTGATCGCGCTGCTGGTGCTGTTGCTCGGCGTCCGCCCGATCGCCAAGGCGCTGATGAAGAAGCGCGAGGACGCCACCACGCGTCCCGCGTTCGGCCAGCCGATCGGCGAGCTCGACGGCGACGGCGCGGCTGCGGGGATCGGCGTCGCGGCCCCCGTAAGCCTCGACCAGCTCGAGAACACGCGCGGCTATGACGACCGGATCGGTGCCGTCCGCGGCTTCACGCGCGACAATCCGACCCGCGCGGCGCTGGCGGTGCGCGACATGATCAAGGCGGACGCCAAGTGAGCGAAGTCGTCTTGCGCACCTACACCGGCGTCGAGCGCGCCGCGGTGCTGATGATGCTGGTCGGCGAGGAGGAGGCCGCGGCCATCCTCCAGAAGCTCGAACCCGAAGAGGTCCGCCAGCTCGGTGCGGCGATGTTCAAGGTCGCCGACGTGTCGGAGCAGGAAGTCGAGGACGTGCTGGACGATTTCGTCGATCGTGCGCGCGAGCGGACCGCGATCGGTTTCGACCCGCGGCCCAAGATCGAGGCGGTGATGAACCGCGCGCTGGGCCGGGAAAAGGCCGAGAGCGTGCTCGCGCGGATCACGCCGGCCGAGGCGGCGTGCGAACTCGAACTGCTCGACTGGCTCGACGCGCCCGAGATCGCGGCGATGATCGAGAAGGAGCATCCGCAGATCGCCGCGGTCCTGATCGCCAATCTCGATGCGTCGGTCGGCGGCCAAGTGCTCGAACTGCTGCCCGACGCGGTTCAGCCCGACATTCTCCACCGCATCGCGCGGCTCGGGCCGATCACGCCCGAAGCGGTCGATACGCTGCGCACGTTGCTCGCCAACCGCACCAGCACGGGCTCGACCGGCGCCGGCGTCACGCTGGGCGGCACGCGCGAGGCGGCGAAGATCCTCTCCGGCGCGCGCAAAGCGACCGAACAGCGGGTGATGCCGAAACTGTTCAAGATCGACCGCGACGTCGCAAAAGCGATCGAGGAGGCGATGTTCGTCTTCGACAATCTGCTGGAGCTCGACGACAAGAATCTGGGCACGCTGATCCGCAACGTCGACAGCGAAATCCTGACCAAGTCGCTGAAGGGCGTCGACGAGACGATCCGCAACCGTTTCCTGGGCTGCATGTCGGCGCGCGCCGCCGACGGCATCCGCGACGAGATGGAAGCACGCGGGCCGATGAAGCTCGCCGAAGTGCTAGAGGCGCAAAAGGCGATGATCGCGATCGCGCGCGGGCTGGCCAAGGACGGCACGATCCAGATGGGCGGGGGCGAAGACGATTATGTCTAACGGCTTCACCGCGGGCTTCGCGTCGCGCCACACGACGACGGCGCACATCCTGGCGAGCGCGTTCGCGCCGCCGTCCGGGTTCGCCGCAGCGGATATCCGCGAGCGTGCGGCACCGCGTCCGACGAGCAATTTCTCGTCGCCGAGCTTCACCTCGCAACCCATCACGGAGCCGAGTGCGCCCAAGCACTTCAGCCCGGCGGACAAGGACGTGAACCCGACCGCCGGCTGGGATCCGCTCGATCCGGTCAGCGAATCGTCGTTCATCGATCCGCTCGCCGACGCGCATGCTGCCGGTTATGCCGAGGGCCTCGCCGCTGCGGCTGCGGCCACAAAGGAGAGCGCGGCGCGCGACACCGCGTTGCTCGGCGATCTCGCCAGCGCGCTTGGCGGCGACCGGATCGACCGCGAACGGGTCGCCGCCCAACTCCGCCAGACCGTCCTCTTCCTCGTCTCGAAACTGGTTGGCGAAGTCGGCATCGCGCCCGACGTCCTTGCCGGCCGGATCGAGACCGCCGCCGAACTTCTGTCGGACTCCGCCGAATCGGCGCTGCTCCGCGTACATCCCGACGATGTCGCCTTGCTCGAAGGCCGCCTGCCGAAAACGATCTTCGCCGCGGGCGATCCGGGCGTCGCGCGCGGCAGCTTCGTACTCGAAAGCGCATCGACCATCGTCGAGGACGGCCCCGAACTCTGGCTCGATCAACTCGCGCAGGCGATCGACCGCGTGCCGGTGCCCAAATGCTGAACCGCTTTACCGCCGACTATCTCGAAACCCTCTCCAACGCCGATTTCGTCGCCAAGCCGAAGGTCTCGGGCCGTCTCGCCTCGTTCGACGGGCTGCTCATGGAAGCGGTCGGCCTCACGCTACCGGTCGGCACCGTCTGTCAGGTGGGCGACGGCGCGGCGAGCGTCGAGGCGGAAGTCATCGGCTTCCGCAACGGCCGCACGTTGATGATGAACCTCGGTGGCCCCGCCGCGCTCCTCCCGCGCGCGCCGGTCAAGCCGATCGGCCCTCCGGGTGAGGCCGAGGTCGGTGCCGCGCTGCTCGGTCGCGTGGTCGACGGCGCCGGCAAGCCGATCGACGGCCTCGGCCCGATCCGTGGCGCCGGGCGCTGGCCGCTGGCCGGCAAGCTCCAGTCGCCGCTCGATCGCGGACGCGTGCTCGAACCGCTCGACGTGGGCGTGCGCGCGATCAATGGCCTGCTGACGATCGGCCAGGGCCAGCGCGTCGGCATCATGGCCGGCTCGGGGGTCGGCAAGTCGGTGCTGCTCGGCATGATCGTCCGCGCGGCCCAGGCCGACGTGATCGTCATCGGCCTGATCGGCGAGCGCAGCCGCGAGGTCGCCGACTTCCTCGAAACCAAGGTCGCCGGCGAAGCGCGCAAGCGCTCGGTCGTCGTCGCCGTCCCCGCCAACCACTCCCCCGTCCTCCGCATCCGCGGCGCGCTCCGGGCCCACGCGATCGCCGAGTCCTTCCGCGACGAGGGCAAGAAGGTCCTCCTGATCATGGATTCGCTGACCCGCGTCGCGCATGCGGGTCGCGAGATCGGCCTGGCGCTCGGCGAACCCGCCTCCGCACGCGGCTATCCGCCGTCCGCCATCGCGATGCTGCCGAACCTGATCGAGCGCGCGGGCGTCGACGTCCACACCGGCGGCTCGATCACCGCGATCTACACGGTGCTGGCGGACGGCGACGACGGCAACGATCCGGTGGTCGACTCCGCCCGCTCGATCCTCGACGGCCACATCGTCCTCAACCGCCACCTCGCCGAGCGTGGCGTCTATCCCGCGATCGACATCGGCCCGTCGGTCAGCCGCGTGATGACCGACATCGTCGACGCCCTCCATGCGAAAGCCGCGCGGACGCTCCGCCGCCACCTCGCGACGTATGAGGAAAATCGCGATCTCGTGCTGATGGGCGCCTACCGCCACGGCGCCGATCCCGCGATCGACGCCGCCATCGCCTGCCACCCTGCGGTGATGGAATATATCCGCCAGGACGCCGACGAGAATGTGTCGCTCGCCGATGCGGTCGCCGAACTGACCGGCGTGTTCGGCGGCTGAGATGACGCGCGGCAAGACCCTCGCGCGCATCCACCGCGTCCGCACGCTCCAGCTCGGGCTGACCCGCGCCGACGAAGCCCGCGCGCACGACAAGTTCGCCAGCGAACAGGCACTTTCCGGCCGCATCGCACTACTCGCCGAAGCCGTCGCGCCGATCCACGAAACGCGCGCTGCGGTCTCGCTGGGCGCGTCGGCGCATTACCGCGACCGCCTGCAACAATCCGCCAATGCCGCGGTCGAACGCATGCAGGCGGCCGAATATCGCGTCGAACGCGCTGCCGAGGCAACCCGCGCCGCCAAGCGCGATCAAAGCGCGGTCGAGAAGCTGCTCGCGCGCGCAGACGCCGACGCGGTGCTCAAGGCGATCCGCGCGATGGAGGAAGCGCCGGCGTTCCGGAAGGTTCGGCACGATCCTTGCTGAGGGAGGGTTATGCGGCCGCGTGCCGATCGCCCGAACGAGTATTCTGCATGATCCAGACCGCCGTCCTTTCTCCCGTTCTCCTCGCGCAGACACGATCGCCGGCCGTGCAGAACGGGCGGACAGCGGTCGATTTCGCCGATTCCTTTGCACAGGCAAACGATGCGCCCGACGAGAGTGCGTCCCCCGGCCTGCCGCCCGCACCGTCGGTGCCGACGCCGCTCGCCCCCCTTGCGGGCATCGCTCCCGATGCCATCATCCTGCAGGACGCCGCCGTAACCGGCAACGTCTTGCCGATCGTGACGCCCGCCGGTGACCAAGCGGTGGAATGGCAGCCCATGCTCACAACACACCCCGCGCAGACACTGGCAATTGCAAAGCCGCCACTGCTCCCAGCAAGCACCCTGACACCCGAAATGGTCGAAACCGCGCCGCCCGCCGGCAAGGCCGAGTCGGTCGCGAGCCCCGCGCCGGTTGTACGTATCGCCCGACCGACGGCGTTCGCCGGTATACGCCGCGATCCCCGCGCCAAGGATGACCCTGCCGCGGACGAAGCCGTTACCGAGCAGCCGGCCGATGCCCCGATGCCGGCAGGTCCAGCGATGGCCGTAGACATGCCGACCGATGCCCCGACGCCGGCAAGTCCAGCCGTGGCCGCAGACATAACGCTCGCGCCGCAACCGGCGATTCTCCCCTTGCCGGTCGTCGCGATCGCCGTCGATGTCGCCGATACGTCGCGTACGGATGACGGCACTGCGACGGCTCCACCATCGCCGGTACTCCCAGGATCTGTCAGCAAGTTCGCCGACGCCACGCCCTCCCGCACGACGGGCAAGGCCGGCCAGCAAGCGCAGGCCGCAGCACCGCAGACCGAAGAAGCGCGCGCACCCACACCGCCTCCGGCAGCCATTGCCGACACACGCCCTTCGTCCGGCGTCACGAGCAACGCGACGCTTGCTTCCAGTTCCGCGCAGGGCCTGCCGGTCGCCCTCGCGACCCTTCCACCGATCGTCACCCCACCCGCGCAACCGGCGGCGCGCATTGTGCCGATCTCCGTCCTGCCTTCCCTCACGGGCCCGGTATCTACAGGAAGAATCGATACTCCGGCGTTGCCCGAGATCTCCGACGCAGCGCCCGTATCGACCGGCATCGACGCGACCAACGCCATGACGCGCTGGGTCTCGACCGACGCCACCGCGCCCGTCGCACTCGCCGCGGCCCGACCCGACGCGATCCAGCCGCAGCCGGGTATTGTCGCGTCGGCAAGCCAGGTGTTCGGCGCTGCGATCCAGGCCGCGACCAGGGCGCGCGACGATCGCGACAAGGCGGACCCGACCATATTCTCGCTGGTAACCGGCGCGCCCGTATCGGCACCCGCGATCAGGACGGCCGAGGCGCAGCAGGCGCCGCTCGACATGCGCCAGGATCGCTGGCCGCACGCGATGATCGAACGGATCGAGATCCTCCGGGATGCCGCCGACGCCGGCGACACGCGGATCCGCCTGATCCCCGACGCGCTCGGTGCGATCGACGTATCGATGAGGAAGGACGGCGACACCGTCCGCGTCCATTTCCACGCCGAGCAAAGCGCAACGCGTGCGCTGCTGCAGGACGCCCAGCCACGGCTCGTCGAACTCGCCGAAGCGCGCGGACTGAAGCTTGCCCAGGGATCGCTTACCCAGGGATCTCTTGGCCAGGGCGCGCCCGGCGACGGCGCCGCGAACAACGGCCAGCACCGCCCACCTGCGACGCCGCAAGCCCCGACTCGCACCGCAGTTTCATCGGCGATGACCGCAGCGCCCACCGAAGACACCCGAATCGCTTGAACCGAAGGACCCCGACATGGCCGACAAGAAAGATACTGCGGACGCAGCGCCCAAGAAAAAGGGCAAGATGAAGACGATCCTGATCGGCGGCGGTGCACTGCTGGTCCTGGTCGGCGGCGGCGTCGGCGCGGGCGTCTATGCCAGCAATGCCGGGTTGCTCGGCGGCGGTCATGCGGCGGTCGACGACGGCAAGCCCAAGCTCGTCCCCAAGAGCGAGCAGAAGCATCCCACCGAAGGCGGCGAAGGCGGCAGTCATGGCGGCGACGAAGCCGCGCCCGAAAACCACGGCATGAAGCCTCCCGCAGGAGAGGGCGGCGACAAATATGCGTCGACCTATTACCCGATGGAGAAGGAATTCACCTCGAATCTCCAGGACTCGTCACACTTCGTCCAGGTCGGCATCGCGGTCGCGACGCCGTACGACGACACCGTCATCACCAATCTCAAAACGAACGACATCGCGGTCCGTTCGGCGATCCTGATGGCGCTCGGCGACACCACCGAGGAGCAGGTGATGAGCAGCGACGGCAAGCGCCAATTGCAGGTCCGCTTGGCCAAAGCGATCAACGATACGCTCAAGCAGAAAGAAGGCTTTGGCGGCATCGGTAACGTTTACTTTACCAGTTTCGTTGTTCAGTGAGGCATGGTTAACGAGGGCTCAGCAAAGACGCGCGAACGGCGCGACCGGAATCGCTCCACGGCTCCCCAAGGGGGCGTGCTGCATCAAGGCGTGCTCGGCGGGGCCAAGCTCAATCCGTTCGGCGACCTGCATTCGTTGCAACACCTCTCGGCCCGGTTCGCGCGCGGTTTGCGGGGCGTGTTCGAGCCACTGCTGCGCCAGGAGGTCCGCTGCTGGGCCGAGCCGTTGGTGGTCCAGCGCTTCACCGATTACCGCGCCGAGCGCAGCGATGCGCTGACCGCGTGGCTGCCGCTGATCATGACGCCGGGCATGGCGCAGGCGTTGTGCATCATGGACGGCAAGTTCGTGCTCGAGATGCTCGACATGTTCTTCGGCGGCACCGGTGCCGCGCCGCACACGCTGCCGACCGAGTTCTCGCCCGCCGCCGAGGCGATGGTCGCGCGGATCGGCCAGATGATCGCCGCGCCGCTGAAGACCGCGTGGGAGCCGATGGCACGCTTCGATTTCCTGCCGACCCGCGTCGAGGTGAACCCGGCGATGATCGCCGATCTCGACGGCGAGGACGCGATGATCGTCACGCGCTTCGGGATCGCCGCGGGCGCCGCCAAGCCGGTGTTCCTCGATCTGGTCTACCCCGTCTCCGCGCTGAAACCGCATGCGCCGTCGCTGACCGCCAAGGTCGTCGGCAAGTCTGCCGAGCCCGATCCGGCCTGGCGCAACGAGCTGACGCGGGCGGCGATGAACGTGCGCTTCCCGATCCGCTCGGTGCTCGCCGAGCCGGTCGTCAAGCTGACGATGCTGATGGACCTGAAGCCCGGCGACGTGATCCCGATCACCATCTCGGGCGACGTGCCGGTGATGGTCGGCAACAACCGGCTCGGCTGCGGCACGGTCGGCACATCGAACGGCTTCGCCGCCATCCAGCTCACCTCGATTACCCGTTTCGACGAAGGATTTGCAGCATGAACGACATGACCGGAGGCTTCCCAGTCGACGCCGCCGTGGCCGCCAATTTCCGGCTGCTCCAGGATGTCGACGTCAAGCTGACCGTCGAGATCGGCTCGACCAGCCTGACGTTGCGCGAACTGCTCGCGCTCGGCGAATCCAGCGTGATCGAGCTCGACCGCCAGGCCAACGAGTTGTTGGACGTGTTCGTCAACGGCACGCTGATCGGTCGCGGCGAAGTCGTCACGGTCGGCGAACGCTTCGGCGTGCGGATGACCGAGCTCGTGTCGCCCGACAAGCGCGGCTGATCCCGATGCTCTGGACCTACATCCTCAAGCTCGTCATCCTGCTGCCGTTGGTGTGCGGACTGATGTTCGGCTGCCTGTACCTGTGGCGCAAGTTCGAGAGCCGGATCCCGGGCAAGCCCTCGACGCGGCTGATCGGCGTCAAGGAAACGATGATGATCTCGCCGGGCCTGCGCCTCGCGGTGATCGATTTCGAGGGCCGCCGGCTGCTCGTCTCGGTCGGTCGTGGCGGCGTGCACCTGATCGACAAGGTCGACGCATGAGCGCGGTCGCTCGCCCGACGGTGACGCGGAAAGGCTCGGGCCCTGCCCTGTTCGCCGCATCCTCCGCCAAGCCGTTTTCCCGCGAACGCGGGAATCCAGGAGCCACGAACGGTGCGCTGCTTGGTCCTGGATCCCCGCGTTCGCGGGGAAACGGGTGGGTGTGGGTCCTACTGGCGGTAGTGCTCACCCTCTTCCTCGCGATGCCAGCCTTCGCACAGGCCGTCCCCGCCCCGACCAACCCCGCCGTCGGCGACGCGGTCGATCGCGCGCTCGGCCAGCTTGGCGGCCAGGCCGCGGGCAATACCGGCCAGAGCGGCTCGCTGTCGCTGTCGCTGCAAGTTCTCATCATCATGGGGCTGCTCACGATCCTGCCGGGGATCCTGCTGATGATGACCAGCTTCACGCGGATCATCATCGTGCTCGCGATCCTGCGCCAGGCGCTCGGGCTGCAACAGACCCCGCCGAACCAGGTCCTGCTCGGACTGTCGCTGTTCCTGTCGTTCTTCATCATGGCGCCGACGATCAGCCAGATCAACACGACCGCGATCCAGCCCTATGCCGCCGGGCAGTTGGCCGGCACGCAGATGATCACGACCGCTGGCGTCCCGCTGCACGCGTTCATGGTCAAGCAGACGCGCGTCAAGGACGTCACGATGTTCGCGCAGATCGCGAAATCGGGGCCCTACGCCTCGTCGCTCGATATCCCCTTCTCGGTGCTGCTCCCCGCGTTCGTCACGTCCGAACTGAAGACCGCGTTCCAAATCGGCTTCCTGATCTTCCTCCCCTTCATCGTCATCGACCTGGTCGTCGCGACCGTGCTGATGTCGCTCGGCATGGCGATGCTCAGCCCGACAATCATCTCGCTGCCGTTCAAGCTGCTATTGTTCGTGCTGGTCGACGGCTGGGCACTGACGATGGGCAGCCTCGCCAACTCGTTCGCGACCTGAGAGCCATGCACGGCCCCACACTCCTGTTCGCCCCACGCCTACCGTTCGCCCTGAGCCCTTCGGCTGCCTGCAAGGCAGGCGCTCAGGATGAACTACCGCCAAGGGCGGTAGTCGAAGGGTTTGAGACTCATGTGCTTCGACTTCGCTCAGCACGAACGGCAGTTTTGTAAGTCATGGACGCGCAATATTTCCTGACCGTCGCCAACCAGACTATGTGGGTGCTGGCGCTCGCCAGCGCGCCGATCCTGATCCCGGCGCTGCTGGCCGGGTTGATCCTCGGCATGATCCAGGCGGCGACGTCGATCAACGAGCAGACATTGTCGTTCGTACCGAAGCTGGTGGTGGTCGCGGTGTCGATCCTGATCTTCGGGAGCCTGATTCTGGGCTTGCTGAGCGATTTTACGATCGGGATCTTCGAGCGCATCCCGGATCTCGTAAAATGAGCGCACTTGCTGCTCCCCTCCCGCTTGCGGGAGGGGTCGGGGGAGGGGCGTGCCCCACCGACCGGACGCCAGTACGTACGTCACGCCCTCCCCTGACCCCTCCCGCAAGCGGGAGGGGAATTTAGTAATGTTGGGCTTCGGACTCAGTATCGAACCCCAGCTCTGGGCGCTCATCTTCGTGATGATCCGGATCGGTGCGACGTTCATCGCCGCGCCGGTGTTCGGCAACGTCTCGGTCCCGGTCACCGTGCGCGTCACGCTGTCGGGCGCGATCGGGTTCCTCGTGCTCGCGGCGCACCCGATCGTGCCGCCGCAACAGATCTTCGCCGTCTCCACCATCCTGTCCGCCGCCGCCGAAGCCCTTGTCGGCCTCGCGCTCGGCTTCGTCCTCCAGATTTCGTTCGCCGCGCCGATGATCGCGGCCGAGGTTATCGGCGGCGCGATGGGGCTCGGCTTCGCCTCCTCGATCGACCCGCAGAACGGCAAGTCGAGCCCCGCGCTCGGCCAGTTCTTCTCGATCATGCTCACCCTGCTGTTCCTGTCGGTCGACGGCCATCTGATCCTGATCGACCTGATCGTCCGGAGCTACGACGTGCTCCCGCCCGGTGCCGCCTGGATCGGCATCGAGCGGCTGAAGGCGATCGCGTTCTTCGGCGGCTATGCGTTTCTCGCCGGCCTGCTGCTCGCGCTCCCGGTCGGCTTCCTGCTGCTGTGCCTCAACATCGTCGTCGGCATGCTGAGCCGCGCCGCGCCCGCGCTCAACCTGTTCGCGGTCGGCCTGCCCGCCAGCCTCGCGGTCGGCGTCGTCACGCTGGCGATCGCGTTCCCGACGATGGGCGACTATATGCTCGTCATCGTCCGCGAAGGCCTCGCCGCCACCGAAAACCTGGTGCTCGGCTGATGTCAGAAGAAGGCGGCGAAAAAACCGAATCCCCAACCGCCAAGCGCAAGAAGGACGCGGTCGACAAGGGCGACATACTCCGCTCGCGCGACTTCGCCACCGCGCTCAGCATGGTCGCGGGCGTCGGCTGGCTGATCTACGCCGGCCCGCACCTCATCACCGCCTGCAAGCAGGTGATGGCGTCGAGCTTCCAGTTCACCCACGCCGATGTCGAGGATTTCTCGCCGTGGCGCCCGCTGATGGAGGCGGGCGGCAAGCTCGCGCCGTCGCTGATCAGCCTGTTCGTCGTGACCATCGCCGCCGCGATCCTCAGCCAGGCGGGGCTCGGCGCGCTCGGCTTCAACGGCAAGCTGATGGCGCCCAAATACAGCCGCGTCGATCCCGCCGCCGGCTTGAAGCGGATCTTCGGATCGAACGGCTGGATCGAGCTCGGCAAATCGTTGCTGAAGGTGATCCTGCTCGGCACGATCGGCGGCTGGATGCTGTGGAACGCCGCGCATACGACGATGGGCCTCGCCTCGTCCGCCGATCTCAACCAAGCGCTGTCGACGCTCGGCGGCACGTTCAAGGCGATCCTGATCGCGATGGCGTTCGGGCTGTGCGCGATCGCCGGCATCGACCTGCCGATCCAGATCATCCGCCGGCTCGGCAAGATGCGGATGTCGAAGCAGGAGGTGAAAGACGAGCACAAGTCGACCGAAGGCAATGGCGAGGCGAAGGGCCAGATGCGCGCGAAGATGCGCGCGATGGCGAGCGGCGGCCTGCGCAAGTCGGTCGCGGAGGCGCATGTCGTACTCACCAACCCGACGCATTTCGCGGTGGCGCTGCGCTACGATCGCGGCAAGGATCAGGTCCCGGTGGTGGTCGCCAAGGGTCGCGGCGCGACCGCGCTGGCGATCCGCGAACTCGCCGCGGAGGGTCGCGTGCCCGTACTCGAATATCCGATGCTCGCGCGTGCGGTCTATTATACCAGCAAGGAGGGGCAGGAAGTCCGCGACGACCTGTACATGGCGATCGCGACGGTGCTCGCCTTCGTGTTCGGGCTGAACGTTGCCGCAGGTGGCGCGGCTGCCCCGATCCAGCCGTTCGTCACCGTGCCGAAGGATGCTCGATTCGACGAAAATGGCATCAAACAGGCCTAAACATCGCGGCCACCCGGCCGTTCCTACAAACGAGCGCGCACGTGCAGGGATTTCGCCATGGTAACATCGACGACGAGCACGACGGCCACGCCGACACCCACGGCCACCCCGCAAAGTGCGGTCAACACCGCGACGCAAGCGCTGCTCAATGGGCTGAACGCGGGCTCGGGCGTCGACACCGGCACCTTGGTCACGTCGCTGGTCGAGGCGCAGTTCGCGGCACGCACGGCCGCACTGAAGGCGAAATCCGACACCCTCACCGCGCAGATCTCGGGCGTCGGCACGCTCAAGAGCACGATGACCGGCTTCTCCACCGCGCTCGCCAATCTGGTGAAGAGCGGTAGCCTGCAATCGCAGCCCAGCAGTTCCAACAATACCATCCTGTCCGCGACCGCGCTGTCGGGTGCGAAACTGTCGAACCTGTCGGCCAGCGTCACCGTCACCCGCCTTGCGACCGCCCAGGTCGCGCGCACCACGACTGCGGTGCCTGCCGCGAATCGCGCCGCCTCGCTCGATACCGGCGCGCTGACCCTGACGATCGGTGGCGGGGCGGGCATTCCGATCGATATCGGCGACGGCAGCATCGATGCGATCGCCGCCGGCATCAACGCGTCGAAGAGCGGCGTCACGGCTTCCGTCGTCACCGACGCGAATGGCGGGGCCTATCTGTCGGTCAAGGGTGGCACCGGCACCGCACAGGCGTTCACCTTGAAGGGTGACGGTGCCAGCGGCGCGGTCGACATCGGCGGCGATGCGACGCAGACCAGCCTGGTGTCGACCGCGCAGAACGCGCTGCTCACCGTCGACGGCATCGAGGTCGAGCGACCGAGCAACACGGTCAGCGACCTCGTCGACGGCGTCAAACTGCAGCTCAACGCGGTGTCCACGGTTCCCGTCACGCTCGCCAGCAGCACGCCGACCGACGCGCTCACCCAGGCGGTCAACGATGTCGTCACGACCTTCAACGAGGTGCTGGCGACGATCACCGAACAGACCGATCCGATCACCGGCAACCTCCGCGCCGACCCGGCCGCGACGGCCTTGCTCCGCTCGCTGAAGGCACTGGTGTCGAAGCCGCTGGTCGGCGGCGCGACCGCGGGCATTCCGCGCAGCCTGTCCGAGATCGGCGTCGCGACCAACACCGATGGTACGCTGCGCGTCGATACCACGCTGCTCGCCCGGCAGCTCGCCGCCTATCCCGACACGATCGAATCGATGTTCGCGCCGTCCTCCACCAACGTCCTCGGCCTGTCCGGCACGCTCAGCGCGCTCACCAACAGCGCGACGAACACGTTGACCGGCCTCGGCGCATCGACCGCGCGGTATACGGCCGCCGAAGCCGACCTCGCCAAGCAGCAGGACAAGGTCACCGACCAGTCCGCCCAGCTCACCACGCGCCTGACGCAGCAATATGCGAGCATGAACTCGCGCGTGTCCGCGTACAAATCGACCCAGGCATTCCTCACCAACCAGATCGCAGCCTGGAACAAGAGCTCGTGACCTACGCCAGTACCCTCGCCCGCGATCCGTTCGCGACCTATCGCAAGATCGACGCGGTCGGCCGTACCGCCACCGCGGACGGCCCTGCCCTCGTCCAGCTGCTCTACAAGGAACTCGTCGCCGCCCTGCGCGCCGCCGCCTGGGCCTGCGAGAACCGCAAATTCTCCGTGAAGAGCGACCGCATCACGCGCGCCACCGCGATCCTGTTCGCACTCGAAGCCGGGCTCGATTTCGAAAAGGGCGGCCAGGTCTCGGAGACGCTCGCCCGCTTGTACGGCGGCGCGCGCAAGACCGTCATCAACGCCTCGCTCGGCCATGATCCAAAGCCGTTCCGCGATTCGGCGGACATGCTCGACGAGATCGCACAGGCTTGGCGGACCGCCAGCGCCGCCTGACCTTTACCGCCGGAACCAGTGGCGCCCGGCAAAGTACAGAACGACGCCCGCCGCGATCACCGCACAGGCGCCAGCGATCGCATCGAACGCCCAGGGCTCCTCGGCATAGGGCAGCCCCTTCACGTTCATGCCGTACAGCCCGGTGAGAAACGTCAGCGGCAGGAACACCAGCGCCGCCACCGAGATGATCAGCGAGCGGTTGTCGATCTGTTCGGCGCGCAGGTCGGTCAGCGTCTCGTGGACCAGCGCGGCGCGTTCGCGGATCGATTCGAGTTCCTCCGCCATCCGCGCGGCCCGGTCCGCCGCCGCTGCGAGGTGCAGCCGGTCGTCATCCGCCAGCCAGTCGCCGGGCAGCGCCGCCAGTTTCTCCAGCGCCGCCCGTTGCGGGCTGAGGAAGCGTTTGTAGCCGATCGCCGCCACGCGGACCTTGCTGACGGTGCGACGCAGTTCGAACACGCGGTTGGCGTCGAGCTGTTCCTCGCAATCGTCGAGCTGGTCGCCAAGCGACGCGACGTCGGGGTCGAGGTCGGTGGTGATCGCGGTCGCGAACGCGGCGATCAAGTCGCCCGGATCTCGTACCTCGCCGCGTTCGACCATCTTTTCGACCTCGGCGACCGCGATCAACGGCTTCCGCGTGACAGAATAGACTCGGCCCTTCACCGCCCAGATCCGTACCGACGCCAGCATATCGGAGGTGTCGAGTTCCTCGTGCGAACGCCCGCGCAGGTTGACGAACGCACCGTCACCGACCGCTTCGCAGCGCGGCCGCGTCTCGGTCGCGGTCAGCGCATCGACCACATAGTCGAGCAGCCTGGCCTCGTCGCGCAGCCACGTCTGCGCGTGCTCGGCGGTGGTCGACAGATGGACCCAGACGAGATCGGCAGTGCAGTCGAGGGCTTGCTTCACGTCGATCCGCGCGGCCTTGCCGTCGGTGACGCGAAAGCCGAACCCGCTCACCGCACCATCTCGCTCACAGGATCATCTCGACATCGACCGAAAGGCCGGTGCCGGGATCGCTCGGCATCGGCTCGCACAGCCGCGCGGCATCGGCGCGCGCGCGGTCGAGGATCGCCGCGGGCACGTCGGGGCGGTGATAGACCCGGTCGGCGCTCGCCAGCGCCCGCGCCTGGCGCAGGGTGAGGTCGTCCGGATCGGTGGAGGTCAGGCGGATCACAACCTGCTCCCCTCCCTGGAAGGGAGGGGTTGGGGGTGGGTCGGTTGGTTGGGAGTCGGCATGGACATCAGCGGCCGACCCACCCCCTGCCCCTCCCTTCCAGGGAGGGGAGCCTGGGGTGGGTTGGGCCAGCCAGGCGTCGACGTCATGCGTTGGTGAGAGTGGGTCGAGCATGCCGCCCGCCGCCATCGCCGTCGCCAGCGCGCGGCGGCGCTCGCCCATGTCGGGCCAGCGCTTCCGCAACGCGCCACGTGCCGCCTGAAGAGCCAACGCCAGTTTGCCGAGGTCGGCCGGCACCAACGCCTCCAGCCGCTGCCGCAACGCCGCCGCGAGCCCGGCCGACACGCCGCTCGTGCCGATCGCGATCAGCACCGGCGCACGGTCGACGATCGCCGGCAGCGTGAAATCGCACAGCGCCGAACGGTCGACTGCGTTGACGAGGATACCGCGTGCCTTGAGTCGCGCGACCGCCGCCAGCGCCTCGTCCTCGTCGTTGATCGCGACGATCGCGAGCGACGACGCGGCATCCTCGCCGACCACGTCCGCGCCTGCACGATCGAGCAGCCGCCGCTTAGCATCCGCCGCCTCGCCCTCGCCCAGCAGGATCACCGGGCGCCCCGCCAGCCTGACGAACAGCGGCAGGCTCTGTAGCGGAAGCGGTGCGGGGGTCACCGCTTGAGCCATTCCGGCACGCGCTCGGCCGCCAGGATCGTCTCCGGATGAATCCGATCCGCGACCACCGCGAACCGGTCGCCATCGACCAGCACCTCGGGCACCAGCGCGCGGCTGTTATAGGTCGACGCCATCGTCGCGCCGTAAGCGCCCGCGGTGCGGAACACGCCGAGATCGCCCGACTTCACCGCGTCGATATCGCGCCCCATCGCGAAGGTGTCGCCGGTCTCGCACACCGGCCCGGCGATGTTGGCGGTCATCCGTTCGCCGGTCGGCTCGACCGCGACGAAGTCATGATACGCATCGTACATCGCGACGCGCGCAAGGTCGTTCATCGCCGCGTCGACGATCACATACGGGTTCACGACGCCGGGCTTCACCCAGATCACCTCGGTCAGCAGCACGCCGGCATTGCCCGCGATCACGCGGCCGGGCTCGAACATGAGTTCGACGTCCCAGTCCGCGGTCGCGCGCGCGACCATCGCGCCGTATTCGGCAGGGCTCGGCAGCACGTCGTCGGGCTTGTACGGCACGCCGAGCCCGCCGCCGAGATCGACGCGGCTGATCGTGTGACCCGCGGCCCGCAGTTCGGCGACCAACTCGCCTATCCGCGCATAGGCAGCCTCGAGCGGCGCGAGGTCGGCGAGCTGGCTGCCGATGTGGATCGCCACGCCCCGCAGGTCGAGCCCGTCATGCTTCGACAGCCGGTCGAACATCGCTACAGCCTGGTCGATCGCCACGCCGAACTTGTTCTCCTTGCGCCCGGTCGAGATCTTCGCGTGCGTGCCGGCGTCCACGTCGGGGTTCACGCGCAGCACCGCCGGCGCGCGTTCGCCGCGGGCGTGGGCGAGCGCGGCGATGACCTCGCCCTCCTCCTCCAGCTCGAGATTGAACTGGCCGATGCCCGCATCCAGCGCCTGCGCCAGTTCGCGCCGCGTCTTGCCGACGCCCGAGAACACAATGTCCGCCGCGGGGATTCCCGCCGCCAGCGCGCGCTGCATCTCGCCCGCCGAAACCACGTCGGCGCCATATCCCTCGTCGGCGAGCACGCGCAGCACCGCGACGTTCGGGTTCGCCTTGATCGCATAGGCCAGATGGACGCGGCCCGCAGGCTTCAGCGCATCGCGAAACACCTGCGCATGGCGGCGGAAGGTGGCGGTCGAATAGACGTAGACAGGCGTGCCGACGGCCTCGGCGATCGCCGGCAGGGCGACGTCCTCGGCATGCATCACACCGTCACGATAGTCGAAATGGTTCATGGATCAGGTCTTCAATTTGGCGGCGGCAGGTCGAACTCGTCGCTGCGTCGCTCGTCGGATTTGGTCAGCAGCTCGTCGCTGCGCTGCGGGCGTTGCTGCGTGGTGGGCGTGAGCAGCTCCGCGGCGGTCGGCTGGGTCTTCGCACCATAGGGCGCGACCGGGAGCGTCTTGCCCTCCGCGGGCACCAAGCCATCCGCCGCACCGCAGCCCGACAGAGCCAGCGCCAGTCCCGCCAATCCCAGAAGCCGTTTCATGCTCTCTCTCCCCGAGCTACGCGGATCGCAGCGCGCACATTGTCGGGCGCAGTGCCGCCGAAGCTGGTCCGGCTGGCGACCGACGCATCGACCGACAGCACGCCGTACACGCGTTCGTCGATCCGCGCATCGATTGCCTTCAGGTCGTCGATCGGCAGCGCATCGAGCGCGACCTTGCGTTCTTCCGCCAGCTTGACCGCACGGCCGGTGACATGATGCGCCTCGCGGAACGGGAGCCCCGCCTCGCGCACCAGCCAGTCGGCGAGATCGGTCGCGGTCGCGAAACCGCTCTCGGCCAGCCCGCGCATCCGATCGGTGCGGAATGTCGCGCTCTCGACCATCCCGGTCATCGCCGCGATCGACAGCGCGAGCAGGTCGTGCGCCTCGAACACGGGCGGCTTGTCGTCCTGCATGTCCTTCGAATAGGCGAGCGGCAGGCCCTTCATCGTCACCATCAGCGCGGTCATGCAGCCGAGGATGCGCCCCGCGTGCCCGCGGACCAGCTCGGCCGCATCGGGATTGCGCTTCTGCGGCATGATCGAGCTGCCGGTCGACCATTGATCGCTGAGCGCGACGAACCCGAACGGCTGCGACGCCCACAGCACGAACTCCTCGGCGAGCCGCGACAGGTGCAGCGAAGTCTGCGTCGCCGCGGTCAGATATTCGATCGCGAAGTCGCGGTCGCTGACGCCGTCGAGCGAATTGGTCATCGGGCCGTCGAAGCCAAGCGCGGCGGCGGTCATCTCGCGGTCGATCGGGAAGCCCGTTCCCGCGAGTGCGGCCGAGCCGAGTGGCGACCGGTTCATTCTTGCGCGGGCATCGGCGAAGCGCCCGACGTCGCGCGAGATCATCGCGTGGTACGCCATCAGATGATGCCCGAGCGTCACCGGCTGCGCGGACTGCAAGTGCGTGAAGCCGGGCATGACGCTAGCCGCATGCTCTTCCGCCCGCGCGAGCAAAGCCGCCTGGAACCCGGTAAGCGCCGCCAGCGCCTGGTCGATCGCGTCGCGCACCCACAGCCGGAAGTCGGTCGCGACCTGATCGTTGCGCGAACGTGCGGTATGCAGCCGTCCTGCCACCGGCCCGATCGCATCGGCGAGCCGCGCCTCGGTCTGCATGTGGATATCCTCGAGGACCAGATCCTCCTCGACGCCGTGCTCGGCATAATGCGCCGCCACCGTGTCGAGCCCGGCCGCGATCGTCGCGGCATCCTCCGCCGACACGATGCCCTGCTTGCCGAGCATCGCGACATGCGCCTTCGAGCCGGCAATATCCTGCTGCCAGAGGCGCTTGTCGAAGGGAATGGAGGCGTTTATCTCGCGCATGACCGCTGCCGGCCCCTCGGCGAACCGCCCACCCCACATCGAATTGGAACCGTCCATGTTCTCGCGTCCTGTGTTCAATTCGCTGCCGATCGCCTGTCTTGCCGGGATGGGCCTGCTGGTCGCCGGCTGCGATAGGAAATCGCCCGCGCCGGAGCAAGCAAACGTCGTCGCGGCGAACACGGCGTCCGCCGACGAGGTCGCGCCCGGCCCCGCGCCGGACGAAGCGACCGGCCCTGCCGCCAGCACCGAAAAGCTGGACCGCAGCCACAAGGGCGAGACCGGCCCAGCGGTCGCCTTTACCGCACCCGACGGCAAGCCGGTCACGCTCGCGTCGTTCAAGGGCGAGCCGTTGCTGCTCAACCTGTGGGCGACCTGGTGCGCGCCGTGCGTCGCGGAAATGCCGACGCTCGACGCCGCCGCCAAGTCGCTGGCCGGCAAGGTGCAGGTGATCGCGGTCAGCCAGGACCTTCAGGGCGCCGAGAAGGTGACGCCGTTCTTCGCCGAGAAGAAGTTCACGACGCTCACGCCATATCTCGATCCGAAGCTCGGCCTCAGCCTCGCCTACCAGGCGAACCTGCCGACCACGATCCTCTACGATTCGGCGGGCAAGGAAGTCTGGCGGATGACCGGCGGCTATGAATGGAACACGCCCGAAGCCGCAAAGCTGATCGCCGAAGCGTCGTAACCCTAGAAGCGATGTGCCGACCCGCCTTGGTGACGAGCCAAAGGTTGATGGCGAGCCGGCACCGCATTCTAGGACAGATCGCCACCCGGTGCACCCGATCACGCGGTCGTATCTAACGCCCGATCCGATTGGCGAGCCACGTCGCCGCGGCTTCGGGCGTCTGCTTGTCCGTATCCCGGTCCACGCGGTAGTTCGCATCGCGCATCGCCTCGACCGGGATTCGCCCGACCAGAGGCTTCAGCGCGGCGACGAACTTCGCGTCCCCTGCCCGCTTCGGCGCCACCATCAGGATCGCGTCGTAACCCGGGATCGCCCGCCGCGGATCGGTCAGCACGGTCAGGCCATCCGCCGCGATCCGCCCGTCCGACGAGAAGGCCGAGATCACGTCGACGCTCCCGCTCTCCAGCGCGCGGTACATAAAGGTCGGGCTGTACGGCGTGGTCCTGGCGAACCGCAGCGGATAGGCACGCTTCACCGCCGCCCATTCGGGCCGCTCGAGAAACTCCAGGTCGCTGCCGAGCGTCATTCCCGGCGCGGCCTTCACCAGATCGTCGAGGCTGGCGATTCCCTTGGTCCTGGCGTCGTCGCCCTTCATCGCGAAGGCATAGGCATTCTCGAACCCGAGCGAGCCGATCAGCCCGACATCGTGCGCGCGCTTCGCCCAATCGCCGATCGCCGCGACCATCGCGCCGTGCTCGGGCACGTCGGTGCGCTTCATCTCGTTCGCCCAGATCGTCCCGGCATAATCGACATACACGTCGATATCCCCGCCCGAGAGCGCGCCGAACACCACCGCAGAGCCGAGCCCGTCGCGATACTCGACGGTGTAGCCCGCATGCTCCAGCCGATCGCCGATCAGCCGGGCGAGGATATATTGCTCGGAGAAGTTCTTCGCGCCGACCACCACGGTCCGGTCGCCGCCGCTCTTCGGCCACAGCGGCACGGTCGCCACCGCGGTTCCCGCCAGCAGCATGACGGCGCTGGCGATCCACAACCACCGCCGCCGCGCGCGGATGCCGTATTCGATCCCGCCGATCAGCGCGTCGACCGCCAGCGCCAACGCCGCCGCCGACACGCAACCGGCCAGCACCAGCGCCCAGTTCTGCGTCTGCAATCCGGCGAAGATCATGTCGCCGAGACTCGGCTGGCCCACGGTGGTCGACAACGTCGCCGCCCCGATCGTCCACACTGCCGCGGTCCGGATGCCGGCGATCAGCACCGGCGCGACCAAGGGCGCCTCGACCAGCCGCAGCTTCTGCGCCGGGGTCATGCCGACCGCGTCCGCCGCCTGGATGACCGCCGGATCGATGCCCTGAAGACCCGCCACCGCGTTCCGGATGATCGGCAGCAACGCATATAGCGTCAGCGCGATCAGCGACGGCAGGAAGCCGAGCGCCGGAATCCCGCCGCCGACCAGCGCGGACAGGCTGAGCAACAGCGGATAGAACAGGGCGAGCAGCGCAAGGCTAGGAATCGTCTGCACCAGGCTGGCAAACCCGAGCGACACGCGTGCGACATTTGCGTTGCGCGCAGACCAGATTCCCAGCGGCAGGCTGATCGCGATCCCCAGCAGCAGTGCCGATGCCGACAGCAGCACATGCGCGGCGAGCAACGGCGGGACGCGGCCGAGTGCATCGAGGAACGCGCTCATGCGAGGGCTCGCAAGCGTTCGGCCTGCGCGCGCGGCACCTGGACCAGCGCCTGCGCCTCGTCGCCACCCTCGCCTGCCACCAGTTCGGCCGGGGTCGCATCGGCGACGATCCGCCCGGCCTTCATCACCAGCACGCGGTCCGCCAGCAGCAACGCCTCCGCCATGTCGTGCGTCACCAGGATCGTCGTCAGCCCGAGCCGGTCGTGGAGGTCCCGGATCCGCGTGCCGAGCGCATCGCGCGTCACCGGATCGAGCGCGCCGAACGCCTCGTCGAGCAACAGCAGCTTCGCCCCCGGCGCCAGCGCGCGCGCGATCCCGACGCGCTGCCGCTGCCCGCCCGACAACGCATCCGGCATCCGCCCGGCGATGTCGCGCGGCAGGTCGACCAGATCGAGCAGGTCTCCGACCTTGGCCTCTTCTCCGCGCCCCGCGATCCGCAACCCGATCGCGATGTTCTCGGCGATCGTCATGTGCGGGAACAGCCCGATATTCTGGAAGACGTAGCCGATCCGGCGGCGCAGTTCGGGCGCGGGCTCGGCGGCGACGTCCGAACCGTCGATCGTCACGCGGCCTTCGCTCGGCTCGACCAGCCGGTTGATCGTCTTGAGCAGCGTCGACTTGCCCGAACCGGACGTCCCGACCAGCGCGACGAACGCGCCGCGCGCGATCTCCAGCGAGACCGCGTCGACCGCGATCGTCGACCCGTAGGTCTTGGTGACGCGTTCGAAAGCCAACACGAGGTCGGGCGCTGGCAAATTGTCTGGCATCTGCGCGCAGGATGCGGGAAACATACCGGAAAATCAAATATGAGAGGGATGCCATGAGCGCGCAGAGCATTTTCATCACCGGCGGCGGATCGGGGATCGGCCGCGCCACCGCGCTGCTGTTCGCGCGCAAGGGCTGGCGCGTCGGTCTGGCCGACGTCAACGTCGCCGGGCTGGCCGAAACTGCCGCCCTTCTCCCGGAAGGCATGGCGTCCACCTACCAGATGGACGTGCGCGACCGCGAGGCGTGGGTGGCCTGCCTCGACGCATTCGTCGCCACCACCGGCGGGCGGCTCGATGTGCTGTTCAACAATGCCGGCGTCGGATCGGGCGGCCCGCTCGCGGATACCGACTTCGCCGAGATCGACCGCGTGATTGCGATAAATCTCGTCGGCGCGCTGAACGGTGCGCGGATCGGCCATGCCTATCTCAAGCGTACGCCCGGATCCTGCCTGCTCAACACCGCATCGGCGTCGGCGATCTACGGCTCGTCCGGCCTCGCGCCCTATTCCGCGACCAAGTTCGGCATCCGCGCGATCACCGAGGCGCTCGACGGCGAATGGGCGGCGGACGGCATCAAGGTGCGCTCGATCGTCCCGAGCTTCATCGACACGCCGCTGCTGGATTCGGCCGCGGGAAAGACCAACCACTCGATCCGCGAGACGGTGACCGGCGCGGGGCTGGAACTGACCGGGGTGGACAAGGTCGCGGAGGCGGCTTGGG
>Ga0308009_10000021_pt1 | contig 177039 bp, 155 predicted proteins | sample Neamet127_FD_203134 | JGI IMG/M metagenome (GOLD analysis project Ga0308009, IMG submission 203134) | Marine microbial communities from water near the shore, Antarctic Ocean - #127 | ecosystem: Environmental > Aquatic > Marine > Unclassified | place: Southern Ocean | collected 2014-07-24 | reverse complement strand
TAGCTACTCAGCGCTGCGGCATGTCCTTTGTGGAATACCCCAAGCTGACAATGCCGTCCTGCGGAATCGGCGGAACGGTGGCGTTCCACTGCAGCCATTGTTCCCGCATCTGCTGCAGGCGTTCAGGCATGCGGTTGGCCAGGTTTGCACGCTCTCGCTCGTCGGCGCTGAGATTGAACAGGTATTCGCTGGCGTCCACCTTCAGGTACTTCCAGTCGCCAACACGCAGGGCGCGCTGTTGGCGATGGTTCATGCGCCAGTACAACGGTCGCTCAAAGTGCTGCGTTGGGTCGCACAAGACCGTCAGTAGCGAGACGCCATCCAGCGGGTACTTGGGATCTGGCTGACCTCCGCCCAGTGCCAACATGGTGGCAGCCCAATCCATGGACATGCAATGTTGTGTGCTGGTGCTGCCTGTCGGGATCACCGCCGGCCAACGTGCAATCCATGGCACTCGGATGCCTCCCTCCGTCAAGTCCATCTTTCCACCGACCAAAGGCCAGTTGTCGCTGAAACGCTCACCCCCGTTGTCGCTGGTAAACACCACCAAGGTGTTCTCTTCGAGGCCGTGCTGACGAAGCGCGTCCATGACCCAGCCAATACCCTCATCCATGTGCTGAATCATTTTGCGATAGCTGTGGATGTTTCCTCCGTCGAGGTGGAACAGATTCTTAGCCACCTCGGGCGTAATATGCGCATCATCGCGCGTTTCCCACGGCCAGTGTGGCGCCGTGTAATGCAAGCTCAGGAAGAATGGCTTACCAGCCTTTGCATCGTCCGCCATGCGATCTATGTAATTCACCGAACGTTTGGAAAAAATGTCGGTGATGTAGCCGACCTCAAAATGTTCGTTTTCGCCTTGGTAGAGGTCATGGTCACCCCGCCCCGAGCAGTGGGTGAAGTAATCCACCCCGCCAGCCATGATGCCGAAAAACTCGTCGTAGCCTGAGCGCTGTGGACCGAATGCAGGAGGGTAGCCGAGGTGCCACTTTCCAATCAATGCGGTGTTGTATCCCGACTCCCGCAGCAGCGATGGCAAGGTGGGCACCTCGGGAGGCAAGCCCAACACGGTGCTGCCTTTACTGGCGCTACTGATGGGCTCATCCAGTGCGCCGCGCAACCGGTACTGGTAACGCATAGTCATGATCGCAAAGCGCGTTGGGGAACACACTGGGGAATTGGCGTACCCCTGGGTGAACCGGATGCCGCCCGCCGCCAGCCGATCGATGTTTAGTGAAGCAGCTCCACATTCGGACTCGCGACCTCCATAGCAGCCAAGATCGGCATAGCCTAGGTCGTCGGAAACGATGAAAACAATATTGGGTTTGTTCATACAGAAAAATCTTGTCTGAGCGAATGCGAAGGATGTGACCATGTCACGCCTTTTGCACTGTAGATCGTCGCCAAATATCTGTAAAATTCTTTTTTGTATATCCAAACAAAAACAATCGTATGGATCCCCGACACGTTATGCAGCTGGCCGTAATCCTCGACAAGGGCACGGTCACCGGTGCGGCACAAAGCCTTATGGTCACGCAGCCGACCCTAACCCGCAACATGGCCACCCTCGAGATGCAAGCCGGCGAGGAACTGTTTCAGCGCAGCCGCTTCGGGGTCAGGAGCACGCCTTTAGGCGAAAGCTTGGCGCGGCATGGCCGCGCGATTGCTCAGCAGATGCAGGCTGTCTCCGAGACCGTTTACCGCCACAAACTGGGTCTGCATACACAGCTTCGCATCGGTGCAGGACCTATGATCGGCATGGGTTTGATGGCGGAATTCAGTAAGGCGTTTTTGCACCATTATCCGCACATAGCGCTGAGCGTCACCACCGGCCGCCCCATTAATTTACTGGACCAGCTCATTGATGGTGAACTTGATGCGGTGCTGGCGCCGGCGGTGTTTGCTCACGCGCCCGTGGGTATCAACCGTGAATTGCTGTACGAGGACGACATTTCAATATTCTGTGCGCCTCATCACGTTCTAGCATCCCGCCTTTCGCCCAGCGCGGAGGAACTTAGCGAATGCAAATGGATGAATGTCGGCACCGCCTCACCGTTTCAAAATGCTGAAATGGACATGCTGCTTCGAAGTGGTATTCAGCGCCTGCGTACTCATTTCTCTACCGTGAGTGACGCGGTGATCTTGTTAAAAGCTTTGTCTCAAGGCCAGCACCTGGCCGTACTGCCGAGGCTTCCTGTCCGTTTAGTGCGCAATGAATATCCGCTGATAGAAATAACGCCGCCGGCGGGTACGGTGCGCCGGGATCAATTTATTTGGACCCGATCCCAAATGGCAAAAGGACCTGCGTTGGAAGCAATGCGCGACAAACTAATGGAAACGCTGCAGCAACTGATTGACTAAACGAGACCGTCAATCGTCTGTACAAGGCCAACTTGACCGACCGCCTGACGCCCTGATAGTCGGTCGAACAGGCCACCACCCCTGCATGAGTGTCCAGGTTCACCATTACAAGTTGTTGGAGACCTGTGGCTTCTTCCGTCCAATTGAGGCCGAGGCGAACCACTACCGGCTACTCGGCAATCTGACCGCGATGGCGGCCGGACCTAAAGCAACCTGCCTTCACGATTCCCGGAGCGGCTCAGTTTGGGAAATTGAGTTTAAGCAACTTGACTTCTGGTAGTCTCATGCTTTAGGCACAAAAAAATAGGCCCTTCCATCGCTGGAAGGGCCTGTGGTGGTGCCCGGGGCCGGAATCGAACCGGCACGCCTTGCGGCGGGGGATTTTCTTACCACTTCGGCTTTCGCCGCCCCTCTCATGAGAGTTCGTGGTCTGGAGCACGCCTTCACCATAGTCTTTCGACTTTAGGTGCCCGCCGTCTGCTCTCTACACCTTCCCTTTACCTTTCGGCACAAGGGCTTGGCTCGGTATTAGCTCGGACTTGCGTCCAGGGCCTTCGCCGAGTTTGACGGGCTTCACCTCAAGAATTTCTTCAAGAGGGCTCAAATTTGGTCTGAGTCCCCTGCGTCTACCAATTTCACCACCCGGGCTTTTGATCTTCTGGACTGGGCCAGAATTTTCTGTTCAACCGTGGTTGATCTTTCATCTCGCCGCAGGCTCAATATGTCAGATCAACGTCTCAATTCTACTTGCTGCCTCTTGGCCTTTCGCCGTGGCTCCTATTTGGCTCCTAGGTCTCAACAAGCCCTTTGGGACTCTATTCAACCCGTCGCGGTAAACCATTATCCCGCCTAGTGTTGTGTGGTGTTCACGGATTTCAAAAAAAGGTACACAAACCTCTTTTTGAGTCCCCTGCGTCTACCAATTTCACCACCCGGGCTGCAAGGATGCGAAGAGGCAAATTATGGCACAGTGAGGGTATGAACTACCCGACTCTCGAAGACGCGATTGGCAAAACGCCGCTGGTGGCGCTGCAGCGCATCCAGGCAAAAAGCAACTCCCAGAACAACAACGTGGTCCTCGGCAAGCTCGAAGGCAACAACCCGGCCGGCTCGGTGAAGGACCGGCCCGCGCTGTCCATGATCAAACGCGCCGAGGAGCGCGGCGATATCAAACCGGGCGACACGCTGATCGAGGCGACATCGGGCAACACCGGCATTGCGCTGGCCATGGCCGCGGCGATCAAGGGTTACCGCATGGTGCTGATCATGCCGGAGGACCTGTCGATCGAACGTGCGCAGACCATGAAGGCCTTTGGCGCCGAACTGATCCTCACGCCCAAAAGCGGCGGCATGGAGCATTCGCGCGACCTGGCCGACCAGATGCAGCGCGAGGGCAAGGGCCGGGTGCTGGACCAGTTTGCCAACCAGGACAACCCGCGCATCCACTACGAGACCACCGGCCCGGAGATCTGGGCCGACACCCACGGCAAAATCACGCACTTTGTCAGCGCCATGGGCACCACCGGCACCATCACCGGCGTCTCGCGTTTCCTGAAAGAAAAAAACCCGTCTATCCGCATCATCGGCGCGCAGCCCTCGGAAGGGTCGCGCATTCCCGGCATCCGCAAGTGGCCGGAGGAATACCTGCCGAAAATTTACGACGCCAGCACCGTCGATGAGACCGTGCTGGTCAGCCAGCACGATGCCGAAGAGATGTGCCGCCGGCTGGCGCGCGAGGAAGGCATCTTCGCTGGCATCTCGGCCGCCGGCGCCTGCTGGGTGGCGCAGGAGATCGCCAGAAGCGTGAAGGACGCGGTGATTGTGTTCATCGTCTGCGACCGCGGCGACCGTTACCTGTCCACCGGCGTGTTTCCGGCCTGATCAGGATTTTGATAATAAGTGGCTGCAGCGCTTGTCTGGCAAGCGCAAGCAGCTATCAATAACGTAGTGCACCGGAAGTTTTGCCATGAGCCTTGAATTCAAGTTCTGCCCCAACTGCGCCACCCCCCTGGCGACCATCACCGAGATGGAGGACGGCGGCGAGAAGGCGCGCCTGCGTTGCCCGGCCTGCGACTACACCCACTGGAACAACCCGGTGCCGGTGCTGGCTGCGGTGATCGAATACCAGGGCAAGATTTTGCTGGCGCGCAACGCCGCCTGGGGAGCGAAGATGTATGCGCTGATCACCGGTTTCATGGAAGCCGGCGAAACGCCGGAGGGCGGCATCACGCGCGAGATCAAGGAAGAGACCAGCCTCGACGTGACCAACCTCAAGCTGATCGGTGTCTACGACTTCCAGCGCATGAACCAGCTCATCATTGCCTACAGCGCGGTCGGCCATGGCGAGGTGAAGCTGTCGCCCGAACTGGTGGACTACAAGCTGTATGCGCACGAAGACGTCAAATGCTGGCCGGCCGGCACCGGTTACGCCATGGCCGACTTCCTGAAGTCCAAAGGTTATTCACCGCAGTTTGTCGAGTGGCAAAAACGCGACTGAACTTGCGTGCTGCCTGCGGTTTTGGCATTCCGCTAGAATTTGCCTTGCTCCGGGGTGCAGCCTTGCTGGGAACAGCAGGGGTGGCTGAGATGGTCAGAACCAAACCCGCGAACTTGAATCGGTTCATACCGACGTAAGGAGAGCTGTCAGCAACCCGGGGCGGGACTGTCACATCTTTCGGAGCACTTGTGAAAACAACAGGCAACCGAAAGCGTGACGAATGGCTTCTTCTCCGTTGATTGCTGATTTGCTGGCCTTTCTGGCCGACACCCACCCGTCCGACCAGGCCTTCGACCAGCAGGCGCTTGCGCTGTTTGCGCACCAGTTCCAGCACAACTTGCCCTTCCAGCGCTTTTGCCAGCAACGCGGCAAAACCCTGCGCACCGTGAGGAGCTGGCGCGACATTCCTGCCGTGCCCATCAGCGCCTTCAAGGCCCTGACCCTGAGCTGCATCCCGGCGGACCAGGCCGAGCGCACTTTCATGACCAGCGGCACCACGCAGGCCGAGATCAAGGGCAAACACCACCACCCGAGCCTGGCGGTGTACGACGCATCCATGCTCCGCAATTTCCGCCAGCGTTTCATGGCCGGCAGCAGCGAGCGCATTCGCATGGGCATTTTGTTTCCAGACGAGACCTTGTTGCCGAATTCCTCGCTGGCGCATTACCTGGCGCTGGCCGTACGCGAGTTCGGCACCGGGGCCAGCCACTATGTGCTGACGCAGCAGGGCCTGGACACGGCGCGTGTCATCGCCGAACTCGAACACGCTGAACAAACCGGCGAGCCCTATGCGCTGCTGGGTGCGAGCTACAGCTTTGTGCACCTGCTCGACGCGTTGCAGCGCCTGGGCAAAACCTTCAGGCTTCCTGCCGGCAGCCGTGTGCTGGACACCGGCGGCTTCAAGGGCCAGTCGCGCGAGTTGTCCATGCAGGACTTTTATGCGCAACTCTCCAGCGCCCTGGGCATCAGCGCCAGCGACTGCATCAATATGTACGGCATGACCGAACTCAGCACGCAGTTTTACGACGACGGCAACGCCATCCTGCCCTCGGTCAAGTCGGGCCCGCACTGGATACGCAGCCGTGTCGTCGAGCCACTGAGCGGTGAAGAGCTGCCGCGCGGCCAGCAGGGCATCCTCGCGCACTGCGACCTTGCGAACTTCAACTCGGTCACCACCATCCTGACCGAAGACGTCGGTGTGGCCGTGGACGGCGGCTTTTTGCTGCTGGGCCGCGCCCAGGGCAGCGCGGCCAAGGGTTGTTCGCTGGCGGTCGAGGAATTTTTGCAGGCGGCCGCGGCATGAGCGTGCTGCACGAGACCGCCGGTTACTTGCCGGGCCTGCGCGCCGACGAGGTGGCGTGGCAGACCTTGAGCTTCGAGGGCCAGGGCGGCGCTGTCGAGGTGGCCGTGCCGGTGCTGAGCGAAGCGCAGATTGTTCTGCTGACGCAGCGTGTGCGCAGCGCCAGCCAAAGCTACCTGAAATCGCTGACGGTGGCGCAGATTGTCGACACCATAGACCGCGCCATCCACCGCCTGCTGGACCCGCAGGACCCGTGGCGGCGCAAGGCCGACAGCATCTTGCCGCGCGTGACGGGTTACGACGCCGAAATGGTGCGCCTGGGCCTGACCGGCTACCTCAAGACTTTCCGCAAGCCGCAACTTCAACGCTTTCTCGCCGAAGATTTCGGCAACCCGCAATTGCTGGACGGGTTTGTGCCGCGGCCCAGGGGCGGTTTTTCCAAGGCCTTCGGGCCCGATGTGGCGGTGCATGTCTGGGCCGGCAATGTGCCCGGCCTGTGTTTGTGGAGCCTGATCTCGGGCCTGCTGGTCAAGTCCGGCAGCATCGGCAAGGTCGCGAGCGCCGAGCCGCTGCTGGCCGGCTGGATGGCGCAACTGCTGGTCGAGATCGACCCGAAGCTCGCCGACTGCCTGGCGGTGGTCTGGTGGAAAGGCGGAGACACCGCGCAGGAGACCGTGTTCTTCAAGCACGCCGACCTGGTGCTGGCTTACGGCGGCACGGCGGCGCTGGCCGAGGTGCGGCGCCAGGTGCCGGTCACCACACGTTTCCTGCCCTTTGGCCACAAGCTCAGTTTCGGCCTGGTCGCGGCGTCGGCGCTGGACGCACGCAAGGCGCCGCGCGCCGCGCAGCAGGCGGCTTATGACGTGGTGCGTTACGACCAGCAGGGCTGTTACTCGCCGCATGTGTTTTATGTGGCGCGTGGCGGAAAAATCAGCCCGGATGAATTCTCGCGTTACCTCGCGCACGAGCTGTCGGCGCTTCAAAAGAAATACCCGCGGCGCAGCTTGAGCCTGTCCGAGGCGGCCGATCTGGCGGCATGGCGCGGCGCCGAAGAAATCCGCAGCCTGTCGCCCGGTGGCCCGCAGGTCGCAGGCGAGGGCGACTGGACCGTGGTTTACAACCATGAGCTGCAGCCGCTGGCGCCCGGCGCGCTGAACCGCACGGTGCGGGTGGTCGCGGTGGATCAAATCGCCGACGTGATGCCGCTGCTGGCACCACACCGCGCCTTTTTGCAGACGGTGGGCGTGGCCGCCACGCCGCGCGAGCTGTTTGAACTCGCCGAGCAGCTCGGCCGCGCCGGCGTCACGCGCATCTGCGCGCTGGGCCAGATGACGTCGCCCGAAGCCGGCTGGCACCACGACGGGCGATGCAGCCTGCTCGACCTGGTGCAGATGGTGGACATCGACAGTTCGGCCGAAGCCGCGGCAGAAACCCTGGCGCCGTATGTCGACTGAAGCGCCGGCCTTTCTCGACATGCGCGGGGTCAGCTACAGCTTCCCGGCCTATCCGCGCGTGGTCAATCAGGTGGACTGGCAGATCTTGCGCGGCGAGGTGCACAGCCTGGTCGGCCGCAGCGGCTGCGGCAAGACCACCCTGCTCAAACTCGCGGCCGGCCTGTTGCTGCCCGATGCCGGCACGGTGACGGTGGATGGCCAGGCCCTGCGCGAGCCGGGCAGCCAGCTCGGGTTTGTGTTCCAGGCGCCGACTCTGCTCGAATGGAAAACGGTTCTCGACAACGTGCTGCTGCCTGTCACCTTGCAACGCCGTCCGCTGCCGGCCGATCACGCGCGTGCTGAGGAGTTGCTGGCGCTGATGGGCCTGGCCGGCCTGGGCCGGCGCTTTCCGACCGAGCTGTCGGGCGGCCAGCAGAGCCGCGTCGCGATTGCGCGTGCGTTGCTGCTGGCGCCCACGCTGCTGCTGCTCGACGAACCGTTTGCGGCGCTCGACGCGATCACGCGCGAGGAACTGCAGGACGACTTGCTGCGCATCTGCCGGCTGGCGCAGACCACGGTGTTTTTTGTGACGCACGACATCGGCGAAGCGGTGTACCTGGCCGACCGCGTGGCCGTGATGGCCGACGGCAAAATCACCGCCGACCTCGCCGTGGGCCTGCCCTGGCCGCGCCGGCGCGATCTGCGTTATGGCGCGCCCTTCAACGCGGTCTGCGCGCAGGTGCGGCGCGCCATGGACGGGGTGGTTTCATGTTGAGCCGCCTGGCCAGCCTGGCGCTGTTCGTGGCCCTCGTGCTCGGCTGGGAGATGCTGGTGCGCGGCGATCGGGTTTCGGCGCTGGTGCTGCCTGCGCCTTCGGTGATCTGGGACAGCTTGTGGAACGGGCTGCGCAGCGGCTATTTCTGGCCGCACCTGATCCACACCAGCACCGAGCTGGTGCTGGGCCTGGCGCTCGGTTGTTTCGCCGGCTTGCTCGGTGGCATCGCTCTGGGCGAGTCGGCATTTTTGCGGCGACTGCTGTTCCCTTACGTGCTGGTCAGCCAGGTCGTGCCCAAACTCGCGCTGGCGCCGCTGTTCATCGTCTGGTTCGGTTTTGGCATGACATCGACGGTGGTGATCACCGCGCTGATCTGTTTTTTCCCGCTGATGGAAAACACCCTGACCGGCCTGCAGCAGGTCGAGCCGCGCAAGCTCGAGCTGTTCCGCATGCTGGGCGCGACCCGGCTGCAGACGTTGTGGCGCCTGAAGATTCCCTCGGGCCTGCCGGTGATCCTGGCCGGCTTTCGCGTGGCCGTGGTGCTGGCGCTGGTGGGCGCGGTGGTCGGCGAATTCATAGGCGGCAGCAAGGGCCTGGGCGCGCTGATCATCGCCTCGCAGGGAATGATGGACACACCGCTGATGTTTGCGGTGCTGCTGCTGATCACCGTGCTGGGCCTGGTGATGTACCAACTGGCGCTTGGCCTGGAGCGTGTGCTGCTCTGGACACATTTAAAAGACAACTTTAAGGACTGACATGTTTCACTTCACCTCGCTTCTTCGTACCCTCGCCGCGACCCTGCTGCTGGGCTGCGGCCTGGCCCATGCCGCCGACAAGGTGGTGGTGGCCGGCTGGAGCCAGCCCATCACCGAGATCACCAACCTGCTGGTCGAGGAAGACAAGGGTTTCTTCAAGGCGCGCGGCATCGAGCTCGGTTATGTGCCGGGCGCCGGGGGCGGCGACGCGATCCGCAACATGTTGACCGGCCAGGCGACCGTGGCTTTCACCGATCCGGGTTCTTTCTTCGCCGCGCTCGACAAGGGCGAAAAGCTGCGCGCGATTTACGACATCTATCCGCAGAATGTCTTCAATGTGGTGGCGCTCAAATCCAGTGGCATCACCAAACCGTCCGACCTCAAGGGCAAAAAAATTGGGGTCTACAGCCTGTCCAGCGGCACCCGGCAAAACCTGCTGGTGCTGTTGCAGCAGGCTGGCCTCTCCGAGGCCGATGTGACCATCGTGGTCACCGGCCTGCTGAACTTCGCGCCGCTGATGCAGGGCCAGGTCGATGCGACCGCCGCAACCGACACCGGCCTGCTGGTGGGACGCTCCAGAGGCCTGGCTGATGTCAACGTGATGGCGGTGCGGGATCACCTGAATATTTCCAGCGACCTGTTTGTGGTGACCGAAACCACCTACCAGACGAAGAAGGACGTGCTCAAACGTTTTCTCGCCGCTTACCGCGACAGCATGGCCTGGATGATTGCGAATCCGGACGAGGCCGCCGCGCTCGCTGTCAAACGCGCCATCGACGGCAAAAACCCGGCGGTGAATCGCGAGATCATCCAGCTGCGCAATGCATCCAGCGTCTCGGCCGTCACGCAGGCGCGCGGCCTGGGCGCGCTCGACATGGCCATGTTCCAGAAAGCCGCCGACAGCTACAAAAAACTCGGCATGATCCAGCGCGAGATCAAGGCTTCGGATGTGATCATGCAGGACCTGCTGCCGGCCAAGTAAGAACAGGGAAGGAGCCGTCATGAAGTTCAAGGGCAAGGTGGTGCTGGTCACCGGCGCCGGGCGCGGAATCGGCGCGGCGATCGCGCGCGGCTTTGCGCGTGAAGGCGCGGCTGTCGTCATCAACTATTTGCAGGACGCCGTATCGGCCGAAGCCGTTGCCGACGAATGCAAGGCCCTGGGCGGCGACGGCTGGTCAATACAGGCCGATGTGAGTTCGCAGCCCGCGGTCACGGCCATGGTGGCGCAGGTGCTGGCCGAGATGGGCCGCATCGATGTGCTGGTCAACAACGCCTTCGCCTCCTACAGCTTCGATCCCGAGCAGCGCAAGCTGTTCTGGGAGCTGGACTGGGCCGACTACCAGCGCCAGATCGACGGCGCGGTGCGCGCCACCTTCAACGTCTGCCAGGCGGTGCTGCCGCATTTCAAGCAGCGCAGCCAGGGCGCCATCGTGAATCTCGCGAGCGACCTGGTCGAGCGGCCCAGCGTGCCTTATCACGACTACAGCACCGCCAAGTCGGCGCTGGTCGGCTTCAGCCGCAACCTCGCCGCCGAACTCGGGCCGCTGGGCATACGCGTCAACTGCGTGGCGCCCGGCCTGGTCTACCCGACCGCTGCCAGCCGGCAGACCAAGGAGGAGGTCCGCGACCTGCTGACCGCGCAAACCCCGCTGCGCCGCATCGCCACGCCCGACGACGTGGCCGGCCCGGTGCTGTTCCTCGCCTCGGACTGGAGCGGCTTCATGACCGGGCAGACGCTTTTTGTCGACGGCGGGCTGGTCATGCGCTGAACCCCCCGAATTTCAAGCCATTTCGGCCTCTGGCCCAAAACTGACAAGCGCGAGCAGCTATCAAAAAAATAGCTGTTTGAAAGCGTGACAGTGGCACCGGGTTGGCATTCCGGCCTACACCGGCCTGCCGTCGAACAGCCTAAACTGGGGCTCCATTCGTCGAGAGGATTCCACATGGCCAACAATTTGATTGAACAGATACTCGCCGGCGTGTTGTCAGGCGCCATGGGCGGGCGCGGCCAGTCTGGCGCGCAGGGCCCGTCGCTGGACGGCGGCGGCGGCCTGGGCGACTTGCTGGGCGGGATCCTGGGTGGCGGTAGCGCACCGGGCGACTCGACACCGCAACGCAACTCCCCCTTCGGCAGCGGTGGCGGCGGCGCGCTGCTGGCCGTGCTGTTGCCGCTGGCCATGCAGTGGGTGCAGCGCAATGGCGGGCTGGGCGCGGTGCTGGGCAAGTTCCGGCAACAAGGTTACAGCCAGCAGGCGGCGTCCTGGGTGTCGACCGGCCAGAACGAGGCCCTGCCCCGCGAGGCCATCGATGAGGTGGTGGGCCTGGAGGAGCTGTCGCGCATGTCGCAGCAACTGGGTGTGCCCGAGCAGCAGGTGGCCGACGGTTTTGCGCAGCTCCTGCCCGAGGTGGTGAACCAGCTGACGCCGCAGGGCGAGGTGGCCGGCGACGCCGACGACGTGTTGAGCGAAGGCATGGCGGAGATGCAGGCCATGCTGGCGCGCTTGAACCCGCGCTGAAGCGCGATTCGCCGGCGTTTCAAGCTTTTTTGCGCTCCTGCCCATAACTGGCGGGCGTGAGCAGCTATCAAAAAAATAGCAACTCCGGCTGTGGATGGATGATTGCAAGCCGCCACAGCCGCCTTGTTAAACTACAGGCCTGCCTTTGTAGCTCAGTGGATAGAGCGATCCCCTCCTAAGGGATAGGTCGCAGGTCCGATTCCTGCCAAGGGCACCATCTTCAGGGCACCCTCCCGCCTCAGCGCTAGTCGAAGGGCAGGGTGTAGATCAGGTCCACCGCACTTTGTTCGCCCGCCTGGGCGCGTATCGTGAAGCGCTGCGACAGGTCGTAAAACACAAACAGCGTGCCGAGTGCGCCCGAGAGGCTGCGTTCATAGGCCGCGTAAAAATTGCGCGAGAACCGTTTGCCCAGGGTGACCGCGCCCTGGCTGGTGCTGCCGTTGGCCAGGGTCTCCGAGCCGCGGAATGACAACTCGTCCAAGCCCAGCGAGGCGGCCAGGCCGGCCGACTGTCCGGCCTTGCTGCCCAGCAGCGCAATCGCCGCCTGCTGCAGCAGCGCGGCTTCGGCGCCGCCGCTGGCCGAGGCGCGGCCCACCACCAGCCAGGACAGTTTTTCGGCATCGGGCAACTCGGGCTGCGCATACAGGCGCACGCGCGGCAGCAGCGCGGTGCCGGTGATCTGCACACCGACGCGCTGGGTGAGGTTGGGCCGTATCGCCAGGATGTCCAGGCTGGGGTTGTCCACCGCGCCGGTGAAACGCAGCAGGCCCTGCTCGACGTCCAGGCGCTGGCCGTAGGCGCGGTACTGGCCGCCGACGGTGTTGACAGTGCCGGTCAGGCGCACGGTGTCTGCCGATTCGGCGTTCAGCGCCAGCGTGCCGCGCACCCGTGTGTCCAGGCCCTTGCCCTGGATGCGGAAGTTGTCGCCCAGATCGACTTGCACCGCGAGTTTCAGAGAGCGGCCGTTTTTGTCATCGGCGCTGCCGGACGCGCTGCTGGTTTCGGCGGGCGCCTGTTTGCCGGCTGCCGCGCCGCCGCTGGCGCTGCGCACGATCACGTCGTCGCCGAGTTGCGGCGTGCTTTCGTCGGGCAGCAGGATGCTGGCCTGGTCTACCCGCAGCGCGCCGGTGAAGGCGGCGGCCTTGCCTTCGAGTTTGGCCTGGATGTCGCCCGACAGTGTGATCTGCCGGTCGGTGCGCAGGCTGGCACGCAGGCGTTCGAGTTTGGCGTTCAGCAGCACCTGCGGCTTGCCGTCGACCCAGCCGGCTTCGCCCTGGGCACGCAACACGCCGCCCGCGCCCTTGTCACCGGCGCCCTGCAGCAAAAACTCGGTGATGGACATGCGGGTGCCGTCCAGCGTGGCGCGCAGCCGGCCCTTGCCGAACTCGATGCCGTCCACCACCGAGCGCAAGGCCAGGTCGTCGGCCTGCAAGGTGCCCGCCAGTTGCGGCGCCGCCCGGTTGCCGCTGATGGCCACGTTGGCGGCCAGCGATCCGCGCAGCCGCCAGCCCGGTGGCGCCAGCACCGACCAGACGCCGATGCGCGGCAGTTGCGCGCGCAACTGGCCGTTCAGGGGCGCGTCCGCGGGCCAGGCCCAGCCGGTGGCCGCGCTGCGCACCAGCCGCGTCGTGAGCTGGCCCTCGGCGGTGCCGGCGCGTTCGCTGTCCCAGCGCAGCGCCAGGTTCAGCGCATCCCCATTGCTGTCCAGTGTCAGGCGTGCTTCCCTGACGCCGGCCGCGACGCGTGTGGCCGGCCCTTGCGCGGTTTCGCCCTGCACCGAGATGTCGCCGCTGCTGCGCGCCAGGCTGGCTTTGATGCGCAGGGTGTCGCCCAGCACCGCGTCCCAGCGGCCGTCGAACAGCATGGTGCCGGCGAGGCCCGCGCCGGCGAGTTGCGGCCCGGCGACCAGTTCCAGCCAGGCCAGCGGCAGACCGGTCAGGGTGCCAGCCGTGAGCAGCTGGCCGCCACCGTAGGTGATCGGTTGCCAGGCCAGCTGGGCCTGGGAGGCCGTGCTGCCGCTACGCACAGGCGCGCTCAGCACCGCCTGGCCCGCGCCGGCTTGCAGCGCACCGCCCCGGGGTGTCGGTGTCCACTTCAGCGCAACCGCGCCGCGGCTGGCGAGGCGCCAGGCACCTGTGCCCAGGGCCGGGTCTTCCATCGACAGGTTCAATTGCTGCAGCATGCCTTGCCAGCCGGAGGCCGCCAGGCTGGCGCGGGCCGGGCCGACCCGGCCGCCGCTGGCGGTGGTTTGCAGCGTGTAGCGGCGCTGGCCCTGTTCGATACGGCCTTGCACCTTAAGCTCGGCCTGGCTGAGGCGGCCGGACAGGCTGGCCTGCAGCGCGCGCAGCTTGAGCGGCTGCGCAGCTGCTGCAGTCGTGGCGCCGCGCGGGGGCGGCGCGGCGGTCCAGTCCAGCGAGGGGATGTCCAGTTGCGCCTGCAGCGACGGGTCGCGCCAGCCGCCTTGCCAGCTGAGCTGCAGGTCGGCGCGGCCACTGGCCGATGCCGTGCGCACCGATGCCGGCATGCCGGGCAGGCGCTGCAGCCAGCGCAGGGCTTGGGCTGCATCCCGCCCGCGCAGGCTCAGTTCGCCGCCGCCACGGGTTTCGCGCAACTCGCCCTTGAGCTGCGCTTCCAGGCCGGGTGCGCTCAGACTCAGACTTCCTTTGCCGCTGCGTGACGCCGGCTGGACCTCGAGCGCGCCGCTCAGCGTCGCGTCGTCGCTGCGCACCTGCAACCCGGTGAGCGTCAAGGTGTCGCCCGACCAGCGGCCTGTGGCGGTGGCGTCACGCAGGCGCAGGCTGCCAACGGTGCTGATGCTGCGCGCCGCGACTTTCGCTCCGCTGGCCTTCAGGCTCGCGTCGAAATGGATGGCGCCGGCATTGCCCGCGAGTTCTGCACGGCCATCGACCGGCAGCGCAGCCAACTCGGTGTGCAGGGCCGCCGGGTTGATGTTTTTCAGCAGGGCTTCTGCCTTCCAGTTCTGCGCGCCTGACGCGGAGGGCGCTGCTTCTGACCACTGACCGCTGGCGGTGATCTCGCCGCCGCCCAGTTGGGCCTGCATGCTGCGCAGCATGGCCACGCCGTCACGCCACTCACCCTCGGCCTGCAGGCTGTCCAGCGGCAGGCGCTGCTGGTCCCAGGCGCCGGGCAGGCTGTTCCTGACGTCGGCTTGCAACTGCCAGGTATTGGCGGTTCCGCTGACGGGCTTGATGTTCACATTTCCACTGAGACCGGTCTGCGGCGCGGCCGGCCAGAGGCTGGCCAGGTCCAGCGCGCGAAAAGTGGCATCGGCCTGCGGCAGCGGCTGCGCCGCCCACGGCGTGATGCGCGCCGTCGCACTGGCCTGCGGCGTGCCGGCAGCGCGCGGGGAGGGCGTGCTGATCTGCAGTTCAGCCTTTGCAATGAGCTCTTTGAGCGGACCCTGCGCGGTGGCGGTGAAGCTCAGCGGCAGACGGGTCTGGCTGCCGGGCACGGCGGTGTCCAGCACGCCTTGCAGGACCGCGTCGAGGGTCTGGTCGCCGGTGGCCAGCAGGCTGAGCCGGCCCGAGTAGCTGCCGGTCGCCACACGCGCACCGCGCAGGTCCAGCCGATGCTGGCTGCCGTCGAAGGCATACGTGCCGGCCAGCGCGCTGGCTTCGAAGGACGGCGGGCCGAGCCACAGCAGCTGGCCCACCGAAAATTCATCGAGCGTGAGGCGAAAGGGCAGGGCCAGCGACGCGGGCGGACCGGCCGCACGCGGTGCGGCGGCGCGCTGGTCATCGATGCGGATCCGGGCGGCCGCCAGCCGGTCCAGCTTGAGGCTGCCCTTGAGCAGCGAGAGCGGGTCCCAGGCGAGCACCACGCCGGTCGCGACCACCTGCAGGCCATCCTGCTGTAGCGAGAGTCGCTGCACCTGGCCGCCAGCGCGCAGCGAGCCCGACACACCGTCGGCCGTCACCGGCTGGCTGCGGCTGGCCCAGCGCAGCGCGGTGGCCAGCGAACCTTCGCTGCCTGACCACCACCAGAGGCTGGCCAGGGCCAGCAGCAGCACCAGCAGCACGGCCAGGGCGCTGGCGGCAAGCGCCCGGGGCCAGCGGCGTTGCGGTTCGACGCTTGCGGGCGAGCCCATCAGAAAACAAATCCCACGCTCATGTGCAGCCGGAATTTTTTCGGCTGCACGCCGTAGGCCAGGTCCACCTGCAACGGTCCGATGGGGCTGCGCCAGCGTACGCCGGTGCCGACGCCGACCTTGGGTTTGAGGTCTTGCGGGCGCTCGGCCACCGCGCCGGCGTCGATGAAAAAGGTGTTCTCCCACTCGGTGGGCAGGCCGTTCCTGAGCATGGGGCGTTGCCACTCCACGCTGCCCACCGCCATGTAGCGGCCGGGCCCGGTCACGCCGTTGGCGCGCTGGATGCCGATGTCGCGGTAGCCGTAACCGCGCACCGTGCTGTCGCCGCCGGTGCGAAACAGCAGGGTGCCGGGAATACGCGCCGAATCGGCCGCCAGGACCGCAGCGGCTTCGGCGCGCAAGGCGATGCGCCCGCGTGTCAGCGGCTGGACGCCGAGCCAGCGCGCGGCGGTGCGCACAAAGGGCTTGCGCTCGGTACCCAGTGTCATGCCGCCACCGAGTTCGGCGGCCAGGCCGTAACCCCGGCTCGGGAAAGGCAGGCTGTCGAAATAACGCCCGGTCCAGACGTAGTTGCCGCTGATGGCGGAACCGTCACCGCTGTCGCTGTCCGAAATTGCGCTGCCCGGCAGCGCCTGCACGCTGGCCCGGTCGTACTGCAGGTAAACGTTGCGGTCGATCCGGTCGCCGGCTTGTGAGCGGCCGAAACGCAGGCGCTGGGCCCGCGTGACCAGCTCGTCGTCGTCCAGCCGTTCGGCCCGGCCCAGAAAGCCCCAGCGCCAGCCGTCCTCGTCCGGGATGGCTGTCCATTCGGTTTGCGCGAAAGGGGACTTGCGCTCGAGCTGCAGCTTGGTCACGGCGCGCCAGCCAATGCCGGGCACGCGGTGGTGCGTGTGTTCGACCGAGGCGCGCGGGCCGGCGTCGGTGGTGAGGCCGACGCCCAGAATCACTTTTTGCAGTTTCGCCTCACGCACCGTGACCTGCACCGGCGTCGCCTGCGGGTCGCTGTCGGTATCGATCAGCACGGTGGCTGAATCGAAGTAACCGCTGGAGGCCAGGCGCTGCTGGGCCTCGAGTAGCCGGTTCTGGTCGTAGACCGAGCCCGGGTCCAGCCGGGCCAGGCGCGGCACCAGCAGCGGGTCGTAACGCTGGATGCCGCTGACCTGCATGGGGCCGAGCCGGTACAGCGGGCCGGAGTCCAGTGTCAGCGACAGGTCGGCGCTGGCGGCCGGCGCATCGATGTCGGCCAGGCTGGTCGCCAGCCGGCCGGCCGGGTAGCGCCGCGCCACCAGGTCGCGCAGTGCCTGGGTCTTGGCGCCGTCCCAGGCGTCCTGGGTGAAACGCTGGCCAGTCGGCAGGCGCCAGTTGCTGCGGATGCCATCACGCTGGCTCACCGCATCGGCATCCGGGGACTGCGCAATGTCGCCGGAGAAATTGATGGCCACCGCGCGGGTGCGGCTCAGCTCGCCGGGATCGACGGCCACCACGATGTTGGGCCGCTGCGAGGCGGCGCCTTCACGGACGATGCTGATGCGGGGGCTGAAATAACCCAGGGTGCCGACCAGGTTGCGCACATTGCGTTCGGCCAGCACCACCAGGCGCGCCAGTTCCGCATCGTCGAGATCGGTCACGGCGCGGTAACGCTGCAGCTCGAGGTGGCGCTCCAGCAGGGCGCGCACCTCGGGCGGCGCCTTGACCTCAATGTCGAAAGCGGTGACCTCGGGCTGGGCCTGGGTGGGGCCGACCGCACCCGCCGGCGTGTCCGGTGGCGCCACGCTGGCTGGCGGTGGCGCGGGCACGCTGGTCGGGGTGACGGGCGCGGGGCTGGTTGCCGAAGGTGCTGCGGGGGCTTTGTCGGACGGGGCCGAAGGTGCAGCAGGCGCTACGCTTTGTGCCGCAGCGGTGCAGGCCAGCAAGAGGGCGAAGGCGGCGGCCGGTAAATTCCTGGCCGCCCTCCGGGCGAGGCAGGAACGGTTCACGTTTCCAGTTTACTTGGACAGCAGGCGCATGGCCTCTTCAAGGCCTTTGATGGTGAGGGGGTACATGCGCTGGTTCACCAACTGCTGGATCACGCTGATGCTCTGGCGGTACTGCCAGACGCCTTGCGGCTCGGGGTTGATCCAGACGAATTTCGGGAAGGCATTGGTCAGCCGCTGCATCCACTCGGCGCCGGCTTCCTCGTTGTTGTATTCGACGCTGCCGCCCGGTTGTAATATTTCGTAAGGGCTCATGGTGGCATCACCCACGAAGATCAGCTTGTAGTCCTTGTTGTACTTGCGGATGATGTCCCAGGTCGCGAACTTCTCGCTGAAGCGGCGGCGGTTGTTCTTCCACATGAAGTCGTAGACGCAGTTGTGGAAGTAGTAGAACTCGATGTGCTTGAACTCGGACTTGGTCGCCGAAAACAGCTCCTCGACGCGCGCAATGTGTTCGTCCATGGTGCCGCCCACATCCATCAGCAGCAGCACCTTCACGTTGTTGTGGCGCTCCGGCACCATCTTGATGTCCAGCCAGCCGGCATTGGCGGCCGTGGAGCGTATGGTGTCGTCCAGGTCCAGCTCTTCCACATGGCCCTCGCGCGCGAACTTGCGCAGGCGGCGCAGCGCGACCTTGATGTTGCGCGTGCCCAGCTCCTGGGTGTCGTCGTAGTCCTTGTAGGCGCGCTGGTCCCAGACCTTGACCGCGCTTTTGTTGCGGCTTTTCTCCTGGCCTATGCGTATGCCCTGGGGGTTGAAGCCGTTGGCACCGAAGGGCGAGGTGCCGCCCGTGCCGATCCACTTGCTGCCGCCCTCGTGGCGTTCCTTCTGCTCTTCGAAGCGCTTCTTCAGCGTTTCCATGAGCTCGTCCCAGCCCATCTTCTCGATTTTGGCCTTGTCCTCGGCGCTGAGTTCGAGCTCGAGGTTCTTGCGCAGCCATTCCAGCGGAATGTCCTTCGTGAAGTCGGCAATCATCTCTACACCCTTGAAGTAGGCCGCGAAAGCGCGATCGAACTTGTCGTAGTGTTTTTCGTCCTTCACCAGCACGGTGCGGCTGAGGTAGTAGAAGTCGTCGATTTTCCAGGCGCCCTCGCCTGTGCGGCTGTCTTCGCCTTCGTCGGTGTCGCCGTCCTCCCCCTTGCCGCTGTTGGGCCCGACCACGCCGGCCTGCAAGGCCTCCAGCAGCATCAGGTATTCCTTGACCGACACCGGCAGCTTGGCCGAACGCAGGGTGTAGAAGAAGTCGATCAGCATGGTGTGTTCTCCTCAGCTTCGAGGCGCGAGCGCGCAGCGAAGGGGCGCCCCGAGCAAGCGACGGCCCCCCCGGGGGGCAGCGCATGACACGAAGTGCAAAGCGTGGGGGTCATGGTCTCGGTTTGTCGAGCAGATACAGGAGTTGCGCTTTCACTTCCGGCCACTCGCCCGAACGCAGGCTGTACATCACCGTGTCGCGAATCGTGCCGTCGCGGCGCAACGCGTGGCCGCGGATCACGCCGTCCTTTTTGGCGCCCAGGCGCTCGATGGCGCGCTGCGAGGCGAAGTTGAAGTTGTCGGTGCGCCAGCCGACGACATGGCAGCCCAGGGTGTCGAAAGCATGCGTCAGCAGCAAGAGCTTGCAGGTGGTGTTGACATGGGTGCGCTGGCAGCGCGCGGCGTACCAGGTGTAACCAATCTCGACCCTTTTCACGGCCGGCAGGATGTCGTGGTAACTGCTGCTGCCCAGCACCGTGCCGGTGGCCTGGTCACGCACGGCAAAGGCAAAACGCTGGCCGGCCTCGCGGGCTTTCAGCGCGTCTTCGATGTAGGCGCGGGTCTGGTGGGGCTCGGGCACCGAGGTGATGCGCAGCTTCCACAACTCGCCGTCGGCGGCCGCAGCGCGCAGCCCGGCTTCGTGCTCCAGTGCCAGCGGCACCAGCTCGATACCGCGGCCGGACAGGGTGACAGGTTGGACAAAACTCATGGCTCGTGACTTCCTTCAGTCAGGCTCAGGGCATCAGCGGTTGTGGCGCTGCATGAACACCAGTTTTTCAAACAGCGTGACGTCCTGTTCGTTCTTGAGCAGCGCGCCGACCAGCGGCGGCACGGCCACCTTGTCTTCCTTGCTTTGCAGGGCTTCGAGGGGAATGTCTTCGGCCACCAGCAGCTTGAGCCAGTCCAGCAGTTCGGAGGTGGACGGTTTTTTCTTCAGGCCGGGCAGGTTGCGCACGTCGTAAAAGGTCTTCATGGCCGCAGCCAGCAGCTCTTTCTTGAGGCCGGGGAAATGCACGTCGACGATCAGCTTCATGGTGTCGGCGTCGGGGAACTTGATGTAGTGGAAAAAGCAGCGGCGCAAAAAGGCGTCGGGCAGTTCCTTTTCGTTGTTGGAGGTGATGAAGACCAGCGGCCGGTGTTTGGCCCTGATCAGTTCACGGGTCTCGTAGCAGTAGAACTCCATGCGGTCGATCTCGCGCAGCAGGTCGTTCGGAAACTCGATGTCGGCCTTGTCGATCTCGTCGATCAGCAGCGCGACCGGCTCATCGGCGGTAAAAGCCTGCCAGAGCACGCCCTTGATGATGTAGTTGTGGATGTCCTTGACCTTCTCGTCGCCCAGCTGCGAGTCGCGCAGGCGGGACACCGCGTCGTACTCATACAAGCCCTGTTGCGCCTTGGTGGTGGACTTGATGTGCCATTGCAACAGCGGAAGCTTCAGCGCCTCGGCCACTTCCTCGGCCAGCATGGTCTTGCCGGTACCGGGTTCGCCCTTGACCAGCAAGGGCTTTTTCAGGGTGGCGGAGGCATTGACGGCGAGCATCAGGTCCTGGGTCGCAACGTAGTTCTTGGAGCCTTGGAATTTCATGGTGGGCAGCAGCGGTGAAGGGGAAGACGGGTGAATGAGTCTGGATTCGGCCGGGTCGGGCGCCGGCCCGGCAGGCCCAGATATAATCGGCGGCTGTTGATATAACGAATCCTCACCTGAATTGTGCGCGAAAAATGAATAAGCTGTTCACCACGATATTCGCTCTTGCTGTCTCTCTTGCGACCGCTGCGGCCCATTCCCAGGACATCAAGGGTGATGTCAAAGCCGGCGAAACCAAAAACGCCATGTGTATCGGTTGCCACGGCATCAAGGGCTACCAGGCCAGCTTCCCCGAGGTGTACAAGGTGCCTATGATTTCGGGCCAGAGCGGCAAATACATCGCTGCGGCCCTGCAGGCCTATAAAAAGGGGGAACGCAAGCACCCGACCATGCGTGGTCTGGCCGAGTCGCTGAACGACCAGGACATCGCCGACCTGGCGGCTTATTACGAGCAGCACGGCGTGACCGCCGGCGCCGCGCCCGCCGCCCGCACCGTCAAAACCCCAACGCCTGCCGTCGCCGCGCTGCTGGCCAAGGCCAATTGCGCGTCCTGCCACGGCGCAGACTTCAGCAAACCGATAGACCCGACCTACCCCAAGCTCGGCGGCCAGCATGCCGACTACCTGTTTGTGGCGCTCAAGGCCTACAAGGTCGAGAACAATCCCAAGGTCGGCCGCGGCAACGCCATCATGGCCGGCATGGCCAAGCAGTACACCAACGCCGAACTCAAGCAGCTGGCCAACTACATGGCTTCCATCGAGGGCGACTTGAAGGTGGTACCGCAGAGCAAGTTCCGATAAGCACAGCTTGCGTCCACGAAAAAGCCGCTGATCCAGCGGCTTTTTTGTTGGCCGGCTCTGCCTGGCATTTCTGCTTGTTTTCAGGCAGGGACAGCGGGCGCATCCTTCGACAAGCTCAGGACGAACGGAATTCAGCGGGCGAACGTGGGGGCTAATCTTTGGTGGCGTGGCGCTGCACACAGGCGATGTAGGCGTCGCCGTCGGGCGGACGGCCTGCACGCTGGCTTTCCCAGACCATCTGACCCAGGCAATCCATGGCTTCATGGTGGGCGTCGTGCAGCGAGTTGCGCCGGGCGGCCAGCAATTCCACCGCCTGCCGGATGCCGCGTGGCTGGTCGATGGAGCATTGCTCGCTGATCGACAGGTGCATGGACAGGTGGAGGAAGGGGTTGGTCTTGCCGGCTTCCACCGCGTAGATCTTGGCCTGTGCGGCCTCGGCATCGGCAAAGTCGGCGTGGTATTCGGGATGTTCTTCCAGCCACTGGCTTGCTATGGTTTCAATAGCTTCCAGCGGTTGTCCGGCGCGGGTTTTGGCGTAAACAGAGCAAAAGAACCGGCGAACATCAGCTTGTGAGGGGGTGAACATGCAGCAAGCGTAGCACGGCTGCTTTTCCCGGACCGTGTAACGGCCCCGTCCTACGCCTTCCGGGCGCGCAGTGCCTTAAATTAGCGGCACGGCAGCGTGATACCGGCAAGCGCGCACCGGCTTATCCAAACATCCGGCGAGGAGAACTCCATGAACGCAATGAAAATCACGGGCATCGTCCTGATCGTGCTCGGCCTGGCCGGCTTTTTCACCGGTGGCTTCAGCTTCACCAAAGACACGTCCACCGCCAAGCTCGGCCCGCTCGAACTGGTGGTCAAGGAAAAGGAAACCGTCAACTTTCCCCAGTGGCTGAGCATAGGCGCCGTGCTTCTCGGCGCAGTTGTTCTGGTGATGGGCTCGCGCAAGCCCTGAGCCCTGAGGTCCCTCACCGCGTATCAGGTCCTGCAGCTCGCAGGCCGCGGCTTTTTTTTCCTGCTCAGCCCTTGTTCTGCACCGCCAGCAGGCGTGAAATCGTCTGCGCTGCCTGCAGCAGCGGCTGCAGCATGTTGTCCTGCATCACCCGCGCGCTGGTGCGGTTGGCCTGGCCGCTGATGTTGAGCGCGGCCACCGTGCGTCCGGCCCGGTCATGAATCGGTGCAGCCATGGACACCAGCCCTTCTTCCAGCTCCTGATTCACCAGGCACCAGCCCTGTTTGCGGGTTTGCGCGAGTTTCTGGCGCAAGGCGTCCAGCTCCGTCACGGTGTGGCGTGTCAGCGCCCCGGGTTTTGAGGCTTTCAGGCAGGCCATGGCCTGATCGTCGGGCAAGGCGGCCAGCAGCACCCGGCCCATGGAGGTGCAGTAGGCGGGCAGCCGCGAGCCGACGCCCAGCGTGATACTCATGATCTTGTGGGTGGACACGCGCAGCACATAGACGATGTCGGTGCCGTCCAGCACCGCGGCCGAACACGATTCCCCGACTTCGCCGGCCAGAGCCTCCATCACCGGCTCGGCCAGGTTCCAGATCGGCAGGGATGACAGGTAGGCAAAGCCCAGGTCCAGGATGCGCGGGGTCAGCGAGAAATGTTTGCCGTCCCCCTCCACGTAACCAAGGGTTTGCAGTGTCAGCAGGATGCGCCGCGCCCCGGCCCGGCTCAGGCCGCTGCGGGCCGCCACTTCGCTCAGGGTCTGGCGCGGCGAGCTGGCGCTGAAGGACCGGATCACCTCCAGTCCGCGCGCAAACGACTGCACATAACTGTCGCCCGGCACGGGGCCGGGTGGGCCCAGGGGGGATGCCGCAATGGCCATGGTTGCTACAATCTCCTGAAATTCATTATACGAACATTTGTTCGACATAAGAACAAATCAATCAGCCTTTTTGTTGGGGACAAAACCTTTCATGATCAACAAGATAGTTGGGTCGGTGGCTGACGCGCTGGCCGGCGTGCAGGACGGGTCTACCGTGCTGATCGGCGGTTTCGGCACGGCCGGCATTCCGAATGAACTGATAGATGGACTGATCGCGCAGGGCGCGAAAGACCTGACGGTGGTCAATAACAACGCCGGCAATGGCGACACCGGGCTGGCCGCCTTGCTCAAGACCGGCCGGGTGCGCAAAATCATCTGCAGCTTTCCACGCCAGGCCGACAGCCATGTGTTCGACGCGCTGTACCGCTCGGGCAAGCTGGAGCTCGAGCTGGTGCCGCAGGGCAACCTGGCTGAACGCCTGCGCGCTGCCGGCGCCGGTATAGGCGCGTTTTTTTCGCCGACCGGCTATGGCACGGAGTTGGCCCGAGGCAAGGAAACCCGCGAGATCAAGGGCAAGGGCTACGTGCTGGAGACGCCGATTCACGGCGACGTGGCGCTGATCAAGGCCGAGCGCGGCGACCGCTGGGGCAACCTGATCTATCGCAAGGCTGCGCGCAACTTCGGGCCGGTCATGGCGACGGCGGCCAGGCGCACGGTGGCCACGGTGCATGAGATTGCCGAACTCGGCGACATCGATCCCGAGCACATCGTCACGCCCGGCATTTACGTCCACAAAATTGTGAAAATAGCCCAGGTCGCCACGCAGGCCGGCGGTTTCCAGAAGGGCGTCTGAGATGACCTACCAGAAAAGAAGCAAGGACCAGCTCGCCGCACGGGTGGCCCAGGACATCCCCGAAGGCGCGGTGGTCAACCTCGGGATCGGCATGCCGACGCTGGTGGCCAACCATATCCCGTCCACACGCGAGGTGTTGCTGCACAGTGAAAATGGCATCCTCGGCATGGGGCCGGCGCCGGCCGCAGGGGATGAAGACTACGACCTGATCAATGCCGGCAAGCAACCGGTGACCCTGCGCAAAGGCGGCGCGTTTTTCCACCATGCCGACAGCTTTGGCATGATGCGCGGCGGCCACCTCGACATCTGTGTGCTCGGCGCCTTTCAGGTCTCCGCCACCGGCGACCTGGCCAACTGGAGCACCGGCGAGCCCGGCGCGATTCCGGCGGTGGGCGGCGCCATGGACCTGGCCGTCGGCGCCAGGCAAACCTGGGTCATGATGGACCTGCTGACCAAAACCGGGGAGAGCAAGGTCGTGAAAACCTGCAGCTACCCCTTGACCGGCATCGCCTGCGTCAAGCGCATCTATTCCGAACTCGCGACACTCGAATGCACCCCGCAAGGCCTGACGCTGGTGGATAAAGTCGAGGGGCTGACACACGACGAGCTGGAGAAGCTGGTCGGCCTGCCGATTGCCACCTGAGTTGCCCGACCCTGTCTCCTCAAATTCTTTTCCTGGAACACACCATGACGACACAAGCCTTTATCTGCGACGCCATCCGTACCCCGTTCGGCCGTTACGGCGGCGCGCTCAGCAGCGTGCGCACCGACGACCTGGCCGCCGTGCCGCTCAAGGCGCTGATGGCGCGCAACCCGAATGTCGACTGGCTGGCCGTGACCGACGTGATTTACGGCTGCGTGAATCAGGCCGGTGAAGACAACCGCAACGTGGCCCACATGGCGACCTTGCTGGCCGGACTGCCGCTGGAGTTGCCCGGCGCCACCATCAACCGCCTGTGCGGCTCGGGCATGGACGCGGTCGGCACGGCAGCGCGTGCCATCAAGGCCGGCGAAGCCCGCATGATGATTGCCGGCGGTGTCGAAAGCATGAGCCGCGCGCCCTTCGTGATGGCCAAGGCCGAAACTGCCTTCAGCCGCGCCGCCCAGATGTACGACACCACCATAGGCTGGCGCTTCGTCAACAAGCTGATGAAGGAAAAATACGGCACCGATGCCATGCCGGAAACCGCCGAAAACGTGGCTGCGGAATACAAGATCAGCCGTGAAGACCAGGACAAGATGGCGCTGGCCTCGCAGCTCAAGGCGGTCGCCGCACAGAAGGCCGGTTTTTTCGACGCCGAGATCACGCCGGTGACCATCGCCCAGAAAAAGGGCGATGCCCTGATCGTCGGCAAGGACGAACATCCGCGCGAAACCTCGATGGAAGCGCTGGGCAAACTCAAGGGCGCGGTGCGGCCTGAGGGCAGCGTGACGGCCGGCAATGCCTCGGGCGTCAACGATGGCGCCTGCGCCCTGCTGATCGCCAACGAAGAGGCCGCGAAGCAGAACGGCCTCACGCCGCGCGCGCGCATCGTCGGCATGGCGACGGCCGGCGTGCCGCCGCGCATCATGGGCATAGGCCCGGCACCGGCGACCGAGAAGGTGCTGGCCCTGACCGGCCTGAGCCTGGCGCAGATGGATGTGATCGAACTCAATGAAGCTTTTGCCGCCCAGGGCCTGGCCGTGCTGCGCCTGCTGGGCCTGCAGGACGACGATGCCCGCGTCAACCCGAACGGCGGCGCGATTGCGCTGGGCCATCCGCTGGGCGCGTCCGGCGCACGCCTGATCACCACCGCCGTGAACCAGCTGCACCGCACCGGCGGCCGTTACGCCCTGTGCACCATGTGTATCGGCGTCGGCCAGGGCATTGCAGTGGTGATCGAACGGGTGTGAGCCGGGCCCATCAAAGCGACATGGAGGGCCGCTGCGCCATGGCGGCGCGCCAGCGCAGCAGTTCCGGGTGTTGCTCGCCGGGCTTGACCTTGACGATGCGCGCAAAATCCACCGCCACCACCGCGGTGATGTCGGCGATGCTGAACTGGTCTGCGGCGATGAACTCGCGCCCGCGCAGCCGTTCGTCGAGCATCGCGAAAAAATTCTGCACCCGCGCCAGTCCGCGCTGGGCGAGTTCGGGAATCTGCGGGTAATCCACCGGCCCGGGCAGCGCGCGGTTGGCCATCCCGGGGGAGCTGTTGCGCAGGCATTCGGCAATCGCCAGCAGGCCCTCGAACTCGATGCGCCATTGCCAGCTGGCGATCTCGGCCTTTTCCAGTGCGCTGCGGCCCATCAGCACCGGCTCAGGGCAAAACGCTTCCGCCCAGGCGGCAATCGCCGCGTTGTCGGTGAGCAGCATACCTTCGTCGGTGCGCAGCGCCGGCACGGTGCACTGCGGGTTGATGCGGCGGTAGGCCTCCCCCAGCTGTTCACCGGTGCGCAGGTCGACCTGCACGGTGTCATGGACCAGGCCTTTCTCGGCCAGCAGGATGCGTGCGCGCCGCGGGCTGGGGGCGGTGGCGCAGTCGTACAGCGTGATCATCATGCCTGCGCCAATTTATCCTGTGTCCGGGTGTCGAAGTCGCCGGCCTCGTGGCGCTCGTGCAGCTGGCTGGCCGGTTCGCCCCAGGTGCGATTGACCATGCGCCCGCGCCGGGCGCCAGGACGTTTGGCAATTTCGTCGGTCCAGCGCAGCACGTGGGTGTAAGCCTGCACCTGCAGGAACTCGCCGGCCTCATACAGCTGGCCTTTGACCAGCGCGCCGTACCAGGGCCAGACCGCCATGTCGGCAATCGTGTAGTCGTCGCCTGCCAGATACGGCACCTCGGCCAGGCGGCGGTCCAGCACATCGAGCTGGCGCTTGACTTCCATCGCGTAACGGTCGATCGGGTATTGCATCTTGCTCGGCGCATAGGCATAGAAATGGCCGAAGCCGCCGCCCAGAAAAGGCGCACTGCCCATTTGCCAGTTCAGCCAGGACAGGCATTCGGCGCGCGCGGCACCGCCCGCGGGCAAAAACGCGCCGAACTTCTCGGCCAGGTACTGCAGGATGGCGCCGGATTCGAAGACCCGCACCGGGCTGGCGCCACTGCGGTCCACCAGCACCGGGATCTTGGAGTTGGGGTTGGCCGCCACAAAACCGCTGCCGAACTGTTCGCCCTCGTGGATGCGGATCAGCCAGGCGTCGTACTCCGCACCCGTGTGGCCCAGCGCCAGCAACTCCTCCAGCATCACCGTGACCTTGATGCCATTGGGCGTGCCCAGCGAATACAGCTGCAGCGGGTGCCGGCCCACCGGCAGTTCCTTGTCGTGGGTGGGGCCGGCCACCGGCCGGTTGATGTTGGCGAAGCGGCCGCCGCTGGATGCCGGTGGCGACCAGATGGCGGGGGGTGTGTAGGGCGTGGTGTCGTTCATGGGATCGATATTGCCTGAGTTTGGAGAGGTCTGCAGAACCCTCCGCGCCGGCGCGCGGGCGTGGGCAGGCGCACCGGACCACCGGCCACTACACTGGGGGATTGTTGTTACGGACCTGCGCCGCGATGGAAATTTTTGTGCTCCTGCTGATGGTGGCCGCCTTCGGCGCCTACCAGCTCAAAGCGAAGACCCAGGCCAGGCGCATTGCCTTGCTGGCCAGCCACCTGGGCAGGTACCAGGTTGAAAAACTGATGGAAAGCCTGACCGAAGGGTATCTGCGCGCACTGGGCGAAAAAGACCCGGAGCGCCAGGCGCAGATCTGGAACACGCTGGCCCTTTCCGAGGCGCAGATGGTCGAGCAGTTCCGGCGCTTTGCCGCGGATTTTGCGTCGGTGGATGCGGCCGATGCACGCGTCAGCAAGCTGCCGGTGTTCCTGCCAGAAAGCGACCGGTTTTTTCCCGACTACACCTTTGACATGCGCAAGATCCTGAACGTCCATGCGCAGGGCATTGAGCGTGTGGTTGGCAACGCGAGTGGCCGGTCACCGCGTGACCGGGCCTACACGCTGTCGGCCGAACTGTTCCTGATGCAGCACAGCTGTCACTGGTACTGCCGCTCCAAAGCCGTGGCTTCGGCACGCATGCTGGCGCGGCACCAGACGCCTTACGCGCAGTTGCTGGCGTCGGTGGATGCGCAGACACGCGAGGCCTACCTGGCGGCGATAGGCCGGTGAGCGGAAGGCTGCGCTGCGCGGCCTGCCTGCGCCCACAGAACGGCTGCATCTGCCGCTGGGTCACACCGGTGGCGCACCGTGTCGAGGTGTTGATCCTGCAGCACCCGCTGGAGGCAGACCACCCCAAGGGCACGGCGCGCTTGCTGCAGTTGAGCCTGCGGTTCAGCCGCTTGCTGGTCGGCGAAGTGTTCGATGCCGGCGCGTGGCAGCCGCCCGGCAACACCCGGCACAACCTGCTGCTTTACCCCGACCTGCCTTCAGACCGCGGCGCCGGTTGGCCGCCGCCACCGGAGCTGGCACCGGGTGTGTTGCAAGACCCGTCGCTGCTGCGGCTGATCGTCCTCGATGGCACCTGGCGCAAGAGCCGCAAGCTGGTGTACCTGAATCCGGCGCTACAGCAGTTGCCGCGCTTGTCGCTGCAGGACCTGCCGGCGTCAAGCTACCGGATACGCCGCGCGCACCGGCCGGACCAGCTGTCCACGCTGGAGGCGGTGTGCGCTGCGCTGGCGCAACTCGAGGGCGGCGATGCGCCCTTCCAGCCGCTGCTGCGGGCCTTCGATGGTTTTGTGGCGCAGCAGATGGCATTTTCGGTCCGGGCGCCAAAGTCATAAGCAGGATTGGCCATCCGCCCTTGTCCGGCGTGCGTAAGCAGCTATCAAATCAGGAGCAATGATTGTCGATCAAAAGCTGCCGGGCGGGTGCCCGCTGGCCTGCGCCAGCACCTGCAGCGCCTTGTGCGCATCGCTGCCGCGCCAGGCCACGATCTGGTCGGGACGTATCAGTACCAGCGGCGCCTCGTACAGCGCCCGCAGCTCCGCCGCTGTGTGCGCAACCACACGCAGGTCCAGGCCCAGCGCAGCCGCCGCATCGACAAACCCCCGGGTGGCGGGCGTGTCCGGCCCGAGCGCGAGCAGGGTCCATTCGAAATGAAAGCTGTCGTACAGCGAGCGGCCGTCCGCCAGCCAGGCATGCGGGGCGCGCCCGCCGGGACTGGCACTCGGCTGGTAGTTGCCGGCCTCGTCCGGCGGCGGGCTGCTGCCGTCCTTCACGATCAGCGGCGAGCCGTCATAACGCCCGCCGAAGGTCACGCCGGGAATGTTGAATTCCATGCGCACGTGCTGGTTGAGGTAGTCCGCTGCGCGCGCGCGTTCGGCCTCGCCCTCGGGACCGGTCTGCTCCAGCAGCGCCGTCGCGCTGAAGCGGCCCACCGAGTCGGCAAAATGCCGGGCGTAGGCGGTGTTGCGTTCGGCCAGCGGCAGGCGCTCGGTCCCATAACTGTCCAGCAGTTGCGGCGGCGCCTGGCCGCGGACGACGGCGGCCAGTTTCCAGCCCAGGTTGACCGCGTCTTCCACCGCCGTGTTGTAGCCCAGGCCGCCGGTCGGCGTGAACAGGTGGGCCGCATCACCGGCAATGAAGACACGGCCGCGCTGGAAACTCTGCGCCACCAGCGAATGCCCGGCGGTCCAGGTGCCTACCGACAGCACCTCGATCGCCAGGTGCCGGCCCATGGCTTCATCGACGATGCGCTGCGCATCGGCGGCGGTCCAGGCGTCGGCATCTTCGCCCTCGTGCACCGCGGCATGAAAGGCAAATTCCGACCGGCCGTCCACCGAGGCCATGAAGGCGCGGCGCTGCGGGTTGACCGACACATACATCCAGGCGCGGGCATGGGGGAACACGCTGTAAAAATCCGGCGCGCGCAGGTAGACCGCAAACATCTTGCCGCCCATGAACTCGCGCCTGACGCCGCTGGCGCCGGCCCAGGCGATGCCCAGGGTGCTGCGCACCCCGCTGCGCGGGCCATCGGCGCCGACCAGGTAGGCGGCCTGCACGTCCAGGGGCTCGCCGCCGGCGCTGGCGCGCACCTGCGCCTGCACGTGGCTGCCGCGGTCCTCGAAAGTTTCAAGGCCCCAGCCATAACGCACATCGACGCCGGGCAGGGCCTCGGCCTGCCGGCGCAAGGTGGCTTCCACAAATTTCTGTGACACGCGGTGCGGCAATTCGGCGGCGCTCCAGGAGCCGCCCATGGCCCTGATCTTGTCCACGGCCTGTGCGGCCGTCGGCAATTGCAGCCGGGCCAGCTCATGGCCGGTGTAACGCGTGAAGTAGGCGATGTCGGTCGGGTGGTCGGCCGGCAGGCCCTGGGCGCGGATCTCGCCGGCAAAACCGAGGCGGCGGAAATGCTCCATGGTGCGCGCCTGCGTGGCATTGGCCTGCGGATTGAAGGCGGTGCCGGGCTTGGGATCGACCAGCAGGCAGCGTATGCCGCGGCGGCCCAGTTCGTTGGCCAGCATCAGGCCGCAGGGGCCGCCGCCGGCGATCAGCACGTCGGTGTGCACAGGCGCTGTCATGTCGATACCCTGCCGTCTGCGCGGCCCCGGCTGCCGGTTTCAGCCAGCGGCAGCCACCCTGTCATTTCCGTCCAGCCATCCACGCCATGTCTCCTGCAGTTGCCGCTTGTTTTTTCAGTCTCGCCTGCATTGTGGCCCAGCCTCTCTGGACATTTTTCCATCGTGCGTCAAACTCATTGGCGCCCCCGGCTTTTCCCCGGACGCGCCCTGGCCTATATTTGGTGACAGGCACCAAGGAAAAAATCCATGAATCTCCACTCCCTCCTTCCCGTCCGGGTCCGGCCATGCGCAACCTGAACCCCGACACCATCACCGAGGCCGTGATCGCGCGTTTGGCGGCGACGCCCGATGCGCGCCTGAAGGAAATCATGACCAGCCTGGTGCAGCACATCCACGCCTTTGCGCGCGAGGTGAAACTGACCGAGGACGAATGGCTGGCCGGCATCAACTTCCTCACGGCGACCGGCCAGAAGTGTGATGACAAGCGCCAGGAATTCATCCTGCTCAGCGACACCCTGGGCCTGTCCATGCTGACCGTGGCCATGAACAACAACAAGCCGCCGGGCTGTACCGAGGCCACGGTGTTCGGCCCGTTTCACGTCGAAGGTGCGCCGCACTATGAACACGGCGCCGATGTCGCCAACGGCGCAGCGGGTGAGCCCTGCACGGTGCGCGGACGGGTGCTGGGCCTTGAGGGGGAGCCGGTCGCCGGCGCCGTGGTCGAGGTCTGGCAGGCCGACGCCGAGGGCAACTACGACGTGCAGTACCCCGACCTGGACCAGCACCGGGCGCGCGGCGTGCTCAGCTCCGGCGCGGATGGCCGCTTCGACTTCAGGACCATCGTCGCCGAGGCCTACCCGATCCCGGTCGATGGCCCGGTGGGCGAGATGCTGCGGGCGACGAAGCGCCATCCCTGGCGGCCGGCGCACCTGCATTTCATGATCACGGCGCCGGGCTATGAAAAGCTGGTCACCCATGTGTTTCGCAGCGGCGACCGCTACCTCGATTCCGACGCCGTGTTTGGTGTGCGGCAATCGCTGGTGGCCGACTGGGTGCGCCAGCCCGATGGCGTCTACAGCCTCGATTTCGACTTTGTGCTCAATCCGCTGGGAGCACCTGCATGAACCCGGCAGACGCGCGCTTGAACGACGCAATCAACGATGAATTGCAGATCCGCCGGATGATCGAGCGCTGGGCGGTCTGGCGCGATGCCGGCGACTGGGAGCGGTTTGCCACGGTCTGGCACCCGGACGGCGTGATGATGGCGACCTGGTTCCAGGGCCCGTTCGCGGAATTTATCCGCGTCACCCGGGAAGGCTGGGCCAAAGGCGTCAGCATCCTGCACTTCCTGGGCGGCTCGGCGGTCGAGGTGGCCGGTGATCGCGCGATCGCGCAGACCAAGATGACGATTTCCCAGCGCGGCATGGTCGAAGGCGCCGACGGGCCTGTGCTGTGCGACGTGGTGTGCACCGGGCGCTTTTACGACTTTGTGCAAAAGCACGAAGGCCAGTGGAAGCTGTTGCACCGCCAGCCGATTTACGAAAAGGACCGCATCGACCCGGTGGATTCGACCGCCAGGGTGGCGCTCGATCCGCAGGCGCTGCAGGCTTTTCCCGAGGGCTACCGGCACCTGGCCTACATCCAGACGCGCATTGGCTACAGCGTCAAACTCGACATGCCCATGCTCAAGGGGCCGGTGGTGGAGGAGCTGTACAGGCGCGGTGCGCGCTGGCTGGCCGGCGCGGCGCTGGAGCGATGAACCTCGCGCGGGCCGTAAGCGCTATCAAAATAGTAGCTGTTTGCGCTTGTTTGGCAAGGGCTGGGCGCCGATTTGATGCATGAACATCGGCCCGGCGGGGCAGCCCTTGCTGCCGGCCCCTCGCGCTGGCGATGCCCCGCAGGCCCATAATCGGCGACTGCTGTTCCGTCCGCCCCTGTTGCACAAGCCCTCGCCGGCGGGCTGTCCCTTTTTGAGCTGCCAGTGACCTTTCCCCTCATCACCGACCCTTTTTTCTACGCTGTCGCGATTCCGGCCGTCCTGCTGATGGGTATCAGCAAAAGCGGCTTCGGTGCGGGCTTCGGTTCGCTGGCCGTGCCCATGATGGCGCTGGCGGTGACGGTGCCGCAGGCGGCGGCCATCCTGATGCCCATCCTGCTGCTGATCGACATCCTGGGCATGGCGGCCTTCCGCAAGGACTTCGACATGCGGCTGGTGAAGTTCCTGCTGCCCTTCGGCCTGCTGGGGACGGTGGTCGGCACATTGCTGTTCAGCATCATGCAGCCCAAGATCGTGGCCGGTATCGTGGGCGTGTTCACCCTGCTGTTCCTGGCGCAGCGGCTGGTGTTCCCGCCCAAGCCCGACAGCCCGCCGCCGCCGCGCTGGCTGGGCGCGCTGCTCGGCGTGACCTCGGGCTTTACCAGTTTCATCTCCCACGCCGGCGGCCCGCCGCTCAGCGCCTACGTGATCCCCCTGAGGCTGGCGCCGCTGACCTTCACCGCCACCATGGCGTTTTTCTTTTTTGTCATCAACCTGTCCAAGTGGATTCCCTATGCCTGGCTGGGCCTGCTGGACATGCGCAACATGGCCACCTCGGTGGTGCTGCTGCCGCTGGCCCCGCTGGGCGTCTGGGTCGGCGTGCGCCTGGCCAGGCGCATCCAGCCGGTGTTGTTCTACCGGATCCTGTATGTCGGCATGTTCCTGACCGGCATCAAGCTGCTCTGGGACGCTTTTCGCTAAGGCCCGCCGGCCAGCTTTAGCGGCAAACCGGTAAAAACCGCACAGGGGCCTCGCCGGCTTTTGGGTGAAAATCCCCGGAATGAGAACAAGTGCTTACGTTTTGACGCCAGGAGCGCCCGGGGCTTCGGTGGTCGTCATGCCTTTGTTTGCGGCGGCGCCTGCATGACCACGGTGGTATTTGCCGACCTGGTGGGCAGCACCAGCATGTTCGAACGGCTGGGCGACGAAACCGCCTCGCGTTTTGTCACGCAACTGGTGGGCGCGCTGAGCCAGGTCTTCGAGCAGCACAGCGGCCGCGTCGTCAAGCTGCTGGGCGACGGCCTGTTTGTGGTGTTTCCGCACGAAGGCGACGCGCTGGCCGCCTGCATCAGCATCCAGAAACGTTTTCTCGACAAACCGATACGCGCCGGCGGCAGCGGCGCGCCGGTGCAGATGCAGATGGGCATCGAGTCGGGCGAGGTGGTGGAAATCGACGGCGACTGTTTTGGCGACACCGTCAATTCGGCGGCCCGCCTGGCCGACCTGGCCGGCGCAGCGCAAATCCTCACCACCCAAAACGTCTGGTCGGCGCTGGCTCCGCTGCAGCAGGCCAGCCTGCGCAGCCTTGGGCCCATGCATTTGCGCGGCCGGGCCGAGGCCAGCCATGTCTACCGCGTCGAGTGGCAGGCCGGGCGCGACGAGGACGCCACCATGATGGGCCGGTCCATGGCGGACAAGGCCTCACCGCAGGTGCTGTCGCTGCAAGCCAGCGGGCAGACCCTGCAGATCGATGCGCGCAGCCTGGCGATCTCGATAGGGCGTGGCGCCGGCGCCTCGCTGGCGCTCAACGACCCGCGGGTATCGCGCATGCACGCCACGCTGGAGTGGCGCGGCGGCCAGTTCGTGCTCAGTGACGCCTCGAGTTACGGCACCTGGGTGTATTTCGGCAACCAGAGCGAGGCGGTGGTGCTGCGCCGCACCGAGTGTTACCTGGTCGGCAGCGGCCAGATCAGCGCCGGGTGTGAACGCAGGGAAGGCAGCCCGCTGATCAGTTTCTCCATCAGCAGCTGAGCTTTCCCGGCGGGCCCAGCAGCTAGAATCTTTTTTTGTTTCCAGACGTATCCCTCATGAGCCTGAACAAGCTTGGCCGTTACGACATCATCCGCGTGCTGGGCAAGGGCGCGATGGGACTGGTGTACGAGGCGCGGGACCCCAACCTGAACCGCCGCGTCGCGATCAAGACCATCAAGGTCGAGAACCTGTCGGAAGAGGCCGCAGCCGAGTACGAAGCCCGCTTCAAGACCGAGGCGCATTCGGCGGCGCGCCTGCAACACCCCAACATCGTCAGCGTCTACGACTCGGACCGCCACGGCGACATGGCCTTCCTGGTCATGGAGTTCATCCAGGGCGAGGACCTCAAACACCACCTCGACGCCGGGCAGCGTTATTCGCTCGAGCAGTCGCTGGCCATGATGCGCGAACTGCTGTCGGCGCTCGAGTACGCCCACCGCCAGTCCATCGTGCACCGCGACGTCAAGCCGGCCAACCTGCTGATCGAGGCCGACGGCCGCGTCAAGCTGACCGATTTCGGCGTCGCCCGCATCCAGGATTCCGGCGAGGTCACGCGCACCCAGGGCTCCATGGTCGGCACGCTCAAATACATGTCGCCCGAACAGGTGCAGGGCCAGCCCATCGACGCGCGCGCCGACCTGTTTGCCGTGGGCATCGTGCTGTACCAGTTGCTGACCGGCAAGCGGCCTTTCGACGGCGACACCGACTTCGCCATCATCCAGCAGATCGTCAACCACACGCCGGCCGCGCCCAGCAGCATCAACCCCATGCTGCCGCCTGCCATCGATGCGGTGCTGGCGCGGGCGCTGGCGAAAAAGCGCGACCAGCGTTTTGCCAGTGCCCATGAGTTTGCCCAGGCGCTGCAGGAAGCCAGCGGCCAGGCGGCCGATCCGACGATTGTTCCGCCGGTCAGCCAACCCGGCCGCCGCGGCGGCAACAACACCGACACCGGCCTGCAGCGTTCGCGCGCCGGCGGCTCCACGGTCCGGCTGGGGTCGGGCACCGACACTGGCTCGACCGTGACCCAGGAGCTGGAACTGGTCTACTGGAAGGACATCAAGGACTCCGAGGACATCGAGGATCTGGCGGGTTTCCTCGAACGCTTCCCCTCGGGCATTTATGCAGACCTGGCGCGCCGCCGCCTGAAAAAGCTGGGTGGCAGCGTCCCCGACGATGCGGCCAGCGCGACCGGCACCGGCACGGGCACCGCCGTCCCGGCAGCGCAGGGCGACTGGACACGGCTGCAGACCCAGGCTGGCCTGGGCGCTGCCGCTGCCGCAGGCGATGCGGATGCCGAGGCCACGCGGCTGGCGGCGCCCCCGGTGTCGCCGGCCGTGGCCGAAGCGCCGGCGCCAGCACCGGCCATCCCCGAACCGGAACCGGAACCGGAACCGGAACCGGAACCTGCGCCCAAGCCGGCTGCCGTGCCGGCGCCAGCGGCCCCGGTGGCTGCCTTGCCGCCGGCACCGCGGCCAGCGTCGCCCCCGCCCGCCGCAGCAGGCGCTGCTGCGCGCTCAAAAACGCCGGTGTATGCCGTGGCTGCTGTCGCCGTGCTGGCGCTGGCGGGCCTGGGCTTCGCGTTTTTGGGGGGGACGGCTGCGCCGCAGGGGGATGCTGCTGCGGCTGCCGCGCCGCCTGCCACCGCAGACGGCAGTCCGGCGCCGGCGGCGGCAGCTTCTGCCGTGAGCGCCGGTGCCGTGTTGCCCGCGTCGGCCGGCGGGGCGACGGCGGCCAAGCCGGCGCCGAAAAAGGGAGCGGTCAAACCCGCCGCCGACAAACCGGTGGCGGCCACGCCCGCGCCGTCCCCGGGGACGGCGCCGGCCACGGCGGCTGCGACCGCCGATCCCGCCGCTGCGCCGGGTGGGCCGACCGACCCCAAACAGGCCTGCGAAAACCGCGTGCTGCTCGGCTTCCAGATCTGCATGAACGAGCAATGCGCCAGGCAGCGCTTCAAAAACCATCCGGTCTGCGTGGAGCGCCGGGAGCAGGAAAAAATGCGCCAGGACATCCGGGACGGACGTCAGTAGCTGCCGCCGGCCCCGGGGCGGGGCGGTGTTTGCTATCAAAAAATGAGCTGTCCACGCTGACCCTGCCTGGCCCGAACACCGATTTGATCCAGAATCCGGGGGGCTGGCGCAGGGCCGATGTGGCGCGCAGGCATCGCCAGGTTTTGGGGGGCGGCACACCTGCCGTTACCATAGCGCTCAAACATCGGGAGATATCCATGCCTGTGGTTGTGATTGCCAATCCCAAAGGCGGTGTCGGAAAAACGACGCTGGCCACCAATGTTGCCGGGTATTTCGCCAGCCAGGGCCATGCGGTCATGCTCGGCGATGCGGACCGCCAGCAATCGTCGCGGCTGTGGCTCGGGCTGCGCCCACCGGCCGCCCGGCCCATCGCCACCTGGGATGTCAATGCCGACCTGATTGTCAAACCGCCCAAGGGCACGACCCATGTGGTGCTCGACACGCCGGGCGGCCTGCACGGCTGGCGCTTCAACGACGTGATCAAGCTGGCCGACAAGGTCATCGTGCCGCTGCAGCCCAGCGTGTTCGACATTTTTGCGACCCGGGCTTTCCTCGACCAGCTGGCTGAACACCGCAGCGCCGGCAAGGTGCAGGTCGGCATCGTCGGCATGCGGGTCGATGCGCGCACCATTGCCGCCGACAAGCTGCGCGGTTTTGTCGAAGGCCTGGGCCTGCCGGTGCTCGGTTATGTGCGCGATACGCAGAACTACATCCACCTGGCGGCCCGCGGCCTGACACTGTTCGATGTCGCGCCCAGCCGGGTCGAAAAAGACCTGGAGCAGTGGGCCGGCATCTGCCGCTGGCTGGACCAGTAACCGGGAGCGATGTCACTGGCTGGACAAGCCGGCGGGCAGGGCGGCCTTACAGTCGGCGCATGAAAACCTTCCAGACCCTTTCCGAACTGGCGGCCTGTGTCGGCCAGGAAGTAGCCGTCAGCGACTGGCTCACCATCACCCAGGCCCAGGTCGACCTGTTTGCCGAGGCCACCGGTGACCACCAGTGGATCCACGTCGACCCGGAAAAGGCCAAGGCCGGGCCGTTTGGCGGGCCCATCGCCCACGGTTTCCTGACCTTGTCCCTGCTGCCGAAATTTTTCGAATCCTCGTTCGAGATCGTGCAAAGCCGCATGGGCGTGAACTACGGCCTGAACAAGGTGCGTTTCACCTCGCCGGTGCCGGTCGGCAGCCGCCTGCGTGCGCGCATGAAGCTGCTGGCCTGCGAGCCGATCGCCAATGACGGCCTGCAGATGACCTGGGAAGTGCTGGTGGAGCGTGAGGGTTCGGCCAAGCCGGTGTGTGTGGCCGAGTCGCTGGTGCGGCGTTACCCCTAGGTCCCGGGCCAGGCCGGTCTCAGATCGGCGTCAGCTGGCGCGCCGGCACCCAACCCTCGAAGGCATCGCGCAGGTCGTTGATGCGCCGCGTGGCTTCGGACTCGCTGTGCACCCGGGCAATACACTGGTGCAGGTCGCAGCGCAACAGCCACAGCTCTTCAGGTGTGGCGGCCAGATTGATCCGGTAGATGGCGCGTTGGGCGCTCATGTCCTTGCAATCGGCCAGGGCCAGGTACAGGCGCTGGCGGATTTGTTCCAGCGTCAAGGGTCTGGCAGGCGCAGGCTGGCGCGCGGCAAAAATCGAGATGACCATGATGAGGAGGGGATGCTCGGCCGGTCTTGTGGACCTGCGAGGGGTTGCAAGGGGCTTGGCGCCGGGTGTCGGCACGCAAGTTGTATAGACAACAATTCTAGGGTTTTCCCCTATTTTTGGTAGGCGGCTGGCCTTAAAACTCTCGCTCAAACGCCAAAATTGTCCGGATTCGCATGAAAAAAACCCGCCAGGGCGAACCGTGGCGGGTCGTGTGGGGCTGCCTGTCGGCAGCCGCAGCTCAGGCGATTCAGGCGCGGCCAGGAGCCGAACCGAAACGTGCACCGGCCTGGACTGCTTCGGCACGCACATCGGCGCGGCTGCGGTCGCCAGCGGCGGGTGTGGCCACGATCACGGTGCCGCCATCGACCTGGTTGCTGGCCGTCACGGCAGCGGGCTGGGCATTCACGGCCTGGGCGCGGACTTCAGCGCGGGTCACGCTGCTGGTCAGCGTGGGCTGGACGTCGACCGAGCCGTCGGCACCGGCGGCAAAAGCGCCGGCAGAAGTGAAACCGGCAGCGGCGATCAGGGCGGAAGCGATAAATTTCGAGTTCATGATTGAGAAATCCTTTTCAAAAGTTAATGAGACATTTCCGGGCGGGCGGGCATCATCAACCCCGTCTGTCCAGCCTCGGTGAGTCGTCTTGCAGGTATCGGCTCATCGATGGGGTCAACTGTACTATTGCTAATAACAAAGAAAAATAGCAGGAAATTCAATTGTTAATTTCCAAATGTGGAACAATAAGGTCTTGAATTACTAAGGGCTAACCCTATGGACCGACTTTTGTCGATGCGCGCCTTCCAGCAGGTGGTCGACGACGGGGGTTTTGCCGCCGCCGCCCGCAGCCTGGACATGTCGCCGGCCGTGATGACCCGCTTGATCACCGACCTGGAAGAACATCTGGGTGCCCGCCTGTTGCAGCGCACCACGCGCAAGCTGTCGCTGACCGAGGCCGGGCAGTCCTACCTGCAGCGGGTCCGGCACATCCTCAACGATGTGAACGAGGCGGAAGCCTCGACGCGCCAGCAGACCGATGAGCTGGCCGGCGTGTTGCGCATCCACACCCAGCCGGTGATGGCGGTGCACATCCTGGCGCCGCTGGTGGCCGAGTTCCGGCGGCGTTACCCCAAGGTGGTGCTGGACATCACGGTTGACTCGCCGCTGGTCCCGCCCATCGAGGATTTCGACCTGACGATTCTGGGGGCCGGCCGGCTGTACGACGCCAATGTGGTGGCGCGGCCGGTGATTGTCTCGGAAGGCCTGCTGTGTGCCTCGCCGCGTTACCTGCGCAGTGCCGGTATCCCGCGCCGGCCGGAGGACCTGCAGCAACATGCCATGCTGCGCCTCAGCCATGCCGGCGTGCGTCAGCGCGAATGGCAACTGATCAATCCGCAGGAGGATGACCGGGAGGTGGCGGTGGAGATCAAGCCGGTGCTGCTGGCCAACCACAGCGACACCCTGATGCGTGCCACGCTGGACGGCGCCGGCATCAGTGCGCAGCCGCTGGACCTGGTGGCGAACTACCTGCGTGACGGGCAGTTGCGCCGGGTGCTGGCGCCCTGGATCACCGGACGCTTCACGCTGTATGCGGCGCTGCCCAGCCGCAAGTACATTCCGGCCCGCGCCAGGGTGTTCATGGAATTCCTGATCGAGCAAACCCGGCTGAAGGCGGCCGAAGCCAAGCGGACCTGGCCCGACGATGGCGCGTCGGACCCGGCCGGCCCCACCGCAGCCCCGGTACCGGGCTGACGAAAAAAAGCCCGGACCAGCCGGGCTTTTGCGGGCCTGCCAGGCAGGTCGCCGGTGCTTAGGCGCGGCCAGGGGCCGGGTTGTAGCGGGTGCTGTCGTCCTGCGAGGACTGGGCGCGCACATCGCTGCGGCTGCGTTCGCTGGCCGCCGGCGTGGCGGAAACGCTCATGCCGCCATCGACCTGGCTGCTGGCGGTGACCGGGCCTTGCTGCGCAGCCAGGGCCTGGGCGCGCACTTCGGCGCGTGTCTGCATGCTCATGAAGCTGCTTTTCTGCTCGGGTGCGTTGTCGGCACCGGCGGCGAAAGCGCCGGCAGAAATGAAACCGGCAGCGGCGATCAGGGCGGAGGCGATGAATTTCGTGTTCATGGTGAAAGTCCTTTGAATAAATAGCAGGGGGTGGTGGATGGGAAAGGGGGGGTGTGCTGCTTATGCGCGGCCAGGGGCCGGGTTGTAGCGGGCGCTGTCGTCCTGCGAGGACTGGGCGCGCACATCCCTGCGGCTGGCTTCGTTGCTTGCGGCCGGCGTGGCGGAAACGCTCATGCCGCCATCGACCTGGCTGCTGGCGGTGACCGGGCCTTGCTGCGCAGCCAGGGCCTGGGCGCGCACTTCGGCGCGTGTCTGCATGCTCATGAAGCTGCTTTTCTGCTCGGGTGCGTTGTCGGCACCGGCGGCGAAAGCGCCGGCAGAAGTGAAACCGGCAGCAGCGATCAGGGCGGAGGCGATGAATTTCGTGTTCATGATGAAAGTCCTTGAAAAAGTGGGTGAAACATTCCGGGCAGTGCGGGAAACATTTCCCGTCTGACCATCTCGCTGAGTCCTTGCTGTGTGTTCCGGCTCATCGATGACTGAACTTTAAAACTACTCAGATCATTTGAAAACTACATAGTCGTCAATTAACCATTGCAGTTATTGAAATTATCGAGGATCAGGACTACAATTTGTTTCAACATGGATAAATTGCAGGCGATGAAAGTGTTTCAGCGGGTGATCGACGAGGGCGGCTTCGCCTCGGCGGCGCGTGCCCTGGACATGTCGCCCGCAGGCGTCACCCGCATGGTGGCGGCGCTGGAGGAGCATCTGGGCGTGCGCCTGCTGCAGCGCACCACGCGCAAACTGGCCCTGACCGACGCTGGCGAGGCCTACCTGATGCGGGTGCGCACGATTCTTTACGAGGTCGAAGACGCCGAGTCGGCGGCTGCGGCGCACACACGCGAGCTGCAGGGCACCCTGCATGTGCTGGCGACGCCGGTGCTGGCCTCGTATTTCCTGTCGCCGCGCATTGCCATCTGGCACGCGCGCCATCCCAAGGTGGTGCTGGACATCGCGATCGACCCTTTTCCGCAGTCACGCATCGAGGAGTTCGATGTGACCTTTGTGGTGGTGGATGAAGGGTTCGACGGGGACATCGTGGCCAGGCCCCTGGCAACAACCGAGTGGATCGTGTGTGCGTCGCCCGACTACCTCAAGCGTGCCGGCATACCGGCCACGCCGCAGGATTTGCGTGATCACACCTACCTGAAGTTCCTGTGGACGCAGAACTCCGGCCACTACGGCCGGCTGGCGCGCCTGCAGCCGCTGGCCGGTGGCGAGCCGGTGGAGGTGGACGTCCAGCCGGCGCTGCAGACCACCAGTTTCGATGTGTTGCTGCGCGCGGCGCTGGACGGTGCCGGCATCACCTTTTTGTCGCGCATGCTGGTGGCGCCGCATCTGGCGCGCGGCACCCTGGTGCAGGTCTTGCCGGACTGGATTTTTGGCCGGTTCACGATTTACGCGGCCTTGCCGACGCGCAAGTTCATGCCGGCGCGCACCCGGGCCTTCCTGGATTTCCTGGCCGAATTCGGGGCGCAGGCTGCGGCGAAGCCCTAGGCGCCCTGCGCAAAACCGTTTTGGCGCCAGGCTTCGAACACCGTCACCGCCACGGCGTTCGATAAATTCAGGCTGCGTTGCCCGGGCAGCATGGGCAGCTTCAGGCGCTGCGCCGGCGCGAAGGTGTCGCGCAGTTCCGGGGCCAGGCCGCGTGTTTCCGAGCCGAACACCAGCCAGTCGCCGGGTGCAAAGGCGGTGTCGTGCACGCGCCGCGTGCCGCGGGTGGTCAGCGCAAACAGGCGCGACGGATCGGGCTGCCCGGCCGCGAGGAAGGCGGCCCAGTCGGCATGGCGGGTGAGTTCGGCGTACTCGTGGTAATCCAGCCCGGCACGCCGCATGTGTTTGTCGTCCATCGAAAACCCCAGCGGCTCGATCAGGTGCAGCCGGCAACCGGTGTTGGCCGCCAGGCGGATCACATTGCCGGTGTTGGGCGGGATTTCAGGCTCGACCAGAACGATGTTGAACATGCGCCGATTGTCGCCGCGTGAGCGTGTGGCTTTATTCAGTCCGGGCAAAAACCACCGCACTGACAGCGCTCGCGCCGGCCTCGCGCAAGGCCTCGGCGGCAGTGAACAGGGAAGCGCCACTGGTCATCACGTCATCCACCAGCAGCACACTGCGGCCCCGGATCTCGCCCACGCGCAGGGGATCGGCGGCAAACGCCCCTTTGAGGTTGCGCAGGCGGGCCGCCCGCCCAAGCCGGGCTTGCGGCGCCGTGTCCCGGATGCGCAGCAGCAGCCCGGCGTCGGCCGCGGCGGCGGTGCCGCTCTGGCGCGCCAGCGCCTTGACCAGTTCCCACGCCTGGTTGAAGCCGCGCGATTGCAGACGCTGCGCCGACAGCGGCAGCGGGATCAGCCAGTCGCCGGCCTGCAGGCTGAGCAGGCGCGCGCGTACGCCGGGCACGTCCAGCAACAGCCCGGCAAAAACGCCGGCCCAGGCCGGGTCGCCGCCGAATTTGTAGCGCGCCACCAGCTCCGACCAGGGGTAGGCGTAGGGCATGGCGGCGAAACAGGTGTCCAGCGGCGGCGGCTGGCGCACACAGGCGGCGCAGCGCAGCGAGGGCGGGCCGCGACCCCCCGAAAGATCCGCCGGAAGCGTCAGCGCGCAACTGATGCAGCGCGCCTGCATCTGGCCGAAGCGCGCCGTGCAGGCGGCGCACACGCGGCGTGCCGGCCAGCTGCGACAGACAGCGCACTGGCTGGCCAGTGACTGCAGCACGGAAGCCGGGGTGGGCAGGCGCGGCAACATCATGTCAATATACTCGGCGCTGCTTCTTCTGCCGCTCCACCGATGCCCACCGAACGCCCGCCCACCCTGGACCCGACTGCTGTCGGGCGGTGGCAGCGCATGGCGCCGGCCGTTTCGCCCTGGCTGCATGAGGAAGTGGCGCAGCGCATGCTGGACCGGCTGCAATGGATCCGGCTGCAGCCCAGGGCCTGGCTCCACTGGGGTGCCTTGCGCGGCGGTGTGTCTGCCCATGCCCAGCTCGCCACCCGTTATCCAGATTCAACATGTTTTGTGCTTGAAGCCCATGCGGGACGTGCGCAGGCAGCTATCAAAAAAATAGCGTTTCCATGGTGGCACCCGAAGCGCTGGAGCGGCCCCGCGGTGCGTTTCGAGGCGCCGCCGGCGGGGACCGTGGACATGCTTTGGGCCAACATGGCCTTGCACGAGGCGGCCGACCCGCAGGCCCTGATTGGCGAGTGGCACCAGGCCATCCGGGTCGGCGGCTTCCTGATGTTTTCCTGCCTCGGGCCGGACACAGCGCGCGAGTTGCGTGACATTTATGCGGCGCTGGGCTGGCCACCCGCCGGCCACCAGCTGACCGACATGCACGACTGGGGCGACATGCTGGTGCAGGCCGGTTTTGCCGAGCCGGTGATGGACATGGAGCGCATCACGCTGACCTTTGCATCGCCCGAACGGCTGCTGCAGGAGTTGCGTGAACTCGGCCGCAATTTCCACCCGCTGCGGTTTCCGGCCCTGCGCGGCCGCGCCTGGAAGGCCCGCCTGCTGCAGGCGCTGGAGGCCAGCTTGCCGCGCCAGGCCGACGGCCGGCTGGTGCTGACCTTCGAAATCATTTACGGGCATGCGATGAAGGCGCAGCCCAAGGTCAAGGTCAGCGCCATGAGCGCCGTCTCCGTCGCGGACATGCGCGCGATGTTGCAGGGTTCCCGTCATAGCTCCTGAGGGGAGGGGGCTGGCAGCCCGCCCGCAGCTTTGCACGGGGCAAACCGGCTACAATCCAGACTCGAATTTTGGGTATGTTCCCACGCACCACGCGGCCGAAAGTGTTGATCGGCGGCAATTTTTCGAGTCTTGCCCCGTGTCGCACGTCTCTCCGGCTTTTCGTTTCGCCACGGCTTCCGGCCCGAACGGTCAGGGCCAGCCGGCGGTTCAATGGCTGCTCAAGCGCAATTGCTCGGTGACACCGGCGCAATTGCTGTGGCTGTACCTGTCGCTGTGTGCGGTTTCCCTGAGCATTGCGGGATTCTTCTGGTCCCAGGGCGCGACCCTGGTGATGCCTTTTGCGTGCCTGGAGCTGCTGGTGGTCGGCGCTGCGTTTTCGGCCTATGCCCGGCATGCCACGGACGGTGAACGCATCGTGCTGCAGGGCGGGCAGCTGGTGGTGGAACTGGAGAGCGCAGGGCGCCTGGAACGCTCGGTGTTCAACCGTTTGTGGGTTCGTGTCGAGCCCAGACACGGTGACGGCTCGCTGATCGAGGTATCGGGCCAGGGCCGGTCGGTCAGGGTGGGGCGGCATGTGCGCCCCGAATTGAGGCCGGCATTGGCCCGGGAAATCCGCCACGCGTTGCGCGGATGTTGAGGCAGAGACGAAAGCAGGGCGTGAAGCAGAGGGTTGAAGCGGTGGGCCGCATGGCTAACTTTATAATCAGCTGCTTAATCAGTCGGTAATTGAGGCATTAAAAGTGATCACGATGAACGTACGTACAACGATAGGATCGGGAATGAAGCACGCAGGCCGGGGTTTGACGTCACTGGCCCGCAATGCCGGTTCCAGGCTGGCTGCCATTGCGGCCCTGATGGGCGCATGGGTCAGCACCGCAGCCTATGCGGTCAATGACTTGCCCGGCGGCCCGGCCGTCAACCAGCTCAACCTGCATCCCGCAGTCACCAAGATTGCCGAAGAGCAGCAGTGGCTGCACTGGTTCATGATGATCATCTGCCTGGTGATTTTCCTGGCGGTGTTCGGGGTGATGTTTTATTCGATCTGGAAGCACCGCAAGTCGGTCGGCCACAAATCGGCCAACTTCCACGAGTCCACCACGGTCGAGATCATCTGGACCATCGTCCCGTTTGTCATCGTGATCCTGATGGCGCTGCCAGCCACCAAGGTGCTGGTTGCCTCCAAGGACACCACCAGTGCCGACCTGACCATCAAGGCCACCGGCATGCAGTGGAAATGGGGCTACGACTACATCAAGGGCGAGGGCGAAGGCATCGGCTTCGTGTCGACGCTCGACAGCACGCACCGAGAAATGTCCGACAAGGGCGGCCCCGCCAAGGGCCAGCCGGTGGACGACTACCTGCTCAAGGTCGACAACCCGCTGGTGGTGCCGGTGGACCGCAAGATCCGCATCATCACCACCGCCAACGACGTGATCCATGCCTTCATGGTGCCGGCCTTCGGCATCAAGCAGGACGCGATTCCCGGCTTTGTGCGTGACACCTGGTTCCGTGCCGAAAAAATCGGCGACTACTACGGCCAGTGCGCCGAACTGTGCGGCAAGGAGCACGCCTACATGCCCATCCATGTCAAGGTGCTTTCCGCCGAGGACTACAGCAAGTGGGTCGGCGTGAAGGTGAAAGAGGCTGCTGCCAAGGCGGACGATCCTTCCAAGGTCTGGGCGCTGCCCGAGCTGAAGGCCCGCGGCGAAAAAGTCTATGCCGCCAATTGCGCTGCCTGCCACCAGGCCAGCGGCAAGGGCGCCGGCCCGATCAAGCCGCTGGACGGCTCGGCCATCGTGGTCGACAAGGACCATGGCAAACAGATCGCCATCCTGCTCAACGGCGTAGCCGCCATGCCGGCGTGGAAGACGCTGAGCGACACCGACCTGGCCGCCGTGGCGACCTACACCAAGAACAGCTGGTCCAACCAGACCGGCCAGATTGTGCAGCCCTCGGAATTCCAGGCTGCGCGCAAGTAAGACGTTTTCCCCGATTCAGGCCCGACCCCCGGTCAGCCGCAAAGACAAAGCTACAGGCACAAGCCACCAAAGGAAGCCAAGATGAGTGCAGTTCTCGACCATCATGATCACGCGCATGACGACCACGACCACGCCCCCACGGGCTGGCGGCGCTGGGTCTTCGCGACCAACCACAAGGACATCGGCACGCTGTACCTGCTGTTCAGCTTCACGATGTTGATGTTCGGCGGTGTGCTGGCGCTGGGTATCCGCGCCGAACTGTTCCAGCCCGGCCTGCAACTGGTCAACCCCGAGCTGTTCAACCAGCTGACCACCATGCACGGCCTGATCATGGTGTTCGGCGCGATCATGCCGGCATTCGTCGGTTTCGCGAACTGGATGATTCCCCTGCAGATCGGCGCGGCCGACATGGCGTTTGCGCGCATGAACAACTTCAGCTTCTGGCTGCTGATTCCTGCGGGTCTGATGATCGTCGGTTCCTTCTTCATGCCCGGTGGCGCCCCCGCCGCCGGCTGGACGCTGTACGCGCCGCTGACCCTGCAGATGGGCCCGTCGATGGACGCCGGCATTTTTGCGCTGCACATCCTGGGTGCCTCGTCCATCATGGGGTCGATCAACATCATCGTGACCATCCTCAACATGCGCGCTCCCGGCATGACGCTGATGAAAATGCCGATGTTCTGCTGGACCTGGCTGATCACCGCCTACCTGCTGATCGCCGTGATGCCGGTGCTGGCCGGTGCCATCACCATGACGCTGACGGACCGCCACTTCGGCACCAGCTTCTTCAACCCCGCCGGCGGCGGCGACCCGGTGATGTACCAGCACATCTTCTGGTTCTTCGGCCACCCCGAGGTCTACATCATGATCCTGCCGGCCTTCGGCATCGTCAGCCAGATCATCCCGGCTTTCGCCCGCAAGCGCCTGTTCGGCTACGCCTCCATGGTGTACGCCACCGGCTCCATCGCCATCCTGAGTTTTGTCGTGTGGGCCCACCACATGTTCACCACCGGCATGCCGGTGACCGGCCAGCTGTTCTTCATGTATTCGACCATGCTGATTGCGGTGCCGACCGGCGTGAAGATCTTCAACTGGATCGCGACCATGTGGAAGGGCTCGATGACCTTCGAGACGCCCATGCTGTTTGCAGTCGGCTTCATCTTCGTGTTCACCATGGGCGGCTTCACCGGCCTGATCCTGTCGGTGGCGCCGATCGACATCCAGCTGCAGGACACCTACTACGTGGTGGCGCACTTCCATTACGTGCTGGTGGCCGGCTCGCTGTACGCGCTGTTTGCCGGTTATTACTACTGGGCGCCCAAGTGGACCGGTGTGATGTACAACGAGCGCCGCGGCAAGATCCATTTCTGGTGGTCGCTGATCTCCTTCAACATCACCTTCTTCCCGATGCACTTCCTGGGCCTGGCCGGCATGCCGCGCCGTTATGCCGACTACCCGATGCAGTTCGCCGACTTCAACGCGATCGCCAGCGTCGGTGCCTTCTTCTTCGGCATTGCGCAGGTCTATTTCTTCTTCTTCATCGTCTTGCCGACCATGATGGGCAAGGGCGAAAAAGCGCCGCAGCGTCCGTGGAACGATCCGGACGGCGCCGGTGCCGAAGGCCTGGAGTGGGAAGTTCCCTCGCCCGCGCCTTTCCACACCTTCGAGAAGCCGCCCCGCCTGGACGCCACGGCGACCAAGGTGACCGGTTATTACTGAGCCGACAGGATTCGCTGGCGCCATGACACCTGAACAGAAAAAGAACAACCTGCGGCTGGGCCTGACCCTGGCTTCGATTGCGATCGTGTTTTTTCTGGGTTTCATGGCCAAGCTTGTGTTTTTCGGCCGGGGTTGAGTCATGGGCCTGAAGCGCGAAAATTTCCGTATGGTGGGCAAGCTGGGCGTGATCGTGCTCGGCATGTTCTGCTTCGGTTATGCGCTGGTGCCCATCTACAAGGCGATCTGCGAAATGACCGGCATCAATGTGCTGGCGCTGGGCGACCGGCAGATCCCCGGCGCGACGCCGAAGATGTCGGCCAACACCCAGGTCGATACCAGCCGCAGCATCACCGTCGAATTTGATGCCAATGCGCGCGGCCCCTGGATGTTCAAGCCGGCGGTCAGCTCGATCCAGGTGCACCCGGGCGAACTGGCCACCGTGATGTACGAGTTCCAGAACGTGCAGAACCGCACCATGTCTGCCCAGGCGATTCCGAGTTACGCGCCGCTGCAGGCCGGTTCGCATTTCAACAAGCTCGAGTGTTTCTGCTTCAGCCAGTACACCCTGGCACCCGGCGAGAAAAAACAGTGGCCGGTGGCTTTTGTGATCGACCCCAAGCTGTCCAAAGACGTGACGACCATCACCCTGTCCTATACCTTCTTCGAAGTCGGTGGCAAGGTGCCTGCGGCGCCGGTAGCTGCTGCGGATGTGGCTGCCAAAGCGGAGCCGGGCGCGTGAGCACGCCGGTGACCCGGCGCCGGGGCTCGATCTGGCGCACCATCAAGGCCATCAGCTGGTCGTTTGTCGGTTTGCGTTCCCGCGGTGCCTACGAAGAGGACATCGAGAAGCTCAACCCGGTGCACATTCTGGTCGTGGGCCTGGTGGGCGTGATGGTGTTTGTCGGTAGCCTGATCCTTCTGGCGACCTGGGTGGTGGGCAAGTAGGCGGCGGTGCGCCACCATGCCCTTGATCAAAAAAACGAATTCAAGAATTTAGCGAAAACAGGAGTTGGAAATGTCTTCAGCAGCACATACAGGCACACCGTATTACTTTGTCCCGGCGCCATCGGCTTATCCGGTGATGACGGCGGTCGGCCTGTTTTTTGTCATCCTGGGCGCGGGCCAGTGGATCAACGGCTCCGGCTGGGGCGCCTGGTCGCTGGCCTTCGGCATGGTCTGGTGGCTGACGGTGCTGTTTTTCTGGTTCCGCGCCGCCGCGCGTGAAAGCGAAGGCGGCCTGTACGGGCACAAGATCGAGCTGTCCTACCGCTGGAGCATGAGCTGGTTCATCTTCTCGGAAGTGATGTTTTTCGGCGCCTTCTTCACGGCGCTGTGGTGGGCGCGTTCCCATGCCCTGCCGGCCCTGGGCAGCCTGGAGAACGGCCTGCTCTGGCCCGACTTCAAGGCGGTCTGGCCCAGCGCTGCTGCCGGCGTGACCGGCTCACCCGCCGACATCATCGAGCCCTTCACCACCATGGGCCCGTTCTGGCTGCCCACCATCAACACCGCGCTGCTGCTGACGTCGGGCGTCACGCTGACGATTGCCCACCACGCGCTGCGCGAAAACCACCGCGGCAAGACCATCGCCTGGATGTGGGCCACCGTGCTGCTGGGCATCATCTTCCTGTGTGTGCAGGGTTATGAATACTTCCACGCCTACAGCGACCTGAACCTGAAGCTGAGCTCCGGTGTCTACGGCTCCACCTTCTTCATGCTGACCGGCTTCCACGGCTTCCATGTGTTCGTCGGCATGCTGATGCTGCTGTTCATCACCCTGCGCCTGCAAAGCGGCCACTTCACCGCCGACCGCCACTTCGGCTTCGAAGGCGCGGCTTGGTACTGGCACTTTGTGGACGTGGTGTGGCTGGGCCTGTACATCCTTGTGTATTGGATGTAACTTGGCCCACCCGAAGAAAAGCGCCGCGAGGCGCTTTTTTTACTTGCCCGCCGGAATCCCGGTGGGCTGGATATAACCCATCTTCCAGGCGATCAGGATGCAGATGAACAGCAGGATGGAAAAACCGACGCGAAAGGCCAGCGCGCGCGCCATGTTGCTGGTTTTCGCCTTGCCGCCGGTGCCGTCCCTGAGCATGAAAAACAGCGCCGAGGCCAGGCTGGCGAGGATGGCCAAAAATGCGAGAGCAACGAGGTAGTTCATGAACCGGATTATCCGCGCATGAGTCCCCGCCTGCTCCAGCCGCGTTTTCTGGTGCTGACCTTGGCGACCGTGCTGATGGTGGCCCTGACCTTCTCGCTGGGCCAGTGGCAGCTGGGCCGCGCCGCGCAGAAAGAAGCGCTGCAGGCCGCGATTGATGCACAAAAACAGCTTCCGGCCCTGGATGGACCAGCGCTGACAGCTATGGAAAACGTAGCAGAGTCGGTGCACCGCGAGGCCGCGCTGCAAGGCCGCTGGCAGGCCGCACACACGGTCTACCTCGACAACCGGCCCATGGACGGCAAGTCCGGCTTCTGGGTGGTCACGCCGCTGCTGCTGGCCGGCAGCCAGCAGGCCGTGCTGGTGCAGCGGGGCTGGGTGCCGCGCGACTTCACCGACCGCACCCGCCTGCCGGCGGTGCAGACGCCGGAGGGTGTGGTCACGGTCGGGGGCCGCATGGCCCCGCCGCCGTCCAAGCTATACGAGTTCGACGGGGCGGCGCAGGGCCGCATCCGGCAAAATCTCGACCTGGCGGCTTTCAGCGCCGAAACCGGACTGGCCCTGCTGCCGGTGTCGCTGCTGCAAACCGGCCCGGCCAGCGAAGGCCTGCTGCGCAATTGGCCGGCGCCCAACACCGGCGTCGACAAACATCACGGTTATGCCTTCCAGTGGTTTGCGCTGTGCGCCTTGCTGGTGGGGCTGTATGGCTGGTTCCAGGTCTTTCTTCCGCGCCGCAGGGCGAGTGCTGCCCCTTCTTCCGTTCCCGAGAGCGATTTATCGTGACACCTTCCCAGCCTTCTTCTTCCCCCGGACCCGCCGGCCGCGACCAGCCGCTGGACCTGACCGTGCACAGCCTGCCGCAAGCCGCCGCCATGACACGCCCCGACACCCGCACCGGCCGCTGGAAAATGCTGGCCGTCCTGCTGGTTTGTGCCGCGCCGGTGATCGCCTCCTACTTCACCTACTATGTGATCCGTCCGGAAGGGCGGCGCAATTACGGCGAGCTGGTCGATCCGCAGCGGCCGCTGCCGGCGCTGGTGGCGGTGGCGCCCGACGGCCAGCGTATCGAGCTGCCGGCACTCAAGGGGCAGTGGCTGCTGGTCAGCGTGGCCGGCGGCGCCTGCGACGCGGCCTGCCAGCAGCACCTGTACTTCCAGCGCCAGCTGCGCGAGTCGCTGGGCCGCGAGAAAGACCGGCTGGACCGCGTCTGGCTGGTCAGCGACGAAGCGGCGATCCCGCCGGCGCTGAACACCGCGCTGCAGGGCGCCACCGTGCTGCGCGTGGCCGGCCTCGAACAATGGCTGCAGCCTGCGGCCGGGCAGCAACTTGCGGATCACCTGTATGTGGTGGACCCGATCGGCAACTGGATGATGCGTTTCCCGGCCAACATGGACGCGGCCGGCGCGGCACAGGCCAAGCGTGATCTGGAGCGCCTGCTGCGGGCATCAAGCTCCTGGGATAAAGCTGGCCGTTTGCCCTGACCTTGATGGACACGCAAGAACTCTACAACCTGAGCCCGGCGCTGCGCCTGATGGGCATGGGCCTGGTGCTGGCGCTGGGGCCGCTGGCCTGGGTCTGGCTGCGCAACAAGCACCAGCCGGTGGCGCGGCGCCTGCGTGTGCTGACGCTGCTGACGCTGTTCCTGACCTTTGACCTGGTGCTGTTCGGCGCCTTCACGCGGCTGACCGATTCGGGCCTCGGTTGCCCCGACTGGCCCGGCTGTTACGGCCACGCCAGCCCGGTGGGCGCTGCCCAGCCCATCAGCGCGGCGCAGGCGGCCATGCCGACCGGGCCGGTGACGCATTCCAAGGCCTGGATAGAGATGATCCATCGCTACCTGGCCACCGGGGTCGGCGTGCTGATCCTGACGCTGGCGGTGGCCACCTGGCTGAGCCGCCGCAAGGCACGCGAAAGTGCTGCCTCGCCGCAGATCCTGTCGGTGTGGTGGCCGCTGGCGACCCTGGTCTGGGTTTGCATTCAGGGGGCGTTCGGCGCGCTGACGGTGACCATGAAGCTGTTTCCGCTGATCGTGACCCTGCACCTGCTGGGTGGGCTGATCCTGTTGGCGCTGTTGCAGGCCCAGGCCGTGCGTTATGCGCAGGCCCATGAGGCCACCCGGCCGGTGTTGTTGTCCCGCGGTGTCTGGCTTCTGCTGGTCGCGAGCTTTGTGCTGCTGTGGCTGCAGATTGCGCTGGGCGGCTGGGTCAGCACCAACTATGCGGTGCTGGCCTGCAGCGAGTTTCCGGCCTGCCAGGGCAGTTTCTGGCCGGCCATGGACTTCCGCGAGGGATTCACGCTGTGGCGCGCCCTGGGTGCCGGGACGGAGGGCGACAACATCAGCTTCCAGGCGCTGACCGCAATCCACTACGTGCACCGGCTCGCCGCTTATATGGTGTTTGCCGCCTTGCTGGCGCTGGCCTGGCAGTTGCGGCGGATTCCGGCGATGCGCGGCTACGGCAACTGGATCGGCGGGCTGACCCTGTGGCAGTTCGCCACCGGCCTGAGCAACGTCGTGCTGGGCTGGCCGCTGGTCGCTGCGGTCTCGCACACCGGCGGCGCTGCCGCGCTGGTGGTGGTGCTGACGGGCGCCCTTTTTTCGAGCCGGCGCGTACCACAGACGGCAACTGCGTCAAAATTGAGGGCTTCCCCTTTATGAACCCCTCAGACTCTTCCGCCGCCGTGGCCATCCCGGCTTTTGTGCCGTCCAAGTTCGCGCAGTTCTACGCGCTGACCAAGCCGCGCGTGGTGCAACTCATCGTGTTTTGCGCGCTGATCGGCATGGTGCTGGCCGTGCCCGGCGTGCCGGGCTGGGCCGAGGTCAGGCTGGCCCTGATCGCCTGCGCCGGCATCTGGCTGGTGGCCGGCGCGGCTGCAGCCTTCAATTGCCTGGTCGAGCAGCAGATCGACTCGAAGATGAAACGCACCGCCTGGCGCGCCACCGCCCAGGGGCAGATCAGCAACCCGCTGACGCTGGCCTTCTCCAGCCTGCTGTGCGCCGCCGGCTCGGTCATCCTGTACGTCTGGGTCAATCCGCTGACCATGTGGCTGACCTTTGCGACCTTTGTCGGTTACGCGGTGGTTTACACCGTGATCCTGAAACCGCTGACGCCGCAGAACATCGTGATCGGCGGCGCCTCGGGCGCCATGCCGCCGGTACTCGGCTGGGCCGCCATGACCGGCAACGTGGCGCCCGAGGCGCTGATCCTGTTCCTGATCATCTTCCTGTGGACGCCGCCGCATTTCTGGGCGCTGGCGCTGTACCGCGTGGAGGACTACCGCAAGTCCGGCCTGCCGATGCTGCCCGTGACCCACGGCAACGAGTTCACGCGCCTGCAGGTCTTCCTCTACACGCTGGTGTTGTTTGCCGCCTGCCTGATGCCTTTTGTCTTCAAGATGAGTGGCTGGTTGTACCTGCTGGCCGCCATCGTGCTGAGCTTCGGCTTCAGCTGGTATGCCTGGAAGCTGTGGCGCAATTATTCCGACGCGCTGGCGCGCAAGACCTTCCGCTTTTCGCTGATTCACCTGTCTGCCCTGTTTGCGGCATTGCTGCTGGACCATTACCTCGTATGAGCTTCTCCCCGACTTCTCCCGGCAAACGGAACGCTATCAAGTTGATAGCTGGTGGCGCTTTGTGGACGGGAGCTTCCGGTATGTTTGGCCTGGTTTCCGGGTGTACCGACAGCAAGCCCCAGTTCACCAGCATCGACATCACCGGGGCCGACTACGCGAAGGACTTTGCACTGGCCGACCACAACGGGCAGATGCGCAGCATCAAGGACTTCGCCGGCAAGGTCGTGGTGGTGTTTTTTGGCTTCACGCAGTGCCCGGATGTCTGCCCGACCTCGATGGCGGAGCTGGCCGAGATCAAGAAGATGCTGGGCGCCGACGGCGAGCGCCTGCAGGGCCTGTTCGTCTCGCTCGATCCCGAGCGCGACACGCCCCAGGTGCTGAAAGCCTACATGGCCAATTTCGATCCGGGCTTCCTCGCCTTGCGTCCCGAACTCGACAAGCTCCCGCAGGTGGCCAAGGACTTCAAGATTTTCTACAAAAAGGTCGACGGCAAGACGCCGGGAAGCTACACGCTGGACCACTCCGCCGGCAGTTATGTGTTCGACCCGCAGGGACGGGTGCGACTGTACAGCCGCTACGGCACCGGCGCGCCGGCGCTGGCGGCCGACGTCAAGCTGCTGCTCAAGGGCAACTAGACAGCGCCCGCATCTTGCAGGCAAAAAAAAGCCTGCACACGATGGTCGTATGCAGGCTTTGGGCGCGGCCAGTGGGGACCGCGCCAGTCAAAAGGTGTCAGGCCTTCACGCGTAGGCGGCCAGGACCTTCTTCATTTTTTTCATGGCCGCCACCTCGATCTGGCGGATACGCTCCGCGCTGACCTTGTATTCGGCGGCCAGGTCGTGCAGCGTCATGCCGCCGGAACCGTCGTCGTTCACCTTGAGCCAGCGCTCCTCGACGATGCGGCGCGAGCGCTCATCCAGGCCTTCCAGCGCCGTGGCGATGCCGTCACTGGCGAGGTAGTCGCGCTGGCGCGACTCCATCAGCTGGGTCGGTTCCTGGCTTGCATCCGACAGGTAGGCGATAGGGCCGAAAGCGTCTTCGCCGTCATCGCTGGGGCTGGGATCGAGCAGGACGTCACCGCCCGACATGCGCTGCTCCATCTCGATGACTTCCTCGCGCTTGACGTTGAGGGTTTTCGCCATCGAGCTGATCTGGTCCTCGGTCAGGGTGTCGCGATGTGTCGCCACGTCGGCGTCGTCCTTGAATCCCTGCTTCATCGAGCGCAGGTTGAAAAACAGCTTGCGCTGGGCCTTGGTGGTCGCCACCTTGACCATGCGCCAGTTTTTCAGGATGTACTCATGCATCTCGGCCTTGATCCAGTGCAGCGCGTAGCTGACCAGGCGCACGCCCTGGTCGGGATCGAAACGTTTGACCGCCTTCATCAGGCCGATGTTGCCTTCCTGGATCAGGTCTGCATGGGGCAGGCCATAACCCAGGTATTTGCGCGACGTGGCCACGACCAGGCGCAAGTGAGAGAGCACCAACTTACCGGCAGCATCAAGGTCGTTGTTGTCCTTGAGGCTGCGCGCGAACTCCTGCTCCTGCTCCAGGGTGAGCATGGGCAGGCGGTTGACCGCAGAAATATAGGCGTCCAGGTTGCCCAGCGGCGGCAGCAGCGACCACGGATTGGCGCTCGCCAGGGCCGTGCTGGCGGGTGTCACTTTGGGGGAAAGTGCATAGGACATGAGGCAAAACTCCTTTTCTGAAGTCAATATTAGCACTCTGTTGGAGAGAGTGCTAAACGATAGGTTCAATGACTTTCATAGGGTCAGGCTATACGCGTAAACCCTGATTCGCTTGCCTGTTGGTACCTGATCCTGCGCTTTGGTTCAATCCGGCCTTGTAGGAAGGCAGCCTGACTGCAGGGCGTCCAAACCGGACACCCAGCCACCCGCGCGTTGCTTGCCACGGTTTGCCGGCGTGCGGCCCCAGCCTGGGGCCGAAAAGGCGGGCAGGGCGGCTAAGGCCGGCGTCTGCGCTCAGGGCAGGCGTTTGTCGTCGCGTATTTCACGGACTTCCACATCGACCACGTCGGTTTCCCGCACAGTGGCGGCGCCCGGTGCGGCGCGCGGCCAGAAGGCATCAGGCGAGAACTTCTGGAAGCGCCCAAACACCATGGGCTGGGGCTTTTTACCGGTGATCAAGGCCTTGAGCAGGCCCAGGGTCATCACGACCAGGGCCGCTGCCAGCAGGCTGACGGCAAAAACCGCCGCGAACAGCCAGAGGACCAGACGCAGGATGAAACGCAGAAAGCTGCTGATAAAAGAGGGCAAGTGTGGGTTCCCGTTAAAGCCAGTCTGACTCAGATGCGGGTCAATGGTTGCACTTCAAGCCTACCAGCGCAGGCCCAGTTTGTTGAAAAGTTTGCTCAGCACAAACAGCGGGCCGACCCACAGGTACTGGATATCCTCGAAAAACGACGGTTTCTTGCCTTCCAGCTTGTGGCCGATGAACTGCAGTATCCAGGCGCCCACAAAAATCGCGACCGACAGCTCCAGCACCAGGGAGCCCATGGCAAACACCAGCGCAACGGTCAGCAGGGACCACAGCACCATGGTCACGAGAAACACCAGGGACAGGCGCAGGTAGTACACCATGCTCGCCGCGATGAAGGCATAGGCCACAAAGGGGTGCAGCGCAAACATCATGCCGACCAGGCTCAACATGATGAGCGGGATAGCGATGAAGTGGATGAGCTCGTTTTTCGGGTTGCGGTGACTTTCTTCGTAATGTGCCAGCAACTGGTCGACGCGGCGCGTGACAGCGGGATCGTGGGAAACGGTGGTGTTCATGAGGGCCTCCGGAATCACTCTAATCATTCCTCGGGGCCGCGGCAATCAGGGGAACCACCGCCCCGGCGCGCGCCAGGCGGGGCTCAAGCGGCCAGCAGGTCGAGCTGGTGTTTGAGGGCATCCGGAATCGTCAGCCCCGAATGCATCGCCTGTTGTTCCAGGCTTGTCCTGCGCGCGCCGGCCAGGCGCACGCCGTCGTCGAGCAGCATTTCGCTGACCAGCGTCTCCATGCGTTCCTCATACACATCGCGGCCGGCCAGCGTGCCGGGGTCGATCACGATAAAGGCCTGGCCGAGACGCGGCGCATTGCCCTCGTCGACAAAAAATGAGGAGGCCTCGAAGCCGAACTGCGCACCCACCAGCGCGGTCACCAGCAGCTCGACGATCAGTGCCAGCATGGCGCCTTTGGGGCTGCTGACGGCGCCCACGGGCAGCATCGAGCCGGTGAGCGCCGCTTTGGCGTCCGTGGTCGGCTGGCCCTGGCTGTCCAGCGCCCAGCCGAGCGGTATGGGACGGCCCTCTTTCGCGGCCAGCATCACCTTGCCGCGCGCGACTTCGCTGAGCGACAGGTCGATCATCAGTGGGGCGGCAGCGCGGCGGGGGAACGCCGCTGCCACCGGGTTGGTGCCAAAAATCGGGTGTTTGCCGCCAGCCGCCGGCATGGCCGCCGGCGAATTGGCAAAACCCAGGCCGACCATGCCGGCGTCCGCCACGGCGCGCAGGTGATCGACCAGCACGCCGCAGTGGTGGCTGTTGGTGATACCGGCAAAACACACCCCCAGCGCTTGCGCCGTGGTGATGGCGGTCGAGATCGCCAGGTCGCAGGCCGGGAAAGCCAGGCCTTGCTTCGCGTCAACCAGCAGCGCCGCGCCCTTGTGGCGGGCGATCACCGCCTGCGCCCTGCCGTCGGCGCGGCCATTGCGCAAATGCGTGGCGTACTGGGGCACGCGGCTCAGGCCGTGGGACGCCAGGCCCTGGGCTTCGGCGCGCACCAGCGCGCGCGCGGTGCTGGCGGCCATGACCTCGCCCGCGCCGGCCTGGCGCAAGGCGAGGGTGGCGAGGCGGGTGGCTTCTGCGATGGACAGGTGAGCCATGGCTCAGACGCTCCAGCATTTGCGAGCAAATGCGGGGGGGCGCGTGCGCAGCGACGGGCCGCCCCGAGCAAGCACAGCCCCCTCGGGGGGGAGCGTAGTACGCGAAGCGACAAGCGTGGGGGCCATATTCAGGCGCTTTCGAACAGGCGCGTCAACACGAACTCCCGGTGGCCCAGCGCTTCGGCGGCGGTCAGGCGCCCGTTGGCGGTGCGCAGCATGCTTTCCAGCAGTTTGTCGCCGGCCTGGTCCAGCGTGATCTCGCGTTGCAGCAGGCCCGAGGTGTCCACGTCGATGTGTTCGCTCATCAGGCGCACGGTGCGCGGGTTGGAGCAGATCTTGATGACGGGAACAATCGCGTTGCCGATCACATTGCCCTGGCCGGTGGGGAAGAAGTGCACCGCGTAGCCGGAGGCGGCGCACAGCGTGACCATTTCGGCTGCGGCGCTCGACGAGTCCATGAACCACAGACCCGGATGCGTTGGCATCTCCGCCTTGTCAATGACGCCGTCCACCGTGCATTTCTTGCCGATTTTCTGGATGTTGCCCAAAGCCTTTTCTTCGATGGTGGTCAGGCCGCCGGCGATGTTGCCCTTGGTCGGCTGCGAGTCCGACAGGTCGCTGGTCTTGTGGCGGTCGATCATGGCCTGGTAGCGGTTGAACATGAACATGAACTGCTCGCGGATTTCATCGGTGGCGCAGCGCTCGGCCACAATTTTTTCGCCGCCGGTGATTTCCGAGGTTTCGCCGAAACACAGGTAGTTGCCCAGCGGGTGCAGCTTGTCGAAGGCGTTGCCGACGGTCGGGTTGGCGCCGCAGCCCGAGGTGGTGTCGGACTCGCCGCACTTGGTGGAGACCCAGAGTTCGGAAATCGGGCAGACCTCGCGCTGCTTCTCGCTGGCCCATTGCACATACTCGCGCGCGGCTTTGGAGGCGCGCATGATGGTTTCGTGGTCGCCGTGGCCTTCGATGCCGAAGCCCACCACCGGCTTGCCGGTCGTGGCGATGCCGTCCACCACTTTTTTGGTCCAGCTGTCCTCGATGCCGATGACCACGACCGCGGCCACATTGGGATTGCAGCCCGCGCCAATCAGCGTGCGGAAGTGCAGTTCGAGATCGGCGCCGAACTGAAGCCGGCCGTAGGGGTGCGGGATCGCCATCGCGCCCTTGATGTTGTGGGCCACGGCTTCGGCCGCCGCGTTGGACAAATCGTCCAGCGGAAGAATGATCACGTGGTTGCGCACGCCGACGCGTCCGTTTTCGCGCCGGTAGCCGAGGAAGGTGGTGTTTTTATCGATGACTGACATGGGGAATCCTTGATGTGATTGTGTTGATCGCGACCCTGTGGGTCGCAGGCCGACTACGGGCCCGATCCCCGCTGCGCGGGGCCCCTCTTTTCGCCCTTCGCCGGCCTACCAGCGCTTTGTTTTAATGTTGTGAACGTGCGCGTGCTGGCCGGCCTTGATGTCGGCGACGACCTTGCCCATGTCGATGCCGTACTTCCAGACGGTGTCGCCTGTGGCCATGTCCTTGAGCGCCACCTTGTGGCCGATCGGGATGTCCTGCTGCGCCTTGACATTGATCATGCGGTCTTCGTCCATGATCCAGCCGGTCATGTCCATGCCCGACTTCACGCCTTCCACGACCACCACCGCCACGGTGTCCTTGGCGTCATGCAATACAAAATGAATCATTGTTTTTCCAGAGGTCCGAGTGAATCGAGCCGCCAGTCTAGGCACCCCCCAAAGCTTGTCAATCAACTCATATAAATGACTTGTACGACCCTGGGCTGCGGTGTTCCAATAACACGGTGCAGGTCAAAAACAAAACGGTTCCCCTCAAGACGTCTTCCGCGGACGACTCGCTGCCGCTGTACCGCCAGGTCAAGCGTGAACTGCAGAAAATCATCGAGGACGGCCACTACGGCCCGGGAAAACCCCTGCCCAGCGAAGCCACGCTGGCGCTGGCCCTGCAGGTCAGCATAGGCACCTTGCGCCACGCGGTTGACGAACTCGTGCACGAACACGTGCTGGTGCGGCGCCAGGGCAAGGGCACGTTTGTGGCGCCGCACAACCGGGCGCGTTTCATGTTCCAGTTTTTCCATGTGGAGCCGCGCTGGGACCCGGAGGACGACACGCCGCGCGAGCAACCCTTTCCCGACATCGACTGCATCGCCTTTGCGCGCGAGCAGGCCGACGAGGCCGAGGCGCGGGCCCTGCGCATCCAGCCCGGCGATGCGGTGTTCAGGATAGAAAACCGGCTGGCGCTGCGCGGGCGCGTGGTACTGCATGACCGGCTGACGCTTTCCGCAGCGCTGTTCCGCCACCTCACGGAAAAGCGTTTCTCGGAACGCCCCAGCACGATTTACGCGCTGTTCCAGACCGATTTCGGCATCACGGTGCTGCGTGCGCAGGAGCGTGCCCGCGCCGTGGCGGCAGGACGGGCGGTGGCGCGTGTGCTGGGTCTGCCGGCGGGCGCCCCGGTGATGGAGGTACACCGGCTGGCACTGACATTTGGCGACCGGCCGGTCGAATACCGCGTCTCGACCATCAACACGCAGGCGCATGACTACGTCAGCATGCTGTCGAAATCGCCATGAGCCGGGGCGCACGCTGGCGGGAACTGCCGCGCCGCTGGCGCGCGCAACTGGGTGAACATTTCCCCGGGGTGCTGGTGTGCGTGGTGATCGCCTTGTCGGCCACGTTTGTGTCGGAACACTACGGCGGCCCGCAACTGTTGTATGCGCTGCTGATCGGACTGGCCTTCCACTTCCTCAACGCCGACCCGCGCGTCGTCAAGGGCATCAACTTCTGCGGCCGCACGGTGCTGCGCGTGGGGGTGGCGCTGCTGGGGGCGCGCATCACCTTCGCCCAGGTGGCCGAGCTCGGCCTGCAGACGGCGGTGCTGATGGTGCTGGCAGTGCTGCTGACCATCGCCTTCGGCCTGCTGCTGGCGCGCTGGCTCGGCTGCGCGCGCGACGAGGGTGTGTTGACGGGCAGCGCCGTGGCCATCTGCGGCGCCTCGGCGGCGCTCGCCGTGTCCTCGGTGTTGCCGCAGACCCGCGAGAACGAGCGTTTCACCCTGCTGGCGGTGGTTGGCGTCACTGTGCTGTCCACGCTGGCCATGGTGATCTACCCTTTCAGCCTGAATGCCATCGGCTTGAGCCCGGCCCAGGCCGGCATTGTGCTCGGCGGCTCCATCCACGATGTAGCCCAGGTGGTGGCCGCCGGCATGATGCTGGGCCCGCAGGCCGGCGACACCGCGACGCTGGTCAAGCTGTTTCGCGTGATGCTGCTGATGCCGGTGGTGCTGGTGATTGCGGTGCTGTACCGCAAGCATCCGGGTGTCAGGACGCCGGACACCGAGGTGCCGCTGATCCCCGGCTTTTTGCTGGCCTTCATCGTGCTGGTGATGCTGGCCAGCGTGGGCACCATCACGCCGGACATGGCCAGCGTCGCCGGCGACAGCTCGCGCTGGATGCTGGTCACCGCGATTGCCGCGGCCGGTGTCAAGACCAGCTTCGAGGACCTGCTCAAGCTGGGCTGGAAACCGGTGGCGCTGCTGCTCGGCGAGACGGTGTTTATCGTGGCCTTTGTTGTGGCCGGTGTCTTGCTGATGGGTCTGGGCTAGGGCCAGGCCTAGGCCAGCAGTGCCTGCGAAAACTCGCGCGCGTTGAAGGTTTCGAGGTCTTCGAGTTTTTCGCCCACCCCGATGAAATACACCGGCACCGGCTTGAGTCCCGGCGAGGTTTTGGCGCGCTCGCGCGCCCACAGCGCAATCGCCGCGAGCACGCCGCCCTTGGCCGTACCGTCGAGCTTGGTCACGATCAGGCCGGTCAGTTGCAGGATCTCGTCAAAGGCCTTGACCTGGCTGAGCGCGTTCTGGCCGGTGTTGCCGTCGATCACCAGCAACACTTCGTGCGGGGCCGTGGGATCGGCCTTGGCGACCACGCGTTTGATCTTGCGCAGCTCTTCCATCAGGTGCAACTGCGTCGGCAGCCGCCCCGCGGTGTCGACCAGCACCACATCCTTGCCGCGCGCCTTGCCGGCACTGACCGCATCAAAACTGACCGCCGCCGGGTCGCCGCCTTCCTGGCTGACGATTTCGACCATGTTGCGGTCGGCCCAGACCTCGAGCTGTTCGCGCGCGGCTGCGCGGAAGGTGTCGGCGGCTGCCAGCAGTACCGACGCGCCTTCGCCGGCCAGGTGCCGCGTGAGCTTGCCGATGGAGGTGGTTTTGCCTGCGCCGTTGACGCCCGCGACCATGATCACCGTGGGCTTGAACTCGCCGATCACCAGCGCCTGCTCCAGCGGCTTGAGCAACTGGGTCAGCGCGTCGGTCAATATGTTCTTGACGGCCACCGGATGGGTCACGCCGCTGTCCTTGACACGCCGCCTGACCTCGTCGAGCAAATAGCGGGTGGCGCCGGCGCCGGTATCGGCCATCAGCAGCGCCGACTCGAGGTCTTCGTAGAGTTCCTCGTTGATCTGGGTGCCGGTGAACACGCCCGAGATGCTGGCGCCGGTCTTGTGCAGGCCCGAGCGGAGTTTGCTGACCCAGTGTTCGCGTACCGCCGGTGTGGCGCCGGGCACCGGGATAGCTATGGGTGTGACCAGCGCACTGCCGATCAGGCTGCCGCCCGTGAGCGGCGCAGCCGGCGTGGCGCTTGCTGCGGCCGGGGCGGGCGCTTGTGGTATGTCGGGCGCGGGGGACGGCAGGGGCGCAGCAGCTGCGGCAACGGGGGCGTCAGCAGGTTTTTTTTTCTTGAAGAAACTGAACATTGGGTGTGCTTTGGAGTCACACTATTCTATGAAACACAGGGGACAGCATTTCATGGGGTTATTGAACCGATCTTCCGCGCCTTTTGCAGCCTCGCGCGGCGCCGGCCTGCCGCTGGCCTTGTGCCTCTTTCTCCTGCCGCTTGCCGCGCCTGCCGTGCACGCGCAGGCAGCCGCTTCACCCTCGGCCTCCGTCACGCAATTCCAGCTGGCCAATGGCCTGACGGTGATCGTCAAGACCGACAGGCGCGCCCCGACCGCGGCCCACATGCTCTGGGTGCGGGCCGGTTCCATGGATGAGGTTGATGGCACCAGCGGCGTGGCGCATGTGCTGGAGCACATGATGTTCAAGGGCACGCCCGATCTCAAGCCCGGTGAGTTCTCGCGCCGGGTGGCGGCGCTGGGGGGCCGTGAAAACGCCTTCACCTCGCGCGACGCCACCGGTTATTACCAGCAGATTCCTTCGGACAAGCTCGAGGACGTGATGCGCCTGGAGGCCGACCGGTTTGCGCGCAACCAGTGGGCCGATGACGAGTTCAAGCGCGAGATCGAGGTGGTCAAGGAAGAGCGCCGCCTGCGCACCGAAGACTCGCCACGTGCGCTGATGTACGAAACCGCCAACGCGATCACTTTCCTGGCCTCGCCCTACCGGCGGCCGGTGGTCGGCTGGATGAGCGACCTGGACGCGATGACGCCCGACGACGCGCGTGCGTTTTACCGGCGCTGGTATGTGCCCGCCAATGCGGCGGTGGTGGTGGCCGGCGACGTGGACGTGGCGCAAGTGCTACGCCTGGCCGAGAAGTATTACGGCGGCATCCCGGCCGGTGCCGAGCCGGCGCGCAAGCCGCGCGCCGAGCCGCTGCAGACCGGCCTGCGCAAACTCGACTTCAAGGCACCCGCGAGCCAGGCGTATGTGAGCCTGTCCTTCAAGGTGCCCGGCCTGCGCACCCCGGGGTCTGGCGCCGCCGGCACGGCTGACGCCTTCAACCGCGATGCGCTGGCGCTGACGGTGCTGTCGGCGGTGCTCGACGGTTACAGCGGCGCCCGGCTGGACCGTGCACTGACGCAAGGCGAGCAGCGGCTGGCCGACAGCGCAGGGGCTTCCAACGGCCTGATCGGCCGCGGGCCGCAACTGTTTTCGCTGGACGGCGTGCCGGCCGAGGGCAAATCCGCGCAGCAGCTCAGCGATGCCTTGCGCGCGCAGGTGGCGCGGGTGGCCAGCGAAGGCGTCAGCGAGGCCGAGCTCAAGCGTGTCAAGACCCAGTGGGTCGCCAGTGAAACCTACAAGCTCGACGCGGTGTTCAACCAGGCGCGCCAGCTCGGATCCTTCTGGATCAACGGCCTGCCGCTGGATACCGACGAACGCCTGATCCGCCAGTTGCGCAGCATCACGGCGGCGGAAGTCCAGGCCGTGGCCGCACGTTATTTCGGCGACGACCAGCTGACCATTGCGACCCTGCTGCCGCAGCCGCCGGATCCGTCGCGCCAGAGACGTGCGCCGGCCGCCGCGGTCCGCCATTGAGCCGCCGGCCTTTCCCTCATCGATTTTTCGGGACATGTTTGTGACATTTGCTATCAAAAAAAGAGCTGCTTGCGCTTGCCTGGTATGGGCTGCAGGCCTTTTTGTTCATATATCGGCGCTGGCGGCCATTCCCGTGCAGCAGTGGACCCAGGCCAGCGGCGCCAGGGTCTACCTGGTGGAAAGCCCGGCGATTGCCATGGTGGATGTGCAGCTTGATTTTGATGCCGGCAGCCGGCGCGTGGGCGCGGAGCAAGCCGGTTTGACCGGTGCGGCGGCCGGACTGTTCTCCAAGGGCGTGGCGGCGCGCGGCAGCGAGCCTGCGCTCGATGAAAACGCGCTGGGAGAGGCTTGGGCCGATCTGGGCGCGGCCTTTGGCGCGTCGGCCGGTTCCGACCGCTTCAGCTTTTCGCTGCGCAGCCTGACCGAGCCGGACTTGCTGAACCAGGCGCTTGCGCTGGCGGCGCGGCAAATTGCCGAGCCGTCCTTTCCCGCGGATGTCTGGCAACGTGACCGGCAGCGCCTGCTGGCGCAACTGAAAGAGTCCTACACGCGGCCGGGCAGCGTGGCTTCCCGCGCCTATGGCAAGGCGGTTTACGGCGGCCATCCCTACGGCCATGAGGTCACGCCGGCCAGCCTGGAGCGCATCGACGTGGCCGACATGCGGGCCTTTCACGCGGCCTGGTTCAAGCCCTGTTACGCGCGGGTCAGCATCGTGGGCGCAGTGACACGGGCGCAGGCCGACGGGATGGTCAACACCTTGCTGGCGCGCCTGCCGAAAACCGATTGCGCCACGGTGGCGGCGCTGCCGCCGGTGGCCGAGGTGCCGCCGCTGCAGGCCGCGCAGGAACTGCGCATCCCGTTTGATTCGGCGCAGGCCCATGTGCTGATGGGCCAGCCCGGCTTCAAACGCAACGACCCGGACTTTTTCGCCATCACCGTCGGCAACTACATCCTGGGCGGCGGCGGTTTTGTCTCGCGGCTGACCGAGGAGGTTCGCGAAAAGCGCGGCCTGAGCTACAGCGTCTACAGCGGCTTTTCGCCGGGCCGCCACGCCGGCGCTTTCACCATCGGCCTGCAGACCCGCCCGGACCAGGCGGCCCAGGCGATCGCGGTGGCGCGCCAGGTGCTGGCGAAGTTCGTCGCCGAAGGCCCGACCGCTGCCGAACTCAAGGCCGCGAAAGACAACCTGATCGGCGGCTTCCCGCTGCTGATCGACAGCAACGCCAAGCTGCTGGGCAATCTGTCCAACATCGCCTGGAACGATTTGCCGCTCGATTACCTGGAGACCTGGACCGCGCAGATTGCGAAAGTCAGCGCGGCCGACATCCAGGCGGCTTTTGCACGCAAGCTGCAACCCGAAAAAATGGTCACCGTGACCGTGGGAGCCGCGCCATGAAATACACCCCGGCCAAAGCCGCGCCGGCGTCAGGCAACAAGCCGGCGCCACGCGCCACATCCGGCAAGGTGGTGGCGCGCAAGTCGGTGCCGCCCGGCGAGATCCGCATCATCGGCGGGCAGTACAAACGCACCAAATTGCCGGTGCCCGACAAACCCGGGCTGCGGCCCACGCCGGACCGCGTGCGCGAGACCCTGTTCAACTGGCTGGGGCAGGACCTGAGCGGCTGGCGCTGCATCGATGTGTTTGCCGGCACCGGCGCGCTGGGCTTCGAGGCCGCGTCGCGCGGTGCGGCCGCGGTGTTGCTGTGCGAGCAGGACGCAGCCCTGGTGGCGCGCCTGAAGGCGCTGCAGCTCAAGCTGCAGGCGACCATGGTCCAGGTCGAACGCGGCGACGGCATCGCGCTGCTGCGGCGTCAGCCGCCGGGCAGCCAGCAGCTGGTGTTTCTCGATCCGCCCTTTGATTCGCCGCTGTTCGAGGGTGCGCTCAAGGCCGCCGCCCAGGCGGTGGCCGAGCCCGGTTATGTTTACCTCGAGGCGCCCAGGGCCTGGGACGACGAGGCGCTGGCCGCCTATGGCCTGAAGCTGCACCGCAGCGGCAAGGCCGGCGCGGTGCACTTCCATCTGCTGGTCCGCGCCGGCGCGTAGCCCTGCGCGCGGCAGGGACACGCGTCCACGCAGGGGGCCGGGCATAATTGGCCCATGGCGACCCCCTCCCGCATTGCGGTTTATTCCGGCACCTTCGATCCCTTCACGCTCGGTCACGCCGACGTGGTGCGGCGCGCCGCAGGCCTGTTCGATGGGGTGATCATTGGCGTGGCGGCAGCCCACCACAAAAAAACGCTGTTCAGCCTGGAGCAGCGCCTGGCGCAGGTCCGGGCCGAGACGCGCGGCATGAGCCAGGTCAGCGTCCTGCCCTTTGACGGCCTGATCATGGATTTCTGCGCCGCGCAGCAGGCGGTCGCCGTGGTGCGCGGCATCCGCAACATCACCGACTTCGACTACGAGGCCCAGATGGCGGCGATGAACCGCAAGCTGCGGCCCCAGGTCGAAACCGTTTTCCTGCTGCCCGACGCGCCGTTGCAGTGCATCAGCAGCACGCTGGTGCGCGAAATCAGCAAGCTCGGCGGTGACGTGACGCAGATGGTCAGTCCGGATGTCGCCACCGCCCTGCAGCAGGCGCAGGCAAAGGGCTGAGCATGGCCTTGCTGATCACCGACGAGTGCATCAATTGCGACGTGTGCGAGCCGGAGTGCCCCAACCAGGCCATTTACATGGGCCCCGAAATCTACGAGATCGACCCGCAGCGCTGCACCGAATGTGTCGGGCACTTCGACGAGCCGCAGTGTGTGCAGGTCTGTCCGGTCGCTTGTATTCCCATCAACCCGGCGTTTATCGAAAACCGCGAAACGCTGTGGCAGAAGTACCAGAGGCTGCAGGCCGAGTCTGCGGCGGCGGCTGTCCAGGCCCGGGTGTTGTAGGCGTTTCAGGGGCTTTGCCCATGGCTGGCAAGCGTGGACAGCTATTGAATTCATAGCGACTTTCAGCGTCACCGTCCGTGCCAGCCGGACCGCCCACCGCGGTCCAGACCCAGGGACCCGCCGCCGGGCCCTTGCCTTTGGCTGCTGGCGTGCAGCATGACGCCGGCGGATGCGGCAGGTATGATGAATCACACTTCACTGTCCGTCACCCATGCGCCTGGCCGAGGTCACACTGATTGAGGGAAAAGGGCCGGCATGCCGCGCGGCGCGCTGGGGCGTGTGGCTCGCCAGCCTGTTGTGCCTGCTGCCGGCCTTGCCGCTGTGGGCTGCCGACCCCGTGCGCGTGGGGGTGTACCAGAACAGCCCCAAGGTGGATTACACGGCGGCCGGCAAGGCCGAAGGCATTTTTGTCGACCTGATCGAGGCGATCGCCAAAAAAGAAGGCGGGACACTCGAGTATGTCCCCGGCACCTTCAGCGACGGCTTGTCCCGGCTGGCGCAAGGACAGATCGACCTGATGACCGACGTGGCACTCACCAGCGAGCGCGAGGGCCTCTACGCCTTTCATGGCGAGGCCGTGCTGTCGAGCTGGAACCAGGTCTATGCCCGGCGCGGCAGCGGCATCCGCTCGCTGCTCGATCTCGACAACAAGCGGGTGGCCGTGCTCCAGGGATCGATGCAGCAGGACTTCGTCAGGCAGATGATGGCCGGTTTCAGCATCAATCCCCGGCTGGTTCCCCTGCCCGACTTTGCCACGGCCTTCCGTGCGGTGGCCGAAGGGCGGGCCGACGCGGTGGTCACCAACCGCTTTTATGGCGCCCGCCATGCCGCGGCCAGCGATCTGGAAGACACGGCCATCATCTTCAATCCTTCCCGGCTTTACTTTGCGGCACCGAAATCGGGCGACCCTGCACTGCTTGCAGCGATCGACAGGCAACTGCTTGAATTCAGGAACGACTCGTCGTCCGTGTACTACAGCTCGCTGCGGCGCTGGACCGCCGGTGACCTGCGCAAGGACTTCCCGCCCTGGGTGAAATGGGCGGTGCTGGCGACGACGCTGCTGCTGCTGGCGAGCCTGGCCTGGGGCGTGGCGCTGCGCCGTACGGCTGGCCGCCTGCGCGACAGCGAGCAGCGCCAACGCCAGCTGGCGCTGGAACTGGGTGTGGCCAAGGAAGCTGCCGAGGCGGCGGACCGCATGAAATCGGCCTTTCTGGCCACCATGAGCCATGAACTGCGTACCCCGCTCAACTCGATCATCGGCTTCACGGGCATTGTGCTGCAGGGCCTGGCCGGCCCGCTCAACGACGAGCAGGCCAGGCAACTGGGCATGGTCCGCGACAGCTCTCGCCACCTGCTGGCACTGATCAACGACGTTCTCGACATTTCCAAGATCGAGGCTGGCGAACTCGGGGTGGCCAGTGCGCCCTTCGACCTGGTGGCATCGATCCGCAAGGTCATCGGCATCGTCGGTCCGCTGGCCGACAGGAAGGGCCTGTCGCTGGATGTCAGGCTCGCGCCGGATGTCGGCGGGATGACCGGCGATGCGCGCCGCGTCGAGCAGATCCTGCTCAACCTGCTGGGCAACGCCATCAAGTTCACCGAGCAGGGCGGCGTCACGCTGGATGTCTCGCTGCTTGCCGGCTGGCAGGCTGGACCGGCGCAGGCACCGGCTGCGGCGGTTCGCATGGCCATCACCGATACCGGTATCGGCATCCGGCCCGAGGACATGGCGATGCTGTTCAAGCCCTTCCGGCAGGTGGACTCCGTGTTGTCGCGCAAGCACGAAGGCACCGGACTCGGACTGGCCATTTGCCGGCGGCTGGCCGAACTCATGGGGGGCACGATCGACGCGGAAAGTGTCTGGCAACAAGGCAGTGTGTTCAGTGTTACCCTGCCTCTGGGCCCCACCGGGGCGGGAAAGCCAGGATGAACAGGCAAATCTTGCTGATCGAGGACAACGAGCAGAACCGCTATCTCGTGACCTTCCTGCTGCAGGCGCGCGGATGGGAGATTGTTCACGCCGGCGACGGCCCCACCGGGATCGCCCTGGCCGGCCAGTTTCAGCCGGCCCTGATCCTGCTGGATATCCAGTTGCCCGGCATGGACGGTTACGCGGTGGCGCGTGCGCTGCGCGCCAATGCCAGGCTCAAGGACACGTCCATGGTGGCCGTCACGTCTTACGCGATGCCCGGTGACCGCGAACGCTGCCTTGCCGCCGGATGTAACGGCTACCTCGAAAAACCGATCGACCCCCTGACTTTTGCGGCCGCCGTCGAGGCCTTTGTGCTGCCCCCGGACGGCGTGGTGAACGCATGACGCGCGTGCTGATCGTCGATGACCATGCCGCAAACCTGTATTTGCTGCGCGCGCTGCTGCAGGGTCATGGCTTCGAGGTCGACGAAGCCCTTCACGGCGGCCAGGCGCTGGAGCACGCGCGCCTGACGCCGCCCGATCTCGTCATCAGCGACCTGCTGATGCCCGTGATGGACGGCTACACGCTGCTGCGCCACTGGAAGGCCGATGACAGGCTGCGCGCGATTCCCTTTGTGGTGTACACCGCCACCTACACCGACCCCGGTGACGAGGCGCTGGCCCGGGACATGGGCGCCGATGCCTTCCTGATCAAGCCGACCGAACCGCCAGCCCTGATGCAGTGCATCCACGAGGTGCTGGCGCGTGTGTCCCGGGACGGCCACGGCATGCGCGCGCCGGCCGCTGACGAGCAGGACACGCTCAAGCTGTACAACGAGGTGCTGGTCAAAAAGCTGGAAAAACGCAGCCAGCAGCTTGAGCAGCGGGTGGCCGCGCTCACCGAATCGGAGGCCCGCATCCAGAAGCTGAACCGGCGTTACGCCGTGCTCAGCGAAACCAACCAGGCCATCGTGCATATCGACCAGCGCGATCTGCTGTTCGAGACGGTGTGCCGGATTGCGGTGACGCGGGGGGGCTTCACGCTGGCCTGGATTGGCATGATCGACATCGGCAGTGGTGAAGTGGTCCCCGTGGCCTGGAGCGGTCCCGGCCCCGAATGGTTTGCCCGCACCGGAAAGTTCAGCCTGCGCGGACCCAGGCGCACGCCGGCCGAAATCGCCCTGGGCGAAGGACGCATCTACCTGTGTAACGACGTGCAGGCCGACCCGGCGCTGCAACCCATCCGCGACAGCCTGCAGCAGGCCGGCCTGCAGGCCGCAGCCGCCTGCCCGCTGTACATGGGCCAGCATGTCGTCGGCGTGCTGACCCTGTTCGCGGGTGAAAAAGACTACTTCGATGCATCGCTCGAGGACCTGGTGGCGGAAGTGGCCGCCGATGTGTCGTTTGCCCTGGAGAACTACGAAAAGGAAGACATCCGCCGGCAGACCGAGGAGGAGTTGCGCCGCCTCAACGCGGACCTGGAAGAAACCGTCCAGGCCCGCACGGCGGAGCTGGTGGCGGCCAACACCGAGCTCGAGGCCTTCAACTATTCGGTGTCGCACGACTTGCGTGCTCCGCTGGCCGCCATCAACGGCTTCAGCAGCCTGGTGCTGAACAAAACCGAGGGACAACTCGACGAGGCCTCGCGCGGGCTGCTGAAACGGGTGCTGGTCAACGCGGAGCGCATGTCGCGCCTGATTGACGATCTGCTCAGCCTGGCGCGCGCGTCGCGCCAGCACATGCAAACCGCCGAGGTCGACCTGAGCGAGCTGGCGCTGAACGTCGTGGACAGCCTGCGCCAGGCGGATACCGGCAGGAAGGTCGATGTCTCCATCGCGCCCGGCCTGCGCGTCCATGCCGACCCCGGCCTGACACGCATCCTGCTGGAAAACCTGATCGGCAACGCGTGGAAGTTCACCGCGCGGACCGCGCAGCCCCGCATCGTGGTCGGGTCCGAGCCGCAGCCCGGCGAAACGGTTTATTTTGTGCGCGACAACGGCGCCGGGTTTGACATGGCCGATGCCGCCAAGCTGTTCACGCCCTTCCAGCGCATGCACCGCCTGGACGAATTCGAGGGTTCGGGCATCGGCCTGAGCATCGTGCAACGCATCGTGGACCGGCACCAGGGCCGGTTGTGGGCAGAGGCCAGGCCGGGAGAAGGGGCCACCCTGCGCTTCACCCTGCCTTAGCCCGCGTGTTCCGCAGACACGCCGCAGCACGGGCATTGCGACCTGCCCCCGAAGTCACACCGGCCAGACCACCCCGTTGTCATTGAGGATGGCATCGAGCGGCACATCGTGCGGCTCGGGCTCCAGGTCGGGCAGCCAGCCGTGGCTGTAGCCCAGGCCGACGGTGAAGGGCTTGGGCTGCAGGGTCGCCAGCGTTCGGTCGTAAAAGCCGCCGCCGTAGCCGAGCCTGAAGCCGCCCGGCCCGTAACCCACACAGGGGACAAACAGCAGGGTCGGCACGATGATCTCGGTGTCCTTGGGCTTGGGGATGCCATAAGCGTCTTCTTCCATCGGGCAACCGGGGTACCAGGCATGGAAGGTCAGGGTTTTGTGCAGCTTGTTGACCACCGGCAGGCCGATCTTGCGCGGTGACCGGTTTGCTATGTTTTCAGTAGCTGCTTCCGCCCGTCCCTCATGGCCTGGCGCCTGATTCGACTCCGAACCCTGGCTTAAAATGGCGTCTTCCTGCCAGCGGTAGAGGGCGGGCAGCGGATCGAACTCCCCCTTGATCGGCCAGTAGGCCCCGATCACCGCATCCTCGCGGCCGACCAGCCAGATCCGCATGACCCGCTGTAACAGGTCGGCGCGCTGTAGGCGGTCCGGCAGGTTCAGGCGTTGTTCAATCAACGCTTTTCGCGCAGTTAATTTGTCCATAATGACCCGATGCTATCCAAATTTGTTGTCACTGCCCTGATTTCGGGCCTCTCGTCCTTTTTGATCCTGCAGCCCACATGGGCGCAAAACAATGCTTCGCGCGCCGACGAGGTGCTGGTGGAGATGAACAAGGCCTTCAAGCGTGGCGACAAAAACCGCCTGTCGCAACTGTTGCCGCAGGCGCAGGGCCATGCCCTCGAACCCTGGGCCGCCTACTGGGAACTCAAGGCCCGGCTCGACGAAGCCAGTGCGCGCGAGGTGCAGGACTTCATGGCGCGGTATGCCGGCAGCTACCAGGAAGACCGCCTGCGCAACGACTGGCTGCTGCTGCTGGGCCAGCGCCGGGACTGGGCGGCGTTTGCCGCCGAGTACCCCGCCTACCGCATGGGCGATGACCGCGACGTGCGTTGTTACGCCCTGCTGATCGAACACCTGAAAAACCCGGGTGCGGATGCGCAACTGGCCGAGGAAATCCGCAGGAACTGGTTCTCGCAGCGCGACGCCAGCGACGGCTGCACGTCCGCCGCCTCGCGCCTGATCGGCAACCGCAACCTGACGGCGCATGATGCCTGGATCAAGGCCAGGCTGGCGACCGAGGCCAACCGGCCGCGCGCGGCCCGTGAGGCGGTCGAGATCATTGCGCCCGAAGCCGTCGGCCTGGTGACCGAACTCAACGCCAGCCCGGCGCGTTTCCTGGCCACCAAGGTGATCGCCATCAGCCGGGTACGCAAGGAAATCATCGTGCTGGCGCTGGTCAAGCTGGCCAGCAGCGATGCCGACGGCGCAGCGCGTTTCATGCAGGACAAGTGGGCCATGCAGCTCAACGAGGAAGAGCGCAACTGGGTCTGGGGCGCGATTGGCCGGCAGGCCGCCTCGCGGCTGGCCAGCGATGACGCGGTCGGCTACTTCGCCCGGGTCAGCCGGAACACCGACCTCAGCGACGACATGCTGGGCTGGAAGGTTCGCGCCGCCCTGCGTGCCGGCGGCACCCAACGCTGGTCGCAGGTGCTGGCCGGCATCAACGCCATGAGCGAAGGCGCGCGCAAGGAGCCGGTTTGGGTCTACTGGAAGGCGCGCGCACTGCTGGGCAATGCGCCGCCGCCTGCGGCCGGCGCCCAGCCTTCGCCGCAACGCGCCGAAGCGCTGGCCCTGCTGCAGTCCATCGCCTCGGTGCGCGGCTTTTACGAACAGCTCGCGCTCGAGGAACTGGGCCAGAAAATCACGCTGCCGGCCCGGCCACCGGCGCTGAGCGCCGAAGAAAGGGAAGCGGCACGCCTGAACCCCGGCCTGAACCGCGGCGCCTATGCGATTGCCATCGGCCTGCGCAGCGAAGGCGTGCGCGAGTGGAACTACAGCACCAACCTGCACACCCGCGGCGGCATGGGCGAACGCGAGCTGCTGGCTGCTGCGCAATTCGCCTGCGACCGTTCCATCTGGGACCGCTGCATCAACACCAGCGAACGCACGCCGAACGCCTTCGATGCCGAGCAGCGTTTCCCCACGCCATTCCGTGAGGCCGTCACGCAGCGCAGCCGCGATATCGGGCTGGACCCGGCGTATGTCTACGGCCTGATTCGCCAGGAGTCGCGTTTCATCATGGACGCGCGCTCCCATGTGGGCGCCTCCGGCCTGATGCAGGTGATGCCCGCCACCGCGCGCGAAACCGCGCGTTACATCGGCCTGGCCGGGTTCACCGCCGACCAGATCAACGACCGCGACACCAACATCGTGATCGGCACGGCCTACCTCAAGCGTGCGCTGGACGACTTCGGCGGCTCCATGCCGCTGGCCGCTGCCGCCTACAACGCCGGCCCGGGCCGTCCCCGCGCCTGGCGCAACGGCCCGGTGATCGAGGCGGCGATCTGGGCTGAAAACGTGCCTTTCAGCGAAACCCGCGACTACGTCAAAAAGGTGTTGTCCAACACCACCAACTACGCCGCGCTGCTCAGCGGCCAGCCGCAATCACTGAAGGCGCGGCTGGGCACGGTGGGTCCGCGCGACGCTTCGGCGCCACCGCCGGACGAGAAGATGCCCTGAGCTGCGGCTGCAGGGTGCACCCGAAGGCGTGGCTGATGACGGGCGTCCGGCAGGGCTGGAAGGCAGCGACTGGCAGCGCGCGGAGACCGGGCGGCATCGCCGCACGCCGCAACGGTTTTGTAGGTGTGCGCCTATTGGCCGCCGGCCACATGCAGGCTAAATTAACAGCTTTCCCAAGGCGCAGGAGACGCGAATGAACCCCAGCTGGTGGCAACAGATTGCCGGCACGGTTGCCACCGAATTTTCCGACCTGTCCGACCTGGGGCAGACTACCCAGGTGGTCTTGCGCCTGATGGTGGCGGCCGTGCTGGGCGGCTTGCTGGGATGGGAGCGCGAGCACAAGGGCCAGGCGGCCGGCGTGCGCACCCATATGCTGGTGGCCATGGGGGCGGCTCTGTTTGTGCTGGTGTCGCAACAGATGGGCATGGAAAAGGATGACCTGAGCCGCGTGATCCAGGGCCTGACGGCCGGTGTGGGTTTCCTGTGCGCAGGCACCATCCTCAAGGGAGACAAGACCGGCGACGTGAAGGGCCTCACCACGGCCGCCGGCCTCTGGCTCACGGCCGCCATCGGGGTGGCCTCGGGTCTGGGCCGTGAGCTGACGGCGGTGCTGGCGACCGTGCTGGCCCTGGTGGTGCTGGCCCTGGTGCCGGTGCTGGTCAGGCTGATCGACAAACCGGCGCCCCTGATCACCGACGGGGACGCGGACCGGGACCTGCCCCGTCAGCGCATCCGGACCGACGACTGATCAGTCTTTCAGGCGTTGCGAGACAAACTCGCCTTCATAGTCCCTGGCCAGCGACAGCTTCTCGGCTTCGGTGAGGACCTTGCCGGCAAGCTGGAAAATGCCCTGTTCCTCGTCCTTGAGGTGGTGGTAGATCTTGTGGTGCAGCTCTTTCGCCACGGCCAGCCACGCCGGAGAGCTGGCGTCGGTGTCCTCGAGTTTTTCCACCAGTTCGTCCATCTCATGGTGCTCGGCGATGCCATGACGCGACGGTTCCTGCGTCATGTCGTGCCCAATCAGTGGCACGTAAAAGAAACGTTCTTCGGCAGCAGCGTGGGCCGCGAGTTCCGTCCTCAACTCCTTGAAGAGGACCTCGCGCTCCTTGCTGTCGCCGGAGGTTTTGATCAGTGCGTCGGCGAGGCCGCGCTGGGTTTCATGGCTGGTGCGCAGGGCTTCAAAAATATTCATGCCCCGATTATGGGAAGCGGCCGGGTTGCAGGCTGTAGGCCGTGATGCCCACAATTGTTGCGGCGGCTGCCTACACTGCAGGCTCCGGGCCGGGTGTTGCGGGTGCTGGCAGCGACTGCATTGCTATAATTTCAGGAGCATCTTGCGCCCGTCTTTAAAGGGCTGCGGTGGAAAATCACCAGAAGGCCGCGGGTCTTTTGCATCCGGCGGCTTGAAAGCGTTTAATAACAGTTATGAAAAAAATCCTGATTCTCGGTGGCACCGGATTTGTCGGCCGCCACCTCTGCGAAAAACTGGCGCAGCTGCAATGGCGCGTGACAGTGCCGACACGCCGGGAGGCGAGTGCGCGCGACATCCAGATGCTGCCTTCCCTCGATGTGGTGCTGGCCGATGTGCACGACGATGCAGCACTCACCCGCATCGTGGCCGGCCATGACGCGGTGGTCAACCTGGTCGCCATCCTGCATGGCACGCAGGCCTCCTTCGAACGCGCCCACGTGGCGCTGCCGCAAAAAATCGCGCGCGCCTGCGCGGCGACCGGCGTGACACGCCTGATCCATGTCAGCGCGCTGGGTGCGGACGCGCGCAACCCGGACGCCGCGCCGTCCATGTATTTGCGCAGCAAGGGACAGGGCGAGGTGGTGCTGCACCATGCTGAGCTGGCCCTGACGATGTTGCGGCCCAGCGTGATGTTCGGCAACGGCGACAAGTTCCTCAACACCTTTGCGCAATTGCAGAGTATTTTTCCGGTCATCCCGCTGGCCGCCAGCCATGCCTTGTTCCAGCCGGTGTGGGTGGAAGACGTGGCCAGCGCCATCGCGCACTGCCTGCAGGATGCCCACCTGCATGCCACGACCGGCCAGACCTTCGAAGCTTGCGGCCCGGACATCTTCACCCTGCGGCAACTGGTCGAACTGGCGGGCCGCTTCAGTGGTGTCAACCACGGCCGCGGCCGACCGGTGTTGCCCCTGCCCGCGGCGCTGGGCCGGCTGCAGGCCCGCCTGATGGCGCTTGCGCCCGGGGAACCCCTGATGAGCCGCGACAACCTGGATTCCATGAGCCTGCCCAACATTGCCAGCGGCAACCTGCCCGGCCTGGAGGCGCTGGGCATCACGCCGGCTTCCCTCGAAGCCATTGCACCCAGCTACCTTGGACCTACCGCCGGCGGCTGGGGCCTGCGCAGCAACCTGGTGCTCAAGCGCAAGACCGCGGGGCGGTTCTAGGCGGCTGTCCCGGACAAACATCAATAGGCGCGCCTTTTCGCATCAATCGGCAGGCCGCGGCACAGTAGCATTGGCGTTCATCTTCAAGGGAGGCCCTGTGCTCAAGCTCTACATCGGCAACAAGAACTACTCGTCCTGGTCCATGCGCCCCTGGGTGCTGCTCAAGCAGGCAGGCATCCCCTTCGAGGAAGTGATGGTGCGTTTTGGCGCCGACCCGTTCAGCGCGGGCTCCCCCTTCAAGCAGGCGGTGCTGGCCGTCAGCCCGGGCGGCCGGGTGCCGGTGCTGGTGGACGAAGGCTTCGCCGTTTGGGACACGCTGGCCATCGCCGAATACCTGGCCGAAAAATTTCCCGACAAACAGCTTTGGCCGCAGGATGCCAAAGCCCGCGCCCGCGCCCGGGCCCGCAGTGTCTGCGCGGAAATGCACTCGGGCTTTGGCGCACTGCGCAGCGCCTGCCCGATGAACATCGAAGCCGACTTGTCGCAAACCGGCGCCATCGTCTGGCGCGACCAGGCGGCGGTGCGCAGCGATGTGCAGCGCATCGTCACGATGTGGACCGAACTGCTTGAACAGTACCGGGGTGCGCTGTTGTTCGGCGGGTTTTCGATCGCCGACGCCTACTTCGCACCAGTCTGCATGCGCTTGAAAACTTATGGCCTGCCGGTGCCAGCCCCCATCACCGGCTACGTCAACCGTGTTTGCGCCTTGCCCGGTGTCAAGGCGTGGATGGCGGAGGCCCTGGCAGAGCAGGACTTTGTGGTGGCGGATGAGCCTTACCGGGTGGCGCGCTGAGCTTGTCCGCCGGCCCGGGCGCCGCACCGGATTGCTATTGATTCGATAGCTGCTTGCGCTTGCCAGCCATGGGCTGGGGGCCTGAATGTCTTGAAACTCAGTCGACCCGTGCGCCCGAGGCTTTCACCACTTTTTCATACTTCGCCAGTTCCGACTTCATGAAGGCGCCGAACTGCTCGGGCGTGTTGGCCACCGGCTCGGCCATCAGCGCTGCAAAGCGTGTTTTGGCTTCCGGGGAGTTCAGCGCGGCGACGAAGGCCTGGTTCAGTTTGGCGACCACGTCTTTCGGGGTCGCGGCCGGCGCCACCAGGCCCCACCAGGTGTCGATCGAAAAACCCTTGAGGGTCTCGGCCACGGCGGGCACCTCGGGCAGCACGGCGCTGCGGGCGCTGGTCGTCACCGCCAGCGCCTTGAGCTTGCCGGCCTTGATGTTGGCCGAGGCGGTGGCCAGGTTGTCGAAATTGAAGTCCACCTGGCCGCTCAGCAGCGCCAGCTGCGCCGGGTTGCCGCCGTTGTAGGGAATGTGCAGCGCGAAGATGCCGGCCTGCGCCTTGAACATTTCGCCGGCCAGGTGGCCCGCGCTGCCGTTGCCGCCGCTGCCGTAGTTGAGCTTTGCGGGATTGGCCTTGGCATAACTGATCAGGTCGGCCAGGGTGTTGATGTTCAGCCGCCTGGCGGTGTCGGCGTTGATCACCAGCACGTTGGGCACACGCAGCATTTGCGTGATGGGCGCGAAGTCGGTGGCCGCGTTGTACGGCATCTTGCTGTACAGCCAGGGGTTGATCGCGTGGGTGGCCACGGCGGCAATGCCTATGGTCATGCCGTCCGGCGCCGCCTTGGCGACGGCGTCCGCGCCGATGTTGCCGCCGCCGCCCGGGCGGTTTTCAATGATCACCGTCCCGAGCGAGTCCTTGACACGTTCGGCCATCAGGCGCGCGGTGACGTCGATCGGGCCACCCGGTGCATAGGGCACGATGATGCGCATGACCTTGGGCTGGGCCTGCGCAGTCGTGACCGTGGCGGACAGGGCCAGCACGGTGAGGGAGGAGATTGCCAGGGTGCGGGCCGCGAGGAGGGGGAGGGAGGTGAGTTTCATGGCGTTGATTGTGCAAAAGAATTTGGGGGAGGCGTTATCTGGGATTCCCTAGTGATGTTGAGGTTTGCCAACAAGCCGGGTCTCGCCCCGGCGGGCGACTCACTTTCTCTTGCTTCGCCAAGAGAAAGTAAGCAAAGAGAAGGCGACCCGATGGTCTGGGTCCCTTCGCTTCGCTACGGGCAACCTGCGGTGCTCGCCGAAAACGGGGCCGGGCTCGAACTCGCTGCGCTCAGACAATCGCCCGTCCTGATCCGTTGTCGGCTGCGCTCCTCGGCCCAGCCCGACGGGTGGGGAAGAGAAAATCAAGTACCAGAGACAAAGTCCGGAGTCCTTGAAGCGCGCAGCGCTTCAAGGACGGGAATCCCAAGCGGCCGTCATGTTTGCACGCGAGCGCAGCACACGCGGCCAAATGAGGCTCCCTTCTCTCGCCCATCGGGGCGAGGGAAGGGCGGGGGGTTGGGAGTGGGGAGTTAAGCCCTACCGGCAAGGGCCAACCGGGGACGAAGCGTGACGCCCGTAACTGACGTCAGCGCCCAGCAAAGAACTGGGCAGCGGCCTCGACAGTGGCGGCAATGTCTTCCGCCGTGTGCGCCGCACTGACAAAGCCGGCTTCATACAGCGCCGGCGCATAGTACACACCCTTGTCCAGCATGGCGTGGAAGAAGCGGTTGAAGGCCGGGCTGTCGGTGGTCATGACCGTGGCGTAGTTCTGCGGCAACTTGTCCAGCAGGAAAAAACCGAACATGCCGCCTTCGCTGTCCGCGCAGAAGCTGACGCCGGCCTGCGCGGCTGCCTGCGTCAGGCCGCTGGTCAGGCTGCGGGTGCGCTCACCCAAGGCTTCGTAAAAACCGGGTTTCTGCAATTCGCGCAAGGTGGCCAGCCCGCAGGCCGTGGCCACCGGGTTGCCCGACAGCGTGCCGGCCTGGTAGACCGGGCCCAGCGGTGCCAACTGCTCCATCACCGCGCGCGTACCGCCGAACGCGGCCATCGGCATGCCGCCGCCGATGACCTTGCCCAGCGCCGTCATGTCGGGTTTGAATCCCGGAATGCTCCGGGCATAAAGGCTTTGTGCGCCCCCGAGGGCGACGCGAAAGCCGGTCATCACTTCGTCGAACACCAGCAGCGCACCGTATTGCGTGCACAGTTCGCGACAGCGTTTCATGAAGGGAACACTGGCGCGCACAAAGTTCATGTTGCCGGCAATCGGCTCGATCATCAGGCAGGCAATGTCCTTGCCGTGCACTGAAAAGGCTTCTTCGAGCTGGGCGAGGTGGTTGTACTCGAGCACCAGGGTGTGTTGCACGACCTCAGGCGGCACACCGGCGCTGGTCGGGCTGCCAAAAGTGGCCAGGCCGGAGCCGGCCTTGACCAGCAGGGCGTCGGAGTGACCGTGGTAACACCCCTCGAACTTGATGATCTTGCTGCGACCGGTGGCGCCGCGCGCCAGCCGGATCACGCTCATGGTGGCCTCGGTGCCCGAACTGACCAGGCGCAGCATCTCGATGGAGGGCACCAGTTTCACGATTTCCTCGGCCAGCTCGACTTCCCGCTCGGTGGGCGCGCCGTAGGAAAAACCATCCAGCACGGCTTTCTGCACGGCTTCGACCACGGCGGGGTGGCCATGGCCCAGAATCATCGGACCCCAGGAACCGATGTAGTCGATATAGCGCTTGCCGTCGGCATCCCAGAAATGGGCGCCCTGCGCACGCTGCACGAAGCGCGGCGTGCCGCCGACCGCCTTGAACGCGCGCACCGGAGAATTGACGCCGCCGGGGATCAGCGCGCGGGCGCGTTCGAACAGCTGGGCATTGCGGGAGTTGTCGGGACTAGTGCTTGGTGCCATTGGTGGGGAGCTCAAAGGAAGGCAGGGACGGATCCGGTTCAGCGCTGGCGGCTTCGCCGTCCTCATCATCGGTGTCGTCGGTGTCGGTCTGCGCCCAGAACAGCCGGTCCGGCACGATGTTGCCCATGCCCGGATGAAAACCTGCGTCCAGGCTGTGGTCGAGGTAGGTGAGGGCTTCGCTGGTGGCGGCCTGCAGGTTGTGTCCGTTGGCCAGCAAGGCCGTGATGGCGGCTGTCAGCGTGTCGCCGGCCCCGGCGAACACCGCCTCGAAGCGCTCGAATTTTTCGCTGTAGAGAACGGCTTGCGGCGTCGCGAGCACGTTGTCGATGAACTGCTCGGGCAGGGGAATGCCGGTGACCAGCGTGTAAGGCACGCCCGATTCAGCGGCGGCCTTGGCGATGTCGCGGGCCGACGGGCTTTTGTCGCCGGCCCAGTCGGGCAACAGCCAGCGCCACAGGCTGCTGTGGTTGCCCACCAGCACGGTGGTTTGCGGCAACAGCAGTTCGCGAAACGCATCAAGATAGTTGTCGATGGCTTCCTCGTCCCACCAGGACAGGTTGGGCATGTAGGCAATCAGCGGCACATCGGCATAGTCCGAGGCGATCTCGGCGATGGCGCTGATGTTCTCCGGATTGCCGACAAAGCCGACCTTGATGGCGCTGACCGGCATATCCTCGAGCGCGGTGCGGGCCTGCTCGGTGACCGCTTCTTCATCGAATGAAATGTGATCGAAAATTTCTGCGGTATCGCGCACATAGGCACCGGTTACCACCGCCAGCGCATGGGCGCCGGCCGAGGTGATGGCGGTGACGTCGGCCGTCAACCCGCCGGCGCCGCTGGGGTCGTTGGCATTGAAGGCCATCACGCAGGCGGGAGCGGTTTCGCCATCCTCGGCTTCGATTTGCGGGGCGTCCGGAGGCGGTGGGTTGGGGTTTGCCATAGGCTGGATTTTGACCTGTACGCGAATAAGCAACGCCGCCTCGATACAATTGTTGCATTCTATTCGAAGGCAACTTAAGCTGTGACTCAAACAATGACCTGGATGTGTTTAATCTGTGGGTGGATTTACGACGAAGCGACGGGGGCGCCGGAACACGGCATTGCGGCAGGCACGCCCTGGGCCCAGGTGCCGATGAACTGGACCTGTCCGGAGTGCGGCGCGCGAAAAGAGGACTTTGAAATGGTTCAAATCTGAATGGCCGGGTCGGTTGTCTAAACAAACGCGCAGCAGACGCCTGTCTGTGGGCTGCGCGTCATAAGGAGCACAGTCAGTGAGTATTCCCAGTTCAGGGCTCAAGGTATTGGTCATCGACGACAGCAATACCATACGGCGCAGCGCAGAGATATTCCTGAAACAGGGCGGCCATGAGGTACTGCTGGCCGAGGATGGCTTTGATGCCCTCTCCAAAGTCAATGACTACCTGCCGGACCTGATTTTCTGCGACATCCTGATGCCGCGTCTGGATGGTTACCAGACCTGCGCGATCATCAAGCGCAACCCGAAATTCTCAACCGTACCGATTGTGATGCTGTCTTCCAAAGACGGCGTTTTCGACAAGGCAAGAGGCAGGATGGTCGGATCCCAGGACTACCTGACCAAGCCGTTTACCAAAGATCAGTTGTTGCAAACCGTGCAGGAACTGGGCAGCGCAAAACAAGGAGTAGCGTAATGGCAATCAAAAAAATTCTGATCGTGGACGATTCCAAAACCGAGCTGATGTTCATGACCGACCTGCTCGGCAAGAACGGTTTCTCGGTGAAAACCGCTGAGAACGCTGAAGACGCCTTCCGTCGGCTTGCCGAGGAAAAACCCGACCTCATCCTCATGGATGTGGTGATGCCCGGGCAAAATGGCTTTCAGCTCACGCGCGCCATCACGCGGGATCCCCTGTACGCCGACGTGCCCATCATCATGTGCACCAGCAAGAATCAGGAAACCGATCGTGTCTGGGGCATGCGCCAGGGTGCCAAGGACTACATCACCAAACCGGTGGATGCCGACGACTTGATGGCCAAAATCAAGGCGCTGGGCTGATTCTTCACCGATATCACTAAAGCATGGCCAACCGACAAGCACTTAGAGAACTGCAAAGCCGCCTGGCCGACAGGCTGCAAGCCGCCAAGACGCAGGGTGTCACGGCTTCCTGGCTCGCGGTGGAGGCGGGAGGCGACAAATATCTGTTTCCCCTGAACCAGTCCGGCGAAATTTTCCCCTGGGTCAGTGCGCAGAACGTGCCTTACACGCAGGCATGGTTTGCCGGCGTGGCCAACTTGCGCGGCGGCCTGTACGGCATTGTCGACCTGGCCAGTTTTGTGACCGGAAAAATGCCGCCTCCGCGCAGCGAGATGGCGCGCACGGAGTCACGGCTGGTGGCGCTCAACAGTGCCCTGGAAATCAACTGTGCCCTGCAGATTGACAAGCTGTCGGGCTTGCGCAACCCGGATGCTTTCACCGACTTCACCGAAAAGTCGCCCGAATCGCCCGAGTTTTTTGGACACAGTTATGTGGACGCCAACGGTGCCATCTGGCAGGAAATCAACCTGCAGTCGCTCGCGCAACAAGCCCATTTTTTGACCATCAGCGCCTAGCGCGTTTACGTTTTTCCCGGAAGGCTCACCATGTCTGTCATTGAAACTATCCAGAAGCTATTCAAAACAAAGCCCGCTGCGCCCCAGGACAGCATGGATGATGTTTCGCTCGACATGTCGGTTGATCCGCTCGCGACGGGTGCCATGAGTGCATCGGGCAGCATGGCAGCGGCCACGTCCTCGCAAGACGCCAGCGACGGGCCCGAAAGCCAGAACGAAGACGACCGGTCCGAAGACGGGGAATTGTTGTCGCTCCCGGTGTTGGGCCGCCGGCGCATGGGCGCTCACCAGCAGATTCTTGTGGTGTTGCTGGGTTTTGCGGTCGTGGTGCTGGCATCCGTGACTTTTGTGGCGCTGAATCAGGCGGACCAGGTGGCGCAGCAGGTGGCGGCCACCGGCCAGTCGCTGATGCAGTCGCAACGACTGGCGAAGTCGGTTTCCCAGGCGCTGGTGGGTAGCGCGCAGGCTTTCCCGGAAGTGCGTGAAAGCTCGGACGTGCTGGCAAAAACTGTGCGCGGCCTGCGTGCAGGCGATCAGTCCCTGCGCCTCGAGGCCGTCGCCCCGGAACTGCAGCCGGACGTCGACACCGTGACGCCGCTGGCGGAGCGCGCCGAGAAAAATGCATCCACCGTGATGGCCCAGCAGGCGATTTTGACCCAGGTGGGTAACGCGCTGCGCACCATCAACCGGCAGTCTTCCGACCTGCTGGAAATTGCCGAAACCGTGTCGTCGCTCAAGCTTCAGCAGAACGCCGCAGCCGCCGAAATTTCTGCGGCCGGTCAGCTCGTGATGTTGACGCAGCGTATTGGTAAATCCGCCAATGAGTTCCTGACCATGGAGGGTGTGAGTCCCGAGGCGGTGTTCCTGCTTGGCAAGGACCTGAACTCCTTCAAGGAAATTGCCCAGGGTTTGCAGGAAGGCAGCCCCGAACTGCGCCTGACCGGTTCCAAGGACCCGCAGACCCGGGAGCGGCTGGACGCGCTGATGGCGCTGTATGAGCAGACACGGGTTCAGGCGGGTGCGATTCTCGGCAACTTGCAGGGCCTGGTGTCGGCACGCGAGGCGCAGGCCTCGATTATTTCTGACAGCGAACCCCTGCGCCGCGGCTTGGAAGACATCCAGGGCAAGCTCTCTTCGCAAACCGGTCTGGGCGTCGGCGCCCTGACCACCCTGGCCATTGCTGCGGCGTTCGCGCTGCTGTGTGCGGCCGGCCTGGCGCGTTTGCAGGTGCTGGACAGCCGGCAGCGTCAGGGTGTTGCTGAAAGCCAGCGGCTGGAAGCCAAGGGCCAGGAGCAGGATGCCAAGCGCGTGAATGACGCCAACCAGGCGGCCATTTTGCGATTGATGAACGAGTTGCAGACAGTGGCCGAGGGTGATCTGACCCAGGAAGCCACGGTGACCGAGGACATCACCGGCGCCATTGCCGACTCGGTGAACTACACGGTGGAAGAGTTGCGCCAGCTGGTGGGCAACGTGCAGAACACGGCGACCCGGGTGGCGCAAACCACGGCACAGGTGGAAAGCACATCGACCGAGCTGCTGGCGGCTTCGACGGAGCAGCTCCGCGAGATTCGCGAGACTGGCCAGTCGGTGCTCGACATGGCAACCCGAATCAACCAGGTGTCCAGCCAGGCCCAGGAATCTTCCCAGGTGGCGCGCCAGTCGCTGACCGCCGCCGAATCGGGATTGCAGGCCGTGCAGAACGCGATCGGCGGTATGAACTCCATTCGCGACCAGATCCAGGAAACCTCCAAGCGGATCAAGCGGCTCGGTGAATCTTCCCAGGAGATTGGTGAAATTACCGAACTGATTTCCGACATTACCGAGCAGACCAACGTGCTGGCGCTCAATGCCGCCATTCAGGCGGCGTCCGCCGGTGAAGCCGGACGGGGCTTCTCGGTGGTGGCCGAGGAGGTGCAGCGACTGGCTGAACGCTCCGCCGATGCAACGCGCCAGATTTCTGCACTGGTGAAGGCGATTCAGACCGACACGCAGGATGCGGTGGCCGCTATGGAACGCTCGACGCAGGGTGTGGTCGAAGGGGCCAAGCTGTCAGACAGCGCCGGTACCGCACTGTCCGAGATTGACCTGGTGTCACGCCGGCTCGCCGACCTGATTGAGCAGATTTCTGCCTCGGCGTCCCGTGAAGCGGAATCGGCCAACGTGGTGGCCGGCAACATCCAGCACATTTTTGCGGTGACGGAACAAACCGGAGAGGGTACCCGATCGACGGCCCAGCAGGTACGTGACTTGTCGCGGATGGCGGAAGAACTTCGCCAGTCCGTGTCGCGATTCAAGATTGCCTGAGGCGGACCTGTTTTTCCTGCCCGTGACATCCGATTTATGAACCGGCCCGCCATCTATGCAATCGAACGACCTGAATTCAACAGCCACTGAAGTGGACGTGGCTGTCAATGATCTGGGCCCGCTGGCGTGGGTGCTGGACGAGCTGCGTAAATCACTGGATGGATCTGCCAAGGCTTTGAAGCGCTTCGTCCGGGATGCCGAACTCGCGCGGGGTTCGGATTTGGCCGCCCTCGATGCGAGCCAGTTGCGTATCGCGCGCCAGCAGCTGCATCAGGCTGTCGGTGCGCTGGAAATGGTGGGACTGGGCGCGCCGGCACTGCTGCTGCGGGCCATGGAAGCGGCGGTGCAGAAATTCATTCAGCGCCCCGAACTGTGCAGCCAGGATGCTGCAGCCAAGGTCGAGCTGGCCAGTTTTGCCCTCACCGAGTACCTCGAGGGCGTGCTGGCCGACAAGCCCGTCTCTGCAGTTTCCCTGTTTCCGCAGTACCGTGATGTTCAGGGCCTGGTCGGCGCTGACCGCATTCATCCGGCAGACCTGTGGATCTTCGACTTGCGCTGGATCGAGCCGGTCACGGACTTGCCGGCCGAAGCCCGGCCTTACGACGATGCGTCGCGTCAGGTTCTGGACCAACTCGTCCTCAAAATCATGCGCACCGGCGACGCGCAGGCTGCGCAAGGCTTCAGGGACATGTGCCTTGGCTTTGCCAAGGCGCAGCCGGGTGGCGAGCCGCGTGTGTTCTGGAAAATCGCGGCAGCTTATTTCGAGGCCCTGTCGCACGGCCTCCTGAAGGTCGATATTCACGTCAAGCGGGCGGCTTCGCGCATCCTGCTGCAATACGCGGCGTTTGCCAAGGGCAGTACCAATGCCTCGGACCGCCTTGCCCAGGATTTGCTGTTCTTCTGCTCGCAGGCGGTCGCTGCGCGTGCCAGCGACGCGCCGGTGCTGTCGGCGGTTCGAGCAAGTTATGGCCTGGCCCGCTTCAAGCCGGTGGACTACGAAGCGGTGCAGTTTGGCCGCTTTGACCCGGCGTTGCTGGCACAGGCCCGCAAGCGAATTGTGTCTGCCAAGGAAACCTGGTCATCACTGACCGCTGGCGATGTCGGCAAGTTCAAGACCGTGGCCGACCAGTTCAGCCTGGTCACCGACTCGCTGGTCAAGTTGCATCCCCCGAGCGAGCCACTCGCGCAGGCCTTGTCGCGGGTGATCGATACGACGGTTCGGTCCGGGCAGGCCCCGCCGATCGAGCTGGCCCTCGAGGTGGCCACCGCCGTGTTGTATCTGGAAGCGGCTTTCGATGACCTCGATCCGAACGACCCGCAACTGACGGCCCGGACCGCGCGCCTGGCTGAGCGGCTTGAGGGTGTTCGCAGTGGCGGCGAAGCCCAGCCGCTGGAAGCCTGGATGGAAGAGCTGTACCGCCATGTCAGTGACAAACAGACCATGGGCAGTGTGGTGGGCGAGTTGCGCATCTCCCTGAGCGAACTTGAAAAATCGCTGGACCTGTTTTTCCGCAATCCCCAGGACAAGGCGGTACTTGCCGCGGTGCCCGGGCAGTTGTCGCAGATGCGGGGTGTGCTGTCCGTGCTCGGCCTGGACCAGGCGTCGCACGCGGTACTGCGGATGCGCGACAGCGTGGAGCAGATGCTGGTCACGGAAGTGGATGAGCAGCTGGCCCGCTCCGCCGGCACGTTTGACCAGTTGGGCAACAATCTGGGCGCCTTGAGCTTCCTGATCGACATGCTCAATTACCAGCCGGCGCTGGCCAAGAAGCTGTTTGTTTACGACGAGGCCAAGGGAGAACTCAAGCCACTGATGGGTCGAAGCCAGGCCGCGTCCGACGCCGCTGCCTCCGTGACGGTGCACGGCGAGCTTTCCCAGGAGGTCCTGTCCGTTGTTCACGACGCGCAAGCCGGCCTGTCGGCGGCAACGCTCAGTGACAAACTGGACGTGCTGGCGACGCATGCTGCTCTGGCCGATCAACCCGCGCTGGCGCAAACTGCCCGCGATGCGGCGGTGGCGGTGGCCGGCAGTACCCAGCCGGATTCGAGCTCGCTGACCGACCTGGTGGCGGCCGCGACGCCTGCTCCTGTGCCCGTGGCACCGGTTGCGGTCTCCGAGGAATTTGAAGAAGACGACCTGCGCGACATTTTCCTGGAGGAAGCGCGCGAGGTGGCCGGGCAGGCGCAAGCCGCCCTTGCCGCGCTGGCTGCTGAGCCTGGCGACATCGGCGAGCTGACGATACTGCGCCGCGCCTTTCACACGCTCAAAGGCAGCTCGCGCATGGTGGGGCTCAACGAGTTTGGCGAGGCGGCCTGGTCCATGGAACAACTGCTCAACGGCTGGCTGGCTGAGCAGAAGGCGTCGGATGACAACTTCCGCGATCTGTGTGTTCAGGCCATGGAAGGTTTTGCTGCCTGGATCGACGACATCGCGGCCAACCGTGACGCGGCGTGGAAAGCTGCGCCATTTCGCAGCAGCGCCGATGCCATGCGAACCGAAGCGCGGTTTGTGGCCATCGCCTTGCCACAAGCAGCCGCACCTGTGCCAGCGCCTGTCGAGCAGGCTGTGCTGGCTGAGCCCGCGTCTTTGGACGCAGGCACGAGCACTGATTTCGACTTTGACTTCTCGATGGATCCCGCGCCGGCGCCTGAACCGGCGCCAGCCATGCCGGAACAGCCGCTGGAGATCCAGGGCATCGACTTTGACAGCCTGTCGTCCCTGTCCAGTGACGCGGTGACCGCGGCTCCGCCCGAGCCCGCGGCCGTGTTTGAGCTGGACCTCGACGAGCCTGTTCCCGAGGCGGCGCAAGCCAGTCCGGTCGAGCTGTCGGACATGGACTTTGATGCACATTTTCTGGCCCCTGCATCTGCCGGGGAAGCGGTTGGTGCGCCTGCGGCGGACGCCGTGGTGGAGCTGGCTGCAGAGGCCCCGGACGAACCGGCAGCAAGGCCTGAGAGCGGGGCTGCGGACACTTTCGAGGACTTCAGCGAGTCGGCGGCCCTGGAGTCTGCCGGGGACGAGCAGGTCAAGGTGATCGGCTCCCTGCGCATCGGCATTCCGCTGTACAACGTCTATTTGAACGAGGCGGATGAATGGTCCCGCCGCCTGGTGACCGAGGTCACAGAGTGGACCATGGAGCATGGTCAGCCCATCGGTGACTCGACCCTGGCGCTGACCCACTCCCTCGCGGGCAGTTCATCGACCGTCGGATTTGATGCCCTTTCCGAGATGGCCCGTGCGCTTGAACACGCCTTGCAACAGTCGCAGATCCAGCCGGACAGCAGCGGGTTCAGGCACGGCCAGTTGTTCATCAATGCGGCCGAAGATATCCGGCGCCTGCTGCACCAGTTCGCCGCCGGCTTCCTCAAGCAGCCCGATCCGAAAATCCTCCAGGCCTTGCGCGAGATCGACTTCTCCGAGCCCGCCAGCCCCCCGGCTTCCAGCGCGGGGAACGTCGAGGCGCCGGCTGCGGTTGCGGAAGCAGTTACTCCTGTTGCGCCCGCCCCTGCCACCAAATTCATCATCAAGGCGGTGACCAGCGCGCCGGTTCTGGTTTCCGCCGCGCCTTCGAATGCGGCGGCAGTGGTGGTTTCTGCACCCGCTCCCGCACCGGTTGCTGCGCCTGAGCCCGTTGCTCCCGCGGCAGCGTCCTCCCAGCCATTGGCCTTTAACGAGGACATGGACGACGAGTTCGACGCGGTTGACGTGATCGACCCGGACCTGTTCCCGATTTTCGAGGAAGAAGGTGCCGAGCTGATGCCGCAACTGGGCGCTGCCTTGCGGCAATGGGCGGCACGACCGGACAACCTGGGCGCGCGCAATGAAGTCTTGCGCGCATTGCACACCCTCAAGGGCAGTGCACGGCTGGCAGGCGCCATGCGGCTGGGGGAGATGGCCCACCGCATCGAGTCGGACATTGAACACATGGGTTCCGACGCTGCCGCTTCGCAGGATTTCGATGCGCTGCTGGCGACTTTTGACGGCATGCAGGCCAACTTCGAGGCCCTGCGCCATCCCGGTACTTCAGAAACCGTGGAGCCCTTGCCGCCCTTGTCCCAGGCGGCAACGCCATCGGAGACGGATGAGCCGCAGAACGCGACAGGCACGGCCGTCTCGCCTGCAGGTGGCCGCAAGGTGGTGATGTCCATGGCGCAAGCCACGGCCCTGCAGCCTTTGCGTCCGGCCGCTTCCGGCTCGATCCGCGTGCGTTCGCAGTTGCTGGACCGCATGGTCAACCAGGCCGGTGAGGTGATGATCACGCGTTCCCGCCTGGAAGCCGAGCTGAACCAGTTGCGCGGCTCGCTCAACGACCTGAGCGGTAACTTGAACCGCTTGCGCTCGCAATTGCGTGACGTGGAAATGCATTCGGAAACCCAGATGCAGTCGCGCTTGCAGCAGGCCAAGGAGGCCCAGCTCGGGTTTGATCCGCTGGAGTTCGACCGTTTTACCCGTGTGCAGGAACTGACGCGCATGATGGCCGAGTCGGTCAACGACGTCGCGACCGTGCAGCGCACCCTGCAGCGCACCGTTGAAGCGACCGAAGACGACCTGATCGCGCAGGCCCGCCAGACGCGGGAACTGCAGCGCGACTTGCTGCGTACCCGCATGGTGGAGTTCGAGGGCATTTCCGAACGCCTGTACCGCGTGGTGCGCCAGGCCTCCAAGGAAACCGGCAAGCAGGTGCGGCTGGACCTGCAGGGCGGCACCATCGAGATGGACCGCGGCATGCTGGACCGCATGACGCCGGCTTTCGAACACCTGCTGCGCAACTGCGTGGCGCACGGCATCGAGGCCCCCGAGGCGCGCACCGGCGCCGGCAAGGACGCCAGCGGCCTGATCACCGTGAGCGTGCAGCAGTCGGGCAACGACGTGGCGGTCGAGTTCCGCGATGACGGCGCCGGGCTGGACCTGCAGCGTATTCGTGAGAAGGCCGAGACCTCCGGATTGATCGCACCTGGCCAGCAGATCGGTGACGATGAGGCCGCCAACCTGATTTTCATGCCTGGTTTTTCCACGGCATCACACGTCACGGAACTCGCCGGCCGAGGCATCGGCATGGACGTGGTCCGCTCCGAGGTCAACGCACTCGGCGGCAGGATCGAAACCACCACCGTGGCGGGCAAGGGCACCAACTTCAAGCTGGTGCTGCCGCTGACCACGGCGGTGACGCAGGTGGTCATGCTGCGTGCGGGCGGCTCCTCGGTGGGTGTGCCTGCCAACGTGGTCGAGACCGTGCGCCGGATTTCCGCCAAGGACCTGCAGCAGGCCTACAACAGCGGCGTGCTCGACGTGGCGGGTGAGAGTGTTCCCTTCTTCTGGTCGGGCGCCTTGTTGCAGGCTTCGCGCCGCAGCAACGAACCCCAGGGGAAAACCGCGCCGGTGGTGATCTTCCGAAGCGCCGCCCAGCGGATTGCGCTGCACGTCGATGAAGTGCTGGGCAACCAGGAGGTGGTGGTGAAAAACCTCGGGCCCCAGCTGTCGCGCCTGCCAGGCCTGGCAGGCATGTCGGTGCTGGCCTCGGGTGCGGTGGTGCTGATCTACAACCCGGTCGCGCTGGCCACGGTGTACGGTCAGCAGGCACGCGGCTGGAGTTCCGACAGCGCCGAGCCGCATATGCTGGAGCAGTCTGCTGCCGGTGACTCTGGTGGCGCACGCGTCGCCGTGGCGCCGGTCACGCCGGCGGCCCCGCAGATTCCGCTGATTCTGGTGGTCGACGATTCGATCACGGTGCGGCGCGTGACGCAGCGGCTGTTGCAGCGCGAGGGCTACCGCGTGGCCATGGCGGCCGACGGCCTGCAGGCACTCGAAAGGCTTCAGGAAGAGCGGCCCACGGTGGTGCTGTCCGACATCGAAATGCCGCGCATGGACGGCTTCGACCTGGCGCGCAACATCCGCGGCGATGTGCGCCTGAGCAGCCTGCCCATCATCATGATCACGTCGCGAATTGCCGAGAAGCACCGCGAACATGCCAAGGAACTGGGCGTCGATCACTACCTCGGCAAGCCCTATGCCGAGGACGAGCTGCTCAGCCTGATTCGCCACTACTGCAGCGCCGAGCTTGCAGCTTGAAGTAAAAAAGGCCTCCAGCCCACAACCGGCAAGCGCGAGCAGCTATAAAAACTATAGCGTTTCGGGCTCTGCCGGTTTTTTCACGGGTGCGTAGCGCAGCAAGGTCAAGGCTCTCGCCTCGTCGTGTTTCACCACCGGAAGCGGGTAGTCCCTGCCGAGTTCGATACCGGCGGCTGCCAGCTCGACCGGGTTGGCCAGCCACGGGCTGTGGATCGCGCGCCCGGTCAGCCCGGCCAGCCGGGGCAGGTACCTGCGGATGAACTTGCCGCCGGCATCAAATTTCTCGCTCTGGGTGACCGGGTTGAAGATGCGGAAATAGGGCTGCGCGTCGCAGCCGCTGCTGGACGCCCACTGCCAGCCACCGTTGTTGGCCGACAGGTCGAAGTCGTTCAGATGCGTGGCGAAGTAGGCCTCGCCCCAACGCCAGTCGATGCCCAGGTCCTTCACCAGGAAACACGCGGTGACCATGCGCAGGCGGTTATGCATGTAGCCGGTCTGGTTGATCTGCGCCATCGCGGCATCGACCAGCGGGTAGCCGGTGCGGCCTTCGCACCAGGCCTGGAACAGTGCCTGCGCGTGTGGCCCCTGCTCCCACTGGATGGCGTCATAGGCCGGCTTGAACGAGGACGTGGCCACATGCGGGAAGTTGCTCAGGATCTGCGCATAAAAATCGCGCCAGACCAGTTCGCTGAGCCAGACCGCGGCGCCCTCGCTGCCCTGCTGTTGCCTGAGCAGCGCTGCCGCCGCCAGGCGGCGTATGGACACCGTGCCGAAGCGCAGGTGCACACCCAGGTAGCTCGGCCCCTTGACCGCCGGGAAGTCGCGCGTGGCATGGTACTGGTCGATGCGTTCGATGAATTCATCGAAGAGCCTTTTGCCGCCGGCGCTGCCGGTCGGGATTTTGAGTTCCGCAAGATTGGTCGGTTTAAACCCGAAATCAGCCAGCGCCGGCACGGCTGCGCGGCATGCTGCAGGACGCGACGCCAGCGCCTCAGCGTGGTTCTCAATTGCGTAGGGGCGCAGGTAAAACGCATCGACCTTCCTGAGCCAGGCGTTTTTATACGGCGTGAACACGCTGTAAGGCGTGCCGGTTTGCGTCAGCAGCTCCTGGCGCTCAAAGATCACATGGTCCTTGTAGGTATGAAACGCCGCGGCCGATGAAGCCAGGGCGTCGCCCACCTGCCGGTCCCGCCGGAGTGACTGGGGCTCGTCATCATGGTTGGCGAACACGGCGCTGACGCCCAGGGCCCGTGCCAGTTCCGGCACGGCCTCGGTTGCCCAGCCATGCAGCGTGACCAGGCCTGCGCCCTCGATGCCATGCCGGCTGGCCAATTGCCGCAACTGCCCGTCGAGGTCCAGCAGGGATTCCCGGATGAATTCCACCCGGCGGTCGGCGCGGGGCAGGGCGTCGAGGATACCGCGATCCAGCACAAACACGCAAAAGACCTGGCGGCATGTCTTGAGCGCGTGGTACAGCGCCGCATTGTCATCGCTGCGCAGGTCGCGCCTGAACCACATCAGGCCTTTGTCGTATTGCTTGGTCATGTTCGGAGAAGTCTTGCTGGTGGACGGGGGAGATTGCGGGCAGGGATTTTTCCACCGGCACAGGCAGCCTGCGCGTAAAATCGCGTCATGGCCATGGATTCTGCACCGATCAATCTTACCCACCACTTCCTGATTGCCATGCCCGGTCTGGACGACGAGGCTTTCGCCCGAAGTGTGGTGTACATGTGCGAACACAGCGACCGTGGCGCGCTGGGGCTGGTGATCAACAAGCCCAGCGACATCAACCTGCAGAACCTGTTCGACAAGGTCGCCTTGCCCCTGCGTCGCGAGGACCTGACCGGCTCACCGGTGTTCCAGGGCGGCCCGGTGCAGACCGAGCGCGGCTTTGTGCTGCACGAGTGCATGCTGGAAGGCAGCGAATCCGTCTATGCCTCGACCATGACGATTCCGGGCGGGCTGGAAATGACGACGTCCCGGGATGTGCTGGAAGCCCTGTCCACCGGTGCCGGGCCCCGCAAGGTGTTTGTCTCGCTGGGATATTCGTCCTGGGGTGAGGGCCAGCTGGAGTCCGAAATCTCCGAAAACAGCTGGTTGACGGTAGAGGCCGACCTCTCGCTGATCTTCGACACGCCGGTCGAGCAACGTTACGACAAGGCGCTGTCGCTGCTGGGCCTGCAAAGCTGGACGCTGTCGCCCGAGGCCGGTCACGCATGAGCACAGGGGCCCCGCCTGCCGTGGCTGCCAGTTTCCAGACATTTCTCGCATTCGATTTCGGCCTCAAGCGCACCGGTGTGGCCACCGGCAACCGGCTCACGCGCACCGCGACACCGCAGGGCAGCATTGCCGCCGAAGGGGATGCCCGTTTCACCGCCATCACGCAGAAAATCCGGGACTGGCAACCCGATGCGCTGGTGGTCGGCATCCCGTATCACCCGGACGGCGCCAGCCATGAGAACACCGTACGTGCGCTGAAGTTCGCGCGCCAGTTGCGCGGGCGTTCCGGCCTGCAGGTGTTCGAGGTCGATGAGCGCTACAGCACCACCGAAGCGCTGTCACAAGGCGCGCCGGATGCCGACGCTGCGTCTGCCTGCATAATCCTCGAGCAGTTTTTAAGGAGTCTTCCATGAGCAGTGCACCACAGCGCCACGCGGCGGCGACCCGCGTACGGGGCCAGCGACGGGCAGCGGCATGAGCAGCCTGACCCTGGATGCCGAAGCGCTGTACCGCGAAGTCCTGCGCGTCATGCCGCAGATGCTGGCGACATCCGGACAAAAGCCGCGCCTGGTAGGCGTCGCGTCGGGCGGGGTGTGGCTGGCCGAACGCCTGCGCGCCGACCTGGGGCTGGCAGAAGAGGCCGGCACCCTGTCATCGGCGATGCACCGCGATGATTTTGCGCAGCGCGGCCTGTCGGCCAGCGGCCAGACCGTGCTGCCTTTCAACGTCAACGGCGCCGACCTGATCGTGCTCGACGATGTGCTCTACACCGGGCGCACCATACGCGCGGTGCTCAACGAGCTGTTCGACTACGGCCGGCCGGCCAGCGTCAGGCTGGTGGTGCTGGTGGACCGGGGCGGCCGCGAATTGCCCATCCAGGCCGACTTTGCCGCGGCCCGGGTGGCCCTGCCGAGCTCGCAATCGCTGGCGCTGGCGCGCGGCGATGGTGGGCATTTCAGTTTCCAGGTGCAAGGAGCGACCCCATGAACCCCGTTACCGGCGGCCTGGCCGCGCGCAAGGCCTGACCATGCTGTACCGACGAAATCCGCAGCTCAACAAAAACGGCGAACTGATCCATCTGCTGTCGATCGAGGGCCTGCCCAAGGCGACGCTCACGCAGATTCTGGACACTGCCGCCAATTTTGTCAGCGTCAGCGACCGCGAGGTCAAGAAGGTGCCCCTGCTGCGTGGCAAGAGCGTGTTCAACCTGTTCTTTGAAAACTCCACCCGCACCCGCACCACCTTCGAGATCGCGGCCACGCGGCTGTCGGCCGACGTGATCAACCTCGACATCGCGCGCTCATCGGCCTCCAAGGGCGAGTCCCTGCTCGACACCATCTCCAACCTCAGCGCGATGGCTGCCGACCTGTTCGTGGTGCGCCACAGCGAGTCGGGCGCGCCCTACCTGATCGCACAACACGTGGCGCCCCATGTGCATGTGATCAATGCCGGCGACGGCCGCCACGCCCACCCCACCCAGGGGCTGCTGGACATGTACACCATCCGCCACTACAAGAAGGACTTCAGCAATCTGACGGTGGCCATCGTCGGTGACGTGCTGCACTCCCGCGTGGCGCGCTCCGACATCCATGCGCTGACGACGCTGGGCTGCCCTGAAGTGCGCGTGGTGGGGCCCAAGACCCTGGTGCCGGCGGACATGGCCCAGATGGGCGTGCGGGTCTGCCACACGCTGGAAGAAGGTATCCGGGATGCCGACGTCATCATCATGCTGCGGTTGCAGAACGAACGCATGTCCGGCGCCTTGCTGCCCAGCAGCCAGGAATTCTTCAAGAGTTTCGGCCTCACCACCGACAAGCTGCAACTGGCCAAACCGGATGCCATCGTGATGCACCCCGGCCCGATCAACCGCGGCGTCGAGATCGACTCGGCGGTGGTGGACGGCGCGCAAAGCGTGATCCTGCCGCAGGTCACCTTCGGCATCGCCGTGCGCATGGCCGTCATGAGCATTGTTGCCGGGAATGAAGCATGAACATGAGCCCCCACGCTTGTCGCTGCGCGTACTACGCTGCACCTTGCAGGCCGTCGCTCGCCAGAGGCTTCGCTTCTGTCGCCTGTCCGAAGCTGCTCAAGCAGCTTCGGAGCCGCAGGCTCCAGCCCCGAGGGGGCGCATTTTTCCTTGGGGCGGCCCGGCGGAAAAACATGTCTCCCCGAAATTGTCGTTTCGCGCGCTGCGGAGAAAAAGCATGAAGATCCTCATAAAGAACGGGCGGGTGATCGATCCGGCATCGGGCCACGACGCGGTGGGGGATGTGGCCATCGCCGCCGGGCGCATCGTTTCGCTCACGGGCACGGCGGCCGACTTCACGCCGAACAAGACCATTGATGCCACGGGTTGCGTCGTCGCGCCCGGGTTGATCGATCTGTCGGCGCGCCTGCGCGAACCCGGCTACGAGCATGAAGGCATGCTCGAAAGCGAACTCGCTGCCGCCGTCGCCGGGGGCGTGACCAGCCTGGTCTGCCCGCCCGACACCGACCCGGTGCTTGACGAACCGGGACTCGTCGAGATGCTCAAGTTCCGCGCGGAGAAACTGCACCAGTCGCGCGTGTTCCCGCTGGGCGCGCTGACACGGGCGCTCCAGGGGGAGGCCCTGACGGAAATGGTGGAGTTGACCGAGGCCGGTTGTGTCGGCTTCAGCCAGGCCGATGTGCCGCTGGCCAACACCCAGGTGCTGCTGCGTGCGCTGCAATATGCCGCCAGCTTTGCTTACACCGTCTGGTTGCGTCCCCAGGACAGCTGGCTGGGCGGCGGTGTCGCCGCCAGCGGCGCGCTGGCCACGCGACTCGGCCTGAGCGGCGTGCCGGTGGCGGCCGAAACGATTGCGCTGCACACCCTGTTCGAACTGATGCGCACAACCGGCGCGCGTGTTCACATCTGCCGCATCAGCAGCGCGGCGGGTGTGGCCCTGCTGGCACGCGCCAAGGCCGAAGGCCTGGCGGTGAGCGCCGATGTCAGCATCAACAGCCTGCACCTGACCGATACCGACATCGGCTACTTTGACAGCCGCATGCGCCTGAATCCGCCGCTGCGCCAGCAGCGTGACCGCGATGCGCTGCGCCAGGGTCTGCTGGACGGCACCATCGATGCACTGGTGTCGGATCACACCCCGGTCGAGGCCGATGCCAAGACCTTGCCCTTTGCCGAGGCTGAGCCGGGGGCGACCGGGCTGGAATTGCTGCTGGGCCTGGCCTGCAAGTGGGGCCATGACAGTGGCGTGGGCTTGCCGCGTGCGCTGGCGGTGCTCACCAGTGAGCCGGCCCGCGTGCTCGGCAGCGCGCTCGGCAGCTTGCAGTCCAGCGTGGGACAACTCGCGGTGGGCGGCGTCGCCGACGTCTGTGTATTTGACCCGGCGTCTGAATGGACGGTCCAGCCGGACGCACTGCGCAGCCAGGGCAAACACACGCCGTTTTCAGGCTACCAGTTGCCGGCCCGCGTGCGCTGGACGCTGGTGGGCGGCCAACTCGCCTACGGGGCATAGGCGCGTGCGGCAAGCCAGGGCCGTCTGGCGGCTGCTGTGGGCCTTGTCGCACATTGCCGGCGGCATCTGGACCATTGTTTTCCGCTTTCCCCGTCTCGCGCAGCAGGAGCGGGAGGCGCGGGTGCACGCCTGGGCGCAGGCCATGTTGCGCGGCGTCGGCATCGAGCTGGCGCTGCAGGGCCTGCCGGTGGCCCAGGGGCCGGTGTTGCTGGTGGCCAACCACCTGTCCTGGCTGGACATCGTGGTGTTGCATGCCTCGCGTTACTGCCGCTTCGTCTCCAAGGCGGATATACGGCACTGGCCGCTGGTGGGCACCCTGGCGGGCGGCGCAGGCACGCTCTACATCGAGCGCGAATCCCGGCGCGACGCGCACCGGGTGGTGCACCACATGGTCGAGCGGCTCCGACTGGGCGAGGTGCTGGCGGTGTTTCCCGAAGGCACGACCGGCGATGGCATTTCCATGAAACCGTTTCATGCCAACTTGCTGCAGGCGGCGATTTCCGCCGATGCGCCGGTGCAGCCACTGGCCTTGCGGTTTGTCGACGCGGACACGGGGCAGACAAACTTCGCGCCGCGTTATATCGACGACGATTCGATTTTTGTATCGATCTGGGAAACCCTGTGTGTCACGCACCTGCGCGCCGAAGTCACGGTGGGCCAGCCCCAGCGCGCCGACGGACGCGACCGCCGGGCCTGGGCCGCCGACCTTCAGGCCGAGGTAGCCCGCCTGTTGCGCGAAGGCGCTGAAGCCGGCTGCTAGAAAAGGCTCATTCGCGCTGGAAGGTCACCACGTGATCCACCTCGGCGCGAATGCCTATCCATTCGCCCAGCGCGTGGTCGTGGTGGGAGGGCACATGGGCCATCACGGTTTCGCCGCTGCCGAGCTGGAGGGTGTACAAAAACTCCGAACCGCGAAAGGCCTTGCGCACGATCTGCGCTTTCACCGGCGCGGCATCGTCGTGCACGATGTCGTCCGCGCGCAGCAGCACGTCGCATACCCCGTCCGGGTAGGCGCCGGGCAGGGGGCACTCCAGCACATCGCTGAGGTCGCCCAGCGCGGTCTGCACCACCACGTTGTCACCCCGCTGCGTGATTTGCGCGCGGGTGAACACCCCGTGGCCGATGAAGTCGGCCACAAAACGCGTCGCCGGGCGATGGTAGAGCTCATACGCGTCGTCCCATTGGTGCAACTCGCCCTCATGCATCACCCCGATGCGGTCGCCGATCGCAAAGGCTTCGAGCTGGTCATGGGTCACCATCAGCGCGGTGGCGCCGGCCTGCTTCAGGATCGCGCGCACCTCATGGGCCAGGCGTTCGCGCAGGTCCACATCGAGGTTGGAAAAAGGCTCGTCGAGCAGCAGCAGCCGCGGCCGCGGCGCCAGCGCGCGCGCCAGTGCCACGCGCTGTTGCTGGCCGCCCGACAGCTCGTGCGGGTAACGCCCTTGCGCCTGGCCCAGGCCGACCAGGTCCAGCACCTCGCCGATGCGCTGCTGGCGCTCTGCCGGCCGCAGGTGGGCCAGGCCGAAAGCCACGTTGTGGCCCACGTCCAAGTGTGGGAACAGGGCGTAGTCCTGGAACACCATGCCAATCCGGCGTTGTTCAGCGGACACATGGATGCCTGCGCTGCTGACGGTTTCGCGGTCCAGCAGGATGCTGCCGGCCTGCGCGCGCTCCAGCCCGGCCACGGCGCGCAGCAAGGTGGTCTTGCCGCAGCCCGAGGGCCCGATCAGCACGCCGATCTCGCCGATCCGCAAGCCCAGTGACACGCCATTGACGGCCGGCCGCGCTTGCCCGGCATAGTGGACCACCAGCTTGGAAAGGTCTAAAAACATGGATGAATTGTAGATGCTTACAATTCTCATTCACAATTCGCAGGCCTTCTCCCGCCAACCCCCGGCGAAAAGGACTGCCCGGCGCCAACCCGCCCTTTGTCTGGACTTCATGCTTCGCCGTTTTATCCCGTCTGTCCTGCTGTTTGCGCTCGTGGCCGTGCTCACCTTGCCGGTGCTGACGGTATTGCTGTCCTGGCTGGAACTGGACGCCGATTCCCTGCCCATCCTGACCCAGCTGCTGCAGACGGTGCTGCCTGAATACGCCATCACCTCGCTGCTGCTGTGCCTCGCGGTCGCCCTCGGTGTGGCGGTGGTCGGCATGGCGACCGCCAGTGCCGTGACCCTGTTTGACTTTCCGGGGCGGCGCTTTTTTGCCTGGGCGCTGCTGCTGCCGCTGGCCATGCCGGCTTATGTGGTGGCTTATGCCTACACCGACTTTTTGCAGTACGCCGGGCCGCTGCAAAGCTGGATGCGCGACAGTTTCGGCCTGCAGGGCCGGCTGCTGCCCGAGATCCGCAGCCTGGGCGGTGCGGTGCTGGTGTTCACGGTGTCGCTGTACCCCTATGTCTACCTGCTGGCGCGCACCGCCTTGTCCGAGCGGGCGGCGCACCTGATGGAGGCCGCCCGGCTGCTGGGCGCGCCCCTGTCACGCCGCATCCGCGAGGTGGCCTTGCCGCTGGCCCGTCCCGCCGTTGCCGCCGGGGTGGCGCTGGCGCTGATGGAGACGCTGGCCGACTTCGGCGTGTCCAGCTATTTCGGCATCCAGACTTTCACGGCCGGCATCTACAAGGCCTGGCTGGCCATGGACAACCGTCTGGCCGCCGCGCAGCTGGCCAGCGTGTTGCTGCTGGTGGTGGCTGTGCTGCTCAAGATCGAACACCATGCGCAAAAGCGCATGCGGTTTTCCACCAGCCGGGGCGGGCGTGCCGGCGCGGCCGACGCCGCACCCGCACCCCTGCGCGGGCCACGCGCTGCTGCGGCCTGGCTGGTGTGCGCGCTGCCCATCCTGCTGGGTTTTGTGCTGCCTGTGCTGTTCATGTTGCGCCCGCTGGTCGCCGGCTGGGGCGAGCTGCCCTGGACGCAGTTTGTGCGGTGGTCGCTCAACAGCGTGGGCCTGGCAGGCCTGAGCGCTGCACTGGCCACGGGCATTGCGCTCGGCCTGGCTTTTGCGCTGCGCCGCCGGCCCGACTGGCCGACCCGTGCCGCCGTGCAACTGGCCAGCCTCGGTTATGCCGTGCCGGGCGCCGTGATTGTGGTGGGCCTGCTGCTGCCGGTGGGCTGGCTGCAGGCGGCGGCACCGCAAACCGCTGCCGGCTACTGGATCACCGGCACCGTGCTCGGCATCGTCTGGGCCTACCTGGTGCGTTTCACCGCTGTCGCCCTCCAGTCGGTGCAAAGCGGTTACTCGCGCATTCCCGCCAGTTTCGACGACAGCGCCCGCATGCTGGGGAGCACCGGCGCAGCGCTGCTGCTGAAGATTCACTGGCCTCTGCTGCAGCGTTCGGTGGGCACGGCTGCGCTGCTGGTGTTTGTCGACGTGATGAAGGAGCTGCCCGCCACGCTGGTGCTGCGGCCTTTCAACAGCGACACCCTGGCGGTGGTGACCTACCAGCTCGCGCGTGACGAGCGGCTGGGGGAGGCCGCCTTGCCGGCGCTGGCGCTGGTGCTGGTGGGCCTGCTGCCGGTGCTGCTGCTGGGCCGCAGCTTGCGCGCCAAAAAGACCGCTTGACCGCGTCGCCTGGCTGTAGGCACCCACCTACGGCCATCTCTTGCGCCTGCCTACCCCCGGGCTGAAACAGCCTGCCTAAGGTGAAGTTCTTGTCGCCACGATAAAACGCAGGCGATTTAATTTCACCAGGAGATCACCATGAACCAGGATCAAATCGAAGGGAACTGGATGCAGTTCAAGGGCAAGGTCAAGGAGCAGTGGGGCAAGCTCACCGACGACGACCTCGACATCATTGCCGGCAAGCGCGACCAGTTGCTGGGCCGGATTCAGGCCCGACACGGCCTGGCCAAGGACGAAGCCGAAACGCAGCTCGAGGATTTCCAGCGGCGCAACCCGACGGGCTTTTTCGAGCGTTACTGAGGGCGCACCGGGGGCCAGCCCTGGGCTGATGTGACCCCGGCGCAGCCGCAGCGCCTGTCAAACGGGCGCACCACAAACATTCATTCATCCAGAGGACATTCCAAATGAAAACCAGAATCGCCATGCTCACCCTTGCAGTCTCCTGCGCGTTCGCCGGTAACGCCATGGCCTTGACCAAGGAAGAATACAAGGTCCAGAAGGACCGCGTCGAAGCCGACTACAAGGCTGCCAAAGACAAATGCTCGACGCTGAGCGCCAATGCCAAGGATGTCTGCCAGGCCGAGGCCAAGGGCGCGGAAAAAGTCGCCAGGGCCGAACTGGAAGCGCAATACAAACCCAGCCCCAGCCACGACAAAAAAATCCGCGACGCCAAGGCAGATGCCGCTTACGACGTGGCGAAGGAAAAATGTGACGACCTGGCTGGCAATGCCAAGGACGTTTGCGTGAAAGACGCCAAGGCCGCCCGCACCACCGCCAAGGCCGACGCCAAGGTCACCAAGGCGGCAGCCGATGGCAGCAAGGACCGCGCAGACAATGTCGCCGAGGCTCGCAAGGACGCCAATGCCGACAAGAATGAAGCCCAGTACAAGGCCGCCAAAGAGCGTTGCGACAGCCTGTCAGGCGCCGCCAAGGACAGTTGCCAGAACGATGCCAAGGCCAGGTTCGGCATGAAGTAAGGTCTGCTCCGGCGCTACGGCGCCTGCACAGTCCGCCCCGGGTTTGCACTGCATCCCCGGGGTTTTTTATGCATGAAATCCGGCTTCAGCCCATACCGGACGAGCGCAAGCAGCTATTGATTTGATAGCGTAGAGCGGTTCAGCAAGGCGGGACCCGGGGCCCCGGCCAGGCCAGGACATGGCGTGCCGGCGGGTTTCGCGGATTTGCTTAAAATGAGGGCAATCAAGGATCAACGATGCACATCGACAAAGAACTCGACACCCGGGGCCTCAACTGCCCCCTGCCCATTCTCAAGGCCAAGAAGGCGCTGGCCGAGATGACCAGCGGTCAGTTGCTGCGTGTGGTTTCCACGGACTCAGGCTCGACCCGTGATTTCATGGCTTTTGCCAAGCAAACCGGCAATGAGCTGGTGGAGCAGCAGACCGAAGGCGGCGACTTCATTCACGTGCTGAAGCGCCGCTGACCGGCTCCCGTACTCGCGGCCAGCATCCCGGCGGATGCGCTTTTACAGAACCTGAAGGTTTTTCAGGTAGTGGCGAAAGTGCTCGCCAACTTCGGGGTGTTGCAAGGCGAGCTCGACGGTGGCTTCCAGGAAACCTTCCTTGCTGCCGCAGTCGTAACGCTTGCCTTCGTACTGGTAGGCATACACGCCTTCCTCGGCCATCAGGCCGGCAATCCCGTCAGTCAGCTGGATCTCGCCTCCCACGCCGGTAGGCTGGCTGCGGATGTGCCGGAAGACGGCGGGTGTCAGGATGTAGCGCCCCGCCACCCCCATGCGTGAGGGCGCCACTTCGGGCGCCGGCTTTTCCACCATGGCCCTCACCTTGATCAGTTGCGGACTGATACTTTCACCAGCGACGATGCCGTAGCGCCGTGTATGTTCCGCGGGCACTTCCTGCACCGCCAGCACCGACTGCTGCAGTTCGGCGAAGCGGGCTGCCATCTGGGCCAGTACCGGTGGGGAGCCCACCATCAGGTCGTCGGCCAGCAAGACGGCAAAAGGTTCGTTGCCGACCAGGTGTTCGGCACACAGCACGGCATGGCCCAGGCCCAGTGAGCGTGGCTGGCGGACATAGGAAAAATCCATGTCTCCCGGATTCATGGAACGCACCAGTTCCAGCAATTTCTGCTTGCCGGCCGCTTCCAGTTCGGTTTCCAGCTCGTAGGCGGTGTCGAAGTGGTCTTCGATGGCCCGCTTATTGCGTCCGGTGACAAATATCATGTGGCGAATGCCCGCTGCGTAGGCCTCTTCCACCGCGTACTGGATCAGCGGTTTGTCCACCACTGGCAACATTTCCTTGGGCTGGGCCTTGGTCGCCGGCAGAAACCGGGTTCCCAGACCTGCCACCGGGAATACGGCCTTTTTTAGTGTGACTTTTTGCATCGACTTTTAAAGGTTAAAGGGCTAAAGTGTTGCGTAGTTAACACAGCGACAGTGTCGGACAGGAGCCCGAATTCGGGTGGGAGCCGCAGTGGCGGTCGGCTGCAAAAGAAAAAGGATAGCTGGGTGGACATCTTACTTCTTGATGCATTGGTGCCTGAAGCCATGACCTGGCTGGAGTCGCGCCACAGTGTGGAATACCGTCCCGAACTCGCGGACGATCTCGTGGTACTGCGCAAAATGGCGTACAAAACCCGGGGCATTGTTTTTCCGCGCCAGACCGTGGTGACCCGGGAATTCCTCGACTTCGTGCCCAAACTCAAGGCCGTCGGCCGCCTGCACGTGGGGACCGACAACACCGACCTGGAAGCCTGCAAGGAACGCGGCATCAAGGTGATCCATGCCAGCAGCGCCAACGTGCGCTCCAACGCCGAATACCTGCTGAGCAGCCTGTTGCTGCTGTATCGCCGTGGCGTGGTGTCGGCATTGATGGGCAGGCGCCACCCGACGACACAAATGGGTCGTGAATTACATGGCAGCACCGTCGGCATTCTGGGGCTGGCGCCTACGGCACACACGCTGGCGGGCATGCTGACCAGCCTCGGTGTGCGGCTGATCGGTTACGACCCGGCGGTCCACCACACCGCGCCGATCTGGGAGCGCCTGCGCATCCAGCCTGTGACCCTGACCGAACTGGTCAGCCAGTCCGATGCGGTGTCGGTGCAGATGTTGTACGCCACGCGATTCCGCAGCTTTGTGAACGAAAAACTGCTGGCGGCCTGCAAGCGCAACCAGCTCTGGGTCGGCATCAGCCGCAGCGCGCTGTTCGATGAGAACGCCCTGGCGGCGGCCCTGTGCGACGGCCGCATCGAGGCCTGCATCCTGGACGGCGCCGAGGACAATTTCACCGCCGAGAACTCACCGGTCAACGGCCTGAAAAACCTGTTCATCACGCCGCGCCTGGGCTCGCACACGCGCGAAGCCCGCTTGCGCTCGAGCTGGTATGTGGCGCACCGCATGCACGAGGCGATTGCGGCCGATCAGCGCGGCGTCGACTACATCCCGAGTGCGCCCATGGACATGGAACTGCCCGGCGCCGTGTCGCCCTCGCAATGGGGTGACCAGGAATACTCCATCAGGTGAGAGCCCCCACGCTCGTTCACTGCGTGTAACTCTCTGCCCTCTTGGAGGGCGCTCCGCCTGCGACTCGCGAAGGCAGATCCGCGGCCCCTGCTTGAATTCAGGAAACCGCAGTTCGACAGGGCCGGCTAATTCAGGCGTGCCAGCTGGCCCCGGATTTTTTCCAGCGTCGCGGTGTAGTCCGTCAGGCGCTTGCGCTCCTGCTCCAGCACCGCCGGCGGCACCTTGGCCACAAAGGCTTCATTGGCCAGCTTGGCCTGGACCTTGACGAGTTCGCCCTCCAGCCGCGTGGCTTCCTTGCCCAGGCGGGCTTTTTCGGCGGCCACGTCGACTTCCATGTGCAGGCAGACCCTGGCTTCCCCGACGACAGCGACAGGTGCGGCCTCGGCCGCTTTGGCCCAGTCGGCTTCGCTCTCAAACACCTTGACCTCGCTGAGCTTGGCCAGCGCCTTGATGACGGGCGCCGACTGCGTCATGAAGGCGTGATCGCCGACCACGAACAGCGGCAACCGCGTGGCCGGTGACACCTTCATCTCGCCGCGCAGGTTGCGGCAGGCGTCGACCAGGGTCTTGAGTTTGGCCACATGGGCTTCGGCCTGGGTATCGATCTTGCCGGGCTGGCTTTGCGGGTAGGCGGCCTGCCCGATGTAGTCGCCCTTTTTCAGGCCGGCGACCGGCGCGACGATTTGCCAGAGCTCCTCGGTGATGAAGGGCAGCACCGGGTGCGCCAGCCGCAAAATGGCTTCCAGCGTGCGGATCAGCGTGCGGCGCGTGGCACGCTGGTGGGCCGGCGTGCCGGTCTGGATCTGCACCTTGGCGATTTCCAGGTACCAGTCGCAGAACTCGTCCCAGACAAACTGGTAGATGCTGCCGGCGACGTTGTCGAGGCGATAGTCGGCAAAACCTTTGGCCACGTCGGCTTCGACGCGTTGCAGGGTGGAGCTTATCCAGCGGTCGGCCTGTGAAAACGTCAGATAGTTGTGGAACTCGCCACCGGGTGCGCATTGCTCCTTGGTGTGTTCGGCCAGGCCGCAGTCCTGGCCTTCACAGTTCATCAGCGTGAAACGCGTGGCGTTCCAGAGCTTGTTGCAGAAGTTGCGGTATCCCTCGCAGCGCTTGCTGTCGAAGTTGATGCTGCGGCCCAGGCTGGCCAGCGAGGCAAAGGTGAAACGCAGCGCATCGGCGCCGTAGGCCGGAATGCCGGCCGGGAATTCCTTCTCGGTGTTCTTGCGCACTTGCGGCGCGGTCTCGGGTTTGCGCAGGCCCTGCGAGCGTTTGTCCAGCAGCGGCGCGAGTTCGATGCCGTCGATCAGGTCCACCGGGTCCAGCACATTGCCTTCGGACTTGCTCATCTTCTTGCCCTGCGCGTCTTTCACCAGGCCGTGGATGTACACATGGTGGAAGGGCACCTGGCCGGTGAAATGGGTGGTCATCATGATCATCCGGGCGACCCAGAAGAAGATGATGTCGTAGCCGGTGACCAGCACGCTCGACGGCAGGAAGAGATCCAGTTCCCTGGTCTTTTCGGGCCAGCCCAGCGAGGAGAAGGGCACCAGCGCCGAGGAGTACCAGGTGTCGAGCACATCGGGATCACGTGTCAGCGTTTTTCCCGGCGCCTGGGCTTGCGCCGCCGCTTCGTTCTCGGCCACATAGACCTTGCCGTCTTCGTCGTACCAGGCCGGGATCTGGTGGCCCCACCAGAGCTGGCGCGAGATGCACCAGTCCTGGATGTTGCCCATCCACTGGTTGTAGGTGTTGACCCACTGCTCGGGCACAAACTTGACTGCGCCGCTGTCCACCGCGTCTCGCGCCTTCTGGGCAATCGACTTGCCGGTCGGGTCCTGCTCGCTGACCTTGCTCATGGCGACAAACCACTGGTCGGTCAGCATGGGCTCGATGACGGCGCCGGTGCGCGCGCAGCGCGGCACCATGAGTTTGTGTTTCTTGACCTCGACCAGCAGGCCCTGGGCTTCCAGGTCGGCGACCACCGCCTTGCGCGCCACGAAGCGGTCCATGCCCCGGTATTTTTCGGGTGCGTTGTCATTGATGGCGGCGTCCAGCGTGAGTACGCCGATCATGGGCAACTGGTGCCGCTGGCCGACCGCGTAGTCGTTGCTGTCGTGTGCCGGCGTGACCTTGACCACACCGGTGCCGAAAGCCTTGTCGACGTAGTCGTCGGCGATGACGGGAATGTTCCGGCCACACAGTGGCAGGACGACTTCCTTGCCGATCAGGTGGCTGTAACGGTCATCTTCGGGATGGACCATCACCGCCACGTCGCCCAGCATGGTTTCGGGTCGCGTGGTGGCGACCGTCAGCGAGCCACTGCCGTCGGCCAGCGGGTAGCGGATGTGCCAGAGAAAGCCGTCTTCCTCTTCGCTTTCGACCTCCAGGTCGGACACCGCCGACTTGAGAATCGGGTCCCAGTTAACCAGGCGCTTGCCGCGGTAGATCAGGCCCTGCTCGTAGAGCTGCACAAAGGTGGAGGTGACCACTTTGGACATCTTCGGGTCCATCGTGAAGTACTCGTGCTTCCAGGCCACCGAGTCGCCCATGCGGCGCATCTGGCGCGTGATGGTGCTGCCGGATTCTTCCTTCCACTCCCAGACTTTTTCGGCAAACTTTTCGCGGCCCAGGTCGTGCCGGCTCTGGCCTTCGGCCTGCAGCTTGCGCTCGACCACGATCTGCGTGGCGATGCCGGCGTGGTCGGTACCGGGGACCCACAGCGTGTTGTGGCCGCGCATGCGGTGGTAGCGCGTCAGCGAGTCCATGATGGTCTGGTTGAAGGCGTGGCCCATGTGCAGCGTGCCGGTCACATTGGGCGGCGGCAGCTGGATCGAAAAGGACGGCTTCGCTGCATCCAGCGTCGGTTCGTACATGCCGCTGGCTTCCCAGCGCGGCCCCCACTGGCTTTCAATGGCGGCCGGCTCGAAGGACTTGGCCAGGCTGTCCAGCCCCGGCGTTGGCACGGACGCCCGCGCGGTCGCGGTCTCGGCGGGTGGGGTGGGCAGGGGCTGGGCAGGGTCGGTCATGGGCGGCAATGAAAAACGGCATCTGGTGAGATGCCGCCGGGGTGGATCAGTGGGCCGATTTTATTCGACTGGCGCCGCTTCAGCGCGCCGGCGCGTCCCGGGCGCCCGCGATACAGGCCTGGAGCACCGCGCTGTCGCCAATCTGGTTGGCCAGGATCAGGATCAGCCGGGCGTTGAGCAGCTCGGACTGCTCCCGGCTCAGGCCCTGGTGGGCGTCGAGCAGGCATTCGTAAAAGGCATCCGCATCCTGGAAGTTGGAGTCGGTCTTGATGGCAGCTTCGGTGGTCATGGGAGGTCTTTCCGGATTTCAGCGCAGGCCCAGGGTTTTTTCGACAGCAGCGACCAGTTGGCCATCGACGGCCTTGCCGGTGGCGGCCAGGTAGCCGTCGGGCCGCACCAGGGCCCAGGTGTGGCCAACCGCGTGGCAGGCACCCCGCACATGGCCGGTGCCCTGTACGTTGATATCGCGCACATGTTCGCGTGCCTGGGCGCGGTCGTCCGGGCCCAGCACCTGCACGCTGCGCACCGGTGCGTGTTGGGCCAGCTGCTTCAGGCGCCGCAGGCTGGCGGCCGGCAGCTCGCCGAACACCAGCACCAGCAGGTCGCCGCCGGCCCACTGCAGCAGGTCATTGATGGCACCTTGCGCGCCGTCGGCCCAACGGAAAGCCACGTTCTGTACCGATTGCCCGCCGGTGCTGTCGCAGATGGAGGAACGGGTGTAGGTGTTGGCCACCGCCATGCGGCCGGTATTCACCAGGGAGCGCGCAAACGGGTACTGCCTGGCCAGGCTGATCGCCGCCGTGCGAAAGCCGCGCTCCATGCCATCGGCCGGACGCAGGAAGCGGGCGGTGCGGTTGGTCACCTGCACGTTCTGCTGGGCCGCTTCGAGCCGCTCCGCGTTGTAGCTCTCCAGCAGCGTGGCGCTGGCACGGCCGCGCAGCACGGCGGCCAGCTTCCAGGCCAGGTTGTCGGCATCGGCCACGCCGGTATTGCCGCCGCGCGCGCCGAAGGGGCTGACGATCTTGGCGGTGTCGCCCATGAAAAACACGCGGCCCACGCGCAACTGGTCCAGGCAGCGGCTGCGGTAGGCGTAGGGGCCGACCCAGACGATCTCGACCTCGACCTCCTTGCCGAACTGGCGCTGCAGGCGTTCACGCACCACGTCTTCGCGGCTCACGGCGTCGGGATCGGCATTGGGCGCCATCTGGTAGTCGATGCGCCAGACGTCGTCAGCCATCAGGTGCTGCCAGACCGCGCGGTTTTCATTGAAGGGCGCCTCGATCCAGGTGTGGCGCTCGACCGGCGGGTGTGTGGAAAAGCGCACATCGGCGATGCACCAGCGGTCGTCGCCGCGCTTGTTCTGCATGGTGGCGCCGACCCAGTCGTGAAAGGGCGTGTGCGAGCCGGACGCGTCGATCACGTGTTCGGCCTCGATCTGGTAGCTGCCCGCCGGCGTTTCCACCGTCAGCGTGGCGACCTCGGCGTTTTGCGTGAAGGCGGTGACGCGCGACTTCCAGCGCAGGTCCACGTGGCCGAGTTCATGGATGCGTTCGACCAGGTAACCCTCGATGTAGAACTGCTGTATGTTGATGAAGGGCGGCTGGGTCGAGAGGTTGAAGTTGCTCTGCTGGCGCAGGTCGAAGGAATAGACCTCGTCGTCGCCCGCAAAGGTGCGGCCCACGCTCCACTGCACGCCCTTGGCGGCAATCCGCTCGTAGATGCCGAGGCGGTGGAAAACCTCCAGCGACTTCTGCGTGTAGCAGATGCCGCGCGACGAGGCGCCCTTGACGCCCACGCTGTTGTCTTCGTCCAGCAGCACAGCTGCCACGCCGTAACGTGCCAGCGCGCAGGCCAGGCTCAGGCCGGTGATCCCGCCGCCGACGATGACGATGGGATGGCGCCTGATTTGTTTTGAGTTGAGCTCGGGCGGAGCCACGAACGGGTATTCAGGCAGGGTGTAACCCGTGCCCTGGGTGAACTCATAACCGTTGGTGAACGCCGTCGGGGCGTAGGCAGGTGTCTCCAGCATGGCGTGTCTCGCTCCGGGCATCAATGGGTGGTGAGTATTTTCAAGGCCTGGCCCTTGCCAGACGAGCGCAGGCAGCTATCAAAATGATAGTAATCGAGGCGTATCAGGCGGCCGGTTTGCTGCCGAACTCCGGCCTGTCGTTTTGCTGCGGCTTGAGGGTTTCGGCGGCCTGACCCGCCGCCTTGTCCTTGCGCCACTGCTGTTTGCGTGCCGTCCATTCGGCCAGGCGCGCGTGGGCGGTCTTGCTTTCCTGCAGCATCTGGAATTCGTCGGCCAGCTGCGCCGTCAGCTCCAGGCGCACGCCGTTGGGGTCGAAGAAGTAAATGCTCTTGAAGATGTGGTGGTCGGTCACACCCAGCACTTCGATGCCATCGGCTTCGAGGCGCGCTTTCATGGCTTCCAGGTCGGCCACCGTATCGACACGAAACGAGATGTGGTTGACCCACAGCGGCGTGTTCGGCGAGGGCAGGGCCGCCTCGTCATTGCCGAGGTCGAAAAAAGCGATGAAGGAGCCGTCCTGCAACCGGAAAAAGAAGTGGGTGTAGGGGCAGTACTCGCCAGTGCTCGGGACGTAGTCGCTCTGGATGATGTGGTACAGCGGCAGGCCGAGGATGTCCTCGTAGAAATGCCGGGTTTCCTCGGCGTCTTTCGCACGATAGGCGTAGTGGTGCAGTTGCTGCACCGGCGCCGGGGCCGGCAGGGGCGAGAGTCGGGAGGGCGGGGTCAGGGTGTTCGGAAGGGCGGCCATGGCGGGTCTCCAGGGGATGTCGGCAGAGCGATTCAGGTGGATTGGAAATGCAGCTTGAATTCACCTATTCATAATGCGTTTACTATAACGTAACTCCGGCAAGCTGCCAAGTCGGCAATTCCGGGTGACTCAAGCTGTGACCTGAGAATGGTTCTAGGTGGAATGGGCGATAGCTTTTTTTGCCGCAAGCTATTGAAGCAGGCAATTGGACGCCGCCGCTGGATCGGCCTACCGTGTGGACGTCCGCGGTGCTCACACCGGGGGCACAAGAACTTCTACAACCACGAAGGAGATATCCATGGCTGCTCTCAAAGGCTCCAGGACGGAAGAAAACCTGAAGGCCGCATTCGCCGGCGAATCCCAGGCCAACCGCCGCTACCTGTATTTCGCAAACAAGGCCGACGTCGAAGGCCAACCCGATGTTGCAGCGCTGTTCCGCTCCACGGCGGAAGGCGAAACCGGCCACGCGCATGGCCACCTCGAGTGGCTGGAGCAGTGTGGCGACCCGGCCACCGGCATGCCCTTCGGCGGCACGCGTGAGAACCTTGCCTCGGCCGTGGCCGGTGAGACCCATGAGTACACCGACATGTACCCCGGCATGGCCAAGACCGCGCGTGACGAAGGCCACGACGAAGTCGCCGACTGGTTCGAAACCCTGGCCAAGGCCGAGCGCTCGCATGCGAATCGGTACACCAAGGCCCTCGCCGAACTGGTGGATTGACGGCAACTGCGCGGGCGCATGGCGGCGTTGCGGGTCCCGATCGGGTCATCCTCATGTGCCTTGAGCACATTCCGGTGACCCGACGCCCGCGCCTTGCCCTGCACCCGCTCGCTACGCCGTCAAGGCGTGGTGGCTTGCGAGAGGGTTTCTGAACTACCCCATAAAGCTCCCATAAGAGAGGTGTGCCATGGCTACCGAAGGCAATCTGCAGGCGCCGACGCGTCACGCGATCGACTGGAAAAATCCCGACTACTACAACGAGGACGCGACTTTTCATGAGATGGAGCGCATCTTCGACATTTGCCATGGCTGCAGGCGCTGTGTGAGCCTGTGTGGGGCCTTCCCCACACTGTTCGACCTGGTCGATGAAAGCAGCACCGGCGAGGTCGATGGGGTGGACAGGAAGGATTACATGAAGGTGGTCGACCAGTGTTACATGTGCGACCTCTGTTACATGACCAAGTGCCCCTATGTGCCGCCGCATGAGTTCAACCTCGACTTTCCGCACACCATGCTGCGCGCCAAGGCCATCAAGTTCAGGAAGGGTGAGGTCGGCATGGGTGAGAGGTTTTTGGCCTCTACCGATGTGCATGGCCAGTTTGCCGGCATTCCCGTCGTGGTCCAGGTGGCCAATGCGGTCAACAAGACCAGGCCGGCCCGGGCCGTGATGGAAAAAGTGCTGGGCGTGGACAAAAACGCCTGGCTGCCCGAACTGGCGACAAAAAAATTCCGCTCCGGCGTGCCCGAGTCGCCGCCCCATGCGGTGAAAGATGGCGTCAAAACACCGGGCAAGGTGGTGATTTATTCGACCTGTTACATCAACTACAACGAGCCCGGCATAGGCCACGACCTGCTCAAGGTGCTGGACCACAACGAAGTGCCTTACGTGCTGGTCGACAAGGAAAAATGCTGCGGCATGCCCAAGCTGGAGCTCGGCGACCTCGATTCGGTCAATGAGAGCAAGGAGGCCAACATCCCGGTGCTGGCGAAATATGCGCGGGACGGCTTTGCCATCCTCAGCGCCGTGCCCAGTTGTACGCTGATGTTCAAGCAGGAAATCCCGCTGATGTACCCGGGCGACGCCGAGGTTCAGCTGGTCAAGGAACACATGTGGGACCCCTTCGAGTACCTGATGGCGCGCAAGCGCGACGGCCTGCTCAAGACCGAATTTCCGGTTCCGCTCGGCAAGGTCAGTTACCAGATCCCCTGTCATGGACGGGTGCAGAACATCGGCAAGAAAACCGAGGAAATGCTCAGGATGGTGCCCGGTACCAGCGTTCACACCCACGAGCGCTGTTCCGGCCATGCCGGCACCTTCGGCGTGAAGCTGCCCTACCACCAGCAGGCCATGAAAATCGGCAAGCCGCTGTTCAAGGCCATGGCCGCGCACCGGGACGGTGGACTGCCTGACGTGATCAGCAGCGACTGTCCGCTGGGCGGCCATCACATCGCCCAGGGCTTCGAGGTGAACCAGCTCGGCGCACCGCCGCAAAAACACCCCTTGACCCTGGTGCGCACCGCTTACGGCCTGAAGTAGACAGGAGGCCATCATGCAGACCACCGGAAAAATCACCCGAGACAGCCTCATGACGCTGGAGGCCTACAGCAGGTACCGCAAGGACAACAAGCCGGCCATCATGGCGCACCGCCGCTTGCGCAGCGTGCGCCTGGGCGAACACATCAACCTGCAGTTCGAAAGCGAAACCAGCATTCGCTACCAGATCCAGGAAATGCTGCGTATCGAAAAAATCTTCGAGGAAGACGGCATCAACCAGGAGATCGAGGCCTATGCACCGCTGATGCCCGACGGCAGCAACTGGAAGGCCACCGTGATGCTGGAGTATCCCGATATCAACGAGCGCAAGCGTGAACTGGCCCGGCTGATCGGGGTCGAGGACAGGCTGTTTGTCGAGGTGGAGGGCCACGCCCGCGTGTATGCGATTGCCGACGAGGACATGGACCGCGAGAACGAGGAAAAGACCTCGGCCGTGCATTTTGTGCGCTTCGAGCTCGATGCCCCCATGTGTGCGGCGGTGAAAGCCGGCGCCGGCGTCAAGCTCGGGTGCGACCACACGCATTACCCGGCGCATGTGTCGATAGCGGCCGAAACGCTGGCTTCCCTGGCCAGCGACCTGCGTTGAAAAGCAAGCGCTGAACAACCCCCCCTGGGCTTGTTCAGCGCTTGCTTAAGTCCGCAGTCCGGCCGGGTGTTGCCCGGCTGTCGTAAAGTGGGGGTTTCGCCCTTGTCACGAAATCCTCCCCCATGCTGTTTCTCCTCTCGCCGGCCAAGTCGCTGGATTACGACACGCCGCCGCAGGTCGCCACCCATACATCCGTCCTGTTCGCGCGCCAGTCGGCCGAGCTGATCGCCGTGCTGCGCGAAAAAACGCCGCAGCAGATCAGCACGCTGATGCACCTGTCGGACAAACTCGCCGGCCTGAATGTGGCGCGTTACCAGGCCTGGTCGCCGCGTTTCACCGCCAAAAATTCCAAACAGGCGGTACTGGCTTTCGATGGAGATGTCTATGGCGGGCTGGATGCCAAAACCCTGAGCGAATCACAACTCGCCTGGGCGCAGGACCATGTCTGCATCCTCAGCGGCCTGTATGGCGTGTTGCGCCCGCTGGACCGGATGCAGCCCTACCGGCTCGAGATGGGCACGTCGCTGGCGGTTGGTGACGCGGCCAACCTCTACCAGTTCTGGGGCACGAAGATTGCCGGCTACCTCAACCAGCGCGCCGCGGCCGACACATCGCCGGTGGTGGTCAACCTGGCCAGCGAGGAGTATTTCAAGGCCGTGGACCGCAAGGTCCTGAAGCCGCGCGTGGTCAGTTGTGTGTTTGAAGAGTACAAGGGCGGCAAGTACAAGATCATCAGTTTCAACGCCAAGCGTGCACGCGGCCTGATGCTGCGTTATGCGATTGCGAACAAAATCGCCAGCGTGCGCAAGCTGGAGGGCTTTGATGCCGAGGGCTACCGCTTCGAGCCCGCCGTGTCCGGCCCGGACCGGCTGGTGTTTCGCCGCAAGCAGGCGGCCTGAGCCTGCAGCTCGCGCAAGGACCCGACATGCCCGCACCTGCGATCACCGGCCAGCACCAGGCGATCACGCGCGAACTGCGCGACTGGATTGCCGCCCAGAGCGCCGACGGCCACGGCCGTGAGGCGGTGTTGCAGGCCATGCTCGCGGCGGGCTGGAGCCACCAGGCGGCGAGTGAAGCCCTGACCGAAACCCCGCCGGCAGCCGTGCCCGTGCCGTGGCCGGCGGCTGCGGCGTCGAGCCTGCGCCTGGACGCGGGCGACCGCCAGGTGGCGATCAGCACCGTCATGCGCGCGCCCGACCTGCTCGTGCTGGAGAACCTGCTGGACAGCGACGAATGCCTGGCGCTGATCGCTGCGGCCCGGCCGCGGCTGCAGCGTTCGCTCACGGTGGCGCTGGAGACAGGCGGCGAAGAGGTGCACGATGACCGGACCAGCGACGGCATGTTTTTCACGCGTGGCGAAACCGGGCTGGTGGCGAGCATCGAGGCACGCATCGCAAGGCTGCTGGACTGGCCGGTCGAGAACGGCGAAGGCCTGCAGGTGCTGCGTTACGGCCCCGGCGCCGAATACAAGCCGCACTACGATTATTTCGATCCTGCCGAGGCTGGCAGCGCCTCCATCCTGGCGCGCGGTGGCCAGCGGGTGGCGACACTGGTGATCTACCTGCAGGAGCCGGAGCAGGGCGGTGCCACGGTGTTTCCCGATCTGCGGCTGCAGGTCGCGCCGCGGCGCGGCAGCGCGGTGTTTTTCAGCTACGGCCAGGCGCATCCCTGCAGCCAGACCCTGCACGGCGGCATGCCGGTGCTGGCTGGTGAAAAGTGGATAGCCACCAAATGGCTACGCGAAAGACCATTCAGCTAACTTGTGAAAGAAATTGACCTGCAGGCCGCGCCTGCCGGGCATACCCAGCTATGAAATTAAGAGCAAACGGCATCGACATCGAAATCGAGGACAGCCACGCCGGTGACACGACCGGCCTGCCGGTGGTGCTTCTGATCATGGGTCTGGGCATGCAACTGGTGGCCTGGCCGCCGGCGCTGGTGCAGTCGCTGGTGGACGCCGGTTACCGCGTGGTCCGGCTGGACAATCGCGACATCGGCCTGTCGCAGAAATTCGACCACCTCGGTTTGCCCAACCTGCTGTGGGAAGGGCTCAAGTACAAGCTGGGCTTGCCGGTGAAGTCACCGTATTCGCTGGGCGACATGGCGGCCGACACGCTGGCGGTGCTGGACGCGCTGGGGGTGGCGCAAGCGCATGTGGTCGGTGTCAGCATGGGCGGCATGATTGCGCAGCGTGTGGCGATTGCCGCGCCGCAGCGTGTATTGAGCCTGACCAGCATCATGAGCTCCAGCGGCGCGCGTGGCCTGCCCCAGGCCAAACCGCAGGTGATGCGGGTGCTGATGAGCCGCCCGGCGGGCAAGGATGCCGAGTCCGTGCTGAATCATTACGTGAAACTCTTCAAGGCCATCGGCAGCCCGGGTTTTCCGATGGATGACGCGGAACTGCGTGAGCGCATTGCCGCGGCGGCCAAACGCAGCTTTTACCCGGCCGGTACGGTGCGCCAGATGGCTGCCATCGCCGCCGACAGCCAGCGCGCCCACGCCCTGGGCGGGCTGCGGGTGCCGACACTGGTGATTCACGGCAAGGCCGATCCGCTGGTGCCTTACGCCTGCGGCGTAGACACGGCGCGGCGCATTCCCGGCGCCACCCTGGTCGGCATCGAAGGCATGGGCCACGACCTGCCGGCCGGTGTGGTCCAGCGCATCCTCGAACCCCTGATCCCGCATCTCAACACAGCACAAGGAGCCAAGACATGAGCGACGCCGGGCCGCCCCAAGGCGCGAACGCCCCCTCGGGGGGCAGCGCAGCGGCGTCAGCCGCAAGCGTGGGGGCCAACGGCGACGCCGGGCCGCCCCAAGGCGCGAACGCCCCCTCGGGGGGCAGCGCAGCGGCGCCAGCCGCAAGCGTGGGGGCCAACGGCGACGCCGGGCCGCCCCAAGGCGCGAACGCCCCCTCGGGGGGCAGCGCAGCGGCGCCAGCCGCAAGCGTGGGGGCCAATAACACTCCTGAAGAATCACAACTGGGCAAAAGCTCGGCCTACATCGACCAGTACGACGCCTCGCTGCTGTTCCCGATTCCGCGGGCCGTCAAGCGTGCGGAGATCGGCCTCGCAGGCAGCCTGCCTTTCATGGGCGCCGACATGTGGACCGCCTTCGAGCTGAGCTGGCTCAACCTGCGCGGCAAGCCGCAGGTGGCGCTGGCCCACATCACCGTGCCCTGCGAGTCACCGAACATTGTCGAGAGCAAGTCGTTCAAGCTCTACCTCAACAGCTTCAACAACACGCGCTTTACCGATGCGCGCGAAGTGCGCGAGCGTATCCGGGCCGACCTGAACACCGCTGTCGGCGCCGGGGTCGGCGTGAAGACCCTGGGCCCGGAGCAGTTCGACCAGGAGCCGGTGCATGAGCTCGACGGCCTGACCCTGGACCGGCTGGATGTCGAATGTGTTCATTACACGCCGGCGCCCGAACTGCTGTTCGCCGACCACGACGAGCCGCCGGTGACAGAGACATTGACCTCCAGCCTGCTCAAGAGCAACTGCCTGGTCACCGGCCAGCCCGACTGGGGCAGCGTGCAGATCAGTTATTCGGGCGCGCCGATTGACCAGGAAGGCCTGCTGCAGTACCTGGTGAGTTTCCGCAACCACAACGAGTTCCATGAGCAGTGCGTCGAGCGCATCTTCATGGACATCTGGACGCGCTGCCGTCCGCAACGCCTGTCGGTGTATGCGCGTTACACGCGGCGCGGCGGCCTCGACATCAACCCCTTCCGCACCAGCCATCCGCAAGCCCTGCCGGCCAACGTGCGGACGGCGCGGCAATAAATGCGGGCAGGCGGTTTGCTTCCCCGCTGCTTCATCGGCATCCCCGCCCTGGCCCTGCTGCTGTGCCTGGGCGCCTGCCACGATGGCTACCCGGAGGAGGACATGGTGGACGGCGCCTTGATGAGCCCGCCCGAACATGTGGCGCAGCTCAACGAGATGGGTGAGGATGCGGCGCGCAAGGTAAGGCAGCACATTTCACTGATTGGCGATTGCCTGCTGCGCTTCACCGCGGCGCGGGAAAGCGCGAAGCCGGCCAGCGTGGATGTGCCGCTGCTGGACCTGGACCTGTCCATGGCGACACAGGGCGACAAACAGGTCATCACGATCGAGGTCCCGACCGATGCGGGCGAGCCGGTGAGCCGGACGGTGTTTGCCTCGCCGCTGTGGCATGACGCCGTCGCCTTCCGCTCCCACCTGTTCCAGATGCAGCGCCAGTGCGCCGAAACACAGGCGCCTGCCTAGCTATCAAATCAATAGCTGTTTACGAACGCCGGGCAAGGGCTAGAGCCCGATTTCATTGAAGTGTTTGAGCGGTGACAGGGCCGGAAACTCGCCCGCGCGTTTTTCCTTCATGGCGGTCACCGATTCGCGCACATGCGGGTTGCTCCAGATCGCGCCCTGCAGCCAGCCCATCTGCTTGAGCGCGTCGTCCACCGCATGGTCGCGCGCGTAGTGGATCGCCTGCTTGGTGCCCCAGATGGCGACCGGCGGTTTGGCGGCGATCTCCTGCGCGCACTGCAGCGCCCCGGCCAGCATGGCTTCAGCCGAATCGAACACCTCGTTGACCAGGCCGTAGCCCAGGGCTTTCTGCGCGGAGAGGCGGCGGCCGGTGTAGGCCAGCTCCTTGACCACCGCAAGCGGCACCAGCTTGGGCAGGCGCTGCAGAGTGCCGACGTTGGCGACCATGCCGATGTCGATTTCCTGGATGCAGAAAAACGTGTCGGGGGTCGCATACCGGATGCAGCAGGCGGTGACCAGATCCACCGCGCCGCCTATGCAGCCGCCCTGGATGGCGGCAATCACCGGGATGCGCAGCGTCTCGAGTTTGGTGAAGGTCGCCTGCATGCCGGCCAGCAGGTCGAACATGGCGGCGCGGCCCTCCGGGCTCTGGTCGTCCATGCTGATGGCGCCGCCGAAGGTCTCCAGCGCCATGCCGGCGCTGAAGTGTTTGCCGGTGCTGGAGATCAGCAGCACGCGCGCCTCGCCGGCGTTGTTGATCTCGGTCAGCACCGCGTCGAGCTCGCGCCAGAACGTCGGGTGCATGGTGTTCATGGCCTCGGGCCGATTGAGCACCAGGTGCGCGACGTGGCCGGTGGTCGACAGGGAAAAGCAGGTCAATGGGTTCATGCCTGCCACTGTAATTCAGCCAGCCGCATCCGGCCAGTCACGCCTGGGACGCACCGCGTGGTGCGCCCCGGCGCCGGCAACAGCTCCGGCAGGCAGGCCTCAGCCCTTATTTGGCCGCCGCAATCGCTTTGGCCAGGTCCGTGGTTTCCTCGCAGCTGGTGCAGATCAGCTGCAGCTTCGCCAGCTGCGCTTCGGCCTGGGCCTTCTGGCCGGTCTTGAGGTAGGCGATGCCCGAATACTCGAGCGCGCCGCGGTGTTTCGGGTCCAGCGCCAGCGCCTTGCCATAAGCTGTAAAAGCCTCGTCGTATTTCCCCAGCCAGCGGCTGGAATAACCGAGGTAGTTCCAGGCGTCGGCATTTTTCGGGTTCTGCGCGACCACCTTGCTGAAGCTGCTGGCTGCGTCCGCCCATTTTTTGGCTTCCAGAGCCTTTTTGCCGGTGGCGAAGTCGTCCAGCCGCGCATTTTCCACGGGGGTGCTCTGGAAGTCGGCGGCCAGCGCGGCGCCGGCCAGTGCCAGGCTCAGCAGGGGCAGGGCGATGACGTGGCGAAGGGTCAGTGTTTGCATGTCGGGCTCCTTGAAATCGGTTGATGGGGTGCGCTGTCGATCAGCACCTCAGACAAACGACGGAGCCCCCCAAACGGATGCGGGGGCGGACCATTCATTTCTGCAGGCGCGCCCTCACCACAGCTTGGCGCAGTTGCCGCTGAACACCAGCGTGGCGCTCGGGGCGGCGGGCGCCGGGTCCGTTTCCAGCGTCACCACCAGCTTGCTGACACTGGACAGCAGTTTTTCCGACGTGTCCGGCAGCATGGACACGGCCGAGCCCGCCACGGGAACCGGCCCCAGCGCGAAGGCCGGCCCGCTGGCGGGAAGCGCCCACAGCATCAGCGTGCCGCTGGCCGGCGCGGTGATGGGGCTGAGGACCTTGACCGTCATGGTTTTTCCGTGGCGCAGCGAACTGACCAGCAGCTTGCCCTTGCCCTGGGCGTCGGTCAGCAGGCCGACATAACTTTGCGGCAGTTTTTCACCGGTGCGCATGGCGACCTGGTCGCTGGACAAGAAGACGCCCGGTGCCGTCACAAACAGCAGGCTGGCAGCCAGCACCCCGGCAGCCAGGCCACCGAAGCCAAATCCTGCGGGCTTGAGCCAGCCCAGCAAGCCGCGCGCAGAGGCGTCTGCCGCGACGGTGCTTGCTGCAGGCTGTGTGCGTGACGCAATGGCTTTCCACACCTGCGCCGACGGCTGCAGCGCAGGCACCGACGCTGCCAAGTGTCCCAGCCGCGCCTCCCACTGTGCGACCCGCACACGCACATCGGCGCGGTCGCGCTGCAGGCGCTCAAAGCGGCGGCGCGCGCCACCGGCGAGCGTGCCCAGCACATACGACGACGCCAGGTGTTCCAGCAGTTCGGGGTTGGTGTATTTCATGACAGCCCCCACGCTTGCGGCAAAGCCGCTGCGCTGCCCCCCGGGGGGGCCTTCGCGCCTTGGAGCGGTCCGGCGGCGCTCACGCCACCACCCCCTGCGCGGCCAGGCAGCCCTTGAGCTTTTCCAGCCCGCGCCGTATCCAGGCTTTCACCGAACCCAGTGGCGCGCCCATGTGCGCGGCCACTTCGGTGTGGCTCAAACCCTGGTAATACGCCAGCGCCAGGCTTTGCCGGTGGCTGCCGTCCAGCGCATTCATGCAGCCTTCGATATGCAGGGCCTGGCTGGCCTGCTCGAGCAGCTGCATGGCGCTGGGCGCCGGGTGGCCAGTGGACTGGATATCGTCCTCATCGATGTCGCCTGATTCGGGCAGCTCGCTTTCCCGGCGGCGTGTGCGGGCGCGCAGGGCGTCGAGCGCCTTGTTGCGGACGATGGCAATCAACCAGGTCATGGCCTGAAGGGTTTGCCCGTCCACTTCACTGCGGTAGCCGCCGGCATTTTTCCAGATACTCACATACGCCTCTTGCAGCACATCTTCGGCCGCCTGTCCTTGACCCAATATACGGACCGCGACGCCAAACAGATGCAGGTGCGTCCGTTCATACACTTCGGCGAAGCAGGCGTGGTCGCCCCGGGCCGCCGCGGCGATCAGGTGTTCGAGGCTGCGGGTGTCCGCTTCAGGGTCCGGTTTCATGCGGCCGAGTATAGGGAGTTCCGCCGGCAGGGCAAACCGCTTTCTGCGCAGAAAAAATATTCTTGCGCGCCTGCATCCGCCAGGCCGCGTCCGGCGTTTGTCAGGGGTTGGCCGACCGGCCGGCTTGTTCCCAAAAGCTGCTTCAGGAGATGTTCATGACCCCGATTCGCGCCACCTTGCCCCCGGCTCCGCACATCGCCGGGGCGGCGCCGTGTGCAGGCCTGCGTGGCGCCCGCGCCGCGGATCCCGGTTTTTCTGGCCCCCGTTTGCGCTGAGAGCCGTCGCCATGTCTGTACTCAGGAATCTGTTCACCCCGGGCAAGCGTTCGGCGTCCGCGTCCGTCGGACCGGAGACGGCACCCGTGCGGATGGACCTCGACGAGCGCATGGAGTTTCGCCGCGAGATGTTGTATGAGGCCATCCGGTTCACCATGCAGGCCCACGGCATCCTGTCGGCCAGCTACCGCTTCCGGGTGGTGCGCAACGACAGGCGCGGGCACATGTATTCGGTCATGATGGACCTGTCCACCGACTTCATGCACAAGCGCGAGGGCCGGCCGGCGCAACTGGTCGCGCTGGGCGCGGCGATAGCCAGAAATGCGGCCACGCGTTACGGCCTGTTGGTGGCGGGCGTGTACTGGCGGGTCAACGAGGAGATACAGGGCTTCGAGTCCAGCCGCCCTGTCGCGGAGACCGGCGCCGGCGCGGCGACACCGGAGTTGCCAGCGCCGGACCGCAGCCAGGGGCGTGCCCGGGCAGAGGAACTGGCCGCTTTCGGGGACGCCCGGCAGAACGGCGGCGAGCTCCGGTTTCGCGACCGCGTGTATGCGTCCGACCTCGCGCCGCTGGGACGGTGATCCGGCCGCAGGCCTTAGATACGCCGGCGGCGCGGCACCACGGTCAGTTGCAGGGTGGCTTTGCCCGGCGTGGCGCTGACATTGGCCGCCTGCGGCGCGATGTCGAGCAGCTGGTCCGCATGCCAGACCCTGATCTGGGCCGCACCATCGGGAATCTGCTCGACATTGGCGATGCCGTCGGCGCCTGTCAGCAGGGCCCAGGGCGAGTCGCTGACATAGACATGGCCGCGCATGGAGCCGTGGATGTGGCATCCCAGCAGCACCGCGCCGGCTTTTTCAAATACCGCCTCCGCGCTTTTGCCGGGCTTGCCTTCGGGTTTGCCGTCCAGCCGCAGCTCGAACCCACCGCTGTTGGCGGTGGCGAATTGTGCAAATCCGGCGGCCGAGGCCCGCACATGGTGTTCCCAGGGGTCGTTGTTGACAAACAGCGCTTTCGCGCCGACCGCGACCACGCTGACCGCCGGGACGAAACGCATTTTTTCCTGGTTGATGGTGACCTGGGTGGGCAGCGCGGCTTTCGGCGTGCCCTTGTTGGCCGGCACCACCACCACCACGGCGTCGGGTACCGGCTTGCCGTCCTTGTCGATGACCAGCACCTGCAGGTTGCCGGCGCTGGCCCAGCCCGCGAGGGCGGCGAGCGTGAGGGAGAGGATGGTTTTTTTCATGATGGATGGCTTTCGTGGTGGGGTTCAGCGAACCGTGATGGTGTCACGATGCATGGGCGCCAGCAAGGCCAGCATCTGGTTTTGCGTGCGGAAGGGAATGCCTTTGGCGTCCATGCTTTGCTGCAGCACCTCGACCAGCGCGTTGAAGTCGGACTTTTTGATGTCCAGGTTGGCATGCGCGCTTTTCATGTCGGCGCCCTTGTAGACACAGGGACCGCCTGAGAGCTGACAAAGCTGGTCCACCAGTTGCTCCTTGACGCGCTGCTGGTTGGACGGCTTGAAGTGCGGACCGGTGCGCGGGTCGGCCAGCAGGCGGACCATGAAGTCGTCCATCAGTGTGACGAGGCCGGCCTTTTCGCCGAAGGCCTTGTAGAGCTGGTCGTTTTGCGGGGCTGTTTGGGCGAACGAGGTGCCAGCCATCAGCAGGCCGGATGCGGCCAGCACGAGAGAGAGGAGGGATTTTTTCATGTCAGTTCCTTGAATTTTTTTGAAGGCTTGTGCTGGCGGTCGCTTAGAAGGCGAACTGGGCCGACAGGTAGTAGCCGGTTTGCTTGCGGCTGGCCGTGGTGGCCGGGACGATCACGCCCAGGTCCACATAAGCCAGCGTCAGCGAGACGTTTTTGTTCGGCGCCCAGGCGATGAAGATGTCCTTCCAGTCCTCCGAGCGCAGTCCGTTGCCCAGGCCGGCGGCGCGACCGGCGGTTTCCATCTTGTTGCGCATGAAGCGGTATTCGGCACCGATGGCCACGTTCTTGCTGACCAGGTAAGCAATCGAGAATTCGGGCTGCAGGCTGTAGCTGTTGTTGTTGCCACCGCCCAGCGTGGCGCCGAAGCCGAGCAGGCCGTTCTGGTTGGCCTTGGTCGCACGCAGCGTGCCGTTGACCAGCAGGCTCTGGCCCAGGAACAGTTTGGTGGCGCTCACATACAGGTCCACGCCGTCGCGTTTGGCGCCCAGCGTGCGCAGCGTGCCGTCCAGGCCGGTGGAGCCGAGGTTCTTGAATTCGACGCCGACGGCTATTTGCGGCATCAACGAGTCGCTGTCGAGGATGGCGTCACCGGCGACGCGCACCTTGGCGCCCACAATGGTCTGTTTCAGGCGCAGGCCTGGCAAGCCCAGCCCGGTGCCGGTGACACCGGTCTTGAAGTCCTGCTGGGCAATCGACAGCTCATAACGGTCATGGATACCGACGGATGCGCCCACGATGTTCAGGCCATAGTCGGTGGTACGCACAGCGGTCGAAAAGGCAGTGGCGCCGACTTCGCCTTCGGTGGCATTGCTGCCGATCACGGCCCAGGGAGTCAGGCCACCACCGGCTGCGCCGTCAATGCTGCTGACGCCGCCGGTCAGCAGCAATTTGCCGGTTTCGGCCTGGGCTGAAACGCTGGCGCCGGCGCAAGCCATGGCGGTGCAGGCGGCGATGACATGGGGGGCAAGTTTGAGTTTCATGGGCGGTCCCGGGTGAAGAGCGTTGCAGGGCGGATATGTAATCAGATGTACCGGGTTGATACGGGGCCCCCACCCCGCTGGATTCAGGCGGATTCAAATTCTTTTGACAGCTTGTTTTGCGTCCCCATGCGTCAGGGCTTGAATCCGGAGCGCGGAATGCCGCGTAAAGATCTGACCCCAGGTGTTTCACCGGCCCCGCATTTGAGGAGCGCCCCCCGCATGTTTTTCCCTTTCATGACAAGCGCCTTCGCCCGCGGGCTGTTGCTGACGCTGGCGGGGGTGCTGGCCGGCGGCGGTGTGCTGGCCCAAGGCATAGGCGCCGGCGCACGAGAGTGGCGCACACCGCCGGCCGGCGATGTGCAGCGCGGTGCGGCCTTGTACCAGGCGCGTTGCAGCGCCTGCCACGCGGTGGACAGCAACAAGATCGGGCCCGCACACCGCGGCGTCATGGGTCGCCGCGTCGGCGGCCTCAAGGCTTACAACTATTCTGCGGAACTCGCGCAGTCGCGCCTGCGCTGGACGCCGCAAACCCTCAACACCTGGCTGGAAGACCCGGAAGCGCTGGTCGCCGGCCAGCGCATGGGCTTCCAGGTGGAGGACATGCAGGAGCGCGCCGACCTGATTGCGTATCTGGCCACGCTCAAATAAGGCTGCGTGTACGGCTGGGGCTGGACGTGGGGGCTGCCCCCCGGGGGGCTCAGAAAAGCTGGTCGTTTGTTATGGATTCAGGAGCTGCCTGAGCTTGTCCACCCATGGCTGAGGGCCTTTTCTGTTCATGAATGGGTTCTTCACCTGCGCGCGCCAGGGTTGCCGCCCGAACGCCCAGCAGGCGCAGCTTCTGGGTCAGCGGCACCCGCTTCAGGCAGAGTCCGGCGATCCTGCGAATGGTTGGCGCGTCCGAGGTGTAGGAAGCGGCGGTCTGATCCCGTGTGGCGATCCTGAAATCGTCATAACGCAGCTTGATGCCTATGGTCTTCGCGACGTAGCCCTTGCGTTGCAAATCGTCGGCCAGGCGCGTGCATAGATCGGTGAAGATCGCGCCCAGCGCCGCCTTATCGCGCACCGCGTGCAGGTCGCGCTCGAAGGTGGTCTCGCGGCTCATGCTGACCGGTTCGCTCTCGGTCACGACCGGACTGTCGTCGCGGCCCCAGGCCACCGCGTGCATCCAGGCGCCGGTGGCCTTGCCGAAGTGGCCGACGAGCCAGGCCGGGTCCTGCGCGGCCAGCTCTCCAATCGTGTGAACGCCCAGCTTGGCCAGCTTCTCGCCGGCCTTGGGGCCGATGCCGTTGATCTTGCGCACATTGAGCGGCCAGATTTTTTCCTGCAGGTCGGCCTCGTGAACAATCGAGATGCCGTTGGGCTTGTTGAACTCGCTGGCCATCTTGGCCAGCAGGCGATTCGGCGCGACGCCGATGGAGCAGGTCAGGCCGGTGGCTTCAAAAATGGCTTTCTGGATCAGCCGCGCCAGCACGCGACCGCCTTCGCGCTGGCCGCCTGGCACGTCGGTGAAATCGATGTAGACCTCGTCCACGCCGCGGTCCTGCATCACCGGCGCGATCTCCAGGATGGTGCTTTTGAACAGGCGCGAGTACTTGCGCACCTCGTCGAAGTCCACCGGCAGCACGATGGCCTGCGGACACAGTTTTGCGGCCTTCATCATGCCCATGGCCGAACCGACACCGAACTGGCGCGCGGCATAGGTGGCGGTGGTGATGACGCCGCGGCCTGCATAGTCCTTGAGCAGAGGAAATTCGGCGACCGGGATGAAACGCAAGGCGCGTTCCGGGTCGGCGCGTATCGCCTCGTCGACCTTGCGCCTGCCGCCGCCTATGACCACCGGCAAGCCCTTGAGCTGCGGGTAACGCAGCAACTCGATGGACGCAAAAAAAGCGTCCATGTCGAGATGGGCAATGCGGCGCAGCCGCGGCGCAGAAGAAGGGGGTGATTCGCTCACCCGTCAAGCATAGCCGTGATCAATGGCTGCGCGGGGTGGCAGCCAGGGCCGTGCCCTGCGCAGCAGCTTCAGTGGCCCCGTCCTGGGCTCGCGAAAAGAGGTTTGCCGACCTAAATGTAACCAACCGTACAATGGCTGTGCATGGCCAGGCCGACCGCACATTTGCGGAGGGCAGCGCCGGGAATCCAGCCGTCCAGATCTGAGCAACAAAGGGGCCAAGCCTCGTGAATAGCGTGACCTCGTCGGAGCTCGCCCTCTGGTCTGCCATGGCCGGCGCCATCTTGCTGCTGTCGATTGTGGCGGCGGCCGATCTGGTCGCAAGCCGCTCGGTTTCGGCGGTGCGTGGCCTGGCGTTCATCCTGCTAACCGGCGGTTCGTCGATCCTGCTGTCCGGCCTGCCCGAAATGCTGATGCCGGCGCTGCGTGGCGGGGTGGTGTTGCCCCTGAAGGCGTCGTTCGGGCCGCTCAGTGGTGCCCTGGCGCTGACCTACCTCGGGGTCTGGCTGGGCGCCGCACGTGATGACCGGTTGATCCGCTGGATGGTGGCGGGCGGGAGTTTCGCTCTGGTGCTGACGGCCGTGGTGCTGGCCATCATTGCCTTGCTTCAGGACGTCTGGCGGCCGGTCCAGGTGATTGCAGCGGCGGCGCTGGTGAACGCCGTGTCGGTGTTGTGCGCGGCGATCGTGGCGGTCCGCGGTGTCACCCTGGGGGACACGCTGGCGCGCTGGATGGTCGCGGCCTGTCTGTGTCTGGCCGGCATGGTGGGCGGCCTGTATGCCAGGAGCCTTCAGGCGGCCAGCCCCGGCATGGCGGTATTGACCGTGGGCTGCACCATCGGCTACTTCCTGATCGTGATTGCGCTGACGCTCCAGCGCAATCGCGAGCAGCGCAAGCTCAGACGCCTGGCCCAGAGTCTGGCAGACCCGGCCTGGGGGGTGGAGATGACGCTGGGCTCCCGGCTGCTTCCCCATGTGGAAGATGCCCTGTGGCGCAGCGCACGGGTTGGCCGGGACTGTGTGGTGGCGGCCATCAGCATCTCCAATCTTTACCAGCTCGGCGGGGTGGCCGGCCATGGTGTGGACCAGCAGATCCTGGTGGTGCTGCTGGCGCGCATCCGGCGCATCGTCGGGTTTCGCAACGTGGTGGGTCTCTACCATCCCCGCTGTTTTGTCATCGTGGTCTCTGCGGTCCAGGACCCGCGGCGCAGCCAGCTGCTGGCGGCAGGTTTGCGGCGCGAGTTGCGCAAGCCGGTGTCGGTGGGCGATGCGCAGAATCGGCATATCTTCGAGCCCACCATTGGTGTCGGCCTGATCCGCATTGCGGGAAGCTGCACCGATGCGCTCGGCGTGATCAACCGCGCCGAGCAGCTGGCCCTGGAGGCCGCGCAACTTTCTGCCGGCGTGATCGGCGAGGACTTTATCGAAGCTTCCTACGGCGCCGCCACGGGATAGGTCCCGGGCACCAGGATGCTCCTGTCCACAGTCTGTATGTCGGTCCGGCCGCAAAACGCCATGGTGATGTCCAGTTCCTTGTGGATGATCTGCAGCGCCTTGGTCACGCCTTCTTCGCCCATGGCGCCCAGGCCGTACACCATGGCCCGGCCGATCAGCGTGCCGCGTGCGCCCAGGGCCCAGGCCTTGAGCACATCCTGGCCGGAACGGATGCCGCCGTCCATCCAGACCTCGATGTCCGAGCCCACGGCCGCCACGATGGCCGGCAGGGCCTCGATGCTGGACTGCGCACCGTCGAGCTGGCGCCCGCCGTGGTTGCTGACAACGATGGCATCGGCGCCGCTCTGCACCGCCAGCTTCGCGTCTTCCACATCCTGGATGCCCTTGAGGATGAGTTTGCCGCCCCAGCGCTCCTTGACCCAGGCCACATCGGCCCAGGACAGGCGCGGATCGAACTGCTCGTTGGTCCAGGCTGCCAGCGAGCGCATGTCGCTCACGCCCTTGACGTGGCCCACCAGGTTGCGGAAGGTGTGCCGGCGCGTCCCCGCCATGCCCAGGCACCAGTGTGGTTTGGTCATGAGGTTGAGGATGTTGGCCACGGTGGGGCGCGGCGGGGCGGTCAACCCGTTCTTGAGGTCCTTGTGACGCTGGCCGATCACCTGCAGGTCCAGCGTGAGCACCAGGGCGTTGCAACCGGCCTTGCGCGCGCGCTCGATCATGGTGGCCATGGCCTGGCGGTCGCGCATCATGTACAGCTGGAACCAGAAGGGCGCCCGCGTATGTTCGGCAATGTCCTCGATCGAGCAGATGCTCATGGTCGAGAGGATGAAGGGGATGCCGAACTTTTCAGCGGCCCTGGCCGCCTTGATCTCGCCGTCGGCCTGTTGCATGCCCGTGAGGCCGACCGGCGCAATGGCCACCGGCATTTTGGCGGCCATGCCTGCCATGTGGGTCGCCGTGCTGCGGTTTTCCATGTTGACGGCCACGCGCTGGCGCAGCTTGATCTTCTGGAAATCGTCCGAATTGGCGCGGTAGGTGCTCTCCGTCCATGAGCCTGAATCGGCATAGTCGTAAAACATGCGCGGCACGCGCTTTTTGGCGAGGACGCGCAGGTCTTCGATGGTGGTGATCACGGGCATGAACTTGTCTCCTTGGAGAGCTGATGGTAGCGGGCTGCCCGGCTTCCGGCGTGAATTCCGCCGCCGCCGCCATGAAATTATTTTGAAGCCGGGCTGCCCAGCACCCCGGCGCCGCGGACCTCGAGCCGGATTTCATCGGCTACCCGCCCACTGGCGTCCACCAGCTGCACCACATGCCGGCCCGGCCAGGGCAACCACTGCGCGCTGTTGCCCCTGGCGAACTCCTTGCCGTCCATCAGCCAGCGCAGATGGCGGCCTTCGGCGTTGAAGTTCACGCGCTGGCGGGTGGGCGGGATGTCCGGGTCCAGTGCCAGGATGGTGCCGGAAGCGGGCGCCGTGATGCGCGGGGGTGCAGCTTGCGCCTGTGTCCCGGGCTTCAAGCCTTTTTGGGCTCCAGCCCTTGCAGGACGTGCGTCAGCAGCTCCTGAATCGATAGCAAACAAGGCTTGCTCGGTGCCCCGGATAAACCATTCGCTGCGCGCCGCTTCGAGCGGCGTGCCGCCCGGGGCGACAAAGCTGACGCGGCTGTGCACCACGCCCGCGGGCGGCGTTGGCGCGCGGCTGCTTTCGTGCCGGTGTAAATGCCGCATCAGTGCCGCCCAGACCGGCGCCGCGCCGCTGCTCCCGCTGACGTTCTGCATGGGCGCGCCGCTGGCGTTGCCGATCCACACACCGACGGTGTAGCGCTGCGAAAAACCTATCGCCCAGTTGTCGCGCATGTCCTTGCTGGTGCCGGTCTTGACGGCGGTCCAGAAACGCGTGGCCAGCACGCTGTCGGTGCCGAAGGTGCGGGCGCGCGCCAGCGGGTCGCTCAGGATATCCGTCACGATGAAGGCGGCGCGCGCATCGATGGCGGGTTTGAATTCCGTCTTGCGCGCCGGCGCAAAGGCGGGGGCGCTGTAACGCCCGCCGTTGGCCAGGGTGCGGTAGGCATTGGTCAGCGCCAGCAGCGAGACCTCGCTGCTGCCCAGCGCCAGGCTGTAGCCATAGTAGTCGCCGCTTTCTTTCAGTGGCAGGCCGGCGGACCTGAGCTGTTGGTGGAAGGCCTCGGGCGAGACCATCACCAGCGTGCGCACCGCCGGAACATTGAGCGAGGCGCCCAGCGCGGTGCGCGCCGAAACCATGCCCTTGAACTGGCGGTCGTAGTTCTGCGGAATGTAGAGTCCGCCGGCGGTCTGGATCTGCGAGGACGAATCCTCGATCAGCGAGGCGGCGGTGAGGCGTTTTTCGGCCATTGCCTGCGCGTAGAGGAAAGGCTTGAGGGTGGAGCCGGGCTGGCGCAGCGCCAGCACGCCGTCGACTTCGGCCGCGGCGCTGAGTTCACCGGAAGAGCCGACCCAGGCCAGCACTTCACCGGTCGTGTTGTCGAGCACCACGATGGCGCCGTCTTCCACATGCCGGCCGCGCAGCTCGCGCAACTGCTGGGTCAGGGTCTGGACGGCAAAACGCTGCAGCGGGCCGTGCAGCGTGGAAACAACCGTTCGCACTGAGCTTGTCGAAGTGTCTCCCTGTTTGCGCTGCGGGGCTTCGACAGGCTCAGCCCGAACGGACAGAAGTCGCCGCGAAAAATGCGGCGCGACACCTTCTGTCGCCTCGAAGGCCCGGCGCTGCAGCGCGGCGCTGGCAAACAGGTCCAGGCCTTCACAATCAGCTTTGGCAGGCGCCTGCGGCCGTCGCGAAGGGCCGACACTAGCAAGGTCAGCCCCCTCGGGGGGCAGCGCAGTACGCGAAGCGACAAGCGTGGGGGCTTGCATGACCTTCAATACGCCACAGGCGCGTTGCGCCACCTGGGTGGCCTTGGCATTCGGCGCACGCACCAGCGCCGCCGCAATTGCCGCCTCGCGTTCGTCGAGTCCGTGCGCGGCCTTGCCGAACAGCGTGCGGCTCAGCGCATCAATGCCGACGATCTCGCCGCGGAAGGGCACGAGATTCAGGTAAGCCTCGAGGATCTGGTCCTTGCGCCAGCTGCGCTCCAGAAATTGCGCCGACACCGTCTGGCCGATTTTCTGCGTGATGCTGCGGCCGCCCGCGGCGGCGCGCCAGTCCTCGTCGAGCAGCCCGGCGAGCTGCATGCTCAGGGTCGAGGCGCCGCGGGTTTTGGTGTTCCAGAGATTGCCCCAGGCCGCGGCAGAGACGGCGCGCCAGTCCACGCCGCTGTGTTCGTAAAACCGTTTGTCCTCGCTGAGCACCAGCGCCGTGCGCAGCGCCGGCGACACATCCGGCAACGCCACCCACTGGCCGCGCCTGACCGTGGCATCGGTGCGCAGGCGCTGGATGACTTGACCGCTGCGGTCCAGCACCAGCGTGTCGGACGGGCGGAATTCGCGTTTCACCTCATCAAATGTGGCTGCAGACCAGGCAGGACAAGCGTAACCAGCTATTAATAAGATAGCAGGCAGAAGCGTCCTGGCAAGGTATCTTGTCATTTGACGGCTTCCACCCTGACCCGCGCATTCGGCGCTTCACCGAACATCTCGGGTGCGTACATGGCTTCGACCCGGCTGGGCGGCAGCGCGAAGTCGCCGACGTTGTTCAGGCGCACCGTGTATTCCATCTTCACCACGCCCTTGGGCAGGTACTCGTAATAACTGCGGAAGGCCTCGAAACTGCGTTCCTCGAAGGCCGGCCAGCCCGCGCCGGATTTTTTCTCGCCGCTGGTGGCGATCTGCGAGTCACGGCCCAGGCCGCTGCCCAGGATGGTCGCGCCGCCAGGCACCGGGTCGCTGATCACCACCCAGGTCATGTCGGCGCTGGCGTTGACTTCGAGAGAAATGCGTACCACGTCGCCGCGGGTGTAGATGCCTTTGACGGCTTGTTCCACCGGTGTGAGGGTCTTCTTGATCTGGTAGCCGGCGCTGAACGGCGCCTTGAGCGGCACGGCGGCAATCGACTGCAGCGTGATCCATGGCTTGCCGCTGCCTTGCTGGGTCACGGTCAGGGTGTCCTTGCCGCCTGGTGTTGTTGTGCCCCAGGGCAGGAACATCTGGTTGCCGCGCAGATTGCCTGGCGAGGCGGGTGCGCCAAAGAAAGTGGTCTGATTGGTCAGGCCCGCCGCATCGCCTGGCGGGATACGCGTGACCTTGGCCCAGTCCACACTGGCCGATGCGGCCGCCGCCGAGGCCAGGGTGGCCCGGGTCACACCGGCCACCGGTATGGCCTCGAACTTCGCCGAAAAACGGTCCAGCGCCAGCCCGCCCCACAGGTTGGCGGTGGTGGTGTGCCAGGCGCCTTTCTGTTGCCGGGCTATGAAGCCGTTCGCGAGCCTGCCCATGTCGTCCTTCCAGGCCGGGTCGTCCATCACCGCCAGCATCAGGCGCGCGGTGTTGACGTCGCCGTTGACCATCAGCCACCACCAGTAGTCGTCTTTTTCGGTGCTGAAGACCAGTTTGGTGCCCTGGTACGAGAGGCGCGATTTCAGCACCTGCGTGGCCTCGGCCAGGCGCTGCTCGCGCTGCGGCACATCGCTGACGCGTTTGAGGATGTTGAACCAGTCGATCACCGCATGCGTCGGCCACTGGTTCGGTGCAATCGTGATGCTGCCCAGCATGCGGCCCTGGGCCTTGCCGTAACGCGAGAGTGCTTCGATGGCAGCGAGCTTGCGCATGTCCAGATCCTTGCGTGGGCTCCAGAACTCGCGCTGGATGCGGCCTTCGACAAACGCCATCAGCCCGCGCTCCATGGGCGCACGCGCTTCGTCGGGCATGGCAAACGCCGGGTTGATCGCCGCCGCTTCATGCGTGGCCGCCAGCAGGTAGGCGGTCAGCGTATCGCTGCCGCGCGAGGCTTCGCCGTCCCGCGGCGGGAAGTAGCTGGCCAGGCCGTCGGCGTCGAGGTAGCCCGGCAACTGCGCCAGCACGGTCTGCCAGAGTCTGGCATCGCGCAGGCCCACGGCCTTGCTGGTTTTTTGCTCCAGGCAGGCGAACGGGTAGTTGGCCCACCAGTCGCGCACGCCGTCCAAACCTTCCGCGAGTTTGGGTTGCAGCGACATCTTGAGGCCGCCACGGCCGGGCAGAGCGTCTGCGGGAGGGTTGACGTCCAGCGTGAACGTAGCGTCAATCTGCACCAGCGTGGCCTGCTGCACCGTCAGCGGCACGGCGGGAATGATGCGCTGGCGTGCCTTCAGGCCGTCGCGTGCACCGCTGACCGTGTCCTTCGCTTCGATCTCCCACAGGATGGCTTCGGCGCGGGTGAGCGCGAGCTGCGCTGGTGCCGTCACCATCCACGCCACTTCACGCGCTTCACCGGCGGGAATATCCACAAGCTGGGGTTTGAGGTCTAACAGCGTCGCGCGCGGGCTGACTTCCACCTTCATCGCGGCTTTCGTGGTGTTGCGCAGGGTGATCTGCGCGCGGAACTGGTCGTCCTCGCGCAGCAGCGGCGGCAGGCCGCTGATGATCTGCAGGTCCTGCGTGGCCCGGATGGCCGTCTGTCCGGTACCGAACATACCGGTGCCGCTGTCGGCGACCGCGACGATCTTGAAGGTGGTCAACGCGTCGTTGAGCGGCACGGTGACGACGGCCTGGCCGTTGGCGTCGAGTTGCAGCTTCGGGTTCCACAGCAGCAGGGTGTCCAGCAACTCGCGCGTGTTGCTGCGCCCGCCACCGCCGCCGGCCGGCACCGCCTTGCGCCCGTAGTGGCGGCGGCCGATGATTTCCATTTGGGCGGTCGAGGTCTCCACGCCCCAGGCGCGGCGCTGCAACATCGCGCCCAGCAGATCCCAGGAGTCGTTGGGCATCAGCTCCAGCAAGGCCTGGTCGACAGCAGCCAGCGCGACCTCGGCATTCGCGGCCGGCTGGCCGTTGGGCAGCTTGGCCGTGATGGTGACCTGGGCCTGGCCACGCACCGGATAACTTTCCTTGTCGGCCTTGACCGTCACTGCGAGCTGGTGCGCCTGCGTGCCGACACGGATTTCTGCCAGGCCCAGGCGGAAAGCCGGTTTGCTCAGGTCGACCAGCGCGGTCGGTGCCACGTATTCGCGGCCCTCGTACCAGAACGAGGTCCACCATTCACGCGGCGCCTTGTAGCCCCAGGTGAAGAAGCTGTACCAGGGCACCTCGCGCAGCCGGCCGCGCAGGGCCAGCACGCTCACATACACATTCGGGCCCCAGCCTTCCTTGACCTGCAACTGCACCGTCGGGTCCTGGCCATTGAGCTGCACCACCTGGGTCTCGATGATGCCTTCGCGTTCGATCGCGACCAGCGCGGTGGCGAAGCGGAAGGGCATGCGCACCTGGAATTTGGCGGTCTCGCCGGGCTGGTAGCTTTTCTTCTCGGGCAGCAGGTCCATGCGGTCGTGGTCCTCGCCGCCGAACCAGAGTTCACCCTGTTTGGTGACATACACCGAACTCGCGGCCTGGATGCTGTTGCCGTCCTTGTCCCTGGCGGTCACCACCAGTTCGACCTCGCCGGGCTCGCCGAGTTTTGCCTCGCACAGCAGCAGGCCGCGGCTGTCGCTTTTTCCGCTGCAGACGCTGCCGAGGTCCTTGATGTCGGTCTTGTTGTCGTAGGTGTAGAAGCCGCCCACCATGCGTTTGCGGCTGGTGGTGACGATGCGCGCCACCGCCTTGACCTCCAGCGGCACGCCGGCAGCCGGTTTGCCATCGAGGCTGAGGGCCAGTGCCTGGAACTTGATCTTCTGGCTGGCCGACACCCAGCCCTCGGTCTTGATGCCGGTGACCACGGCGGCCGGCCACAGCGCCGTGACGCTGCGTATCGTCTGCACCTCCCCGTTCGGGTCGGCATAACTGGCTTCCAGCAGCAGCTCCTGCGGCTGTTTGCTGGCGGGCAGGTCGGTGATGCTGGTGGTGCCGGCGCCGTTGCGGTCCAGCGTCAGGGCCAGCTTGTCGGCGACCACACGCTGGTCCTGTGAAGCCGTGGCTTCTTCTTCGCCGCCTTCATTGGCGGCGCGCTGCACGCGCGGTGGCGAAAAATTGAAGGCCTCGTAGTCGCTGTAGCTCAGGGTCTTGCCGCGTAGCAGCGCCGACACCCGCACCGGCAGGTTGGCCGCGCCGCCGCCCGACACATAGTTGATCTGCACATCGGTGGGCACAGCCTTGACCTTGACCAGGGCCTTTTTCTCGCTGGGCTGGATGCGGCCTTCGAGCACGGGCAGGCGGAACTCCTCGACGCGGAAGACCCCGGTGGGGGTGGCGCGTGTGCCCTGGCGCAGCTCGACCTGGTACTCGCCGAGTTTGGCGGCTGGCGGTATCGCAAACGTGCTTTCGGCGCTCTGGCCGCCGGTGGCGGTTTTGCGCCAGTCCAGCGGCTGCACATACTGCTGGCCACTGCCGGTGTGGGTCACGACCAGCTTGTCGGGCACCACATCGGCCAGACCAAAGCCCTGGCTGGTTTCGGTGCGCAGCAGATGTTTCATGGAAACGGTTTCGCCGGCGCGCAACAGGGTGCGGTCGAAAATCGTGTGGGCGCGCTGGTCGGGCCGCGTCTCGCTGCTGGTCGGCACATTGAAGCGCCAGGGCTCGATGCCCTTGTGCCAGTCGCTCCAGGTGAAGCTCATGTCTTCCACCCCATCGGTGGCGGAACGCGCACTGACGAAATAGGCATTGCGGTAGTCATCGCCGCTGCAACGTGGTGGCTCGGACGCCAGGCCCTTGAAATTCGCAATGCCCTGCGCATTGGTTACGGCTTTGGCGAGTTCCTCGCCCTTGCAGTTTGAGACCCGTACCGTGGCGCCGGCCACCGGCGCGCCTTTGTCCAGGGTGGTGACCCAGGCCAGCGCGTTTTCACGGCCCAGCTTGAAATGCACGCCCATGTTGGTGACCAGCGCCGAGGTGCGCACAACCATGGTCCGGCTGGCGCCATGGCGTTCATCGAGCAGCGAGCTGCCGAGCTTTTGCGAGGCGATCTCGACCACGTGAAAGCCGGGCGCGAGCGGAATGCCGACGACCTCGAAGGGACGCGGGTCGCCGCTGGCCGGCTGCGGCAGGTCCAGCGTTTTCACGCCGGGCTGGCCGGCCAGAAGCGAGAGCATGCGCGACTGCACATACTCCTTGTTGTCGGCATCGACAACTTTGGGCAGCGGCCCCTTGATGTCGGCTGCCGCGACCTTGCGCTCGACCTGGTAGCTGTCGTAACGCTGCACCTTGCGGAACCAGGAAATGATGTCCGCATCCGTCTTGGGCTGCAGATCGCTGACCTTGCCCGGCGCCAGTCCCTGGACCTTGAGCGCGGCCTCCACATTGCGCAGCGTGACCGGCAGCAGCGCCGGGTCGCCAGCCCTGGCGCCGGGTTCGGAAAACCGCTCGACGATGCCGAAGGGTGCGGCGGCAAACTTGGCCAGTGGCGGCATGGCGCCGGTGGCCACCTTGAGCGGAAAGTTGCCGGCATTGGCCAGCGGGCGGCCCGAGGCGTCCTTGAAATCTTTCGGCAGCTCCAGCGTGTAAGGCGTTTGTTCGGCCAGTGGCGGCTTGAAGTTCACGCTGTTCAGCACATTGTCAGCGTCGCCCTCGCTGTCGAACACCGGCTTGAGTGTGTCCTTCGCGGACTTGAGGCGAATGCCCTCCAGCAGCTTGCGCGGCACCGGCGCATTGAAGTCCAGGCGCATGGCGCGTATTGGCAGGCAGGCTGATTGCGCGTTTTCACGTTCGCAGCTGAAGCTGGCCGTGAAGGGCTCGCGCACCTGGAAGTTGTAGCGTTTCTCCACCGAGTTGACGACGCCGCTGGGCGAGGCGACTCCCTTGCCGTACACCAGTTGCAGCTTGCTGGCGGCGGTCAGGCGGCGGTTGCAGGCCAGGGTGGCGATACGCAGCGGGTCGGCCGCCGCGGCTTTCTCCAGGTTTAGCGATTTCAGCAGCGCGGCGCGTTCCGTGCCTTCGATCAACTTGACCGGCACCCGTTCGCCCAGGCCTTCGACCGAACACCAGACGCTGTCGCGGATGCTGGCCAGGGTAGCCGGGCCGTTGAGCTGCAGCACGAAGTACTGTTCTTCGTCGATGCGCTGGTAAGTCGACGGCCGCAGTGTCTGGATGAAAGGCCCGCCGGTGCTGAAGGCATAACTGGCCTTGCCGCTGATGGCCTGGCTTTTGGGCGACTGGAAAGTGGGCACCACCTGCAGCGAACAACGCACACCGGGCGGCAGGTCGTTCTCGAAGTCAAACACCCACTGGCGCTCATTGAGCCAGCGGCCGGTCCCCTTGGTGGCCTGTGCGTCGTTGCAACTCAGACTCAGCGGCGCGGGGGCTTTCGGGTCGCCGAAGGTGACGGCGCTGTCGTCGAATTTGGCGACGACCTGGCGGACCCGGGAAATTTCGCCCTGGGGCGAAACGCTGGTGAGCTGCAGCGCCTGGGCCTGCAGCGCGCCTGCGGCGAGCAGGGCGGTGATTGTTTTTGCAATGGATAAGGCCACGGTTCCCCCTCTGAGGAAGCAAAGCGTAGCTGATTACCATGTAACAAAGCGCTGCCGGCCGCACAACGGTGCACAAAAAAAGCGCGCCGGAGGCCGCATCGACTCCCCGCTTGTCATCCCGGACTTGATCCGGGATCCATGTGCGATGACTCGTGTTGTGGGGTATGCCCACAAGCCGGGTCTCGCCCCGGCGGGCGAGGCACTTTTCTTTGTCTCGCCAAAGAAAAGTAAGCAAAAGAAAGGCGACCCGATGGTCTGGGTCCCCTGCGCTTCGCTCCGGGGCAACCTGCGGTGCTCGATTCCGACGGGGGTCGGCAGAACTCGCTCCGCTCGGACAACTGCCGCCCTGATCCCGCCTCCATCTGCGCTCCTCGGCCCAGCCCGACGGGTGGGGAGCAACCAATGCGAATCCGGAGTCCTTGAAGCGCGCAGCGCTTCAAGGACGGGACTCCCAACGAACGGTCATGTGTGCACGCGAGCGCAGCGCACGCGGCCAAATGAAGTCCCCCTCCATCGCCCAGCGGGGCGAGGGAGGGGCTAGGGGAGGGAGTGGGGAGTCAAGCCCTACCGGCAAGGGCCAGCCGGGGACGTAGCGTGCTGCCAGCGATGTGGAATTGATCGATTCCGCTTCGCCCGGGATCAGCCCAGATTCAGCGGCACAAATATCTTGCTGTCCCCACGCAGGATCAGCAAGGCGACCGACTTGCCGGATTTGGCCACCATGGACCGCACCTGTTCGATGTTGCGCACCGGCGTGCCGTTGATGGACACCAGCACGTCACCGGCTTGCACGCCGGCCTGCGCGGCCGGGCCGCTGGCCTGCTGCACCAGCAGGCCGCTGTCGACACCGGCTTCCTGTTGTTCGTCGGGCTGCAGCGGGCGCAGGGCCAGGCCCAGCTTGCCCTGGGCGGCGCTGGCTTTCGGGCCATCGGCCTGCGCGACTTTCTGGTCGGCGCTGCCCAGTCTGGCTGTCAGTTCCTTGCTGGCACCCTGGCGCCAGACCTCGAGTTTCAGGCTGTCGCCGGGCGCGGCCAGGCCGATCACCGCCGGCAGGTCGCCCGAGGACACGATGGGCTGGCCATTGGCCTTGCGGATCACGTCGCCGGATTGCAGGCCGGCCTGGTCGGCCGGTCCGCCTTTTTCGACGCTGGAGACCAGCGCGCCTTCGGGCTTGTCGAGCTTGAAGGAATCGGCAAAGGCCTGATTCACCTCCTGCACCATCACGCCCAGGCGCGCATGTTCGACCTTGCCGGTGGCCACGATCTGGTTCTTGATGCGCCCGGCCACGTCGATCGGGATCGCAAACGACACACCCTGGTAACCGCCGCTGCGGCTGTAGATCTGCGAGTTGATGCCGACCACCTCACCGCGCGCATTGAACAGCGGGCCGCCCGAGTTGCCGGGGTTGATCGCCACATCGGTCTGGATGAAGGGCACGCTGCTGTCGTCGGGCAGGGAGCGGCCCTTGGCGCTGACCACACCGGCCGTCACGGTGTTTTCAAAACCGAAGGGCGAGCCGATGGCCAGCACCCATTCGCCGACCTTCAGGTCGCTGGTTTTGCCGATCGCCACCACCGGCAGGTTGGCGGCTTCGATTTTGAGCACCGCGACGTCGGTCTTGGGATCGGCGCCCAGCACCCTGGCGCGGAACTCGCGGCGGTCCGTCAGCTTGACGGTCACTTCCTTCGCGTCGCGCACCACATGGGCGTTGGTCAGGATGATGCCGTCGGCGCTGACGATGAAGCCCGAGCCCTGGCCGCGCGTCGGCATCTCCTGGGGCGCGCCGCCGGGCCGGCCCTGGCCCCGCTGGAAGCGCTTGAAGAGTTCGGCGAAGGGATCGCCCGAGGCGCCGTCCTCGTCATCGCCCTGGGCCAGCGGGGAGTTGCTGACCCGGGTGCTGCCGGTAACGCTGATGTTGACCACGGCCGGGCCGTAACGCTCGGTGATTTGCGAGAAGTCCGGTGGTGCGACCGCCTGGATGGGGGCCGTGGCGACGATGGCTGCGGGCGCTGCCGCGATTGCCGGGGAATGGGTGCTGTTGAAGGCGCTGACACCGGCGCCGCCTATGGCGCCAGCGGCCAGCAGGGCCACAACGAGGCGGGTGTTTTTGAGTGCTGCAGAGCTCATGGCGAGTTTCCTTGAGTAAGGCACACCGCGGTGCCGACAGGACAACTATGGGGAGGCAGGCTTAGGTGAAACTTAAACCAGACGATGCCAGATTTTGATTCTCAAAAACGGTCCCGGCCTCTGCTGGGCAAGCGCCGGCAGCTATCAATTCAATAGCAGTGATGGCGCCCGCTCAGCCTGGAGAGGGCGAGGCCGGGAACATGACGCTGACACGCAGCCCGCCCAGCCGTTCGGACTGGCCCAGTTCCAGCGTCGCGCCATGGCGCGCGGCGATCACCTGCACAATCGCCAGGCCCAGGCCGCTGCCGGTTTCGCTGGCTGCGTCGCTGGCGCGGTAGAAGCGGTCAAACACACGCTCGCGCTCGTCCGCCGCAATGCCGGGGCCGCTGTCCTCCACGCTCAGCACCAGTCGCCCCTGGACAAGCTGCAACGACACATCAACGCGGCCCGCGGCGGGCGTGTACTTGACCGCGTTGTCCAGCAGGTTGCGCAGCAGCACACGCAGCGCTTCGGGCTCGCCCTGCAACTGCGTCATGGCGGCCTGACCCTCGGCAAGGCCCAGGTCGATCTGCTTGCGCCTGGCCTGCGGCAACACGTCGGCCACGGCCAGCCCGATCACATCGCGCAAGTCGACAGTTTCACGCGCCGGTCCCGAACCGGCTTCCTCGCGGGCCAGCACCAGCAGCTGCTCGACCAGCCGGATCGCGCGGTCTATGCCCTGGTTCAGGCGCTGGATGCCGGCTTCGCGTTCGCCCGGCGTTTCCTCGTCCGGGCCGCCCCTGGCGCGCAGCGCCTGGGCCTGCAGCTTGAGTGCGGTCAGCGGCGAACGCAGCTCATGCGCCGCGTCGGCCACAAAGGTTTTCTGCGCGTCGAAGGCATCGCGCACCCGGCCGAACAGCAAATTCAGTTCATCGACCAGCGGCCGCACCTCGTCGGGCAGGCCCGCGCCGCCCAGCGGCGAAAAGTCGTCGGCCGCGCGCTGCGCGAGCTGGCGCCGCGCGCGTTCCACCGGCGCCAGCGACTGCCGGATGACCCACCAGACCGCCAGCATCAGCAGCGGCGTCAGCAACGCAAAAGGCAACACCGCTCGCGCTGCCAGCGCGCGGGCGCGCGCGGTGCGGGCGTCCAGGTCCTGCGCGATCTGCACGGTCTGGAAGGCGGTTTGCAGCGTGTACACGCGATAGTGCTTGCCGTGCGCCTCGACATCGGAAAAACCCAGCACGGCGCGCGGCGGTAAAGCCGAACGGGTGGAACGGAAGATCTGCGTACCGTCCTGGCCCCAGATCTGCACATACAGGTCGAAGCCCGCCTCGTCCTCGAGCTCCGGCAGCGCCGCGCCCAGCGGGATGCCGCCGCGCAGCGAACGCGCCACCTGCCGCAAATGGTCGTCGAACAGGGCATCGGCCTGTTTCAGGGCACTGCGGTAGGCGGTAGTGGCCTGCAGCACGGCGCCCAGCAGAATCGCTGCGAGCACGAACCACAACAGCCTGGCCTTCAGCGAATGTGCACCCGCGCCGGTCGCTGTGCTCATTGCCTGGGCACCAGGTAACCGAGGCCGCGCACCGTCTGGATGATGTCGTTGCCGAGTTTTTTTCGCACGCCGTGGATATAGACCTCGACTGCATTGCTGCTGACATCGTCTTTCCAGCTGAACAGTTTTTCCTCGAGCTGGGCGCGCGACAACACCGTGCCGGGCCGCGCCAGCAGGGGTTCGAGCACCGCCCATTCACGCGCCGACAGCGACACCGGCTGGCCGTTCAGGCTGGCTTCATGGGTGGCGGGGTTCAGGCTCACGCCCTTGTGCTCGAATGCCGGTTCGGCCCGGCCCGCGCTGCGGCGTATCAGCGCGCGTATGCGCGCCAGCAGCTCGTCGGTGTCGTAAGGCTTGAGCACGTAGTCGTCGGCACCGGCATCCAGCCCGGCGATGCGGTCACCGACGGCGTCGCGCGCGGTCGCCACCAGCACCGGCGTGGTGTTGCGCCGCGCACGCAACTGCCGCAGCACCTCCAGCCCGTCGCGTTGGGGCAGGCCCAGGTCCAGCAGCACCAGGTCGTAGGTTTCGCTGCGCAGCGCGGTGTCGGCCATGGCGCCGTCGCGCACCCAGTCCACCGCATAGTGGGCGCTTCGCAGCGCATTCAGCACCGCTTCGCCAATCATGGCGTCGTCTTCGACCAGCAATACACGCATTGTTTGTCCCTTGCTGCCGCACAGTATGCGGCCAGCCGCTTAGGCCGGGCTTAAGGCCGCAGGACGGGGGTCAGCCCAGCCGCGCGCGGTGCCTGGCGATCTGCGCCCGCACCTGCGCCGGTGCGGTGCCGCCCAGGGTGTTGCGGGCGTTCAGCGAGCCGCGCAGGCTCAGCACGTCGTAGACGTCTTTTTCGATCTTGGGGTTGAACTCCTGCAGCACCGCCAGCGGCAGCTCGGACAGGTCCACCGCGTGCGAGATCGCGGCCTTGACCGCGTGGGCCACGGCCTCATGGGCGTCGCGGAAGGGCAGGCCCTTTTTGACCATGTAGTCGGCCAGGTCGGTGGCGGTGGCGTAGCCCTTGAGCGCCGCGCGTTCCATCGCCTCGGGCTTGACGGTGATGCCGCCCACCATCTCGGCAAAAATCCGCAGCGTGTCTTTCAGCGTGTCCACCGTGTCGAACAGCGGTTCCTTGTCTTCCTGGTTGTCCTTGTTGTAGGCCAGCGGCTGGCCTTTCATCAGGGTGATCAGGCCCATCAGGTGGCCGACCACACGCCCGGTCTTGCCGCGCGCCAGTTCCGGCACGTCGGGGTTTTTCTTCTGCGGCATGATGGACGAGCCGGTGGTGAAGCGGTCGGCAATCTCGATGAAGCCGAAGTTCTGGCTCATCCACAAGATCAGCTCCTCGCTCATGCGGCTGATGTGCACCATGGCCAGCGAGGCGGCGGCGGTGAACTCGATCGCGAAGTCGCGGTCGCTGACCGCGTCCAGGCTGTTCTGGCAGACCTGCGGCTGGCCCTGGTCATCGACCATGCCCAGGGTCCTGGCGACGCGTTCGCGGTCCAGCGGGTAGCTGGTGCCGGCCAGCGCGGCAGCGCCCAGCGGCAGGCGGTTCACGCGTTTGCGCACGTCCTGCAGGCGCTCGGCGTCGCGCGCGAACATTTCGACATAGGCCAGCATGTGGTGGCCGAAGCTCACCGGCTGGGCCACCTGCAGGTGCGTGAACCCCGGCAGGATGACCTCGACATTTTTTTCGGCGATGTCGACCAGCGCCTTCTGCAGGTCGGCCAGCAGGACCATGATCAGGTCGATCTCGCCGCGCAGCCACAGGCGCACGTCGGTGGCGACCTGGTCGTTGCGGCTGCGCCCGGTGTGCAGGCGTTTGCCGGCGTCACCGACCAGCTGGGTCAGGCGCGCCTCGATGTTCAGGTGCACGTCCTCCAGGTCCAGCTTCCACTCAAAGCTGCCGGCTTCGATGTCTTTGGTGATCTGCGCCAGCCCCTGCTGGATGGCCGCATGGTCGTCAGCCTCCAGAATGCCCTGCGCGGCCAGCATCTCGGCATGGGCCAGCGAGCCGGCGATGTCGGCCTGCCACAGGCGCTTGTCGAAAAACACGCTGGCGGTGTAACGCTTGACCAGGTCGCTCATGGGCTCGGAGAACAGGGCGGACCAGGCTTGGGACTTTTTATCGAGTTGACTCACGGGAGGCTTTCTGTGGAGGACCGTCTGGCGGCAGCGATGGCGTCTCGCGCTGACAACATTATTCGGGAAAGTACGGGTCTGGCGCCGGTTTTAGGCGGCTGGCCGGTGCAATACTCATGAATCTGATTTTATCTGCGTGCCTGACGGGCCGGAAAGCCGGCCGGCAGGCCACGCCAATTGTCCCCAGGACCCCGATCAGGAGCTGCCGGCTGACTGTTTTATGAGTACCAAGACCGACCTGTCCTCCTTTGCCGAGTCCACCATGCTGGGCGGCGTCAGCCAGTCCGGCGACGAGCCGGTGCGGCTGGCGGCCCGGGTCATCGTGTTCGACGCCTGCAATGTCGGTGTGGTGCTGCGTGCCGTGCTGTTCACCGAGGCGGTGGTGGGGGTGGGCGCCATGTTCATGGCGACAGGTTTTGTCGACTGGCTGCTGCGGTTTTCGCTGCTGACCGGCGGGGTGTTGCCGGCCACGCTGTCCTGGCTGATCGTGGCCTGCGTGCTGAAGGGGACGCTGGCGCGCCTGGCGACGCCGGCGCAGTGGGTGGCCGGCATCGTCATGGGGGCGCTGGCGGGCCTGTACGGCTGCGGCCTGCTGGCGGTGATGGGCCTGCTCACACCTGCACCCTGGGCGGCCAGTGCGGCCGCCGGGGCGCTGCTGTCCTCGGTGCTGGTGGCCGGCCTGGTCTGGCGCGCCAAGGCCCGCACCCCGGCGGCCACTGCGGCGCGCCTGGCCGAACTGCAGTCGCGCATCCGGCCGCACTTCCTGTTCAACACGCTCAACAGCGCCATCGCCCTGGTGCGCGCCGAGCCGGCCAAGGCCGAGTCGGTGCTGGAAGACTTGAGCGAGCTGTTTCGCCACGCGCTGGCGGATTCCACCGAATCCGTGACGCTGGGGCAGGAGATCGCGCTGGCGCAGCGTTACCTGGCGATCGAGCAGATCCGTTTCGGGGATCGCCTGCAGGTGCAGTGGAGCCTGGACCCCGAGGCCAATGCCGCCAAATTGCCGCCGCTGCTGCTGCAGCCGCTGGTCGAAAACGCGGTGCGCCATGGCGTGGAGCCCAGTGCCGCGGGCGCGCAGGTGAAAATATCCACAGCCCGCCGCGGCGGCATGGTGGTGCTCAAGGTCACCAATTCGTCCCCGGCCGGCGTCGGTGAGCGCGGCCACGGGCTGGCGCTGGCCAATGTGCGGGAGCGCCTGGCGCTGTTGCACGATGTCCAGGCGCAGTTCAAGACGGTGTTTCGCGACGGCATGTTTCAGGTGAGGCTGGAGATTCCCCTATGAGTACAACCCTCAGGGCATTGATCGTGGATGACGAGGCGCTGGCGAGGTCGCGCCTGCGTACCCTGCTCGGCGACTGCACCGCGCCGGCCGCCAGCGTGACGGCCGAGGCTGCGCACGCGGTGCAGGCCATGGACGCGCTGCGCCGCGAGGTCTTCGACGTGGTGCTGCTGGACGTGCGCATGCCCGGCGCCGACGGCATCACGCTGGCCCAGACCATTGCCCAGTTGCCGCAACCGCCGGCGGTGGTGTTCATCACGGCGCATTCCGAACATGCGGTCAAGGCCTTCGAGCTGGAGGCCGTCGACTACCTGACCAAACCGGTGCGGCTCGAAAGACTGCAGCAGGCGCTACAAAAAGTGGAGCGTCTTTCGCAGGCGAGCAAAGGGCTGCAGCCCGATATGCATGAGGAATGCCTGATCATCCAGGACCGCGGGCGAACCGAACGGGTGCCGTTGGCCGAGGTGCTGTACCTCAAGGCCGAGCTCAAGTACATCACCGTGCGGACCCATGCCAAGAGCTACATCCTCGACGGCAGCCTCAATGAGCTGGAAGAGCGTTACCCGCAGTTCATGCGTGTCCACCGCAATGCGCTGGTGGCCAGGCGCGCCGTGCGCGCGCTGGAAAAACACTTCGATCCGGAGGAAGGCGAAGGCTGGGCAGTGCGCCTCAACGGCATCGACGAACTGCTGGCGGTATCGCGGCGCCAGCTCAGCACGGTGCGGGAAGCCATTGCGGGTTGATGCCTGCCCAGGCAGGTGTTTACCCGCTGCGTCCGCAGCCGGTAGCGTCCCGCGCAGGCGTCCTACACCGCCGGCGACCGCCTTCTGCTGAAATAGGCAAGGATCAACGCGCGCCACCCCCGGGACCCGACGAGGAGAAACCAAAGTGAACGACAACCATCTGCCCGGGGACCCGCCTGCCGACCAGGAGGTCACGACCTTCCCGGAGCCGGAACGCCTGATGCTGCACATGCCGGTCGACATCCGCAGCATGTCGCTGATGGTGCTGGCGGCGCTGGGCCTGCTGTTTGTGCTGCACTGGGCCAAGGCGGTGTTTATTCCGGTGATGCTCAGCGTGCTGTTCAGTTATGCGTTTTCGCCGGTGGTCAACTGGCTGGAGCTGCGGCGCGTGCCGCGCTGGCTGGGATCGGCGGTGCTGCTGCTGTCCATCCTCGGCGCCATCGGCACCACCGCTTATGCGCTCAGCGACGAGGCCGTGGCCATGGTGGAGTCGCTGCCGGTCGCTGCCCAGAAATTCCGCAATGCCCTCAAGCGGACCAGCGGAAAGTCCACCAGCACGCTGGACACCGTGCAAAAGGCGGCAACGCAAATCGAGCAGGCCGCCCAGGAAGGTGCGGCTCCCGGCACCACCCGGGGTGTCACGCGGGTGGTGGTCGAGAAGGCCGGGTTCAACGTCAAGGACTATCTCTGGAGTGGCACCATCGGCCTGATCGCCCTGGTCGGCCAGGCCACGGTGGTGATCTTCCTGACTTACTTCCTGATGCTGTCGGGCGATACCTTCCGCCGCAAGATGCTCAAGCTGGCCGGCCCCAGCCTCAGCAGCAAAAAAATCACGCTGCAGGCCCTGCATGAAATCACCGGGCAGATCCAGCGTTACCTGCAGGTGCAACTGCTGACCAGCGCGCTGGTCGGCGTGCTGACCTGGCTGGCCTTGCTGGCCATCGGCCTGGAAAATTCAGCGGTCTGGGGCATTGCCGCGGGCGTGCTCAACCTGGTGCCCTATGTGGGTTCCCTGATCACGGCGGCTGCCTCGGCACTGGTCGGTTTCCTGCAGTTCGGCTCGCTCAACATGGCGCTGCTGGTGGGCAGTGCCTCGCTGGTCATCCATACCATCGTCGGCAACATCGTCACGCCCTGGCTCACCAGCCGGGCCAGCCGGCTCAGTCCGGTGGCGGTGTTTGTGGCGCTGCTGGCCTGGGGCTGGCTCTGGGGCGTCTGGGGCCTGCTGCTGGGCATCCCGATCATGATGATGGTCAAGTCGGTGTGTGACCGGGTGGATGACCTGAAGCCGGTGGGGGAGTTTTTGGGATCGTGAAAATGGCCCCCACGCTCCGCACTGCGTGTCGTCGCTGCCCCCCGAGGGGGCGCATTTTTCCTTGGGACGGCCCTGCGGAAAAACAGGGCCACGCTCCGCACTGCGTGTCGTCGCTGCACCTTGCAGGCCGCTGCTCGCCGCAGGCTTCGCTTCTGGCGCCTGTCCGAACCTGCTCAAGCAGGTTCGGAGCCGCAGCCACCAGCCCCGAGGGGGCGCATTTTTCCTTGGGGCGGCCCTGCGGAAAAACAGGGCCCCGCGCTCGACTCGGCGGAACAACATGGCCCCACGTCGTTGCAGGGGTCTCCAGCAACATTTTGACGCGGGCCTTGCCGCGCTTTATCCTCGCCTCGTGTGCAGCGTGATTTTGCGCTTGCGCCAGCCCTAATCACGGAAACGCACTGATGGACCTCCTTCTTGACCCGAATATCTGGATCGCCTTCGCGATGCTCACTGCGCTGGAGATCGTGCTGGGCATCGACAACATCATCTTCATTTCGATTCTGGTGGGCCGGCTGCCGCCGGAATTGCGTGACAAGGCGCGGCGTCTCGGCCTCGGTTTTGCGATGGTCTCCCGGCTCGCGCTCCTGTTTACCCTGAGCTGGGTGATCGGCCTGACCGCGGATCTTTTCAGTTTTGCCGGGCAAGGGATCAGCGGTCGTGACCTGGTGTTGCTGCTGGGCGGGCTGTTCCTGCTCTACAAGGCCACCCATGAAATTTTCCTGGAAGTCGAGGCGCGTGAACAGCCGCATGCGCCCGCTGCGGATGCAGCCGCGATCAAGGCGGCCGGCAGAAAACTGTTCTGGATGGTGATCGGCCAGATCGCCGTGATCGACATTGTTTTTTCCCTCGATTCGGTGATCACTGCGGTGGGCATGGTCGATGAGATCAGCGTGATGGTGGCTGCCGTGATCACCTCCGTGGGTGTGATGCTTGTCGCCGCCAAGCCGATAGGCGAGTTCGTGGACCGTCACCCCTCGGTCAAGGTGCTCGCGCTGGCCTTTCTGGTCATGATCGGCATGGCGCTGACCGCCGAAGCGTTCGATCAGGCGGTGCCCAAGGGCTATATCTACGCGGCCATGGCCTTCTCGCTGGTGGTCGAAGCACTGAATATCCGGGCCCGCAGCAAGCGGCGGGCTGCGCAGGCAGGACAGCCCTGAACGGTCGCCCCGTGCATTGCCAGCCCGCAGCGGCAGCACGGCCGGCCAGCGGCCCAGGGCGGTGAACTTGCCGCAGCCCCTCGGCTTTTTTGCCGGCCGCTGGCAGGGACGTGTGGCACTGCCCGTGCTGTTCTGGCGCGACATGCTGATGGTCGGCAGTGGCATCAATCTCGCCGCGGGCTTTGTGGTCCTGATGCTGCTCGCCCAGGGCGTGTCGCTGGGCCTGGCGATCGCGCTGCATGTCCTGCCCTTGCCCTACAACCTGTTCCTGGCCATGGCAGTCTGGCGCTCACCTCAGGCAAGCATGCTCACGACATCGGCCGCTGCGCTCTGGCTGGTGTTGTTCACCGTGGTGTGAGGCCTGCGCAGGTCGGCCGGCCCGTGGGTCCGGCCACAGCTCGCTGTGGCTGGTCAAATCGCACGCCAGCCCCCGCCCGCCATGCGTAGCCAGCTATCAATTCGATAGTGAGCGAGGGCGGGGGGCTCAGGTCACGGCTGGCGCGGCATCGAATACCACGCGGTAGCAGCGGCTGAAACCGGCCGGCGCCGGCACCTGCGCAAACCGGGCGTTGTGAATCGCCGCAATTTTTTCCACCACGCGATGGCCCGAGCCCAGGCCCAGGGCGGGGTGGCGCGGGGCGCTGGCTGGCGCGTCGTTGACCTGGCCCGCGGTATCACACACCTGCAGCCAGCGCGCCTGCGGGTCGAGTTGCACCTCGATGCTGGTGCCGGCCGGCGTGTGGCTCAGCGCGTTTTCAATCAGGTTGCGCAGCACCAGACCCAGTAGCACCGGATGGCCGGCCAGGGGAAAGGGCCCGGGGCTGGCCAGGGCCAGCTCATGGCCGCTGTCGAGGGCGGCCTGACCGAAGCTGCCGACCTCGGCCCGGGCAATCGCATCCAGGTCCACCGCCTGCATGGCTTCGACCAGCTCGGTGCGGCTGGCGCGGGCCAGTGCCAGCAGATTGGACAGGACCTGGCCGGCGCGCAGGGCGTCGCGCTCCAGCTGTACCAGCAGCTGTTCGTTGCCGCCGCCCGGGCCCGCCTCGCGCAGCGCGTGCGCCTGCAGCGTGAGTGAGGCCAGCGGCGTGCGCAGCTCGTGCGCAAGCTCGCTCGCCAGGTCCCGCTCGCGCGACACGGCCGCCTGGTAACGCGCTGCCAGCGTGTTGATCGAATTCACCACGGCCGTGAATTCGCGCTGCGGGTGCGGGCTGCGCAGCGGCGCGGGCTGGTGGATGTCCAGCCCGTCGACCTCGCGCGCCAGCGCATACAACGGCCGCAGCCCGCGGCGTATCGCCAGGCCCAGCGCCAGCGCCACCACCGGCAGCAACCAGAAGCCGGGCTCGGCCACCTGTTCGGCAATGTCCCGCGCCAGGTCGTCGCGCTCGCTGATGCCCACCAGCACCATCACCTTTTTCTGCCGCGCCGGCCCGTCCCAGCGTGAAAAGGCGCGCCATGCTGCCGGCGGTGCGCCCAGTTGCAGGGTTTCAAAACCTTCGTCCGGCTTGAAGGCGACCGCGGGGGCCTCGCCGATGCGCAGCTGCAGTTCACCGGCGGCATTCCATACCACCACACTCATGGAGCGCTGGTAGTCATGGCTCTTCAGCCGGGACGGGCCTGGCAGGCTGGCCAGGTCGCCCGGCGAACTCACGGGACCGGGGTTCTGCGCCAGTTGCAGCAGCGCCACGCTGGCCAGGTGGCCGTCGGTCAGCTCGTCGGCTTCATGGATGCCTGTCTTGTAGCCCAGCACCACAAAGCCGCCCCAGACGATCAGCAGGGCGCCTAAGGCCCAGGCCATCAGGCTCAGCGTCAGCGAGCGCTGCAGCTTCATGCCTTGTCCTCGGGAACAAAATACCCGACGCCGCGCAGGGTGCGAATGACGGTGTCTCCGAGTTTTCTGCGCAGGTGGTGCACATGGACCTCCACCGCATTGCTGTCCAGCGCCTTGTCCCAGCTGTACAGCCGGGCCTCGATCTGCGGGCGCGACAACACGCGCGGCCGCACCTCGAGCAGCGCCAGCAGCACACCGAACTCCCGCGCGGACAGCTCCACCGGGTGGCCGTCCCGCCGCACGCTGCGGCTGGCGGGATCGATTTCCAGCGCCCCCGCATGGATCAGCGGTTGCGCGCGCCCGACCGAGCGCCGGCGCAGCGCGCGCATGCGGGCCGCCAGCTCATCGGGGTCAAAAGGTTTGGTCACATAGTCGTCGGCACCCATGTCCAGGCATTCGATGCGCGCGGCGACCTGGTCGCGCGCCGTCATCACCAGCACCGGCGTCGACGCGTCGGGCAGCCGGCCGGCCGGTGCCCTGCGCAGCCGCCGCAGCACCTCGGCGCCGTCGCCGTCGCGCAGGCCCAGGTCCAGCAGCACCAGGTCAAACGGCTCGACACACAGCGCGGTCCAGGCGCTTTCCACGCTGTCCGTCAGGTCCACGGCCCAGCCGAGCTGGCCCAGGTGGGCCTGCAGTCCGGTGGCAATGCCTTCATCGTCTTCAACAACCAGTACACGCATGCCGCATTGTGCGTGAGGAAGGCTTAAGGCGGACTTAAGGAATGGCGCACAAGCTGCGCACATGCAAACATTTTCCAACCGGCAAGTCGCAGCCGTCACCGCGGCGCTGGCCCTCTTGCTGCTGGCCTGGGATGTCTCGGGGCTGGATCTCGCGACCGCCCACTGGTTCGGCGGCGCCGGCGGCTTTCCGCTGCGCGACAACGGCTGGCTCAGTGAGGTCATGCACGACGGCGCCAGGCGGCTGGCCTGGGGTTTCGCTGTGTCCCTGTGTGTGGCGGTCTGGTGGCCGCTTGGCCCGCTTCGGCGCCTGACTTTCCATCGCCGCCTGCAACTGGCTGTGACGCCGCTGCTGGCTGTGCTCGCGGTCAGCGCCCTCAAGTCGGTCAGCAGCACCAGCTGCCCCTGGGGGCTGGCCGATTTCGGGGGTGTGGCGCACTACACGCCGCACTGGGGCCAGGTGTTCATGCCGGACGGCGGCAGCGGCCGCTGCTTTCCGGCGGGGCATGCCGCCTCGGGCTTTGCCTTCGTGGGCGGGTACTTCGCGTTTCGTGAAGCCGCACCGGCCATCGCCCGGCGCTGGCTGGCCGCCTCGCTGCTGGCTGGCGCGGTGCTGGGGCTGGGGCAGCAGATACGCGGCGCGCATTTCACCAGCCATACCCTGTGGACAGCGTTCATCTGCTGGTGTGTGGCCTGGGCCGTGGACGGGCTGTGCGCGCGCATCAGCGCCAGCGCAATGTGCGCAGATCGGGGCGAGACGGTATGAATACGCGGATGGCCAAGCCGTCGCAGCCTGCCGGGTGGCACCCGGGCGGGCTGGTTGTCGCCGCCAGCTTCTGGCTCGCCACGGTCGCCAACCTGCCGCTGTGGCTGGCGATGCGCGACCTGGGCCTGTTCGCGCAGTCCGGTGGCTGGCTTTTCGCGCTCGCCTTTGCCCTGATCATCGCCGCCTGCCTGACCGGCATGGTGAGCCTGCTGGCCTGGCGCTGGACGCTCAAACCGGTGCTGGCGCTGTTGTTGCTGGCATCGGCTGTCGGCGGCTACTTCATGCTGGCCTACCACGTGGTGATCGACACGTCGATGATCGTCAACGCCCTGCAGACCAACACCGGCGAGGTGCGTGACCTGCTGAGCCTGAAACTGGCTGCAGCCCTGCTGCTGCTGGGCGTGCTGCCTGGCGCGGTGTTGTGGCGCTGGCCGGTGGATTACGGTCGCTGGCCGCGGCGCAGCCTGCACAACGTGCTGCAGGCGGGGGCCGCGCTGCTGTTGCTGGTCCTGCTGGTGCTGGCCAGCTTCAGTCCGCTGGCCTCGACCATGCGCAACCACAAGCAGCTGCGTTACCTCGTGAACCCGCTCAACACCGTGTACGCGCTGGGCTACCTGGCCGGCCAGCCGCTGCGGCAGGGCGACACCGCGCTGCAGCCGCTGGGCCTGGACGCCCAGGCGCTGCCGGCAACCGCCGGGCGCCCACCGCTGCTGGTGCTGGTGCTCGGGGAAACCGGGCGCAGTGGCAACTTCGGCATCAATGGGTATGCGCGCAACACCACGCCCGAACTGGCGCGGCAGGACGTGGCCAGCTTTCACAATGCCTGGTCCTGCGGCACCAGCACCGCGGCATCGGTGCCCTGCATGTTCTCCGGCCTGGGACGCCAGGGGTTTGAGGCGCACAGGCAACATTCGGAAGGGCTGCTCGACGTGATCCAGCATGCCGGCATGGCGGTGCTCTGGGTCGACAACCAGTCCGGCTGCAAGGGCACCTGCGACCGCGTGACCACGGTGGCCACCGGCGAGCAGGCCCATCCGCAACTGTGCCCGGACGGGCAGTGCTTCGACGGCATCATGCTCGAGGGGCTGGACCGGCGCATCGCGGCCTTGCCGGCCGCGCGCCGTGAACGCGGCGTGGTTGTCGTGCTGCACCAGATGGGCAGCCACGGCCCGGCCTACCACCTGCGCTCTCCGGCTGCGCTCAAGCGCTTCAGTCCCGAATGCACGGGCAACGACCTGCAGGGCTGCAGCAGTGAAGCGCTGCTCAACGCCTACGACAACTCGATCGCCTACACCGACCATTTCCTGGCATCGACCATCGCCTGGCTCTCGCAGCAGCAGGCGGCCTACGACCCGGCCATGGTCTACGTGGCAGACCACGGGGAATCGCTGGGCGAGAACAATCTCTACCTGCACGGCATGCCTTACCTGATTGCGCCTGATGTGCAGAAACATGTGCCGTGGATCACCTGGGTGTCGCTGGGCTTTGCCAGGCGGACCGCCCTGGCCACCCCCTGCCTGCGCGATCGGGCCGACCAGCCGGTCTCGCACGACAACTACTTTCACTCGGTGCTGGGCTTGCTGGGCATCCAGACGCGTGTCTACCAGCGCGCGCTCGATGTGTATGCCCCCTGCATGCTGACCCCGGCAGACGAAGTGGCGGGCCTGGCAACAGCCCGGGGTTGAGGGTCGAATCGCGCGCCAGCCCTTGCCCGGTGTGCGTAACAAACTATAAATTCGATAGCGTACCGAAGATCAGCCGAGGTCGATCACGCTGGCCAGACGCAGACCGGCCGACGCGGCGTAGTCGGCCACCACCCAGGCGCGCCGGGCCGAACTGGCGGCCTGCTCCAGCAGGCCCATTACACAGGCGATGGAGCGCTTGTCCAGCGCCGCGAACGGCATGTCGAGCAAGCTGAGCGACGCGCCCGAAGCGAAGGCGGCGGCCAGGAAAACCTTGCGCTTCGAGCCGGTGGACAGCATGAAAAGCTGCTTGCCCATCTGCTCGTCCAGCGCCAGGCCGTCCACGATGCGGCGCAGTTCCTGCGTATCGAAACCAGGATAACGCTGCCGCTGCGCCTCGAAGTACTGCGGCGGTGTCAAGGCGTCGAAGGCCTCCGTGCGCGGTTCGGTGAAAAACACCTGCGCCCGGTAGGCCTCCGGCGCATCGCGCAGGGACAGGCCGTGGAGATGCAACTCGCCCGCCTGTGCCGGCAACTGTCCGGCCAGCAGCCGCAACAAGCTGGTTTTGCCGCTTCCGTCATCGCCGCGAACCAGGGTGAGCCCGGGCGGGATGTCGGCCGACCAGTGGCTGAACAGGGCGCGCCCCGGGTGCGAAAAACACACATCGCGCGCTTGCAGCAGGGCGAGTTGATGTGGAGGTGCTTGATGGGGTTGCGTCATCTGCTGATTGGACATGAATTCGGCGGCTTGTGACAAGCGCCGCAAGGGCCTGCCCATGGCCGGGGTCCCATCCAGCGGGTGAGCACCTCGGCAGCGACTGAATCCGGAAAAATTGACCGCAGTCAAGAACATCGTGTCAGGTGAGGGTCGACTCTTGACGCGGGTCAAGCGTGCTTCATGGCTGGCAGGTTCACGATGCATCCAGGGTTTGCAGAAGACTTTTTGCAGTACCCCTGTGTGCATACCGGAACCCTGTGTGGGCGACGGCCGCGGCCGCACCCGGTGCCGTGTCCCGCCTGCAAGTTCGCGAAGGAGACATTCATGGCTTCCATCAAGGTCACAGCTACCGCGCCCGGCCCCGCCTCACGTTGCTACCGGCTGACCCCCGGGGGCCGGGCCTGCCTGGACCGGGACGGCAAAAAAGAGGCGCAAACCACGGGCGCGCTGTCACCCTATCTGCGCGATGTGCTGGAGATGTGTGGCCCGGGGGTGTGGTTCCAGCAGTTGCGGCAGTTCATGCCGCCGCGCTCACTCGACGAATCGCTGCGTTCACTGCTGGCGCTGGGCCTGATCGAAACCGTGGCACCGGACGAGGCACCGCGTGAGGTGCAGCCTGCGCGGCGCCGCACGGCGTCCATGTTTGGCGACCTGACACGCGCCTGAGTTCGTGCCGGCGTGCCCCGGCCTATGGATCGCGGCGTGCCGCAGCACGACCGCGGCATTCCCGCGCCTGGGGTTTTGATCACGACAGCAGGTAGCGCGCCGCTTGCGGCGGCATAATGGTGACTGGTCCCTGAACCGGACCGGGCCGGGTTTTCCTGAAGCTGTCGCACGTCGATTCCTGAACACCACTTTTCATCTTTATGAGCGAAATGCAAGTACCTCAAGATCTCAGGACTTTCATCCTGATGAGCGTGGGGTCCGTGCCTTATCTCGAAGCGATGCTGCTGCTCAGGCGTGAGCCCGAACTGCCCTGGGATGCGCGCCGGCTGGCCCGCCGCCTGTACGTTGCCGACAAGAAATCGGAAGAGCTGCTGCAGGCCCTGCTGGATGCCGGCATTGTGGTGCCGACCGAGGATGGCAACGCCGACTTTTGTTATCGGCCCCGAACCCCCGAGCTTGCTGCCATGGTGGATCGCCTGGCGGCGTTTTATGCTTCCAACCTGGTGGATGTGACCCACCTGATTCACGCGACCCACGAACGCAAGGCAGAAAAGTTTGCCAATGCGTTCATTTGGCGAAAGAAGCCCGATGCCTGAACTCATTTACCTCCTGTGCGCGGTCACATCGCTGATCTGCGCCTGGCTGTTGTTGCGCAGCTACCGCCGCACCCGGTTCCCCTTGTTGTTCTGGAGCGGGCTGTGCTTTTCGGCGCTGGCGCTCAACAACCTGCTGCTTGTGCTCGACAAACTGGTCTTTCCGGCTGTTGACTTCTCGATCGTGCGCGTGTCTTTGGCGCTGGCGGCGCTGTTGCTGCTGCTGTTCGGGCTGATCTGGCAGGACGACTAGGAAATAAGGGGGGAACACACCATGGAAAATTTTCTCTCGGGCGCCGTTGCGCTGGCCTCGCTGGCCGTAGGCCTTTTTTTCTTCCGGTTCTGGTGGAAAAGCAGGGACCGCTTCTTCCTGTATTTCGCGGTCTCGTTCTGGCTGGAGGCTGTGAACCGCAGCTACCTGGTGCTGGGTGGTGAGATGCGCGAGGACTTCCCCGTTTATTACAGCATCCGGCTGGTCAGCTACGGCCTGATCCTGCTGGCCATCTGGGACAAGAATCGCCCGCCGCGTCGGGCCGGGGGCGACTCCTAGGACTTTGCCCCGGCGCCGGCTGCCACCGTGTCCAGCAGGTCAAACAGCACGGCCGGATCCACCGGCTTGACCAGGTGCTGGTCAAAACCGGCTTCGTCCGAGCGGCGCCTGTCATCGGCCTGGCCCCAGCCGGTGCAGGCCACAATGGTGCGGGCCGCACCGCCTGCCTGGGCGCGGATTTGCGCGCAGGCCTCGTAGCCGTTGAGTTTGGGCATGCCGATGTCGAGAAGCACGACCTGAGGATCAAAGTCGGCGGCGGCGTCCACGGCAGCCTGGCCATCGTTCGCCTGTCGCACCGTGTGGCCCATCAGCTCGAGCAGGCTGGCCAGGGTGGCGCAGGCGTCCTGGTTGTCATCGGCAATCAGGATGCGGAGTTCTCCGGCGGCCGTGAAGCTGTCGGCCCCCGGATCCCGGGCAACCGGGTCCGACGGCGCGGTGGAAGGTGGTGCCGCAAGCGGAAGCCGCACCTCGAATTCGCTGCCGAGTCCCGGTCCGTCGCTGCGCGCCAAGACCGTGCCACCGTGCATTTCGACCAGGCGCTGGGTCAGCGACAGGCCGATGCCGAGGCCGCCACGCGAGCGCGACAGCGCGGTCTCGACCTGGGAAAACAGCTCGAAGACACTTTGCAGCCGGTCGGCGGGAATGCCTATGCCGCTGTCCTTCACCGTCACCACCATGTCGTTGCCGACCTGCCTGGCCTTGACCTCGATACGCCCGCCGCGGTCCATGTACTTGGCGGCGTTGTTCATCAGGTTCATGAAGGCCTGCGTCAGCCGGGTACGGTCCGCATGCAGCGACAGCTGCTCGCCCGGCAGGGACAGCACCAGCTGGTGCCCGCACTCGTCGATCAGCGGGCGGCTGCATTCCACCGCATCGCGCAGCACTTCTTCGGCCGTGAACCAGTCCTGGCGCAACTCGATCTTGCCCTGGTTGATGCGGCTCACGTCCATCAGGTCATCGATCAGGCGGCTCATGGCCTGCACCTGGCGGTCTATCACTTCGGCGCTCCATTGCAGCTCCGGCGAGGCCAGGCCCTTCAATCGCAGCAGCTGCACCGCATTGCGCACCGGTGCCAGCGGGTTCCTCAGTTCATGGGCCAGCGTGGCCAGGAACTCGTCCTTGCGGCGATTGGCGTCCCGCAGCTCGGCCTCGCGCAATGCCAGGGTGTTGGTGCGCTCGGTGACGCGCCGGTCCAGCGTCTCGTTGAGCTCGCGCAGGCGGTCTTCGGCCTTGCGGCGTTCGCCGATCTCCGTCGTCAGTGTGCGATTGGCCAGCTCGAGGGCCCGGCCCTTGGAAAACAGTTCGGCAAACACCGCGACCTTGGAGCGCAGCACCGCCGTGTTCACCGGCTTGTGCAGGTAATCCACCGCGCCGCTGCCGTAGCCCTCCAGGATGTGCTGGTCCTCGTTGTAGTAGGCCGTCAGGAAGATGATGGGCACCCGCGCCGTTTTTTTGCGTTCCTTGATGATCTGCGCCAGTTCAAAACCGGTCATGCCGGGCATGCGCACATCCAGCACCAGCACCGCGAATTCATCGGCCATCAGCGCCAGCAGGGCTTCCTGGCCCGAGAGGGCGCGCACCAGCCGGTAGCCCGGATCATCCAGGATGGATTCCAGAACGGTCAGGTTTCTCGGCTCGTCGTCGACGATCAGGATATTGACCTGGTCGGCAGGCGCGGCTGCCGCTGCGGCCGGGGAAAGGGAGCTATTCACGTGGGGCCTGGTCTGGTTGGGTGGATCAACGGAACAGCCAGACCCGCATCAGCGACAGCAACTGGTTGGTGTTGACCGGCTTGGCAATGTAATCGCTGGCGCCGGCATCGAGGCATTTCTCGCGGTCGCCTTTCATGGCCTTCGCGGTCAGCGCCAGGATGGGCAACGTGCGGAACTGCGGGTCCTTGCGGATCTCGCGCATGGTCTCATAACCGTCCATCTCGGGCATCATGATGTCCATCAGCACCATCACGATGTCGGGCGTGCTCTTGATGATGTCTATGGCCTGGCGGCCGTTGGTGGCACTGACCACCTCGACCTCGTGGTTCTCCAGCACCGAGGTCAGCGCGAAGATGTTACGCGCGTCGTCGTCGACCACCAGCACTTTGCGCCCGCGCAGGACCTCGGCCGAGTTGTGCAGACGCTCCAGCATTTCCTGCTTTTGCGGCGGCAGCCCGGTCACCACGCGGTGCAGGAACAGCGCCGTTTCGTCCAGCAGCCGCTCGGGCGAGCGCACATCCTTGAGCACAATGCTTTTTGCCATCGAATGCAGCCGGGCCTGCTCGTCGCGGCTCAAGTCCTTGCCGGTAAACACCACCACCGGCACGGCGATCAGGTCCGGATCGGCATGCACCTTTTCGAGCAGTTCAAAGCCGCTCATGTCAGGCAGCCGCAGGTCCAGCACGACGCAGTCGAAGGCCTCCTGCTTCATCGCGGCCAGTGCCTCGCTGCCGCTGCCGGCCGCCACGATCTCGATGTCGTCATGGCCGAGCAGCTCGAGCACGGCATTGCGTTCGATGTCGTTGTCCTCCACCACCAGCAGGCGCTTGGTTCGCGGCTCGGTGAACTCCTTGATGCGGTCGAAGGCCGCTTCGAGGCTGGCAGTCGTGGGCTCCTTGACCAGGTAGGCAAAGGCGCCCCGCGACAGGCCGTGCTGGCGCTCTTCTTCCAGTGTCACGATCTGCACCGGGATATGCCGCGTGGCCGGGTCCAGCTTGAGCTGGTTCAGGACAGTCCAGCCCAGCATGTCCGGCAGGAAGATGTCCAGCGAAATCGCCGAAGGCCGGTACTGGCGTGCCAGTACCAGGCCGTGGGCGCCGCGTGTCGCGACAATGCCCTTGAAGCCCTTGTCCCTGGCCAGGCCGAGCAGGATGCGCGCATAGTGCGGGTCGTCTTCCACGATCAGCAGCACCGGCTCGCCGGTGGCGATGCTGTCCCGGTCGTCGGCGATGGTTTCCTCGCGGGCCGCGGGCAGGGCGGTGACCGAGCGCTGATTGTCGGGCGTTGCAGCCCCGGACGGCAGGGTCGCGGCGCCGTCCGAGCCGACATAGTGCAGCGGCAGGTACAGCGTGAAACAGCTGCCCTTGCCGTGAACGCTGTTCAGCCGGATCTCGCCCCCCAGCAGCACCGCCAGTTCACGGCTGATGGCCAGGCCCAGGCCGGTGCCGCCGTACTTGCGCGAGGTGCCGGCATCGGCCTGCTGGAAGGCCTCGAAGATCAGGCGCTGCTTCTCGGGTGCCACGCCGATGCCGGTGTCTTCGACGGCGAAGGCCACCACCTGCTGGGCCTGGCTCAGCACCGGGTGATCGGGGGTCCAGCCTTCGGTAGCCAGGCCGACGCGGACTTCCACCTGGCCCTGCGAGGTGAACTTGACGGCGTTGGACAGCAGGTTCTTGAGCACCTGCTGCAGGCGCTTGGGATCGCTGTCCATGGAGCGCGGCAGGTCGTCGGAGAACCGGATGTGGAAGGGCAGGTTCTTGGCCTCGGCCACATGGCGGAAGTTGCGGTCGATGTTGTCGCGCAGGCCGGCAAACGAAATCTCCTCGACCTCCACCGTGACCGTGCCCGACTCGATCTTGGACAGGTCCAGAATGTCGTTGATCAGGTGCAGCAGGTCGCTGCCGGACGAGTTGATGTTGCGGGAAAACTCCACCTGCTTGGGTGACAGCGTTCCGGGCGCGTTTTCCGCCAGTTGCTGGCTCAGGATCAGGATGGAGTTCAGCGGCGTGCGCAGCTCGTGCGACATGTTGGCCAGGAACTCCGATTTGTACTTGGACGTCAGCGCCAGCTCGGACGCTTTTTCCTCGAGCGCGCCGCGCGCCTGTTCGACCTCGCGGTTCTTGCGTTCGACCTCGGCATTCTGCTCGGCGAGCAGGCGCGCCTTGGTTCCGAGTTCCTCGTTGGTTTGCTGCAGCTCGCTTTGCCGCGACTGCAACTCCACCGTCAGCTGTTGCGACTGGGTCAGCAGGCCCTCGGTGCGCATGGTCGCCTCGATGGTGTTGAACACCGCGCCGATGTTCAGCGCGAGCTGGTCCAGGAAGTTGAGGTTGATGGTGGAAAACGGGTGCAGCGAAGCCAGCTCGATCACGGCCTTGGTTTCGTTCTCGAACAGCACCGGTAGTACCACGACACTGACGCGTCGCGACTCGCCGAGACTGGACGCCACGGTGACAAAGTCGGACGGCGCGTCGGCGATCAGGATGCGGCGTTTCTCCACTGCGCACTGGCCCACCAGGCCTTCGCCGAGGCTGATGGTTTCTGCCAATTTGACGGAACCCGCCTGGGCGTAACTCGACAGCAGGGTCATCTCGCCGTCGCTGACGGTGCCGCTGCAGTGATAGACGGTGCCCTGGTGCGCATGGACCAGCAGCGCCAGTTCCGACAGCAGCAGCTTGCCGACGGTGTTGAGTTCGCGCTGGCCCTGCAACATGCCGGTGAAGCGCGCCAGGTTGGTCTTGAGCCAGTCCTGCTCGCGGTTGCTTTCCGTGGTCTCGCGCAGGTTCGAGATCATGGTGTTGATGTTGTCCTTGAGTTCGGACACCTCGCCCTTGGCATCGACCTGGATGGAGCGCGTCAGGTCGCCCTTGGTCACGGCGGTGGCGACCTCGGCAATCGCGCGCACCTGGGTGGTCAGGTTGGCCGCCAGCAGGTTGACGTTGCCGGTCAGGTCTTTCCAGGTGCCGGCCGCGCCCGGCACGTTGGCCTGCCCGCCGAGGCGCCCGTCCACGCCGACCTCGCGCGCCACGTTGGTCACCTGGTCGGCAAAGGTCGCCAGCGTGTCGGTCATGCCGTTGATGGTGTCGGCCAGCGCCGCCACCTCGCCCTTGGCCTGCACCGTCAGGCGCTGGGTCAGGTTGCCGTTGGCCACGGCCGTCACCACCTTCACGATGCCGCGCACCTGCTCGGTCAGGTTGGAGGCCATGAAGTTGACGTTGTCGGTCAGGTCCTTCCAGGTGCCGCCCACGCCGCCGACCTGCGCCTGGCCGCCGAGTTTGCCTTCGGTGCCGACCTCCCGCGCCACCCGCGTCACCTCGCCGGCGAAGGAGTTGAGCTGGTCCACCATGGTGTTGATGGTGTTCTTGAGTTCGAGGATTTCGCCTTTCACGTCCACCGTGATCTTGCGGTTCAGGTCCCCGCGCGCCACGGCGGTGGTCACTTCCGCGATGTTGCGCACCTGCGAAGTCAGGTTGGCGCCCATGGTGTTGACCGAGTCGGTCAAATCCTTCCAGGTGCCGGCCACGCCAGGCACCACCGCCTGCACGCCGAGCCGGCCCTCGGTGCCGACCTCGCGCGCCACCCGCGTGACCTCGGAGGCGAAGGAGCGCAGCTGCTCCACCATGGTGTTGATGGTTTCCTTGAGCTGCAGGATCTCGCCGCGCACGTCCACCGTGATCTTCTTGGACAGGTCGCCGTTGGCCACCGCAATCGTCACTTCGGCAATGTTGCGCACCTGGCCGGTCAGATTCGAGGCCATGGAGTTGACGTTGTCGGTCAGGTCCTTCCAGGTGCCGGCGACGCCGGGCACGGCCGCCTGGCCGCCGAGCTTGCCTTCGGTGCCGACCTCGCGCGCCACCCGCGTCACTTCGGAGGCGAAGGCTGACAGCTGGTCCACCATGGTGTTGATGGTTTCCTTGAGTTGCAGGATCTCGCCCTTGACGTCCACCGTGATCTTGCGGCCCAGGTCGCCGCGCGCAATCGCGGTCGCCACGTCGGCGATGTTGCGCACCTGGCCGGTCAGGTTGTTGGCCATGGAGTTGACGTTGTCGGTCAGGTCTTTCCAGGTGCCGGCCACGCCGCGCACCTGGGCCTGGCCGCCCAGCTTGCCGTCCGTGCCGACCTCGCGCGCCACGCGGGTCACCTCCGAAGCAAAGCCGTTGAGCTGGTCCACCATGGTGTTCAGGGTGTTCTTCAGCTCGAGGATCTCGCCCTTGACGTCCACCGTGATCTTCTTGGACAGGTCGCCGTTGGCCACGGCCGTGGCCACATCGGCGATGTTGCGAACCTGGGCCGTCAGGTTGGAGGCCATGGAGTTGACGTTGTCGGTCAAATCCTTCCAGGTGCCGGCCACGCCCAGCACCTGGGCCTGGCCGCCCAGCGCGCCTTCGGTGCCGACCTCGCGCGCCACCCGGCTGACCTCGCCGGCAAAACCGTTGAGCTGGTCGACCATGGTGTTGATGGTGTTCTTGAGCTCGAGGATCTCGCCGCGCACGTCGGCGGTGATTTTTTTGGACAGGTCGCCACGCGCCACCGCGGTGGTGACCTCGGCGATATTGCGCACCTGGCCGGTCAGGTTGGAGGCCATGAAGTTGACCGAGTCGGTCAGGTCCTTCCAGGTACCGGCGACGCCGGGCACCTGGGCCTGGCCGCCGAGCTTGCCTTCGGTGCCGACCTCGCGCGCCACCCGGGTGACCTCCGAGGCAAAACCGTTGAGCTGGTCCACCATGGTGTTGATGGTGTTTTTCAGTTCGAGGATCTCGCCCTTGACGTCCACCGTGATGGTCTTGGACAGGTCGCCGTTGGCCACGGCGGTGGCCACATCGGCGATGTTGCGCACCTGGCCGGTCAGGTTGGAGGCCATGAAGTTGACGTTGTCGGTCAGGTCCTTCCAGGTGCCAGCGACGCCGGGCACCTGGGCCTGGCCGCCGAGCTTGCCTTCGGTGCCGACCTCGCGCGCCACGCGCGTGACCTCCGAGGCAAAACCGTTGAGCTGGTCCACCATGGTATTGATGGTTTCCTTGAGCGCCAGGATTTCGCCCTTGACCTCCACCGTGATCTTGGACGACAGGTCACCCTTGGCAATCGCGGTGGCCACGCCGGCGATGTTGCGCACCTGGCCGGTCAGGTTGGAGGCCATGGAATTGACCGAGTCGGTCAGGTCTTTCCAGGTGCCGGCGATGCCGGGCACCTGGGCCTGGCCGCCGAGTTTGCCCTCGGTGCCGACTTCCCGCGCCACCCGCGTCACCTCGGAAGAGAAGCCGTTGAGCTGGTCCACCATGGTGTTGATGGTTTCCTTGAGCTCCAGGATCTCGCCCTTGACGTCCACGGTGATCTTGCGGCTCAGGTCGCCGCGCGCCACCGCGGTGGTCACGGTGGCGATGTTGCGCACTTGCGAGGTCAGGTTGTTGGCCATGGAGTTGACCGAGTCGGTCAAGTCCTTCCAGGTACCGGCCACGCCGGGCACCACGGCCTGGCCACCGAGCCGGCCGTCGGTGCCGACCTCGCGCGCCACCCGCGTGACCTCGGAGGCGAAGGAGCGCAACTGGTCGACCATGGTGTTGGTTGCTTCCTTGAGCTGCAGGATCTCGCCGCGCACGTCCACCGTGATCTTCTTGGACAGGTCGCCGTTGGCCACGGCGATGGTCACGTCGGCGATGTTGCGCACCTGCGCCGTCAGGTTGCCGGCCATCTGGTTGACGGAATCGGTCAGGTCCTTCCAGACGCCGGACACGCCCTTGACCTGGGCCTGGCCGCCCAGCTTGCCCTCGGTGCCGACTTCGCGCGCCACCCGCGTCACCTCGGAGGTGAACACCGACAGCTGCTCGATCATCGAGTTGACCAGCTTGGCCGAACGCAGGAATTCGCCCTTGAGCGCGCGGCCGTCCACCTGCAGGTCCATGGACTGCCCGAGGTCGCCCTTGGCGACCGCGCCAATGGTGCGGGCGATGTCGGTGGTCGGACGCACCAGGTCGTCCATCAGCGTGTTCAGGGACTGGACCTGGTCGGCCCAGCCGCCAATGCTGCCCGGCGCGGACATGCGTTGGGACAGGCGTCCTTCCTTGCCCACGGTATTGCGCACGCGCTCGGCTTCCGAGGTGATGTGCCCGGCGTTCCGGATGGACTGGTTGAAGGCTTCGGCGATCCGGCCATCGGTGCCGGACCAGTCCGATGGCAGCCGCGCCTCGAAGTCACCGTCCGAAAACGCCATCATCGCCGCCAGGATCTGGCGTGAGCGGGCTTCGGCCAGCTCGAGGTCCCCGGATGGCAAGCCTGCCAGCGAGGCCCCGGCCGCGGCCGCGGCCGTATTTTTTTTGGGGCGTGCAGCCGTCGTGGGCGCGGATTTTTTGCGGCGGCTCGCCTGAGTGGCCTGGTCCATGGTGCCTGTTGCTCTCTACATTGGGTTGGCAGGAACGGGCGGCGGGCTGGCACCGTCCGTACATTTTGTATCACCCAAGAGTGTCTCTTTGCCGGCTTCTTTTTCTTGTAGGACGCGTCTGACGTGAGGGTTTTGCAACACGCTGCGGGGCGGCCTTGCAGGCAAGCTACAGGTAAACCATGTGGACGCCGCGCCACAAGCCAGCCTCGCGGGGCGCCGGCCATTCCGCCAGTTTCCGGGTAAAAAATGCATTCTGTTCATGACTGGCAAGCACAAGCAGCTATCGATTTTGTAGCGCTCGGGCATGCACCAGCAACAGCGCCTGTGCCGGCAATTCGGACAGCCGCACGGCTTCTCCTTCCGCCAGCACCCGATCGGGCGCGCGCCCGGCCAGGTCTGCTGCCGCGCCACGCTGCCAGTGCAGCGTCACCGTCTGCCAGCCATCCAGCCGCAGTGTGATCTCGAACGCGGGCCAGTGCGCCGGCACGCGCGGTGACAGCGATAACAGGCCTTGCCGCACCGACAGCCCCAGCAGTGTTTCCAGCGACGCGCGATGCAGCCAAGCGGCCGAGCCGGTGTACCAGCTCCAGCCGCCACGACCCACATAGGGTGGCGAGCCGTAGATGTCACCGGCCATCACATACGGCTCGAGCTCGTAGGCCGGGCCGCGCAGCGGATGCCGGCTGCGGTGGGCCGGGCTCAGCGCCTGAAAACTTTCCCAGGCGGCTTCGGTGTCGCCGGTCTGCGCCTGCGCCATCAGGGCCCAGACGCCGGCGTGGGAATATTGGCCGCCGTTTTCGCGCACACCCGGCGGATAGGCCTGGATGTAACCCGGGTTGTTGGCCGAGTGTTGCAGTGGCGGCGTCAGCAGGCGCAGCAGGCCGGCCTGCCTGTCCACCAGTTGTTCGTTCATGGCCTGCATGGCCGGGACGGTGAAGCTGTCCGACGACGCGCCCGAGAGCACCGACCAGGCCTGGGCGATCAGGTCGATGCGGCATTCGTCGTTCTCCGAGGAGCCCAGCGGCGCGCCGTTGTCGAAGAAGGCGCGGCGGAACCAGGCGCCGTCCCAGCCGTGACTGTGCAACGCGGTGATCCAGCCCGCGCGCGCGTCCAGCCACTTCTGCGCCCGTGCGTTTTCGCCACGGGCCTGTGCCAGCGGCGCAAACTTGTCGACCACCGCACACAGGAACCAGGCCAGCCAGACCGACTCGCCCTGGCCCTCGTGGCCGACGCGGTTCATGCCGTCGTTCCAGTCGCCGGTACCCATCAGCGGCAGGCCATGGGCGCCGGTGGGCAGGCTGCGGTCGATGGTGCGTGCGGCGTGCTCGAACACGCTGGCGCTTTGTACGCTTGTTTGCGGCGCGTAGTAGGCGTCTTCGGCGCCCTCGGGGATGGGCGCCCCCTCGATGAAGGGCACGTCCTCGTCGAGCAGCGTGGTATCGCCGGTGACATCCAGGTAGTGCGCGCAGGCAAAGGGCAGCCACAGCAGGTCGTCCGAAAAATGCGTGCGTACGCCTTCGCCGCCCGGGGCGTGCCACCAGTGCTGCACATCGCCCTCGGGAAACTGGCGCGAGGCGTTGAGAACGATCTGGTCACGCAGGCGGCGCGGCTCGACCAGCGCAAAGGCCATCGCGTCCTGCAACTGGTCGCGAAAGCCGAAGGCGCCGCCGGCCTGGTAGAAGCCGGCCTTGGACCACAGCCGCGATGTCAGGGTCTGGTACAGCAGCCAGCGGTTGGCGAGCGCGTCGAACAGCGGGTCGGGGGTGTGCACCTCGACCTTGCCGAGCAGGCCGTTCCAGTAGTGTTTCACGCCGTCCAGCGCCTGCGCCAGGTCGCGGCCCTGCCAGTCGCGTGCCAGCTGTTCGGCCTGCGCGGCATCGGGCGCATGGCCCAGCAAAAAGCCCAGGTCCATCTGCTGTCCGGCCTCCAGCGTGAAGGCGCCTGCCAGGGCGGCGCAGGGGTCCGCCGCATGGCCCGACTGCTGGCCCAGCACCTCGGGCAACACCAGGCGCCCGGCCACATCAAAAAATTCGCTGCGGTCACAGGTCCATTGCAGCGGGTCGGGCAGGCCCGCCAGCGACAAAAAGGCCGTGCTGCCGCCAAAACCGGCGCGGCTCTCGCGCTGTTGCGCCAGCACGGTGGGCTGGTTCGGCGCCTTCCAGCCGTTGACCGTGCGGCGCTCCTGGCGCGAGCCGCCCATTTGCCATTCGAGGATGGCCAGGGCGCGCAAGGCGCGCGGCTGGCTGCCGTGGTTGTGCAGCCTGACGGCCACCACCTTGACGGCGTCGCTGCGGTCCGCAAAAAACGTGGTTTCCACACCGAGCTCGCCGTGCCGGCAAACAAATACCGTGTAGCCCTGCCCATGGCGCACCTCGTAGGCGAGGTCAGCGCCGCTTTCAGTGGAGGGCGTCAGCGCCAGCAACTTTTGCGTGGCGGCGTCCTGCAGCAGGTAGTGCTCGCCCGCCGGGTCCTGCAGCGGGTCGTTAGACCAGGGGGTGAGCTGGTGCATGCGGCTGTTGACGGCCCAGGTGTAGCCGGCGCCGGCTTCGGACACCTGGAAGCCGAAGGACGGATTGGCGATCACGTTGATCCATGGGCGTGGCGGACGGTGCTGGCGGTCCACGCTGAAGCGGAATTCGCCGCTGGCGGCGTCGAACTCCCCTGCGGGCGACTGGGCAGCCGCAACCGGCGCCGCGGATGGATCGGCGAGCGCCGTGCTGGGCACGGGCGGGCTGGCCGGCACCGCGCGGCGGCGCAGGCCAGTGGCGCCCTGGAGCGCGGCGAGCTGCTGCTCCAGCGGGCGCCCGTCGGCGACGAAGATGAATCGCGCCAGGCCCGCCAGCACGGCTTTTTCCGCGGCCGCCATCTCGTGGTCGCGCAGCAGGAAAAAACCGCCGGCGTCGTTGCGCGGGAAGCTGTTTTCCGACTGCTGGCGCATGCGGTCATGCAGGGCCAGGATGTCGCGCTGCAAGGGCATCAGGTAGGAGTTGAGCTCGCTGTTGATGATCACCACATCCACCGCCAGGCCGCCAAAACTCCACAGGGGCTGGGCGCGCAGCAGCGCATCCACCAGGGACAGGCCGTTGCTGGAATGGATGCGAACCAGCACGATCGGTTTGTCGCCGGACAGTCCAAAGCGCCAGAGCTGGCGCTGGTCGAGCAGGGTGCGCTCGGTCTGCGGCCGTGTGGCGGTGTACATCAGCGCCGTGTTGATGTCCTGCAGTGCGGCGTTGCGCTCGGGGGCGACACCCAGGTCGCGCAGCCGCACCTGCGCCAGCGTGGCTGCCATGCGGGTGGCGCGTTCGACATGCATGGGCTGCAGGTATTTGTCGATGCGCGCGATCAGCTCGTCGCTGGTTTCAGCCGCGGCGGTGGCAAAGCTCAGGCGTGCCACGTCGCCTGCGGCGATGCGGACCCGGATGCACAGGCCGGCCACCGGGTCCAGCCCGTTGACCGGCGCGCTCCCGTCCTGCGCGCCGTGCGCCAGCAGCACCGGATGGGCCGGCAGCCGGTTGCGTCCGAGGAAGGACCGGCGGTCGGTGATGGCGTCGACGGAGCGCACATCGGCGTCTGCGGCGGCCAGGAAGTGCGCAACCGCCATCGCCGGGTCTCCCTGCAGCCTGGGCTTGCGCGTGAGTAACAGGGCCCGCCAGGGTGCGTGCCAGCGGGTGGCGATGAACAGGTTGGAGAAGGCCGGGTGCGCTTCGTCGGCGCGCGGGTCGGCCAGCACCGCCTCGAAACAGGACACCACGTCGAGCGTGATGTCGTGCGCCGAGACATTGAGCAGGGTCAGCGTGCGCAGTTCGGTGTCGTCCTCGGGACTGACCAGCACCGTGATGCCGGACTCGATCTCTGCTGACCTGGCCTCGAACTCGACCCGGTCGGCCAGGAAGGTGGCCTTGTAGCGCCAGTCGGGGTGGGGCGCCGGGTGGGATGTCAGCGACGACACACGCTGCTGGCCGGCGGGACGCAGGTAGAGGAAACTGCCATAGGCGTCGCGCAGCAGGTCATCGCGCCAGCGCGTGATGTTTTTGCCGCGCCAGCGGCTGACACCGGCGCCGTTGGCGCGCAGGGCCACGCTGTAGTGGCCGTTGGACAGCAGTTGCGTCGGCTGCCAGCCGGAGGCGTTGGGGTCGACCTCGCGCGAGTGGTACAGCGCGTCTTCCCGCAGGTCCTCGGGCGCGGGCAGGGTGCGTGGATCGGCGCTGTTGATGATCTGCCGCGGCGTTTTTTCATGCAGCAGCGACGCGTGGGCCTGGATCAGCGGCGCCGACGAGAACCAGCGGCGTGGCGCTTCCCGGCACAACACATTGCACAGTGCCACCAGCGACATTCCCTGGTGATGCGCCATGAAGGTATTGACCACGCTGAAGGCCTGCGCGCCCGGCTGCCGCGCGACGGTGAAGTCGACGGCATCGACAAAACCATAGGCGCCGCGCGCCCCGGCCATCTCGAGCTGGCGCAGGTTGGCCACCGCTTCGCGCGGCGTGAACATGCTGGCCATCACGCTGGCATACGGCGCCACCACCCGGTCGCCCGGCGGCGTGCGGCGCAGTGCCAGGCGCGGAACGCCGAACGGCGAATACTGGTAGGCCAGCGTATGGTCCTGCCCGAAGTAGGCTGACTCGGACACGCCCCAGGGCAGTTTCTGCGCGTGGCCGAAGGCTTGCTGCTCCATCACCGCCGCCAGCCCCGAGATGTGCAGCAGACCCTGGTCGGGTTCGCACATGACCAGCGAGGGCATCAGGTACTCGAACATCGAGCCCGACCAGGACTTGAGCCCCGGCGTGATGCCCACCGTGAGGAAGCTGCGGCCCAGCGCCTGCCAGTGGCGCCGCGGCACGTCGCCCTTGGCGATCGCCAGAAAGCTGGTCAGCCGCGACTCCGAGGCCATGAGGTCGTAATAACTCGCGTCCAGTGCGTGTTCATGCACGCGCAGGCCGATGTGGAAAAGGTGCCGCTTGGGGTTGTACAGGCCGCTGAAATCCATGGCCATGCAGAGCTGCTCGCAGCGCGCGGCGATCGCGTCCAGTTGGGCCGCCTGCCCGGGGCCAAGGTCCTGGTGCCCGGTAAACAACCTGCAGGCTTGCGCGGTGGCGACCAGGTGGCCGGCGAGGTTGCCGCTGTCGACCGTCGACACATAGGCCGGCGCCAGCACCTCCAGCGTGCGGGTGTCGTACCAGTTCAGCAGGTGGCCCCGATGTTTGGGCAGGCGCTCGACCGTGCCCAGCGTGGCTTCCAGCCTGCTGATCAGCTGGGCGGTGGAAATCCATTCGAACTCGCGCGCGCAGGCGACCGCCAGCAGGTACATGCCGATGTTGGTCGGCGAGGTGCGGTGTGCAATGGTGGCTTCGGGCTCCATCTGCAGGTTGTCGGGCGGCAGGTGGTTGTCTTCCGCCACCACGCAACGTTCGAAAAACTGCCAGGTCTGTTGCGCCAGGGTGCCGAGGTAGGCGCGGTCATCGTCCGCCAGGGTCTGTTTAGCCGCCGCGGGAAGGCTGCCCCACCACGCCGGAAACGGCGCCAGCGCCCACAGCAGGAACAGTGCCGGCCCGGCCCAGGGATGCGGGCTCCAGCACGCCGCCAGCGCCAGCAACAGGCAGACTGCCGAGCTGGCGCGGTGGTTGCGCAAAAAGGCCGGCAGGCTGTAACGCGCCGACGCCTGGGCCTGCGCCGCCGTGGTCCACTCCAGCAGCTTGCGCCGGCTCACCGCCATGCGCCAGAGCGCGCGCGCCACGGCGTCCGCCATCATCGCGGCCTGCACAAACAGCTGGCTGAACTGCCAGGCGGTGGCCGCCAGGCCGCGCAGCACACCGCGCACGCCGACATCGAAAAAGTGCAGCCAGGCGATGCCGCGCCGTGTCGGCACCAGGCCCGCCAGCGCACCCAGCAAGGGCCCCGCCAGCAGCGCGGCGACCACAAAACCCAGCGCGGTGGCCAGCGGCAGCGCCCCGGTGGCGATCACCCAGATGAGCAGCAACACGCTGGCCGGCGCGATCATCGAGCGGCGCAGGTTGTCGGCCATGCGCCACAGGCCCAGCGTGTCGATGCCGAAGCGGCCTGCGCGCAGCATCAGCGGCAACAACTGCCAATCGCCGCGTGTCCAGCGATGCACGCGCGAGGCAGCGACACCGGCATGGTGCGGGTGCTCTTCCATCAGCACCACGTCGCCCACGTAACCGCAGCGCGCAATGCTGCCTTCGAGCAGGTCGTGGCTCAGCACGGCGCCGTCGGGCATGCGGCGGTCCAGCACCGCATGAACGGCCTGCACGTGCAGCAGGCCCTTGCCTGTGAAGCTGCCCATGCCGAACAGGTCCTGGTAGAGGTCGGACACGCCGCTGCTGTAGGGGTCGAGACCGCCCTGGCCGGCAAACATCGCGTGGAAAGGCGAACGTTCATCTGGCGCCGGCAAGGGGGTGACCACGCGCGGCTGCAGGATGCCGTAGCCGGCCGTCACACGGCGGCGCACCGGATCGATTTGCGGCGCGTTGAGCGGATGCGCCGCAATCGACACCAGCTCGCGCAGCGAACCCGCTGGCAGGCCGGTGTCGCTGTCCAGCGTCAGCACATAACGAATGCCTTCGGCCAGCTGCATGTCCGGGCCCAGCGGGGAAAACTGTGTCGAGCCTTCGGCAATCTGCCGCAGCAGCAGTTCGAGCTTGCCGCGCTTGCGCTCCCAGCCCAGCCAGCGGCCCTCGGTGGCGCACCAGCCGCGCGGCCGGTGCATCAGGATAAAACGCGTGGGGGCGCCCTCGCCGGCAGGGTAACGCTGGTTCAATGCGCGAACTTTGTTCAGCGCGTCGTCCAGCAGGGCCTGGTCACCGGGCAGGTGTTCCGAGTCGGCATCGACCCAGTCCGTGAGCAGCGCAAATTGCGCATGGGTTTCGCGGCTGGCCAGCCAGTGCAGGCTGAGCCGGTGCGCCAGTTCGCTGTTGGACGATGGCGAGCCGAGCATGCAGGGCATGACCACCAGCACGCGGTGTTCCGCCGGTATGCCTGCCGTGAAATCCAGCCGGGCCAGCGGCTGGATGCGGGTGGATTCCGCCACCAGCCGGTGGATCAGGGCGGCGACGGCTTCGGAGGCCGGAAAGGCCATCAGCAGCAGGGCGGCCCAGCCGGTCCAGGCCAGGCCGGAGGGATGGTGCACCGCTGCGTAGAGCGCCAGTGCCGTGCCCGCGGCCCAGGCCGCCGCGTACAGCGGCAGGCGCCACGCCCGCCAGTCGATGCGGACCCAGGACGGCGCGGCGGACGCTCCGGGGGGCTGCAGCGCCGCTTCCAGCGCCGGGCGACCCGGCCCCACCAGGTGGTAGCCGGCTGTCTGCGCCACGTCCGGGAGCCCGCTCTGGCTGGCGCTCGCCAGCACGGCTTCAGCGACACGGCGTTCGGAATGGCCGCCTTGCTGCGCCAGCCGCTCCATCGCCCGCGTGATCTGCTGGCGCGTCATCTCGCTTTCACTGGAAAAGCTCGGCAGGCGGCGCAGCACCTGCAGGGAGTGGCTGACTGGTTCGATCAGCTCGGTCCACTCGATCTGGCCGATCAGGCGCAGCGTGGTGATGATGTTGCTCACCGTGAGGTTGGCCTCGACCTGGCTGGTCTGTGCCTCGCCGATCAGGCCGAGGCCGTCTGCGCAATGCTGCTCCGTCCAGGCGACCAGCGGCGGCTCGGCGCCGGCCCGCTCGCCCGGCATGCGTTGCCAGAGCTGGGTCAGGTAACTGCGCTCCAGACCGCGATGTTTCATGTAGCCGTGCAGTTCGTCGAGGTCCTGCGGGTTCAGCTGCCCGGCCGCGTCCCAGGCGGCGTGGGCGACTTCGCGCGCGACCTTGTTCCAGGCGATGCGGTCGGCCATGCGGCGCAGGTTTTCCAGCAGCACCACCCGCAGCGTGGTGGGCAGCGCCCAGAGCTCACCGAGCGTGAGCTCGCTGATTTCCTGGTAGGCGTTCAGGAACGCGGTGAACAGCACCGGGTCGAGCGCGCTGTCGGTGTGGGCCACATAGGCCCAGGCAATGCCGTACACGCGCGGCAGGCCTTCCAGCGGTTTGCCGGCCAGCTTGGGCAGGTCTGCGTAATAGCGGTGCGGGACACCTTCCTGGATCTGCTGGAGTTGCGCCTCGATCAGGTGGAAGTTGTCGAGCAGCCATTCGGCGGCCGGCGTGACGTAGTGGCCGCGCCGCGAGGTGACGGCAATGTAGTCGTAGGCTTCGCGCAGGCCACTGATGTTTTCCTGGACCCGGGGGAAAAACAGCGGTCCGCGTACCGGACTGCCCGCGGGACGCACCGCCTGGGCCCTGGCCAGGCTGCGGCCGTGCTGTTCAAAACGATGGGCGCCGAACAGTTCGGCGCGTATGGGGTGCTGTATCTCGCCGCGGCGGTCGAGCAGTATCTTCCTGGCGTAAGGGGTGAGGGTCTCCAGGCGGTGGATAACGGCCGTTTTCACGCCCTCATGCCGCGATGACCAGGATCAGGGCCAGGCTGGCCAGAGCCGCCAGGGCGGCGACCGTCACGATGCGCGGGCTGAGCACGCCGTGCGCTGACTGCATGGCCGAATGCACGAGAAAGAAGCGGCTGTGCGAACTGGCGCAGTGGTTCATGTGGGAAGCCAGCTCCGCTGCGTCGGTGGACACCGGGTCTGCTTCGCCCTTGGACGGATCTGTCCCGAACCTGAAGGTATTCATGATGTGCGCTCCGGGGAATAGCCATGACTAACGCCGCGCGGCGGGATACCCGCGTGTTATTCGATGATCTTTGATGCTAGGCCGGACGGCGCAGCGCCGCCATCGGATGGGGCTGGTGTTGGCATAGGACGGCGCCTACAGCTGGGCGGGCCCAAGGCTTGCGCGGCCTGGACCCGCACGGCCTTGCGCTGCCGGCCGGCGCCGGCCCACGCCGCTTGTCCCCGCGTTCAATTCTGGCTGCAGCCCTTTGCGAACGGGCGTGGCCAGCTATTGAATGTGTAGCAGGTGCGGGGCCTGTCACCCGGTATTGCGCAAGCCCGCTGCAATCCCGTTGATCGAGATGTGAATGCCGCGCTGCACGCGCTCATCGGCCTTGCCTTCGCGGTAACGCCGGACCAGCTCGACCTGCAGGTGGTGCAGCGGGTCGATGTAGGGGAAGCGGTGGCGGATGGATCGCTGCAGCGAGGCATTGCCCGCCAGGCGCTGCCTGTCGCCGGTGATCAGGCCCAGCGCGTCGGCCGTGCGATGCCATTCGGCTTCGATGGCGCTGAAGATCTTCTTGCGCAGCCGGGTGTCGCTGACGAGCTCGGCATAACGCGAGGCCAGCGCCAGGTCGCTCTTGGCCAGCACCATGTCCATGTTGCTCAGCAGGGTACGGAAAAACGGCCATTGCCGGTACATCTTCTGCAGCAGCGCCAGCGCTTCCTTGCGGCTGGCCGGGGTACCGCCGGCCTCCAGCATCTGCGTGATGGCCGAGCCGAAGCCATACCAGCCCGGCAGGGTCAGTCGGCACTGGCCCCAGCTGAAGCCCCAGGGGATGGCGCGCAGGTCCTCGATCTTCTGCGAGGCCTTGCGCGAGGCCGGGCGCGAGCCGATGTTGAGTTCGGCGATTTCGCGGATCGGTGTGGCGCTGAAAAAGTACTCGGTGAAACCGGGCGTCTCGTAGACCAGCGCGCGGTAGGCGGCCATGCTGGTTTGCGACAGTTCGGCGGCGGCCCGCAGGAAGTCCTTAGTCGCGGGTTTGGTCGGCTGCAGCAGCGTGGCCTCCAGCGTGGCGGCGACCAGGGTTTCGAGGTTGCGCCGGCCGATCTCGGGGTTGGCGTATTTGGAGCCGATCACCTCGCCCTGCTCGGTCAGGCGGATCTGCCCGCGCACCGTGCCCGGCGGCTGCGCCAGGATGGCCTGGTAGCTCGGGCCGCCGCCGCGGCCCACGGTGCCGCCGCGGCCGTGGAACATGCGCAGCTGGATATCGTGGGAGTTGGCGAGCTGGTCGAACAGCTCGACCAGCGCGATTTCGGCGCGGTACAGCTCCCAGTTGCTGGTGAATATGCCGCCGTCCTTGTTGCTGTCCGAGTAGCCCAGCATGATGTCCTGCTCGCCGCCGCTGCGCTTGACCTGTTGCGCGATGCCGGGCAGCGCGTAGTACTCGCGCATGATGGGTGCGGCGTTGCGCAGGTCGTCAATCGTCTCGAACAGCGGCACCACGATCAGGTCATGCGTGGCCCTCTGGTCCAGGGTTCCGCGCATGAGTCCGACTTCCTTTTGCAGCAGCAGGACTTCCAGCAGGTCGCTGACGGTTTCGGTGTGGCTGATGATGTAGTGGCGGATTGCCTGCGCGCCGAAGCGCTGGCGCAAAACACGCGCCGATTCGAAGATGGCGATCTCGCCGCGCGCATGGTCGGAATAGGCGGCGCCGACCACGCGCAGCGGCCGGGCATCGTTGAGCAGCGACAGCAGCAGCGCGCGTTTGGCGCTTTCGTCCAGGCTGGAGTACTTCGCTTCGATGCGCGCGACCGCCAGAAGCTCGGCGATCACTTCCTCGTGTTTGTCGGAACTTTGCCGCAGGTCCACCGTGGCCAGGTGAAAGCCGAAAACTTCCACCGCGCGGATCAGCGGGTGCAGGCGCTGCGCCACCAGCGCGCCGCCATGGTTGGCGCGCAGCGAGGCCTCGATGATGCGCAGGTCGGCCAGGAAGTCCCCGGCGGCGAGGTAGGCGTTCTGCGGCGCCACCGCATGGCGCGCGGCGTCGCGGCCGGTCAGGTCCTTCAGCGTGGCGGCCAGCCGCGCATACACGCCGGTCAGCGCGCGGCGGTAGGGTTCGTCGAGCCGGTGTTCGTTGATGTCGGGCGAACGTTCGGCCAGCGCCCGCATCTCGGGCGTGAAGTCCACCAGCATGGCCGACAGCGACAGCTCGCCGCCCAGGTAATGCACCTCGGTCAGGTAGTGGCGCAGTGCCACTTCGGCTTGGCGGCGCAGCGCGTAGTCCAGCGTGTCAGCGCTGACATTCGGGTTGCCGTCGCGGTCGCCGCCTATCCACTGGCCCATGCGCAGAAAACTGTGCACCGGCTGGCTGCCGAGGGCGCGCTCGAGGTCGGCGTAGAGCTTGGGGATTTCGCGCAGAAAGGTGGACTCGTAATAACTGAGCGCGTTTTCGATTTCGTCGGCGACGGTGAGCTTGGTGAAACGCAGCAGACGGGTCTGCCAGAGCTGCATCACCCGCGCGCGCAGCTGGGCCTCGTTGGCGGCCAGTTCACGCGGGGTCAGCGCGTCGCGGCTGGCATTCACCGCCAGCGCATGCGACTTGATCTCGTCGCGCGCCGTCAGCAGCTGCGCAATGTCGCGTTCGGCGTCCAGGATGCTTTTGCGCTGCACCTCGGTCGGGTGCGCCGTCAGCACCGGCGACACATAGGCGTGGGCCAGCGTGGCCGAGATGGTTTTGGGCGAGATGCCGGCCCAGCGCAGGCGCGACAGCGCGACCTCGATGCTGCCTTCCTGGGTGTCGCCGGCGCGTTCATGGATGGCGCGGCGCCGGATGTGGTGGCGGTCCTCGGCCAGGTTGGCCAGGTGGCTGAAATAGGTGAAGGCGCGGATCACGCTGACGGTCTGGTCACCCGACAGGCCCTTGAGCAGTTTCTTCAGGGCCTTGTCGGCCTCGGTGTCGGCATCGCGGCGAAAGGTCACCGAGAGCTTGCGCACCTGCTCGATCAGCTCGTAGGCGGCGACACCCTCCTGCTCGCGGATCACGTCGCCCAGGATGCGGCCCAGCAGGCGGATGTCCTCGACCAGCGGCCGTTCGTTGTCCCTGGCCCGGGCGCGTGGACGTTCAGTGTTCGTCGCGGCCTCGGCAGGCAGATCGCGGGAAGGTTTTACACGCGCCGTCGTCACCATGGGTTCCCCTTGTTGTTGGCTTTGTATTGCAGTGCAGCATGCTAGCATCCGTGAACCCCCCCAGATACGAACAGGTTACGAGTGTCCGCAGATTCTTCCAACTCCCTTCGCGTGGTGATCGCCACGCGCGAAAGCCGGCTGGCGCTGTGGCAGGCCGAACATGTCAAGGCGCTGCTGGAAACGCGCCTGGGCTGGCAGGTCGAGCTGCTCGGCATGACCACGCTGGGCGACCAGATCCTGGACCGCTCGCTGAGCAAGGTTGGCGGCAAGGGCCTGTTTGTCAAGGAGCTGGAGACTGCGCTGCTCGACGGCCGCGCCGACATCGCCGTGCATTCGCTCAAGGATGTGCCGATGGACCTGCCGCAAGGTTTTGCGCTGGCCTGCGTGCTCGAGCGCGAGGACCCGCGCGACGCGCTGGTCTCCAACGATTTCTCCTCGCTGGACGAGCTGCCACCGGGCGCGGTGGTCGGCACCTCCAGCCTGCGCCGGCTGGTGCTGCTGAAAAACCTGCGCCCCGACCTGCGCATCGAACCGCTGCGCGGCAACCTCGACACCCGCCTGCGCAAGCTCGACGAGGGCCGGTACCAGGCCATCGTGCTGGCCGCTGCCGGCCTCAAACGCCTGGGCCTGGCATCACGCATCCGCCAAGCCTTCGAGCCGGAGCAGATGTTGCCGGCGGCCGGGCAGGGCGCCCTGGGCATCGAGGTGCGCGCCGACCGGCAGGACCTGCTGGCTGCGCTGGCCGGCCTGGCGCACCAGCCGACCTGGCTGGCGGTGACGGCCGAACGCACGGTGTCGCGCGCCATGGGCGGCAGTTGTTCCATGCCGCTGGCCGCGTTCATACGCGAGCCCCAGTCGGCGCCGATGCGGCTGGAAGCCGCCTGGGGCGAAACTGGCCCCGACGGCCAGGGCGTGGCCGGCGCACCGCTGGTGCGGGCCGCGCACAGCGCTCCGGTCGCGACATTTGCCCAGGCCGAGGCGCTGGGCGAGCAGGTGGCCGCCTCGCTGCGCGCCGGTGGCGCGGTGTGGGCCGCCAACTCTTGAGCCGGCTTTGAGTTCCCGACGCGTCATCGTCACCCGGCCCGAGCGCGATGCCCAGGCCTGGGTGGCCGCCCTGACGCAGCGCGGGATGCAGGCCGAAGCGCTGCCGCTGATCGCGATTGAAGCGCTGCCGGTGTCGCCGGCCATGCAGCAGGCCTGGCGTGAGATCGACCGTTATGCCGCGCTGATGTTCGTCAGCGGCAACGCCGTGGCGGCGTTTTTTGCATCGAATCCGGCTCAGAGCCTTGCGGGACAAGCGTATCAAGCTATTGATTTGATAGCGAATAAAGACGTGCGCTACATGGCGCCCGGTCCCGGGACGGTGGCGGCCCTGCGCGAAGCCGGCGTGCCGGCTTCGCAGATCGACGCGCCGGCGCCGGAGGCCGGGCAATTCGATTCCGAAGCCTTGTGGGCGGTGGTTGCCGATCGCGACTGGCGGGGCAAACGCGTGCTGATCGTGCGCGGCCAAAGCGCCGGCGCCGAGCCGGCCGGTGGCGCCGGGCGCGACTGGCTGGCGCGGCAACTGGCGGCGGCCGGCGCGCTGCCTGAATTCATCGCGGTGTACCGGCGCAGCGCGCCGCAGTTCACGGCGCAGCAGCGCCTGACCCTGAGCGAAGCCGCCAGCGACGGTTCGGTCTGGCTGTTCAGCAGTTCCGAAGCGGTGGGCCATCTGCCGCCGGCCGACTGGTCGCGCGCGCGCGCGGTCGCCACCCACCCGCGCATTGCCGACGCCGTGCGTGCCGCGGGCTGGGGTGTTGTTGCCGAGTCACGCCCGGCGCTGGCGGACATCGTGGCCTCGATAGAATCGATGCAACCATGAGCGACAGCGAACCCCTTTCTTCTGCCCCACCCGCGTCCGCTGCGCTGGTGCCGGTGGTGGCTGCACCCGCGGAGCCCAACCCCCACCGCCGCTGGCTGCTGGGCACTGCCGCGGTGGCTGTGGCCGGTGTGGTGATGAGCGCGCTGTTGTGGCAAAAGCTGGGCAACATCCAGGAAGAGCTGGCCCGCCGCAGCACCGATTCGACCGCGCAGGCGATCGAGGCGCGCACGCTGGCGCGCCAGGCGCAGGACGGCACGCGTGAACTGACGGCTCGCCTGGCCCTGCTGGAAACCCGGCTCAGCGAGGTCAGCCTGCAGCGCAGCCAGCTCGAGGAACTGATGCAAAGTTTGTCGCGCTCGCGCGATGAAAACCTGGTGGTCGACATGGAGTCGTCCCTGCGGCTGGCCCAGCAGCAGGCGCAGCTCACCGGCAGCGCCGAGCCCATGCTGGCGGCGCTCAAGTCGGCCGACCAGCGGCTGGCGCGCGCCGCACAGCCGCGCCTGAACCCGCTGCAGCGCGCGATTGCGCGCGACGTGGAGCGCATCAAGGCCACCACCGTGACCGATGTGCCCGGCCTGCTGCTCAAGCTCGACGAACTGACCCGGCTGGTCGACGAATTGCCGCTGGCCAACGCGATGCCGGTGGCCAGCAACACGCGCGCATCTGCCGCCGCCGCTGCACCGGCCCGCGCGGCGTCCGCCGCTGAACCGTCCGGCAACCCGGCCCGCGCACTGCTGGACCGGCTTGATGTGCGAACCTGGTGGGCGAACGCCTGGCAGGGCGTGCGCGATGACGCGCGCAACCTGCTGCGGGTCAGCCGCATCGACCAGCCCGACGCGGCCCTGCTGGCGCCCGAACAATCGTTTTTCCTGCGCGAGAACCTCAAGCTCAAGCTGCTCAATGCACGGCTGGGCCTGCTGTCGCGGCAGACCGCCAGTGCGCGTGCCGACCTGGGCAGCGCATCGGCGATGCTGGCCAAGTATTTCGACCCGGCCTCGCGCCGGACGCAGGCAGCCAGCCAGTTGCTGCAGCAGGTGTTGACCCAGATGAAGTCCAGCGAACTGCCACGCCTCGATGAGACCCTGGCGGCGCTGGCCACCGCGGCGGCGGGCCGTTAGGAAGCCCGGGTCCGGCATGCGCAGCGCACTCTGGCTCCTGGCCCTGTTCGGCATCGCGGTGGCGGTGGCGCTGGTGGCCGGCAACAACCAGGCGGTGGTCACGCTGTTCTGGCCGCCGCACCGCATCGACATCTCCTTCAACCTGCTGGTGCTGCTGCTGGCCGGCCTGTTCATGCTGCTGTATGTGGCGCTGCGCGCTTTCACGGCGGTGTTTTCGCTGCCGGCCGAAGCGCGCCGCTGGCGCGCCCAGCAAAAGGAAAGGGCGATGTATGCGGCCTTCATGGACGCGCTGTCGCACCTGATGGCGGGGCGCTTCATCCGCGCCGCCAAACTCGCGCAGAACGCCATCACCCAGGAGAAAAGCCTGAGCCAGCTGGCGCGCACGTCCGGCGACGTCAGCAGCTACAACGCCGCGCGGGCCACACAGTTGCGCTTGCTGGCGCACCTGCTGGCTGCCGAAAGCGCGCAGTCGCTGCAGAACAAGGCGCTGCGCGAAGAACACTTGCAGCAGGCGCTGGAAACCAGCAGCCACCGCATCGCCCAGGAAACCCGCGAAGGTGTGCAACTGCGCGCTGCGCGCTGGGCGCTGGATGACCGCGACCCGGCCGGCGCGCTGGAACTGCTGGGGCAGTTGCCACAGGGCGCGGCGCGCCGCACACTGGCGCTGCGCACCCGGTTGCGCGCGACGCGCCAGGCCAAACAGACCGCGCAGGCGCTGGACACCGCGCGCCTGCTGGCCAAACACCGGGCGTTTTCGCCGGGGGCGGCGCAAAGCATCGTGCGCGGGCTGGCGCTGGAATTGCTCGGCGCTGCGCATGATCCGGCGCAACTGCAGACCGCTTGGCAATCGCTGGATGCCGCCGAACGCGCCATGCCCGAACTGGTGATCCACGCGGCCTCGCGCCTGATGGCCTTGCACGGCGATGCCGACCTGGCGCGCTCGTGGTTGCTGCAGGTCTGGGAGCCGGTGATGCAGCCGCGCTCGGAGATCAGCGACAACCTGCGCGTCAAGCTGATCCAGGTGCTGGAGCAGGGCCTGGATTCCATCGACGCCAGCTGGCTGGCACGCATCGAGGCCGCGCAGCAACTGCGTCCGCGCGATGCCAACCTGCAGTACCTGGCGGGCATGGCCTGCCTGAAACGCCAGCTCTGGGGCAAGGCCCAGCAACTGCTGTCCCAGGCCGCGATGGCGCTGCAGGACGCGGGCCTGCACCGCAATGCCTGGCGGGCGCTGGCGCTGCTGGCCGAGCAGCGCGACGATGCAGAGGGCGCGGCCCGGGCGTACAAGCGGGCGGCGGAAGTTTAATTTCCCCTGTTCCGGCTGCGGGCCCGGAGGGCGCCCTGCCACAACGCCTTCCTGTGTCATCCCGGACTGGATCCGGGATCCATCTTTAGCTTCCTCGTGCCCTGGGGTGTGCCAGCGCCTGTTGGCCGGGGGTTGCCCGGCGGCAACTTACTTTCTTTTGCTTCGCCAAAAGAAAGTAAGGGCGGATTCAAGGACCAAGTGCAACACTCCAACCTTAAAGGAGTTGCATGACAAGAACATATCGACAATTGAGTGCTGAAGAGCGAGGCACGGTAA